>Ga0255052_10001419_pt1 | contig 18001 bp, 10 predicted proteins | sample JV7_2_21_MG_FD_188632 | JGI IMG/M metagenome (GOLD analysis project Ga0255052, IMG submission 188632) | Seawater microbial communities from Jervis Inlet, British Columbia, Canada - JV7_2_21 | ecosystem: Environmental > Aquatic > Marine > Inlet | place: Canada: British Columbia | collected...
GGATGGTCAAAAAACATGGACGCTCGATTCTCGAAGAGCCCGTGGGTTGCACCGACCATTACACTTCGCGCCCCTGCCCCCCTGCAGGCACTCGCCGCACGACACATCGTCGAACCACTGCCGATCATATCGTCAACGATCAGCACGTGTTGCCCGATCTCGCCGATCAGACCCATGCCGCTCACGACTCCCTCGCTTCGCTTCTTGTCCATGACGCCGAGGTCTATCGCTTTGCGTGCCAGCTTCATATATGCATCGCAGAAGAGTCTCGTCGATTTCAGCCCGCCCAGGTCCGGTGACACGATCGTATCCACTTCCGTGCCTGCCGTGCGGTGGAAGTATTCTGCAAACAGCTCTACCGTTGGCAGATTGACCGATGGGCAGCCGAAACTGTTTTCGAATGCGGCTACGTTGTGAATGTCCATGGTAACGACCCTGTCAACTCCAACACTTTCCAAAGCAGCCGCGACATAGTGAGTAGTGACGGGATCATTTGACTTTGTCCGACGGTCTTTCCTCGAGTAGGCAAAATACGGCATCACCGCCGTTACCTGGCTCGCGCCTGCATCCTTCATCGCACCAATAAAAAAAAGGAGACGACATATCTTGTCATTAACGGAGTAATTGCAGTCACCATGTAGTGACGACACGATGTAGACATCTTCGCCCCAAACGCCGACCAACGGACGGGATTTGTGCTCTCCGCAAGAAAATTCGCGCTCTTCATGCGGGCTGAGGGGGCAGCCCAGCTTGTCGGCGATACGCGACCCCAAACTCGAACTCGAATTGAGCGCGAACAACATCATGTCCGGAATGCTATGCCCCGGCGCTCGGTATTGCAGTACGCGTTACTACGGACGGGCTCGATCGACACTCTGGCGCCCGTCCTCTGTAAGCACTTCTACGACTTCAATTCCGGCGATTCGTGGCGCATATATATAAACGGAAGTCGCAAAGCAGATAGTACATATTAGTTACTTCAGAACGAATAGGAGCAAGCCATGCGAGCAATCGACATGAGCCCGCCGATGTTGGCCATGATTGAAGAATCCGCACCGCTGACTGATGCGGCCAGAATGATGCGTGAAAAAGGCGTCGGCGATATTCTAATTACTCGCGTTAGCGGTGGTGAAGTCCGGCCGGTCGGTGTTATTACGGATCGAGACATTGTCGTCCATGTCATTGCCTGCGATCTAAATCCCGAGGAACTAACCGTCGCCGATCTCTGCGCACGGGAACCTGTTGTGATCGACGCCGACGCCGATTTGACCGAGATCACCGCGGCAATGAACAAACACGGCGTCCGGCGCGTGTTGGTCACCCGGAATTCTGAAATCGCGGGTGTAATCAGCCTGGACAACGTCATCGACGCGATGGCTGAAATGATAAACAATCTTAGCGAAATGCTCACACGTCAGATCGACTTCGAGCAGACACATTTGGTGCGCACAAAGTCGCAAGAAAGTGCCGCCTGAAGGCAGGTTCCTCACAAGCAGTCAAAACCGGTATGCAAAAACCAATTGAAATAGCCTTTCGCGACATGGAACCGTCACCCGCCCTGGAGGCTGTGGTGCGGGAGCGGGCCGAGAAACTGGAAAAATTTTGCAACGAAATTATCGGCTGCCGGGTCGTGATTGAATCACCCCACAAGCATCATCGTAAAGGCAACCTTTATCGCCTGCGTATCGATGTGACAGTACCGGACGATGAGATAGTCGTGAAGCGTTCACCCGATGAGCATCATTCTCACGAGGATCCCTATGTCGCCGTACGCGATGCTTTCGACAGCGCTCGTCGTCAACTGGAAGACTACGCTCGCAAAAGGCGCGGCAAAGTCAAAATGCACGAGCCATCGGCCCACGGCCGCGTTTCTGTGCTGCGGCCGGAGGAAGACTACGGGAGACTGGAGACGCCCGACGGTCGGGACATCTATTTCCATCGCAACAGCCTGGTGAATGCGGAATTTGACGATCTGACAGTCAGTACAGAATTGCGCTTTGTCGAGGAGCCCGGAGAAAAAGGGCCGCAAGCGTCGTCGGTATTTGTCATCGGGAAACATCACCCGGTGCCGTGATGAGGCGTCTCCCGCCTTCCGATGCCGAACGAGCGTGGACGCAACACCGCCAAAAAAACAAGAGCTCACATTATTCCTGTGCGGCGACGTCATGACCGGGAGGGGCATTGATCAGATTCTGCCCCACCCCTCCCCGGCCAGGTTGCACGAGTCATGCGTCAAGAACGCAGTCCACTATGTAACGCTGGCCGAGCGCCGAAACGGCGACATTCCCAGACCTGTCTGCCCGACGTATATCTGGGGTGCCGCGCCGAAAGTCCTGGATGACATTAAACCGGACCTGCGCATCGCCAATCTCGAGACGAGTATCACCGCCAACAATAATTTCTGGCCCGGCAAAGGTATCCACTACCGCATGGCGCCTGGCAATATCCACTGTCTTGAGGCGGCCAATTTCGACTGCTGCACGCTGGCAAACAATCACGTACTCGATTGGGGTTATGCAGGATTGGGCGATACGATAACGGCACTTAACAACGCGGGCATCGCCACAACAGGCGCCGGGCGGAGTATCGATGCGGCGACTGCTCCCGCACGCATAAGCATCACGAGAAGAAACGATGTGCTGATTTTCGGTTTCGCGGACGCATCCAGCGGCGTTCCGCAAGCGTGGCGTGCGGACAAGAAGCGGGCCGGTGTCAACCTGCTTCCGGATCTCACGATCGATTCAGCCCGCCGTGTTACTGAGCAGATTCTCGCAGTCAAAGGCGTAGGCGATATCGTGGTCGCGTCGATCCATTGGGGCGCGAACTGGGGTTATGACATACCCGATGCACAAAGCAAGTTTGCGCATTATTTGATTGACCACGGTGCCGCAGACATCGTACACGGCCACTCGTCCCATCACCCTAAAACCGTAGAGATCTATCGGCAGAAGCCAATCATTTATGGTTGCGGCGATTTCATTACCGACTATGAGGGCATCGGCGGTCGTGAAGAGTATCGGCCCTGGTTTTCACTGATGTATTTTGTGACATTGAATCTGCAATCAGGAAACATCGAAGCATTGAACGTCGTTCCGCTGCGTGCCCATCGCATGCGTCTTGTCCACGTAAGCACCGAAGATCGTCGGTGGCTCCTTGAAAAGCTGAATGCTCTGGGTAAAGCGTTCTCGACCCGGTTCACGCTCGCGGATGACCGATTGGTGCTGGTTGAGCCAATCGTTCCGTGAGCGCGCAAACTCTGTAATTGCGGCGCGTCTCGCGTCCTCTATCCCTTGATACAGATCATCGGTCGGAGGTGACAGACTTTTGTCGCCAGGCCCGCCCGATCAGCCAGATCAACGACGCTAGTGACATCCTTATAAGCGCCGGGTGCTTCCTCGGCAATGCCCCGGCTTGACGGACTACGAACGATAATGCCTTTTCGTGCCAGCTCGTCTGTGACCTGTTTGCCATGCCATCGTTTTCGCGCCTGATTTCGACTCATTCTTCGTCCAGCACCGTGGCACGCCGAACTGAGTGCAAGCTCCTCGCCGGCCTCCGTACCGACAAGAACGTAGGACGAGGTTCCCATCGAGCCGCCGATGAAAACGGGTTGCCCGACTGCCTTGAAAGCCGACGGCACATGTTCTGAACCAGGTCCCAGTGCACGAGTCGCACCTTTGCGGTGTACGTGCAACATGCGGCTCACGCCGTTGATGACATGGGTCTCCTCCTTGCAAATGTTGTGCGAGACGTCATACACGAGCTTGAGCGTCGCGTCGGGAAAAAACTGTGCGAATGCAGAACGCGTCAGGTCAGTCAGTATCTGCCGGTTAGCAAGCGCGCAGTTCACGGCTGCCCGCATCGCGCCCATGTAACGTTGACCGAGCGCCGAATTGATGGGGGCGCATGCCAACTCTCGATCGGGCAGCTCAATGCCGAATTCCTCCGTCGAAATTACCATCTCACGCAGGAATTCAGTGCCAATTTGATGTCCCAGTCCGCGTGATCCACAGTGGATGCTGATGACCGCATCCCCTTCGTGCAATCCGTAGGCGCCAGCGATCTGTTTGTCGAATACTTCGCTGACGTACTGCACCTCGAGGTAATGGTTTCCAGAACCGAGCGTACCCATTTCGCTGCGCTGACGACGCCTGGCTTGCGCCGAGACGGCCGCAGGGTCAGCATCAGGCTGGCAACCTCTTTCCTCAATGTGCTCGAGATCGTCTGGCACTCCATAGCCTTCGGCAACGGCCCACTGCGCGCCCCCTTTGAGCATGTCGTCCATCTCGGCGTCGTCGAGGTGAATCCTTCCGGTACTACCGACTCCTGCCGGCGTGCTTCTGGACAATTCGTGTGCCAACTTGGCTTGTACTGCCCGAATTTTGTCGCGGGACATACCCGTGTGGATCAACCGCACGCCACAGGAGATATCGAATCCCACACCGCCGGCAGAAACGACACCACCATCTTCTGCGTCAAATGCCGCCACGCCGCCGATCGGGAATCCATAACCCCAATGCGCATCCGGCATGACGAGCGCGCTCTTGACGATGCCAGGCAATCGGCAGACATTGCAGATCTGCTCCTGGACCTTGTCGTCCATATCCTCGATCAGATCGCGATCTGCAAAGATAGTCGCCGGAACCCGCATACTGCCCACGGCCGGTATGCGCCACCTGGTCTCGTCCATCTGCTCCAGCTTACTCGTATCCATATCTCGCGCTCGCCATCCGAACGTGCAACCGGTCATCGGTTTGCAGACAGCCTGATTAGACATCCACCACGCACTGTACAACCCACCTTTCTTCGGTCTGGTCTACGGTTAGCGCCGTAAACGTAGCACCCTTAACCTCAACGGCAGGATGATGTTTTTCCCGATTGACTGGCTCACCCGTGACTTTCGCATGCAATACATCATCAGTAATCGACACGCTGAACTCGCGGAATAGCATCTTTCTGACATCCATCTCGTATATCAGCGCATTGAGCCAGTCGACCAGCAGTATTTCATCGCTCGGCGCATGGCAATGCAGGCCGATCGTGACTTTGGCCGCCACCGAGTCAGGATCCGTCACTGCAGCGGTAAGCGCCATCGCGATTTCTTCGAATGCCGCTGCTTTGCTCCGACCACTCCCGCGCAATCCGAGATCAGCATCGTGCGCAAAATGAGACCACGTCATTCCATTGTACCCAGCGCTCGCTATATGCCTGTAAGTCTAAAGAAGGTGAGGACGACTGAGTATCTGCAGATTTACGTATCTGACCGACAACCAATGCTTCACCAGATGAGCAGCATAGTGATGGGCGCATCACCGGATTAGGTGTAATTGCGAATTGAGCGACGCGCCATATTCACATTAGCATGGCTTTCGATTTCGCTTTGGAAGCTTGCTCGGTCATGCACCAAAAGATCGAATCGACCATAGATGTCGGAGATGCAGAGCTAAAGGGATGGCTCGAAATTCCGGCCCATTCATCCGCAATCGTCGCATTTGCGCACGGAAGTGGCAGCAGCCGATTCAGTCGTCGAAACAATGCGGTTGCAGAGCACCTCCGAAACGCGGGATTGGGGACACTGTTGTTTGACTTGCTCACGGCCGACGAAGACCAAATTGACAACGTTACAAGAGAATATCGCTTCAATATTCCATTGTTGAGTGAGCGACTCGCTGGCGCGACACGATGGCTGGCTGCTCAGTCCGATGTTGACGGGCTGCCGATTGGCCTGTTCGGTTCCAGCACAGGTGCGGCTGCTGCGTTGATCGTGGCTGCCCTTCTCCAGCAGGAGATCGGTGCGGTCGTCTCGCGAGGCGGGCGCGCAGATCTGGCCGGCGACAATCTGTGCAAAGTGCAGGCGCCAACGTTACTGATCGTCGGCGGCGCCGATACTGAGGTCCTCCGCCTCAACGAAATGGCACGTGATCAGATGACTTGTGTTGCCGAAATTGCGGTTGTCGATCGTGCAACGCACCTTTTTGAAGAACCGGGCGCCCTCGAGCAGGTACAGCGTCTTGCGAGCGCGTGGTTTCTCCAGAGTCTGTCCGCGGAAGCGAATTAGGCCGGGCATGCCAGCGCTGGCGATGCGCCCCAACAATAGGTAGTCGTGCGGATGGCAGATCGGCCCGGCGGCGAGGATACTATGTAGGCAGTTTATGTTAACTGGGCGGGCCGGATTCTGTGGTCAGGACCCGGTAGATCGCCGGCAACATTGCTGTGCTGAGAGGCCAGCTATGATTCGAATACTCATCGCACTCGACGGCTCAAGCGCTGCCGAAACAGCTATATCCCATGCAACCGCCATTGCACGTACTTTTTCCGCTCAAATTGAGCTAATCAGAGTCATCAGTGAACCACCCACTGACGCGGCCACGCCATTAGACTGTGTTGACTGGCAGTTGCGCAGGAGACAGGCCGAGGTCTATTTGTCACAAATCACCGATTCCCTGCAACGCAAGAATTCGAAAATTTCTTGGCAACTTCGGGAAGGTGATGCCGCGCAGGAGATAATCCAGCACGTTACGGAAGCCAAGATCGACCTTCTTGTAATGACCCGCTATGGAAAAGGCAACGCACAGCAATTTGACAGCGGTGGCACTGTACACAAAGTCCTGTCGGCGTCCCTCACATCGGTCCTGTTGATCGATCCGATGGATCGCTTCGATGAAAGCCGCGGCTATGAACGAATACTGGTCGCGGTTGACGGCACGCAACGTTCCGAGTGGGCAACCAGCTTTGCGGCGATGGTGGCAAAGGCAAACGCCGGGACACTTCACCTATTACGGATCATCGAGGAGGCCAAGCTACCTCAAGGTATAGAGCTGACATCCGAATCTGGCAGATATTTGACCCAAGTGACAAGTATGTCCCGGACACAAGCCAATCATCATTTACGAAATTTGAGTTCCACGATTGACCCGGGCATAGACGTGACCAGTTCACTGTTGGGCTCCGACAATATTCCAGCTGCAATCGAAGATGTCGCGAACGAGATCGGCGCGGACCTACTGGTTGTTGCTGCGCCCGGTGCACCCTTGTGGAGCGCCAAGCACTATGGGTTGGTCTGCGAGAACCTTCTAAGTCACGCGCAACGTCCGGTACTCGTTCTTCATTCGCAGGCCTCGGAACAGTCTTCAGACCATTTTCGCAGCGTTTTCCTTGACGAAGGAGAAACACGCGCTGATGCCAGTTGAGCAATGTCAGACGCATTGCCAGGGGGCAATTCGCTTCAGAGTGAGGCACGTGAGCTAGGCGACGCCCACAACCAATCGCTGCGCAGTCGACGCTTCGCAAGTGCTCGATCGCTGCACAAAGAGCTTGAATACCGCACGAAGCGTCTGTTAGCCGAGTTGCACTTGGGCGACCCAGCCAAAGTACGACAATTACCACATGCACAGTGGCTTCTCGATAACGCACACGTGCTTCGGGCAAGTCTGCTGCAAATCAGAAAAAACCTGCCTGGCAAATATTATCGACAGCTTCCCATGGTAGCCACTGCCGATGGGGCCGGCTGCCGACCTCGCATCGCTGAACTGGTGGAAAAGGCCGTGACAAGCGGTGACTTCCCGGTTGATTTGAATCGGTTCGAACGATTTTGTATCGCCTATCAATCCCCTGCTCCACTGACTATCGGGGAATTATGGGCATTGCCGACGATGCTCCGCATCAGACTGATGCAGCAGATTTGCACGTTTTCGGAAAAGGCGTCACGCATTGGTGCCAGTGATGCCGCAGCTGTCGAACTTGACGAACTTGCATCTCTGATCAGTGGGTCAATTACGAGTCTCCGCAATGTGTCAGCGTTTCATTGGGAAAAGTTCATTGAAAGGACAAGTCAGGTAGACAAAGTTCTCAGGCAGGACCCGACCGACATCTATCGGCGCATGGATTTTGAGACGCGCAATGATTACCGCAGCACGATCGAACGCATAGCTCGAATCAGCAGTGCGTCGGAGTGGCGAGTTGCCGAGACGGCGCTTGAGCTCTCGCGAGGCGCCGCAAAGAACCATGATATTCCGTGTGCGCATCACGTCGGCTACTACCTGGTCGATCACGGTGCGCACACGCTCTATTCCCAACTGCGATTACGCGGCCGCGGGATCAGAAGAGTTCTATCTCCCCGGGCGCCCTGGCGCGCCTACGCCTACCTGTCAGCGCTAGTCGCAGTCGTAATAACCTTATGCGCAATCCTGGCAATATGGCTGGTGGGTGCCGGCGCACCAACACGTTTTGTCATTGCAACGACTGTTGTTGCGGCGATTCCATCGCTAGTGTTGTCGTCAACAGTAATCAACGGAATCCTGTCGCATCTTCGAAAACCACGTCAATTGCCAAAACTCGATTTCTCCAGCGGCATTCCCGCGGCGTATCGGACGATTGTCGCGGTGCCAGCAATGCTATCGAGCCGCATGGCCATCGACGAGAATTTGCATACGCTGGAGCTCAATTACCTGGGAAATGATGATCCTGACCTGCAATTCGTACTGCTAACGGATCATGTTGACGCAACGAGGGCCACCCGTTCGGAAGATGCGGACCTAATCAAACATGTAATGGCTGGCGTAGACAGGCTGAATCGCCGCTACTCGGTCGACGACGAAACTCCATTTGTGTTGCTCCACCGGCGACGGCGATGGAACGCACGTGCGAGTTTGTGGATGGGGTGGGAACGGAAACGTGGAAAACTGGCTGAGTTCAACAATTTGTTGCGTGGCTCCGAGGAGACTGATTTCGTGCTACAGCACGGTGGTTTGCAGAATTCGGCCCAAGTCCGATTTGTCATTACGCTGGACGCCGACACGTTTCTCCCAACAGGTGTCGCTGTCCGCCTGGCCGGGACAATGGCGCACCCCTTGAATCGTGCCGTCATCAATGATTCGGACAAACGAGTCGTGCGCGGCTACAGCATTCTACAACCTCGTGTCGAGACGAACCCTGCTACCAGTTCAGCCACGCCCTTTGCCCGATCATTCTCCGGTGACGTGACTCTGGACTTATACACACATACGGTTTCAAACGTATACCAGGACTTGTTTGGGCAAGGCATTTTTGCCGGTAAGGGTATCTACGATGTCGACGCGTTTCGCACGAGCATCCAACCTCATATTCCGGAGAACCGCGTATTGAGCCATGATCTCCTGGAGGGACTCTATGGCCGTGCCGCGCTCGTGACAGATATCGTCCTGCTCGAGGATTACCCGACCAGCCTCCTTGCTCACTTGAAGCGGGTGCATCGATGGGTTCGCGGTGACTGGCAGCTTCTGCCCTGGCTGCTCGGCCGGCCACCGGAAAGCAGACCCGACAGTTTTCAACCGGGCGTCGTCGGTCGATGGCAGCTTTTTGACAATTTGTCGCGCAGCCTTTTGGCGCCTGCGGCTGTTTGCCTCTTCTCGCTGGGCTGGCTGGTATTGCCGGTCAATCCTTGGACGATTACCGCTATCGTCATGGTGACACCCGGAGTCGGTGTCCTGTTGCATGCGCTTGCAGTGTTTCACGTCAAAACATGGCGCTGGGGCACGGCGCGTTCCAGCATCAAAAAAATCGCCAATCACGCAGGGCAGGACTTTCTCCACTGGATTCTGGTGCTCGCGTTCTTGCCGGTCGAAGCGCTTGTTGCAGTGGATGCGATCGGTCGTACGCTCTATCGGTTGAAATCCGGTCACCGAAATCTGCTCGAGTGGACGACGGCTGCGGATGTCGCTCGCAGGCTCAGCATGAAAAAACCCATTGCACATTATCTGCGGCAGATGTGGCCCGGCCCCCTCTGGGCAGGAATCAACGTTTTGGCGTTAGTATTGCTCCAACCCACATCCCTACCGGCTGCGGCGGCGGTGCTTTTCCTGTGGGCAGTATCACCTGGTCTCGCGTTTCGCATTGGCCAAAAAACGGCCGCCCCCGATTCGAAACTGGACGCGGAGGATCAAGCCTACCTGCGCCGTATCGCGCGTGGCACGTGGCGATTCTTCGAACAGCATGTCACACCCGCCAATCATTGGCTTCCGCCCGACAACGTTCAACTAGAGCCCATTCCGCTGGTCGCTGAACAAACCTCGCCCAGCAACATCGGCTTCGCGCTGCTATCGACTGCGGCGGCCTATGATCTCGGATATACAGGCATTCGAGAAACTGTCTACGGTTTGCAGCAAAGCCTCAACAGCATTTCCGGTCTCGAAAAGTACCGCGGCCACCTTTACAACTGGTATTCGCTGCCAGGCTGCAAACCGCTCGTGCCTCGATATGTATCCACAGTCGACAGCGGCAATCTGGCCGGCGCCATGATTGCCGTACGTCAAAGCCTCATCGATCTCAGCAGGTCTCCCTTCTCATTGGCGACTGCAATGAACGGCATTGACGATGATCTTGCCCTGCTGCGCGAAGGGCTTTCTCATGACCACCACAGGTCGAAAACCAGTGCGATAGACCTGCTTCGCGTAACAAATGAAATCGAGCAGGAATTACAGAAAAGTGACCAACCTGAGCTGGTATTGAAATCCATTGCGGAAAAACACAGCAAAGCACTGAACGATGCGCTGCTGGAGATGATTACGACCCACGATGTCGACTGGACCGCTCGGGAAATTGAGCAGTTTCGATACGATGTCGGCAGCCTGACGCGTCGGGCGAATTCCACGCTTAATGAACTACGCGATCTCTACCCTTGGACGCTAAGACTTGCTGAAGCCTCAAGTTCGGTCGAAACCGAGTGGCCAGGCGAGTTATTAGACGCCATTGCTCGAGAACTGCCATCATCACGGACGCTGACTTCGCTCCCGCATCATATTGATAATGTCGAGCGACTTCTCATCGATTTTCTGGACGAACATTCGGTCGAAGAACGCGAAGAACGACCATGGTACGGAGAAATCAATCAGTTCCGCATCGCATTGACGAATTCACTTGATGGTGTTCAATCACTCCTGACCGATATTCAGGATCTCGTTGATATGCTGGACCGCATGATTGCAGAAACAGATTTTGGTTTTCTGTACGACGATGACCGTGAACTATTCCACGTCGGGTATCGAGTTGATTCGGGTGAGCTGGATACCAGCTACTATGATCTACTCGCATCGGAAGCAAGACTCGCCAGTTTCATCGCAATTGCCAAAGGGGACGTACCTCCCAGACACTGGATTCATTTAGGGCGGCCGATCACGAGCATCAAGGGACTGCGCATTCTGCTGTCCTGGAGTGCGACCGCATTCGAATATCTTATGCCACACCTGTTAATGCAGGCGCCCCGCTTCGGTCTTATCGGACAAAGCTGTAGAGGTGCAGTCAGTCAGCAACGACGTTTCGGCCGGCAGAACAAAATTCCCTGGGGTGTGTCCGAGTCCGGCTATCATCACTTCGACCAGCACGGGCGCTACCAATACCAGGCATTCGGCATTCCTCGTCTGGGTTTAAAGTGGGATCAGGGTGAGCGACTCGTGGTCTCAGCATACGCAAGCTTCCTGGCACTACCATTCAACGCATCCGCCGTACTACAAAATGCAAGACAAATAGAACAACTCGGCGGCCTGGGCGAGCTTGGTTTTTTTGAGGCGCTCGATTTCGGAGCAGCTCACCTCGGAAAGAGAATCAAGCCAAAAATTGTACAGTCATACATGGCGCATCATCAGGGAATGATCCTCACCGCCATCGCCAACATGCTCACTGGTGACCGCATGATCGAGCGTTTTCATCGTGATACACGCATCGCCAAAGCTGAGTATCTTTTGTACGAAAAACTACCGGTACGGGCCCAGACCCACGCACTGGAAACTTTTGAGGCGCCGTTGAAACACGCGGAACCAGCATCGACCGGCGTCGAAACCTGGGTCTGTACGCCCGGCGACAAGTCAATCGCAGTACTGGCCAATGGGCAATTGGCCGCACAAGTAACAACGCTGGGTGGCGGCAACCTGACCTGGCGGGGCCTTGCAGTCACCCGCTGGCGCTCTCATTTCGAGGGGCCAGCCGGCGGCTCACAGATGTTCATCAAGGACCTTGATCGGGACATACTTTGGTCGCCTGGAATGGCTCCTGCCGATCCAAATGTGACAATGATTGCTGCGCCTGATTGCGTTGAGATTCGTGACACTCGCCATGGCCTGTTGACAAGACAACAGATTTTGGTCGCGCCGTTCGCCAACGTCGAAATTCGAAAACTGCACCTTAATAACGAGAGCAACAAGCCGCGACGACTGATGATCTGTTCTTACTGTGAGCCGGTCCTCGCCGATAATCAACGTGACGCGCGCCATCCAGCATTCAGTAAAATGTTTGTGGAATGTGACTACCTCGAGAAGCGACGCACGCTGCTATTTCGTCGCCGTCCGTTGAACTCCGATGATCCCAGACTATCGCTGGCCTGCACAATGGTTGTGCAGCCGCGTGTTAATGTCGACCTGCAATTCGAAACGGACCGACGCGAGTTTATTGGCAGATGCGGCACAGTAGCCAGTCCTGCCGCGCTTCGAACCGGGTCACCGCAGCTTCGCTCACAGGCTGAGGGTTCTCTCGATCCGATCGCCGCATTTGGGTTCTCTGTCACGGTACCGGCTGGCCAGACCGTTCAATGCGCTTTTCTTAGTGCAGCAGACGACGATGAGGTGAACGTGCTGCGTGAGCTTGCCCGTCTTGATTCGCTTCAGACCATCGACTGGACGATTACAGACGCACGCAGACATGCGCAGCACGACCTCATGCTGCTCGAGGTTAGCTCAAAGGATGTCCAACATAGCTTCGAACTGGTCGGCTGTCTCCAATCGCCATCCAGACCTGAAAGTGGACGTACGATACAGATGTCACGCGTCCATGAGGCTCAGCGGAGTCTTTGGAGACATGGAATTTCCGGTGACCGGCCAGTCGTGACGGTCGCAATCGATAATTCGGTGCTGTTTCCACGCCTGGAGTCGTTTGTGCGTGTACTGGCTGTTTGCCAGGCGAGAGGCGTGATGGCAGATATCGTTTTTCTCGACGAAAGTGAAAGCGCATATTCTCATCCAACGCAAGACAGATTGAGACAACTGATACGCCACGCCCTGCGACGCACCGCGACAAATCGGCACTTCCATACTTTCATTGTTCCCGCATACAACATTGAAGTCGAAGAACGATATGCTCTCACTGTCGCGTCGCAGCTCGTTCTTGATCTGAGGCGAGGCGATTGGGTTGCGGAGTTAAGCAGGCAGCAAATCCGGGAGCCGTCAGTTCCGGCGTTCTTGCCGCAGCCAAGCGCACTAGTAGAGAGAACCCCGATCCGAGCAGTCGCTAGGCCAACCGCCCTCCTCTGCGACAATGGCTGCGGCGGTATTGCACCGGACAGTGCGGAGTATGCGATGTATCTGGACAACGGCCACAATACACCGGCGCCATGGTGCAATATCCTTGCCAATCCGAACTTTGGTACCGTCATTAGCGAGTCGGGAAGCAGCAACACGTGGTTTCAGAACAGCAGCGAATACGCGCTGACAACATCGAGCAACGACCCGGTAACGAATCGTACGGGTGAGGCAATGTATGTGCGTGACGAAGAGACGGGCATTTTCTGGTCGCCATTGCCGGGACCTTCACGTGACCAGCAACCGTATATTGCCCGTCACGGCATTGGCCAAACCTGTTTCGAGCATCACAGCCAGGGTCTGGAGCAATCTGCCAGCGTGTTTGTTGACCCGGTCGAACCGATCAAGTATGTACGGCTGAGACTGCACAATCGCTGGCCGCGCATGCGACGATTGACGATCACTTACGCAGCAGAATGGCGCCTCGGGAACAGCGGCAGCGATCCGGGCCTGCATCTCATACCTGACTGGATCGAATCGCAGAACTCACTTTACGTAAGGAATGCATTTACAACTGTTTATCCGCAGGCCTGCGCCTTTCTGACCAGTAGCCTGCCAGCACACGGCGTCACATTCGACGGCGACGAATTTCTCGGGCCGCTGCGTTCCTGGCGCGAGCCGGCGGGTATTCGGGCAATCGGGCTGGCAAGCCGAAATACTCCATGTGCACACCCTCTGGGCGCTTACCAGGTGCATGTCAGCCTGGCCGAAGGTGAATCCTGCGATTTGCATTTTGCACTAGGCGCTGGCCGCGACAGGAAACATGCCGAGGCGTTGAGCGGTAAGGCCCGGAAGATGGACAAATCGGAGGCAGTTCTTGTTAGTCAAAGACATGCCTGGTCAGACCTGTTGGGCCGCTGCAAGGTCGACACACCAGATGGAGCCTTGAATGCACTCCTCAACGCGTGGCTGCCTTACCAGATTGTGTCATCACGGCTCTGGGGACGCCTTGGCTTTTACCAGGCAAGCGGCGCAGTCGGCTTCAGGGACCAGCTTCAGGATGTGCTGGCATTGCTCAACCTGCGACCGGACATGGCCGCGACACATATCAAGAAAGTGGCCGGCGTTCAATTCGAGGAAGGTGATGTGCTCCACTGGTGGCATCACGAACCATTGCGCGGCGTGCGGACACGCTGCTCGGACGACCTGCTTTGGCTCCCTTATGCCGTTGCACGATATGTCACAGTCACAAGAGATTTCGGCCTGCTGGATCGCAAAGTACCCTTCCTCAACGCATTGCCGCTGGCAGAAGAAGAACATGAACGCTTCGCAGAATTTCGACATGGTGATGATATGGGCAGCATCTATGAGCATTGCTGCCGTGCTATCGAATGTCGTATGGAGCTTGGCGAACATGGCCTGCCACATATTGGTAGCGGCGATTGGAACGATGGGTTCAGTCGGGTTGGCATAGATGGGACCGGCGAAAGTGTCTGGATGGCCTGGTTTTTGATTGAAGTGTGCCGCCGATTCGAACCGCTATGCCGGCTCCGTAAGGACCTCGTCCGGTTAACGGCATTCCGCGATTTGCGCAGGCAATTGCAGAAAAACGTCGAGGCCAGTGCCTGGGCTGGCGAGTGGTATGTCCGGGGTTTTTATGACGACGGCTCGGTTTTGGGCGGTCCAGACAGCACCGAATGCCAAATCGACCTGAACGCGCAAACCTGGGCCATCATTGCGGGCACGAACCAGCAACGACAGAAACAGGCATTTGCATCGGCGATCAAGCATTTGAGTGACGAACAAAATCACCTGATCAAACTACTCACACCGCCATTTCATGCCAGCGAGGAGGACCCCGGTTATATTAAATCTTATCCGCCAGGCGTTCGGGAGAATGGCGGGCAGTACAATCACGCCGCGACTTGGGCCGTGCTGGCGGCGGCGAAAACCGGTAATCCCGATCTTGCCATGCGCTGGCTGTCCTGGCTCAATCCGCTGGCGCGCAGCAGCACTCCCGAAACGAGCGAGCAGTACCGCATCGAACCATACGTTGCGGCCGCGGATATTTACAGCTGCCGTCCGTACGCTGGGCGGGGCGGCTGGAGCTGGTATTCCGGATCTGCTGCCTGGCTTTATCGCGTCGTAATGGAAGAATTGCTGGGCATCGAACGTCGCGGTAACCGCCTGCACATCGAACCCTGTCTGCCGGCGAATTGGGAGGAATTTAAAGTGTCAATGAAATACGCCTCAGCCACCTATCAGCTGCATGTCTACGATCCGTCCCGGATTACGCGCAGGAATATTCTCATCGTCGAGAACGACCAGATTATTTCAGGGGCCGCACTGACGTTGCAGAGTGTCGGCAATCACGACATTCAGATCTTTCCTGACGAGACCAGCCTGAGGTGCTGGCGTAACATGGATGTAGCGCAAACGGCAACACAATAGATATTAGATACGCGGCGCGGTACAAACCGACGGATACAACGTGTCGTGAGCGCAAGCGGATACTACTTATCGCCGACTGCTCATGCTTATGCTATTGCTTTTCTCACGATCTGTGTCGTTCGTTCACAATTGAGGTGCCCCATTTCAAGACTGAGATCGCAATCACGTTACTCACGATAACCGTATGCGATCTCGAGTAAGCCACTGACGCAGACGATCGATCTCTTTCCATTCGTTGGGGATAGACATGCATTCCTTATCGGCCGGACGTCGCTACAACTGGAAACTTCTTGTGCTGAACCGATCAGTAATCCTGGTCATGCTGACTGCAGCCTTGTTGTCAATATCCGCCCAACAAAGCTCTGCACAGACGCGTCTGTTTGAGGCCGAAAATACCCGACCGACAATTGCCCCGATGCTCGAGGACGTTACACCAGGTGTCGTTAATGTCTCCGTGACAGGCAGCGCGGAATTATCTCGGGGCCCGTTCCTTGACGATCCGATCTTCCGAAGATTTTTCAATTTGCCCGACGACATGCCGATTGTACCGACCCAGACTGTGGGTTCCGGCGTCATCGTCGATGCAATGCGGGGTTATATTCTCACGAACCATCATGTAATCGACCAGGCCGAGCAGATACTGGTGACTCTTCAGGATCAGCGGCAGTTTGATGCAGAATTGGTCGGTAGTGATGAAGGGACGGATATCGCGTTGCTACGAATTGAGGCACAGGATCTGCACGCGCTGCTCTTTGGTGATTCGGATGAATTGAAGGTTGGCGACTTCGTAGCCGCAATTGGCAATCCATTCGGCCTTGGACAAACAGTCACGGTTGGCATAGTGAGTGCACTGGGCCGCAGCGGCTTGAATGTCGAAAACTACGAGAACTTCATCCAGACAGATGCTTCGATCAATCCTGGAAATTCGGGCGGCGCGCTGATTGACTTCAATGGTGAGGTTATCGGGATAAACACAGCCATCATCTCACCCGGCGGTGGCAACGTTGGAATCGGCTTCGCCATTCCAATCAATATGGCTCGGTCAATAATCAATGAACTGGTGGAATATGGCGTTGTACGACGTGGCCGGCTTGGCATTCTCATCCAGACCGTAACACCCGACCTTGCCGAAGCTCTTGATTTGACGGTTTCAGACGGCGTGCTCGTGACAAAGGTTGAACCCGACTCAGCGGCTGATGAGGCCGGCATGCGCGTAGGCGATGTGATCGAGACCCTGAACGGGGAGCCCATCACTGATGCCGGCCACCTGCGAAATCTCATCGGCCTGATGCGGCTTGATGACGAGGTCGAGTTATCGATCGTCCACGACGGCAAGCGCCGAATGCTCAACGCAATAATTAGTGACAAGGAAAGTCGACCCATTCAAGTATCCGGAGCGGTGCCAGCACTTGCTGGCGCAACATTTGAAGATATGCCCGAAAGCCACGAGCTGTTCGACAAAACACGCGGCATTGTTGTGGCAGAGGTCATTGATGGAAGCCCGGCCTGGCACATTGGGCTGAGGCCAGGCGATGTCATATTGGCCATCAATAAACAGCAAGTAACATCTGTCCAACAGTTGTCGGAAACGATTAGCTCCAAGGACACCGCAGTGGCTTTGGACGTAGCGCGGGACGGTGCCCGCTTTTTCATCTTGCTTCAATGACCGGCCGCCTCTGCTCGGTAAGTACATGCCCGAATTTCAATTCAAATCTACATGCGCTAGCTTATTAGTAGGTCTTTGCCAAGGGGAAAGTAATGGCCAAGTGTCACTGTTGTGGCAACGATTATGAGGATTCGTTTCGCATCGTTTTCAACGACCAAAGTTATGACTTTGATTCATTCGAATGCGCAATCCATGTTCTGGCGCCAACGTGCGAACACTGCGGGTGTCGGGTCTTGGGTCACGGAGTGCAGTTCGATGAGACGGTTTTCTGTTGTGTGCATTGCGCATCCGCAGCTGGCGCAACAGGGCTAACCGATCATGCTCATACCAGCATCATTGCAGAAGCAAGCTAACAGTTGCTCGCAAACCTGGTGACGCCGCACATGCATGTGGCCAACTAAAAACGATTCGAACCGATCATTCTCTGATCGGATCTCGCTGTTCGGGCCACGTCGACTGCTGGTGCCATGTGCGGTGTGGCTCGTGTGAGCTACGGGAGCACTGAAGATGAAACTGACGTTAAGTGTACTAAAAGCAGATATCGGATCCATTGGCGGCCACATTCGCCCATCCCGCAAATTAGTCAAAGCGATCCGGAAATATGTGAAAAAGTCAGAGGGCG
>Ga0255052_10001420_pt1 | contig 17994 bp, 19 predicted proteins | sample JV7_2_21_MG_FD_188632 | JGI IMG/M metagenome (GOLD analysis project Ga0255052, IMG submission 188632) | Seawater microbial communities from Jervis Inlet, British Columbia, Canada - JV7_2_21 | ecosystem: Environmental > Aquatic > Marine > Inlet | place: Canada: British Columbia | collected...
TTGTATATTTTCTGCACTTGCCTAGCCAAGACACCTACCCCGACTCGCTTATGTAAGACAAAAAATAACACTTTTAGGCAAAGAATTCAATGCTTTCGTTGCTTTTTAGTCAAAAACATGTAGAATTAGAAAAATCAAATTTCTATTTGAACACATCGCGGAGTGGAGGAGTAGTACCTCGGGAGGCTCATAACCTCCAGGCGCCGGTGCAATTCCGGCCTCCGCAACACGTAATGAAAAAGACCCCTTCTTTGGGGTTTTTTTCATTACGTAGCTTGGGAGAGGAGAAAGCAAACTGCTTTGCTTTCGTCCGGAATTGCAAAACGGAATCATGTCGCCCTGCGACAGATGAGTTCGGGCAGGAGGTGCTTAGCAAAGCACGAGGCATCGAAGTGTTTTGCTTAGCAACCTGACGCCTTCCGGCCTCCGCCTAAACAAAATGAAATTCGTCAAATATGTCCTTGTATAGAGAAATTATTCTTTTTGCCTCCCGTTGAGTCAGAATATAGTCTCCGCCTTGGTGTGCGAGAGTATTTCTAACCTTGTGTGCCTCCCAAGCCTTATCAATCGTCTTAAAATCGGCGCGCTCTACTCTTTTTAGCTTTTCGCCCAGAGTGCTTCCTCCAAGCATCATGGTACCAACCATTTCTTCAAGCATAATATCGGCTTCCATTATCGCAAGTTTCCAGTCATTTGGGCTATCAGAATCCAAGTGGAATAAAACTCGTTCCCATTTTCGATTTTTTGCACGATGCTCACTTGGCATAACAGAAAGCGGTTTAAAAGCATGATACTCTCGAGAAATTTGTTCTCTCAGCTTGAGGAAATAAACAATTACACCGATGCCGAGAATAGATGAAATAAAGAATGAAAGTCTTCTGAAGAAACTACTCGTCCTTTTTGCAGCGTCTGCCAGTGGAAACTGCCGCTCGAGACTTTCTTCATTTACCCACCCATCAATTCCTTCGGAATAGTCAACCTCCCACCAGCGACTTGTGCTAATGGTAACGGGACCGTTTATAAGTGTTCCAAGTGCCCCATTTAATTGTTCGCCAATTTTACGTCCATTTCGTGGAAAGTTAAAAACATCAACCTCCTTAATATTCTTTACAGCAGTTCCAAGAAGTGTGCTGTCATTTAATCCACGAAGATTTCTTTCCGTATCAATATCAAGCACGCTCTCAGCTACCCATCCCACGGTGCCGTCTTCAAAGCGAACCTGCCAAAACCTCTCTCCGTTCACCTCTGTGGGGCCACCAATAATAACGCCCTTATCTCCTTTCTTTACTTCCCCTATAGAAATACCGTCATGGGGACTACTATAGACTGTGGTCCCTTCATTTGCTTCAACTTTTGTCCCCCTTGGAGTGCTCGCCTTTAGGGCTGTTCTGTCTCTATCGGCGTCTACTTCTATATCACTTCCGGGAACCCAGCCCCTAACACCGTTTTCGTATTCAACCTCCCACCATAACTCTCCGTCAACCATAATAGGTCCACCAACAACTTCCCCAAACGCTCCTCTTGGGACTTCTCCAACAATTTCTCCACCACCAGGCGACGCATATATACTTCCCTTTTTAACGTTTATCATTTTTGTTCCAATTGGTGTATCTAAGTCAAGCGCAAAATCTCCAAGAAGCCCAGAAAAAAATCCTCCACTATCTATGCCAGTTTTCTCCTCAAAAAAGCTTGGAATTCCTCCAATCATACTGAGGAAAAACATAATCAATAAGACTATTATAAGAGGTTCTTCCCACCCATATGGATATTTTTTCTTTTCTCCCTCCATACTTTAATTTGTATACTTTTCTATCTCTTTGCCAAGAGTAAATAGTGTTTCTTCGTGCAAATGTGGTGCCATAAGCTGAAAACCAACAGGAAGTTCTATATCATGCCTTGAAACCGTCCCCATAGGAATCGAAATTCCAGGAATTCCTGCAATATTTGCTGGCACAGTAAATATATCTGCCAAATACATTGAAACTGGATCCTCTTTTTCGCCAATTTTAAATGCTGGCCCCGGCGCTGTTGGTGTTGCTATTGCATCACAGCCTTTAAAAGCTTTATCAAAATCTTCTCGTATCATCTGTCGCACGACTGTTGCCTTCCCATAATACGCATCATAATATCCCGAAGAAAGTACATATGTGCCGAGAATAATCCTCCTCCTTGCTTCTTTTCCAAACCCAACACCACGTGATTTATTATAGTCTTCAAGTAATTCCTCACCCTCGACGTGTAGTCCGTATCGCATTCCGTCAAATCTTGAAAGATTTGTTGATGCTTCTGCGGGCATAATGATGTAATAAACTGGAAGTGAATATTTAATATATGGAAGCTTCACGTCTTTTATAACGTGTCCTGCCTTTTTTAATTCAGCGAGTGCCGCTTCAAAACGCTCAAGCACGTCGCTACTTACACCCTCAGTAAGAAAATCTCGTGGCACGCCAATGGTTAATTTCTTTTTTTCCCCCTTGTAAAATTTAGGATTCCTAATTGACGTACTATCTTTTGGGTCGTGTTCTTTTATAACATTAAAAACTGTCTCGACATCAGAAACCGTCTTTCCAAATGGACCTATCTGGTCAAGTGAAGAACCAAGAGCAATTAAACCGCTCCTTGAAACTGTTCCGTAAGTTGGTTTAAGGCCAACACAGCCACAAAATGCTGCCGGTTCGCGAATTGAGCCCCCCGTGTCAGAGCCAAGCGAAATTGGCGAGCCGTTCATTGCAATTACTGCAGCAGAACCTCCGGAAGAGCCTCCGGCAACACGTTTTTTATCATGTGGGTTCTTAACGACACCAAATGCAGAGTTTTCAGTCGAGCTTCCCATAGCAAATTCATCGAGATTGGTGCGTCCAATTATAACCGCGCCAGCATTCTTCAACTTCTTTACAACAAACGAATCATAACTTGCAACATAGTTTTCTAAAATCTTTGACCCCGCCGTTGCCTTCTTTCCTTCCATGAGCATATTATCTTTAATCGCAATTGGAATCCCGAGTAAGTCTCCTTTTTCTCCTTTTTTTATTTTCTTATCAGCTTTTACTGCTTGCTCTGTGGCATTATCAAAAATTTCCAAGAAAGCGTTAATTTCACCGTTGCCTTTCTTGCCCTCTTTGAGATAGTGCTTGGTTAGTTCTAAAGAAGTAAACTCCCCAGAAGCCAAACCTTCTTGCAACTCCTTTAATGTTTTTGTATTAAAATCAATCATTAATCTTGCGAGAGAATTTTCTTAACTCTGAAATAATTTTTTTCTCTTTTTGGTGCAGCATTAAGCAAATTCTCTGTATGCAGTCCACTTTTATGCGGGGTGCCATCTTCACGCATTACGTTACGCTGCTCTCCTGCGACAGATTCAGGCTCTACAGAGGCTACTTCCTGTATTTGTGATATATACTCCAAAATAGCCTCTATATCAGAAGCTAAGGTCTTTTTTTCCTCTTCAGGTACCTCAATACGGCTCAGCTCAGCCAATTTTTCAATTTCCTCAACTTTTATCATACGCTCCATATTATCATTGTTTAAAGCTTTCCCGAAACGCTACATATCAAGCTCTCCTAAGAAAGCAGCTTCGTCCCACATTTCTATGCCTAAACTTTCTGCTTTATCGTATTTTGAGCCTGGATTTTCTCCAACTACCACAAAACTTGTATTTTTAGACACGGTGCTTGAAATAGAGCCTCCATACATACGAATTTTTTCTTTTGCCTCATCCCGACTCAGAGACTCGAGCGTTCCTGTAATTACAAACGAAAGCCCATCAAACTTCTTCGATACCGCACTTTGTGCGTCCTCTTCTACAAGAACATATTTGAATAAATTTTTGATAAGTTCTATGTTTTTTTTCTTTGTAAACCATTTAGATATCGATTGGGCTACCACGTCACCAACACCGTCAATTTTCTTAAGTTCGTCTAGTTTTGCTTTTTGGAAAGCTTTGAATGTTCCAAAATACTTTGAAAGATCGTGGGCTGTCTCTTCCCCAACCCCCTCTATTGAAAGGGAGATAATAAATCGTGGCAAGGTTGTGTAGCGTGCCTCTTTTATTTCTGAAATTAAATTTTCTGCAGATTTTTCACCTAGGCCTTCCAGAGAACTTATGTCTTTTGCAGAAAGTTTGAAAATATCAGAAAAACTTTGAATTAACTTTTTATCAATCAAAATATCGAGAATGCGTGGCCCAAGACCGTCAATGTTGAAAGCTTTTTTTGAAACAAAATAGTAAAATTTTTGGCGTAATTGCTCCTTTGAGTCTTTGGCAACGCAGCGCCACGCAGCTTGCCCTGGTATCCTTTCGATCTTTCCGCCTCCCCCACAGGCAACAACTTTCCTCGGAAATTTATATGCTTTCTCATCTCCTTTTCGCAGAGCTGTTACCACAGAAACAATATCAGGAATTACATCGCCTGCTTTTTGTAAAATTACGGTATCTCCCACCCGAACATCAAGGCGCTTAATCTCGTCTTCATTATGAAGTGTCGCTCTTGAGACAGTTGAGCCGTCAACAAAAACAGGCGCAAGCTCTGCAACAGGAGTAAGTACCCCAGTGCGCCCAACCTGTAGCGTAATGTCTTTTACTGTTGTTGTTACTTGCTCTGCCGGAAATTTATATGCAATTGCAAAGCGTGGAGACTTCCCGGTGTGGCCTAGTTTTTTTTGAAGTTCTACACTGTTTACCTTCACAACCACACCGTCTATGCCAAAATCTTGCTTTTCTTTTTCTTTGGTCCATTTGTTGTAAAACTTCTCAACATCGTTTAAATCCCTGCAAATGGAGTAGTGCCCATCAACTTTAAAGCCGAGCTCTTTTAGTAGTTCGAGTTCTTCGGTTTGTGTACTCCATTTCTTTAAAATTCCTTCTTTTGCTTCATTAATATCGTAAATAAAAGTATCTAGCCTTCTTCCTGCAGTTACCTTTGGGTCAAGTTGTCTCAATGTCCCTGCTGCAGCATTTCGAGGATTTTGAAAAAGGGGTTCATCGTTCTTTTTCCTTTCTTTATTGATACGTTCAAATTCTTTATGTGAAAGCCAAATCTCTCCAGAGACAGTCATGTCTACCTTTTCTTTAAGAAGGAGGGGTATACTTCCAATTGTTTTGATGTTGTGTGTTACGTCTTCTCCAGTTATTCCGTCCCCTCTTGTCGTTGCACGAACGAGTTCGCCTTTTGTGTAGGTTAGAACAATCTTGAGACCATCTATCTTTAACTCCGCGCAATATACAAGTGCAGGACTTTTCTTTTCGTATTCCTTATCTAAAATGCGTTTAATTTTATCTTGCCAGCCTGTAAGCTCTTCAAAATTGAAGACATTATCAAGAGACCACTGTCTTACGCTGTGTTTGGCTTTAGAGAAACTGCCAAGAGGTTCTCCGCCAACTCGAACACTTGGACTATTTTCAGTATGGAATTGAGGATATTTCTTCTCAAGAGCTATTAGTTCGCGCATGAGAGAATCGTACGCCTCGTCTGAAATTTCCGGCTGGTCTAGAACGTTATACAAATGTTGGTGTCCCGCAACGACACTGCGAAGTTTCTCGATTCTTTTATTGGCATTCTTTTCTTCTTTCTTACTCATTAACTGAAAATATAATCTACCTTGATGGTTCTTTCAACCGCATTAAGGTCCGTATCATATGTACCACATCCAACATTATATCCGTTACTGCGAACTGATGTATTTTCAACGATTCCGACCAGGAGTTTGGTAACTTCTACAATTGCGCACGAAGTCCCAAAATCAAGCTCAAATGTTGTAACGACAGTATTTGCAGCTGGGTAATCAACCGTCCATCCTGAAATGTCAGTGCCCGAGCACATGATAGTGTTTCCAGCACCTATGTCTGGATTAGTTGTGGCGGGAAAAACTAGAGCTCCAAAAAAGTCTGGCGGCGGCTCGTGCCCGCGAATGTCCCATAAAAGCGCGCACTCAATACCAGCATCTGCCGCATAAATTGCATTTACTGATTCCCTAGATGACGATGTGATACTAAATTGCTTAATGACAAAAGAAAGCATAGTTAGTCCAATTGCAAGCAAAATACTAACTGTGAGGACTGCCATGAGTAGAGCTACTCCTTCTTCTGTATTCTTTTTTTGAATTTTTTTATTCATGCTATGTTCCGCTCCAATTAAACATACTTTCACTAAGAGTATATGTCCGTGTAGTACCACCAGTGGTCCAAGTAACTATAACGGTCACAACAGCCTCATTCCCGCTCACGCTTACTCTAATATCACGACTGAAATTTCTTCGAGGACCATTGTTGCTCTGGAAAATATTTTGCCCATTATTGTACCGAATCCTTGGACACCCACCTGCTAGACAATTATCAAAGCCACCGTTGTCAACAACTGAGTTTCTTGGGTCGTCAATATCACAAGGTGTTGGGTTTGGGTTCATGCAATTACCAAGATTTGTTAGCCAAGGTCGTGGTGGTGTTGCAACAATATTTGAGTCTCTTACATATCGAACATATTCAATTCCTTCTTGTGCAAAATAGTAGGCAGATATTTGATCCTGTGCTATAGAAGAAGTGCGTATAGAATTACTTACAATTACCATTGGTCCAGTTATTCCCAAAAGCAAAACCGTGACGGCAACTAAAGCCTCCACTAGGGTAAATCCTCTTTTTGTAGCTGCTCTTTTCACTCCGCTAGAAACAGGTCGCGGGTTTAAAAAACCTTTCTGTTTAAAGATATATTCTGTTTGTAATTTTTTTAATTTCATTATATTTTTATCATTGTGGTCACGATTTCTAACGGAATAAATACTAAAAATCTGGAAAACGCTGGGTTATGCTTGTTTGTAAAGAAAATGTCTTTGCGTCACCAATCTCAGCTCCTGCCGTCCCCCTAATGGTAATGACCACTAGCGGTTGTTCCTCGTCAGCAGCAGTTGTTGGGGGGCTTCCTATTACATGAAAATCTAAATCATCAATCGATACAGTTGGTCCTGTCATAGGAACAAAAGGCCCGCCACAAGTTCCCACCCCCGGGTCACTCTTGCATCGCTGAAGCTCATTTGTGCCAGCATCATACCTATAAACAATATACTCATTGTCGCTAGATATTAATCCTAGCGTTCTGCCATTGGCGCAGTCGTTAGTGTTGTATACGGGCCCAGGACCTTTTGAGGGATCTGCAGTACAGTTGTATGAGCTCCCAACCCTTATCTCTCGCGTCATGCTCTCAATACCAAAACTGAGTGCGTCCATTGCACGAACAGAAGACTGTGCACGTTGATTAGCATCAAGGACAGCCATCATTGCCGTTACGGCCGCAACAAGTACGAATGCAAAAAGACCCATAGCCACCATAAGCTCGATAAGTGTAAATCCTTTTTTCTTTTGTTTTTGAAACTGTTTCATTATTGAACACTTATATAACCAGTTGCAAGAATTCCAATGTCTCTTGTTTTTCCATCAATGTCTCTAATAGTAATCGTAGCAGATTGGTAATCCGTATAACCGTTGTTGTCTCTAAAATTCGCATCTGGCTTCGGTCTGTCAAAAACTATGTGGATTTCTGTAATAATGTTATCACCACCAACTTCAAAACAGTTATTATCGCCATTACTAGCGTCTAACGCGCAGACATTTGCAATGGTATAGCCAGTACCAAATTGAAATACCTCTTCTGTGTCTCCCGTATTCACAAAACCACCCACACCCCTATTTTCGTCTCTAAAAATCTCATAATTTGTTCTATCAGAAGCGTCAAAATAAACACCGTAACTCCTCTCAAAAACCCCGCCTTCACTTCTAACATTAAGACCATATGATTGTGCTAAACGCACAGATAGAGCAACGTCTTGTGCTAAGTTCCCCAAAACCGTATCGCGTTCAAACTCCCTATATCCGGTAATTACAATTGCAGAAAGAATACCTATTATAGCTATAACCACTACAAGTTCAAAAAAAGTAAATCCTGATTCTTTTGATTTCGAGATATTCATACTTATAGTATAAAGGTAGCCAAATTAAATCCAAAGTAAAATACAATAAAAAATCCAAATATCAAAAAAGGAGTAAATGGTATTTCTGTTTTTCTGGTTATTCTCTTTCTAAAAAGCTTTAACACTCCTCCCTGTATCTTTTGAACCATAAACAGTAATCCGACAACTATAAGGGCGCTCCAGAATGAAAGCGCAATTGCGCTTATCCCTTTTGCAAAACCAAGAAACCATCCAATGCCAAGGACCAATTTCCCATCCCCAAGACCCATCCATTCTCCTTTTGAGAAAAACCACATAGCAAAAAATGGAAGAAAAAGGACTGGGCCTGCAAAAAATGAAGTAAGGGTTGGGACGTGTAGGGAGAGATTATTAAAATCAGCAAACAGAGTTAAAAAGGAAATTAAAATAAACGTATACACCAACCCGTCGGGTACGATTTTGTGGCGCACATCATAAACTAGGATAGTGAGAAGCAAGCTCACTATAATCATTGGAACTATAACCGAAAAGAAAAGGTATCCTTTCAGTGCAAGGCCTGCAAAAAGAATGCCCGAAGTTAGCTCTACTAGTGGGTATTGTATAGAAATTGAGCTTTTACACGTGCCACAGTGTCCGCGCAACACAACGTATGAGAGAAGTGGTATGAGCTCATACCATTTCAAATGTTTACCGCATGAAAAACAAAAAGAACGTCCTTTTATAGACGACTGCAAATAATAGCGAAGTACCACCACATTTAGATAGCTACCAACAATTGCTCCTAAAATAAAATAGAGCACAAACAAAACTGGTTCCATGTGTATATTATATCATTTACAAAGTTTCAGGAGTATTCAATAAAAAAATACAACTTTGCGTACGCAAAGTTGTATTTTCTTGTATATTCGTAAGAAATAACTTACTAGGTTGTTCTGCAGCCTTGTTGGTCGCAAGTAACAACGTTTGTGCCGTCGCCAGCAACAAACTCAAAGCTAACACCCGCAACTGAGGTAGAGCTTGTCCATGTCCAGTTTGTTGTAAGTGTAGGCCAATTTGTTGATGAGCCTACGCAAATAGGGTCTGTTCCTGCTGGAGCTCCTGCGCCATCACATAGGTTTGGCACAGCATCTTCTGCAAGAGCCAGCCCGTCATCGATACAAACAACTGCACCTGGAAGAATTCCATTGAGAGTTCCCTGAGTGTTGGCAAGTCGAGCCTTTTCTCGAGCCGTATTAAGAGACGATAGAACAACTGATGAGAGAATACCAATGATTGCAATAACCACTAGAAGCTCAATCAATGTAAAACCTCCTTTTTTCTTAAAATTCATGAATTTTATATAATTAATAAACTAAACTATTGTTCGACCGCTTGCCACATATATAAAAATATGTCATTAGCGTATAGATTCATTATATTTGTTTTTACCTAATATGGCTAAAATACGCTGTGGATAAGAAAAACCAAGCAAAAACAGAGGAAAAAATAGAAAAAACCTAGAAAGAACCAGAAATTGTATATATTGGCATCAAAACAGAAGCCAGCAGAGAACCAACTCCAAGACCAAGAAGAACAATCATTGCAGGTTCAATTAAATCAATAAGAGTATCTACTGCATTGTTAAACTCACGCCTGTAAAAATTCGACATAGTTTTCAAAATCTTGCCCAATTCTCCCGATTCTTCTCCTACTTTAATCATTTGAACGATAATTCCAGGTACTTGTTCGTGTTTTTGAAACGCGGCCGAAATTGCGCTACCTGTTTTAACATCTTCGGCAGTCTCTTTCAATATTTCCTCATATACACGATTGCCCACAACTGTCCCAGTAAGCTCGATTGCGCGCACCATAGGTACTCCACTTTCAAGCATTGTGCTTAGGTTGTCAGCAATTCGTGAGAGATACAACTTATCATACAAATTACCAACAAATGGAATTTTAAGCTTTATTTCTCCAAGCGCGTATTCCCCCTCAGACGTTTGTCCGTACCTATACGACATAAACGCAAATATTATCACGCCTGCAAGTACTAGAAAACCATAGTTAACCAAAAAATCGCTAATCGCTATAACAATTTTTGTATATAGTGGAACTTCTTGACCTGCTTCCAAAATAATCGTTGCCAATTTTGGAATAACTAGAGTAAGCATGAGTACCATAACGGAAATAAAAACAAATATAACGAACGCTGGATATATAAGGGCGCCTCTTGCTTTTGAAGAGACTTCATATGTTCTGTCTAAATAGTCTGCAAGGTTTAGAAATATAAACTCAAGCTTTCCAGACTCTTCTCCAGAGCGAATCATGTTTACATAAAATGGAGAAAACACTTTATCATGCTTTGCCATAGCATCAGAAATAGTGCTTCCAGCCTGTAAATCGTCAGAAATTTCTGTCATAACACGTTGTACTGCAGGGTTTTCTGCTTCAGCACCTAAAAGTCTAAATATTCTAAGGGCAGATACTTGTGCTTCAAAAAGTGTTGCGATTTGTCTAGAGAGAATAACGACTTCCTTGGTTGTCACCCTTTGGAACATGGTAATTTCCATGCTTAGTCCAGCTTTTTTCTTCTTATCCTGAATTGAAACAATAATTAGCCCCCGTCTTTGAAGCGAGGTGATTGCTACATTTTCGTTTAGGGCTTCAATATTTCCGTTTTTTTTATTGCCGCCATTATCTATTGCTTCGTACTCAAATAGCATAATTCTATAGTAAACGCTCGAGGGCGACTGGATCAACTGCAAAAGTAAACGCGTCTTCTGGGGTAATTTCTCCTCTTCTAACAAGATCTGCAAGCGAGCGGTTCATATCTATCATTCCTAATTCAGAACTTGTTTCAATTACTGTTTGTATTTCGTGGGTTCGTGCCTCACGAATTAAGTTTCCCACTGCGCTGTTGTTTATTAAAAGTTCATATGCTGGTACCAATCCTCCTGAAATCCTTGGAATGAGTCTTTGAGAGAAAATACCAGAAAGAGATGATGATAGCTGTAATCGAATTTGGCCTTGCTGTTCAGGGTGGAATGAATCAACGATACGGTCTATTGTTTGAGCTGCGTTATTGGTATGGAGGGTAGAAAACACAAGATGCCCTGTTTCAGCTGCTGTAACAGCTGCAGCAATTGTGTCGAGGTCTCGCATTTCTCCAAGCAATATAACATCAACATCCTCACGAAACGCGCTCATAAGTCCGCTATGAAAACTCGCCGTATCAACACTTACCTCTCTTTGATTGATTATTGATTTTTTATTGTCATACATATATTCAATCGGGTCTTCGACTGTGACTATATGCTCTGAACGTTCCGTATTAATCAGTTCAATCATTGCCGCAAGTGTTGTGGTTTTTCCTTGTCCTACAGGGCCAACTACCAAAAAGAATCCCTGCTTATGTTCTGTAAAGGTTTTTAAAATCTGTGGGAGATTAAGCTCCTCAATAGTTAGAATTTTATTTGGAATAAAGCGAAGCGCAATGCTTACTTTACCTTGTTGAAAAAAGCCGTTTCCCCGAAAGCGCGCTTTGTCTTTAAAATTATATGAAAAGTCGATTTCTTGTGTAGTAAAGAAAACATCCGCTTGCTTCTCAGTTAAAAGTTCCCGAATCATTCCTTCTGTGTCCTCTTTTGTTAGCTCTGGACTAGTCTGTAGAGGGATTAGGGCATCGTCTACACGTATAATTGGATGGCTTCCTGCCGACAAGTGCAAATCGGACCCCGCTTCTTTAATAACGGTGTCCATGAGCTTTTCGGTAGTCTCTTTATACTTCATGCGTTCCCCTTTGCCTTAAGTTAAACTCCTATTGCCTTCTTTACTTGTTCGAGCACTTCAGAAGGAATAGCGCTTGCTTTAATGATGTACTCATCAGCGCCAAGCTCCCTAGCTCGCCTTACTTCCTCGTCCTGGCCTTGGTTTGAAAGCACAACGATTATTGGACTGCCCCCCAAGGCTTCCTTTTTTATTGCCTCAAGACATGCAAATCCGTCGATTCCTGGCATGACTATATCAAGAATGATAACGTCTGGCTCTAACCCTCCTCGGAGCTTGTTAAGAGCGTCTTCGCCTCCAACACCAACCTCAACATCAAAGCCGTCTTCTCGAAACTTTACACTATACATGTCGAGAAGGAACTTATCGTCGTCGACTATTAACACTTTTTGCTTTTTTTCCATATTATTATTGATTATTCTCCAAAGAAGGGTCTTCTTCTTGAATTGTTTCTTCTTGGATCTCTTTTATGTCCATTTCTTTGTCGATTTCAGTAATTTCTTCGTCGATAAGAAGGTCTCCTCCAAGAGTGTTTACCTCTTCAAACGGCACAATACCTTGTGATGATTTAATAATAGCATCCTCCTTCATGGTAAGCATCCCCTTACTTCGAGCAACTTTATGAATTTCTTCATCAACAGGGTTAGTTAAAATTACGTGCTCCAATTCATCGTTCATCTCCAAAATTTCCACCACAGCGGTACGTCCTCTTGTTCCATTTGGACACTCACTTGTTGGTTGTATTTCGTGAAGATTTTCACCTAATTGAAGATCCTTTCTATACTCCTCCGGTAAATCAGAAAACTGCTTGTCTATCATGGCTTTCATTGCACCTTTGATTGGAATTGGTTTGCCTGAATCGGGGCAAAGTGTCCGCAAGAGCCTTTGTGCTATAGCCAAAACGAGAGTTGGGGCAATCAAGAAGGGATCAACCCCCATATCAATAAGTCGTGGAATGACGCCGGCTGAATTATTTGTGTGAATAGTTGAAAGTACCAAGTGTCCGGTTAGAGCGGCTTGAATTGCAAGTTGTGCTGTTTCCTTGTCCCGAATCTCACCCACCATGATAATGTCTGGGTCCTGTCTTAAGGTAGAGCGAAGGCCAGTAGCAAATGTGTAATCAATTTCAGGCCTCATCTGTGACTGAGAAATCCCTTCAATGTTGTACTCAACTGGGTCCTCAAGCGAAAGTACGTTTTTTTTGTCTCTATCAACTTCTGAAAGCATCGAATAAAGTGTTGTTGATTTACCTGAGCCGGTTGGACCTGAAATTAATACAATCCCAAACGGTCTGGTGAGTGCTTTTCGTATTAGACCCAAATTCCGCTCAGAAAGACCCATATTCTCGATACCCCAAACTCCTTTTTCTGTATCGAGAATACGCATAACAACCTTTTCGCCATAGTATGTTGGAAAGGTTGAAACACGAAAATCAATTCGTCTACCACCAACATTTGCAGAAAAACGACCGTCTTGCGGTTTTCGTCTTTCGTCTAATTTCATATTTGAAAGCACCTTAACACGCGAAACAACAGCTCGATGTACATTGATAGGTAGAACAAGTGATGTGTTTAAAATACCATCAACACGAAAGCGGACACGAAAACTTTTTGAAAGAGGTTCGATGTGAATGTCAGACGCATTTCCCTCTGATGCATAGCGCAGTATAGTTGAAACAATTTTTGTAACTGGCGCATCTTCCTTGATTAAATCTTTTGCTACTCCTTCGGCAGGTTTTTTATCTCCCCTTTTCTCAAACCCCGCCTTATCTTCCTCTTCAGCAATAGTATACTGGTCTATAGCTTCACTTACTTCTCCGGAAAGACCCTTGTACATTTCAATAACACTGTCAAAATCTGCTTCCGATATTAAGAAAATCTTATACGGAAGACCTACGCGGGAGGATATAAAGTTAAGAGCATCTAAGGACTCAATGTTGTCAGGATTCACCACACCAATTTCCAAAACACCGTCAACAACTCCGAGAGGAACAAATTTGTAGTGCTTTGCTGAGTCTTCAGCTATGAACTGCAGGATGTCGAAAGGAATTTTATCTCCACCGACTGTTTTTGTGGGAATCTGCAAAAGCTCTCCTCTGGTTTCGAGAACTACACCACCATCTATACCTCGTCCAGCAAGGACTTTTTCTAAAGTATTGCCAGAAGACTCTACTTCTTCTTCAATTGAAGATATTGCCTTACGCTCAATTACGTTTTTTTTTGCTAGAGCATCTAAAAGATTCATGTGAAAAAATTATTGATTGTCCGATTCTGTATTAACCTCTGGTGTTCGAATATCAATAACCTGTATCTTTTCCTCGCTTGGTTCGGCTATTACACCCTTTGGATTTATTCCAAAACCAATCGGATCAAACGGATTACTCCGCCCCACACTCTCTCCCTCTATAGCCTCTCTTCGGTCCACAAGAGCGTTAAAAAATTCATTTTCAAATAAACTAGTGTCTAGGCTGATATCCTTTAGCTCTTCTAATATTCCAATAATCTCTTGTCCGGCAGCCGTTCCGCCAACACCCGCCACTTGTGTACTTGTAAGAATGGGGTCATTGCCCGTGCCTTGTATGAAATTTACATATACAAAATAAAGTCCCACTAAAAGAAATACTCCCGCAAGTGCTCCTTTGTATCTCATAAGAGAGTCCATACTATTCGTCTTCTAGGTTATATGAATAAAAAACCAACTCTATTTCGTACTGTGTGAGGCCGAGGTCTTCTTCATTACTATAGTCTGTTCCTGATGGACCTGTTCTAACTGAAAAAACGCTTGCGATTTGTAAATTACTTTCTATACTTTTGAGAACTTTTTTAAACCCGTCGTATTTTGCAAAAAATGAAAACTTAACACCTTGCTCTAGAAGTAATGATTCCTCTCCATCTCGGGACGACTTTCGCGAAGCTCCCGTAAGGTCTATCTCTCGGATTATGACACCCTCTTCTGTCAAAAGGGCGCCTATGTCGGTGACAATTTGTGTTTTATCAATTTCTCGTGGAAGAAAACGTTCTAGCTTTACTAAATCATCGTTGGTAATCCCAGCATAAGAAGTTTCAAGACGAGACATGATTGTTTCTATTTCTCTAACGTCATCAAGTGATTGCGAAAATTCGGCATCCTTTGCTTGAAGAGTGCTTATTTCAGCTAAGTTTGGAGCTATGAAGAAAAAGTAAAGGCCAACTGCTGCGATTACTGATAGGATTGGAAATAAAAGCGTTTTCATATTATTGCATTAAATATTTTATTTCTTGGAGACTAAGCCTGGTTGTCATGGTGAATTGTATAAGTTCGTCTTTGCCAATAATAAAGTCATTGTAGTCTGTTTCCTCAATCAAGTTTTGTCGCTCGAATACGTCTGCCTGTAGCGCCAAAGCATTAAACGTTGCCGCTTTCCCTTTTAGAACAATTTCAAGATTCTCAGTAAATTCATACCTGTCAAATTGAATATTGTGTAGAGTGTTTGTCTCTAGCATTTCAAAAAACTGCGAGGTTATTTTGTGTTTACGCAGTAAGGCCCACGCCGCACTTAGGCGCTCATCTAAAAGCTTAAAGTTTTCAATTTCTCCTAAATCGAGCAGCGAGCGGGCTTCTGTGAGCAAAATACCCTTCTGGTTTATTTGATCTTCTAAATAATATTTATATGCAAATGAGCCACCAGAAGCTAATATGGCCACAACAAAAATTGCGGTAGCAATAAAAGACATAAGATTGAAGGAGCTTCGTCTCTTTATCTTGCCACCCTCGGTCTTTGTCGAGAGTGGTTTTTTTGGTATAAATGATGATCTAAATTTTGGATCCACAGTATTGTTAGTTCCCTAATAACTAAAATTATCCATCAAAATCTTGAAGTTTTCTAAGCGCTAGCCCAATGGCAACTGAAAATTCTGAGCCTGCCTCCTTTAGCACATCCTCAAGAAATGCCGGTGTGCTTACTTTTCCAAACGGATTTCCCAGCTGGACTTCTGTTTCCAAGTGCTGCTTCGCTAGGTCTTCTACTCCTTTCATTACAGAGCCCCCGCCAGTTAAAATAACTTTCCCGACGTTTTTATTGTTTTTCTTTTGATAATTTAATAGTACCCTATTGGCTTCCGAAAATATATAATCGAGTGTCAACAGCGCAATGCGTCTTACATCATGCGTTGAATCTCCCAAGCCTTCTCTTCTCTTTATTTCTTCTGCTTTTGCGGCAGATATGTTCAGTGATTTAGAAATTCCTTGTGTTACATCTTGTGAGCCACGATTAATTATGTGTGATACGCGCACAATGCCGAATTCAACTATATAAACCTTAGTGGTTGCGGCTCCAACATCAACAATCAGTGCCGGCGTCGTGTTTTGATCCAAGACAGAGCGAATTGTGCTGAAAATTTCTATCTCAAAAAAATCTGTAATGAGACCACTTTTCTCCACAATAGTATTAAAGTTTGTTAAAACTTCGTTGTGAATGGCAACCAGGAGGACTTCCGTTGTTTTGCGTTTTTCTTTTGCCTCCTTTCCAGCATCTTCATTGTTTGGAATAACAAACCAGTCGAGCATCACCTCATTAATCGGAACTGGAATATACTTACGTGCTTCTATTGGAATCATTTTGTTCAGCTGCCTTGTGTCGAGCGTAGGTAATTCAATAAAAGTAAGTAGGCTCGACGAAAATGGAATTGAAAAACCAGCGTTTGTTGTTGTGGCGCTAGCTTCACGCACGAGATCTTTTAGAGCCTCTGCTAGTTTATCTGCTCCAAGGCTAGTCGCTCTGCCAATTGCAAGATTGGCATATGGACCAAGCGAAAGCTCACCATACGTCTCTAGTACCGCAGCGCCATCTTGCCTTTTTAGCTGAACGATTTTTATAGAAGAAGAGCCTATGTCTACGCCAAGGACACTGTTCCCTTTTTTGCCAAATACGTCAGCCGTCTTTAATTTATCGAAAAAACCGCCCATATATAAATGTTACTCTATAATTGTATCACGCATCAGATGCCTAAATACTGTAAAATAGAGCCATATCTGGATAATTCACTATGCCAATACTTCGATTTTTAAGAGACACTCTTTTGAACTTTTTGCTTCCAAAAAGAAACGTCTATTCTGCGTGTGAAAACATAAAGATGGAGGACCTCCTATCTGTGCTACATCCACACATCTCAAAAACACCAATTACTACTACTGCGCTGTTCCACTACAAAAATGAGAATGTGAAAAGCTTGATAAAAGGCTTAAAATACCACGGCTACAAGCGTTCTGCAGAAATATTTGGACTATATATTGGAGATTATTTGTTAGAAGAGTTCGCAGACGAAGAAATGTTTGGTTCCTTCAAAGAACCCGTGTTTATACCTGTACCAATAACTCAAAGCAAAAAAATTAAGCGTGGATACAACCAATCTGAATTAATAGCAAAACAGGTTGTGAAGCGATTGCGCGAGGCAACTTCAGTAGATATTGCCTATGATGTATTGAAACGTATAGGTAGCACAATCTCGCAGACAAAAACGCAGGATAAAGAAGAACGCTTAGACAATGTTGCAAATCAGTTTATCGTAATGCAAAGGATGAAGATTAAGGGACGAAACGTGTTGCTTATAGACGACGTTGTCACAACGGGAGCAACACTAAAAGCTGCCTCAGACGCTCTATTAAGAGCTGGGGCAAAAGAAGTGCGCGCGATAGTGGTTGCGCATTAGTTTATTTGGCGGAGAGTGAGGGATTCGAACCCTCGGTACGATTACTCGCACACTTCCTTAGCAGGGAAGCCCATTCGACCGCTCTGGCAACTCTCCATGATATTTATTGTAGCTTACAAAGTAACATATTCCTCGCTATTTTTCATCTTTCATCCGATTCCTTTTTCCTATATAATGGCTCCACTATATAACTAATATTTTAATTATGTCAGAAGAACACTTAACAAAAAGGGAGCGGAAAGAGCTCAAAAAACAAGAGCGAGCTGCCCACAAAGAAGCGGAAATAAACGCAAGGAGGGCGAAAAAGAAAAAGAACTTAATGATTGTTACTATTTCTGCGGTTGCTATCGTTGCATTCATGTTCTGGCTTCTCCAAAACGCACCAGAGAGAGCCGAACTTTTTGACGAAACTCCAGCAGAAATTAACGCAGTTGAAGATACAGATAACACCAAGGGTGCACCAGCCGATAGCGCAAAAGTAACAATAATCGAATACAGCGATTTTGAGTGTCCTGCCTGCGCCGCTTATTACCCCCTCGTTAAACAAGTGGTTGCAGACTACGAAGCGGATGTACAGTTTGTATATCGGCATTTACCAATTCGATCA
>Ga0255052_10001421_pt1 | contig 17992 bp, 13 predicted proteins | sample JV7_2_21_MG_FD_188632 | JGI IMG/M metagenome (GOLD analysis project Ga0255052, IMG submission 188632) | Seawater microbial communities from Jervis Inlet, British Columbia, Canada - JV7_2_21 | ecosystem: Environmental > Aquatic > Marine > Inlet | place: Canada: British Columbia | collected...
CGAGCAGCACTTGGGTAGTGAGGCGCTGGTTCTGGCGAATATTGGCAGGCATGTCACCGCTGAAACGAATGCGGCTGCGCACTTGTCCGGCAACAATTTCGGGTGACACAGCGACGAGTTGGCCCGAGTATTTTTGTGCGCCGAGAATGATCTCAGCCTGCATGCCGATGGCAAGATCATCGGCATAGCTTTCCGGAATCAAGGCATCGATCTCGAAACGAGTCAGATCAACGACGGCCATGACCGGTGTGTCGCGAGAAACGGCTGCACGCTGTTCGACGAGCAGGTCGCCAACAATGCCGGCTACCGGCGACTGAATCGCAAGTTCCCCGACCTGTCGCTGCAGCTCATCGACCAACAGCTTTTGCCGGTTGCGGGAAAGCTCCTGGGCACGTAGCTCGAAAGTCAGCCGCTCATCAAACAAATCCGCATCCGCCACCGCGTGCTCAAAGGCGAGTTCAGCCTTACGCAGGTCGTCTTTCGCTTTTTCGTAGTCAATTACCGGAATAACACCGCGCTCATTGGCTTCTTCAGCTCGCCGCATCTCACGACGGGCCGCAACGAGAGCGACGTCGGCGAGATCTGCGCCTTTGCGCTTTTCGAGCGCCTGCTGCTTTGACTCGATGCGCTGCCGCTCGAGCTGCATTTGCTGTTCCTCGAGCGTCGCCTGGGCCTGTTGCAACTGGTTCTCGAGCTCCGGGCTGTCGACAACCGCAAGAACCTGGCCTCCCTCGACACTGGCCCCGGCCTCGACACGCAAGGTGATCGTTCCGCCCGCCGGCGCGTATAGCGTCGGGCTGACTGCGGCGACGACGCGGCCCTGAACGGATACATCGCGTACCAGGTCGCCGCGGATGACCTCGGCAATGCGCAGCCTGTCGTAGGGAATCGATGCAGAGGTACTCGACCACTTGTTCAATGCCGGGATGGCGACCCACAGGGCCACCAGTAACACGAGAACCGAGCCGCCGCCGATGAGATTGCGGTTTCGATTGCTCTTCGGCGCGAGCTGAGTGTCCTGCGCGGATGTATCGGCGATCTTCAGTTGAGCCCCCATGAACCCCCGTAGAGGCGCTATTTTCGCTTTGTCTGAATCATTAGATGCGCCAGCGGGCGATTTCGTTTACTGGCCACAATCTAAGGTTTTTAGTCGTCTGGAGGGGCCAGGATCTCGATCGTATCACCAATCTCGAATCGCATCAGGTCCTCGCCGATTACGAGTGGGCCGCCGTAGTTCATCCGTGTACGCGGCAACAGGTTTTCGAGTGGCTCTGCAGCAATCTCGGCACTGCCCAGGCTGACGAGATGAGTGTACACCGCGAGTTTAGGGTTCACTTCGTCAAAAACGATACCGGCCTCTTCGGGCATCGTGTGATGCGCGGTGATAATGCGGATGGCCTCGGACGTCTTGAGCAATTCGTCGCTCACGAGCACGACCTCGTGTATCAGCAGATCGGCGCCTTTGGCGGCTGCGATCAGATTGCGATCGAATCGAGTGTCACCAGAAATCACAACTGCGCGGCCGCCGTAATCGACGCGATAGCCGTATGCCGGCTTGATCAGCTCGCCATGATCAACAGCAAACGCCGTGACGGTCACGCCCGCCGACTCGTAGACGACGGAATCTTCAGCAAACTCGTGTGCTGTGAATTCGACTCCCTCGAGCGGCAAGCCCTGGTCGGCGATGCGAACGCCGGTATTGAGTTCGAAGGTTTTTTGCAGGCCTGACAGCAGATTCCTGGTGCCTGTCGGCCCCCAGACCTGCATCGGCGATTGCCGGCCACCATAGGGTGGCAGCCAGCCGGTCATCCAGATGTCATCGAGCCCGATCAGGTGATCGTGATGAAAATGCGTCAGGAATACAGCATCAATTTCGCCCAGCGAGACGCCGAGCTGAACGAGACGCGTGGCCGCGCCACGGCCAACATCGAACAGCAGAATTTTATCACCGGCTTCGACCAGGGTCGCCGGCCCGAAGCGGTCCATCCTCGGCTGCGGTGACCCCGTACCAAGCAACGTGACCCGAAAGTCTCCGGCAACTGCGGCTGTTGCAAGCAGACAGAGTAACGGAACAGCGATTACGCGAGCGAGCCTCATCCCGGTTGCTAGTCCCCGTTCTGCTCGAGTATCGCCACAACACCCGGATGATCCGCGGCATAGCGATTGGCTCGGAATAGCATATGCGGACCATCAGCTCCGTCGTCGTAGCGATACTCCCAGATGATATCGCCGTCCGCAGTCACCTCTCGCACTTTGGCCCCGGCGCCATGGTTTACCAGCGTGTTGCCATTCGCGAGCCGTTGCGCTCCGGAGATAAACCACGAAAAGAAAATGTCCTCGTCGGTCGGCGCATACTCCCAGGCAAGCTCGGTCGGGCCATAGGCACCGTCTTCGCCAAGCACGTAGGAACCGTCTTCATTCATCAGTGGTGCGATTTCCACAACCGACGTATGTGGCCGCAATTGTTCATCACCATTGTTGAAGATCAGGATATTGCCTGCGCCCGGTAATCCAGGCCGGATCCACTGCACGTCATGTTGACTGAACAAAGTGCGGCCTTCGGCGTCGCCGCGATCGTAATTCTCCGTCTGGCCCCAGCGATACAAAAAGTCACCACCTTTGCCGTAGCGGCCGCCCGAACTTCCCTGTGCCTCGAAGGGCGTCGTGCTGTGGTCGATGACGTAGACCTCACTCAGGTAATTGGACGAAAAGATGATCTGGCCCAGCTCGGCGTTGTAGTCCAACGCGTTGACATGGGTCCAGTCTGGTGAGCCGATCTTGCCCTCGCGATTCGGTCTGAACGCGTTGATATCGAGTCGCTGCGGATGATCCGCTACGACGCCGTAGCTGGGTTTGCCCGGATCGAAATCCTGGATCAGGTGGTGTCTTGCGCTCCACTCCCAGACGATTTCGGCGGTGGCAGGATTTACCTCGACGATTCCGTCGAACCAGAAATTTCCGTCTTCGGCAATAAAGTCAGGGTCACGCCCAAGGGCGATCACCATGTCAGTAGACACACGCTCCCAGACGACCGCAAGCACATTGCCGTTATCGAGTTTGACGGCATCGTGGTGATGAATGTAATCATCGGTCTCGAGACGCAATCGCCAGTTCAGCGAACCATCCGCAGCATACTCCTCGATGCAACCGCGATTTCCACCGCCTTCGTTAAACTGATCGGAGAACATATTGCCCGATGCCAGTCGCGAGCCGTCCGGCATCAATTGCGTAAAGCCGAAATAGTCGTTTTCAAACGTCGCCACGACTTCCTTATCGTTATCGATCAGCAGCCGCTGCTTTCGAAAACCGGGTTCGATCAGTACGTAACCCGGCGACACGCGTTCCGCATCCGTCGCTGCAATCGGCCTTTCGGCACCGACCGCCTGCCGGCCCGCGATGACTTCAGGCATCTCGACAATCTCGGCACCGGGTCGGTGCGCAAACCCGGGAGGCGGGTCCGAAACGAACTCGATGTCGCAGTCAGTGCTGACCTGCTTCGTCGATATATACAGTGGCGCAGGCTTCGCGGCCGAGTTGTCAGTCGCTGGCTCACAGGCCGCAAGCAGCGCCCCCGCTACGGCCAGCAACAGGCCGTTCTTCAGGTTAATCATCGGCTTCCCAATACGATTGTCGAGTTTTTCAGGATATTCTCTTTATTATCGAAATTCTAGGGCCGGCACCTGTTCGCCACAACAGGAACAGCGCCGGAATGACGATCAGAGTGAGAATCGTCGCACTGACCATGCCACCGACCATCGGCGCGGCGATCCTGCGCATAACCTCAGACCCGGTGCCACTACCCAGCATGATCGGCAACAGTCCCGCGATGATTGCGGCAACCGTCATGATGATCGGGCGCACACGCATCAATGCGCCTTCGACGACGGCTTGTCGGATGTCATCGTGGTCTCGCGCAGCCTGGTTCAGGTACACGAGCATGACCACGCCAATCTCAACGGCAACTCCGGCGAGCGCGATGAAGCCAACACCGACGGCAACCGACAGGTCATAGTCGAGCAGGAACAACAACCACAGCCCACCAATGAGCGCCATCGGCAAGGTGCCGAGAATGATCGCAACCTCTGCAAAACGCCGGAAGTTCAGAAACAACAGCAAAACGATGATGGCGAGCGTTACTGGTCCGACAACCGACAGCCTTTCCTTTGCCCTGACCATGAACTCATACTGGCCGGACCAGGCCAGCGAGTAGCCGGTTGGCAAGTCGACGTTACTGGCAACTATCCGCTGGGCTTCTGCAACATAGGAACCTATGTCGCGATCGGCTATGTCGATGTATGTCCAGCCATTCAGGCGTGCATTCTCACTCTTGATAACCGGAGGGCCGTCGACGACCTTAACCTCGGCAACATCGGCAAGCGCAATGCGCGCGCCCTGCGGCGTAACGATCGGCAGCAACCTGAGCTGTTCGACGGAGTCGCGTACGCGCTGTGGATAGCGCACATTGACCGGATAGCGTTCGAGTCCTTCGACCGTCTGCGTGACATTCATGCCACCAACTGCTGATCGCACGATATCTTGCACATCATTGATATTCAGTCCGAATCGCGAGGCGCGCTGACGATCGATATCGACATCGACATATCGCCCGCCAACAACACGTTCCGAATACACCGACGCTGTCCCGTCAACATCGGCCAGTACACGTTCGAGCTCCTGCCCGATCGACTCTATCGTTGCCAGATCAGGCCCGGACACCTTGATACCGACCGGCGTCTTGATACCGGTTGCCAACATGTCGATGCGCGTCTTGATCGGCATGACCCAGATGTTCGTCAGCCCCGTGTACTGCACGACCCGGTCAAGTTCGGCCCGAAGTGTCTCTGGCGTCATGCCTTCACGCCATTGCTCACGCGGCTTGAACTGGATGACCGTCTCTATCATCGTCAGCGGCGCCGGGTCGGTTGCCGTTTCGGCACGACCAATCTTGCCGAACACCTGCTGCACCTCGGGTACCGACGAGATCAGTTTGTCGGTGTGCTGCAGGATCTCTCGCGCCTTGTCGATCGAAATGCCGGGGTATGTTGTCGGCATGTACATCAGGTCGCCTTCGTCGAGCGGCGGCATGAATTCGGAACCGAGCCGGGTAGCCGGCCACAAGCCAACAACCAGGACCAGCGCTGCGATGACCAGCGTCTGCTTCGGAAACCGAATGACCGTGTTAATAACGGGCCGGTAGGCTGCGATCAAAGCACGATTGATCGGGTTCCTGCTTTCGGGTGTGACGCTGCCACGAATAAAGTACCCCATTAACACCGGCACAAGCGTGATCGACAATCCTGCCGCTGCGGCCATTGCATAGGTCTTGGTGAACGCCAGCGGCGCGAACAGGCGCCCTTCCTGTGCCTCGAGCGTGAACACCGGCAGGAAACTCAACGTAATAATGAGAAGTGAAAAGAACAGCGGTCGGCCAACATCGGTCGCGGCGTCGGCAACAATCCGCCAGCGATTCTCGTCGGTGAGCGGTTCATTCTCGATACGCTTGTGCATGTTTTCGATCATTACAATCGCGGCATCGACCATTGCACCGATCGCTATCGCGATTCCGCCGAGCGACATGATGTTCGCGTTCATTCCCTGCCAGTTCATGATGATGAACGCGACGAGGATGCCGACCGGCAGGCTCAGCACAACGATGAGCGAGGACCGCAAGTGGAAAAGGAAGAATGCGCAAATCAGCGCGACAACGATGAACTCCTCGACTAGCTTGCCCTGCAAAGTGTCGACTGCACGATCAATCAGTGACGACCGGTCATAGGTCGTCACAATTTCGACGCCGTCCGGCAGACCGCTTTCGAGCTCGGTAAGGCGTTGCTTGACGGCCTTGATCGTTTCGGACGCGTTCTCGCCCCAGCGCATAACAACCACGCCACCAACAACCTCACCTTCGCCGTTGAGTTCGGCGATGCCGCGGCGCATTTGCGGACCCAGCCTGATTTCCGCGACGTCCGAAAGCATTAGTGGCGTGCCCTGGTCGTTTACGCCGAGCGGAATTGCTGCCAGGTCGTCAATATTCTTCAGGTAACCACTGGCGCGGACCATGTACTCAGCTTCGCCCATCTCGATGACTGAGCCACCGGTTTCCTGGTTGCCTTGCCGGATCGCAGTCTTGAGCCTCGACAACGTAATTCCGAATGCACGCAACTTGTCCGGGTCGACGACGACCTGGTACTGCCTGACCATTCCGCCGATTGCCGCGACCTCGGCGACGCCCGGCACTGTCTGCAGTTCGTATTTGAGAAACCAGTCCTGCAGGGATCTCAACTGAGCAAGATCGTTGTTGCCCGAGCGGTCAACCAGTGCGTATTCGAATATCCAGCCGACACCCGTCGCGTCGGGACCCAGCGCCGGTTCCGCGCCGTCAGGAAGCTGCCCCGAGACCTGGTTCAGGTACTCCAGCACGCGCGAGCGCGCCCAGTAGAGGTCGGTGCCATCCTCGAAGATGATGTACACGTAAGAGTCGCCGAAAAACGAGTAGCCTCGTACGGTGACGGCTCTTGGTACGGACAACATGGCAGTCGTCAGTGGGTACGTAACCTGGTCCTCAACGACTTGCGGAGCCTGCCCCGGAAATGAGGTCTTGATGATGACCTGCACATCCGAAAGATCTGGCAGTGCATCGATTGGGGTCTGCCGCAGCGCGTAAATGCCACCGGCCGTAACAAAGCCCGTCAGAATCAGGACGAGTATCCGGTTCGCGATCGACCAGCGGATAATTCGCTCGATCATTGCGTCTGCTCCATGCGCCTCAATGCCGAATCGATATCCGACTCCGAGTCGATCAGAAACTGTCCAGACGTGACGATGACATCCCCGGCAGCAAGGCCGCTGCGAATGGCGACGCGGTCTCCCGATTCGATTCCGGTCTCAACGACCTGTGAGCGAAAGCGCCCGTCACCGAGTGCCAGCACCACCCTGTCGACACTGCCGCCACGAATCAGCGCCTCGCGCGGTACATGCACAACAGACCCGCTGTCGCTGCCCAGCAATGTCACGCGGGCGAACATATTTGGTCGCAGAGCCTGGCCTTCGTTAGCGAAGCGGATTCGCACTTTTAGCGTTCGCGTCACCGGATCGAGTTCCGGATACACGTAGTCGACCGTGCCTTGCCAGCGCCTGCCCGGCAGATAATCGAGTTCAACCTCGGCGTGCTGGCCGGGAACAACCAACCCAGCCTGCCGTTCGAAGACTTCCGCGAGTACCCAGACACGATCAAGTTTCGCAATTGACATGACATTGCTGGCCGGCGTCACAAAGTTACCCTCCCGTACGCCCAGGTGTGCAACGACGCCGTCATGCATCGCATACTTGCGAATACGCTGTTTGATCTTGCGATCCTCGGCGAGATCGTTGATTTCACCCAATGTCATGCCCAGCGACGCGAGGCGTTCGCGCGATGCCTTGATCATCGTTGTGCTCTGGCTCTGCAGCGCCAGGAGTAACTCCTCCTGTGCATTGACGAGCGTCGGTGAATACAGCTCGAACAACACCTGCCCTTTTCTGACCGAGTCGCCTGTCGTGGTTACCGACAGACCTTCGATCCAGCCATCGACGCGCAGATGCACGTGCATTAGCGTGTCTTCGTCGTAGCCGACGTAACCCACCGTTTCGATGCGCCGGGGAAGTGGACTACTCTCGGCCACTGCTGTGCGAACACCAAGATTGTTAACGACGGTCGGGTCGATCTTCACGGTGCCTGGCGTGGCGTCGACCTCATCGGCATACACCGGCACGAGGTCCATACCCATCGGCGACAGGCCTGGCTCGTCGCGGCGGAAATTCGGGTCCATCGGCGCAACCCAATACAAAATATCGCGTTCAACTGCGTCGCTACCTCCCTGTGTCGGATTGTCATTCGTAGTCCACGAGCGGCCGATCGCGATACCCGCGACAATTGCAGCAATAAGTACTGCGACGATAATCATTTGTTTTCTCATTGGGACAGCCCTCCGAGGTTTGCAAGCACGGCATAGCTCTGACCGCGCTCGACCTGTAATCGAACGTGATCGAGGCGTGTGTTGAGGTCATCGATGTAGCTGCGCATGACGTCAGCAAAATCGCCCGCTTCACTCTGGTAGGCGAGAAGCGCCGCCTGTGCCTGGCTCTCCGATAGCTCGAGAATCAGCGATTCAAACAGCGCAACGCGGCGATTTAATTCTTGCCAGTGTGCGTATTCGGCGTCGAGCAAACTCGACAGCCGGCGAAACAATTCGGTCCTCTCGTATTTCGATGCGCTGCGGTCGCGCAACGCGGCAGCCAGCGAGCGATCCTGCCGATTCTTGCTGAAAAACGGCAGGTCTATCGATATGGACACGCTGACAAAGTCGGAGCGCGGTTCGCCGCTCGGCAGGTAGCCCTCGCGGTAACCGTAACCCAGGTCCAGGGCCCAGCCTGGTTTCTTGCGTTCTTCGGCGACGACGACGCTCGCGGCGCTCGCGGTAATACGAGCGTCGGCCGCAATCATCGTCGGGTGCGACTCGAGATTGGGGCGCAGGTCTTCGAGAGCCGGAATGTGCTCCCACTCGGGTAAGGCGTTGGCGATTGGGCGGCCTGCCTCTTCACCCAGCCACTCGGACAACACAGCTTTAGCCTGAATATGGCGGCGATTGATCTCTATAAGCCGGTCATCAAGGCGGCCCAATTCGAGCTCGGCTCGCAACACGTCATGCTGTGTCTTGCGCCCGACGCTGTACAGCGAACGCGTTACGGTCGCGAGGTCCGAAAAGAACGGTCGTGATTCTGTGACTATCTCGTGCGCCTGCTGCCAGTAGTACGCCTCGAGCCACGCATCGCGCACTCTGGCTCGTACGTCTCGTGCGCGTGCATCGGCATTGGCATGCATACTCAGGGAGAGCGATTCGTACTTCTCGGCGCTGGATTCACGAGACTTGCCCGACGGAAAGCTCTGCCGGTATCCGAGCTGTGCCTGCGTCATGCCTTCAGTGGAGAAACCACCCGAGTTGATTGGGTAATTGGCCAGACCGATGTGCATTGTCGGGTCCGGGAGCTGGCTGGCAACCACGGCTTGCTCGCCAAGCGCTGCGGCTCGTTCTCGCAATGCGGCAAACCCCGGCTCCTCGCTAAGCGCCAGGTCTTCGGCTTCGGCCAGTGTCAGCGGTATGTTGTGCTGTGCCTGCGTTGCGAATGAAACGCTCAGCAAGACAGCGATAATTACTGCGGGCGTACGCCCAGGAAAAAACATCATCGAACAATCTCCTCAAAAGGAACCGGTCAGGAACGGTTTACTTCGAGAAGATCGCTAATCCAGATAGACGCAGTACAGAACGTGAAGGGGGGTTGACGCACCTGGATGCGCCGTCGTGATACGCGGTGTTGATCGCTCGCGAGCTGGCGGCTGAACGGGTGCAGCCATCTCTGTGGCAACAATGGCTACAGGCGTGTCGCTTTCGCCGGCCTTGAGTTTGGACTGTGCACCGCGCGCATCGTGACTAAAGTCACCGTCCAGACTGCAGTCGGCCAGGCCATCAGCGCACGGCATCTGCGCATCCACACCAGCATGCATGTCATGGTGGGCCTGCATCTCGGCAGTGGGGCAATTCGGACAGTCATGGTCATCCTGCGCTACATTGGCCATTGCGCAAGGCTGTAAAGCCAGGTTCAGCCAAACAGCGGCAAACAGCCCGAGGGCGCTGCGACCCCAGGTTCTACGCTGTTTATTTATGCCGGCAAGGTAACTCAAGTACTTGTCTCCACAAGGATTTTGGCATTATCACCGAATCCTTGTCCCGAGGCTATTGCTACAGGCCCCTGTACGTCAAGGGCAGCGATCACGTGGCTCAGAAAATCACCTGTACGGACAGCTGCGTTCCACCCACCGAGGTCTCCCAGTCGTTGTTCTGATCCCATACGTAGGCGTCTGTCTGGATGCCGATCGCGACCTGGGGTGTCGGGTACCAGCGAAAGCCAAAGCCGGCACTGACCGTGCTTTCGCTGCCGTCCAGAAAGTTGTCAGAATCATAATCGAGTCTGACGCTACCTAGGCCGAGCTGTCCGAAGAACTCCCAACCTGACTGCCGGAACGGAACAATGCCGACGGCATGGATAGACGTTGTGGATACATTAATCTCATCCAGAAATACGTCGAATGTCCCAAAATCCACGTAGCGGGCTTCTACCGACAAGTATTTGAGAATTTTATAGCCCGCGGCGAGCTGTATGGACCTGTCCTCATCGTCGCCGAAATTGCCAAAGGAGCCGCCGTCATCGTAGATCGACTGACCGCCGGCACCGACGAGATAAAAGCCCCTTTCCTGCGACGGCTCCGCCGTCGCCGTGGCCGCTGCCGCGATCAGCACGATTGCAGTCAGTATTTTTGCAAACATCGCACTTCTCCATATCAGCATGCACAGAGTCAAAGCGTGCCTTTCATACGACAAAGCGTGCAATAGGTAGTTCTACAACATCTATAATCGACCAGACTGCACAGTGGGAATAGACGTTTGAACTTAGATCAATTTGTCCGGGACCGGAGTCGCCTGTTCTGGATTCTGAATTTTGCGGGCTGGACCGGCTATACGCTGGCGGCCTGGCTGGGGGCGTTTGCCCATGAAAAGCCCGAGTCGTACTTTGCGGTTATCTTCGTTTCGGCGATTGTCGGTCTGGTCATCACGATCTTTCTGCGCCTGATTTACGGCGAACTCTGGAATCGCTCTCCGCTCGCGCTCGCCCTCGGCATGCTTGTCGCCTGCTACGTATTCAGCATTGGCTGGATTTTGCTGCACAACATCATGTACTGGGACTGGGTGAAGCACGGCTGGCGGCCAGAAGGACTGATGGGATATATCGGCGGCATCCTGGGGCGTTTCTACGTCCTGCTGTGCTGGAGCGGCCTGTATTTCGGAATCAAGTACTACCTGCAACTGCAGGAGCAGACGCAACAGACATTGAAAGCAACTTCGGCGGCACACCAGGCGCAGCTCAAGATGTTGCGCTACCAGCTCAATCCACACTTCCTGTTCAACACGCTGAATGCGATTTCGACATTGATCCTCGACGGCGCCAACGAGACGGCCAACCGGGCCGTGAGCCGCCTGAGTGACTTCCTGAGGTACACTCTGGACAACGACCCGATGAGTCGGGTCACGCTTGGCTCCGAGTTAGCAGCCATCGACCTATACCTCGAGATCGAGAAGGTTCGCTTCGGCGACCGGCTGGTCATCGAAAAGTCGATCGAGGCCAAAGCGCAGGACGCGCTCGTACCCAGCCTGATCCTGCAACCAATGATCGAGAACGCGATTAAATATGCTATTACTCCGTCGGAAGAAGGCGGAACCTTGCGAATTTCAGCGCGCGTGCAACAGCAGACTCTCATATTGCAGCTTTCAGACACTGGCCCGGGTCTCGGCAATGGCAATAACGGCCAAAAGTCGAGCGGCGTGGGTCTGAAAAACACGCGTGAACGATTGCAACAACTGTACGGCGATAACCAGGCGTTCACGCTCGCGCCTAATGAGCCGACAGGTCTGCGTATCACCATCAACTTTCCGTACGAGGTTGAAAATGATTAGGGCATTGATCGTTGACGACGAGGAACTCGCGCGCCGCGGCCTGGAGATTCGCCTCGAAAATTTTGATGATGTCGAGACGTGTGGCCAAAGCCGCAATGGTCGCGAGGCCTTGGTGCATGTGCGCGAACACTCGCCCGACCTGTTGTTTCTCGATATACAGATGCCCGGCATGGATGGTTTCGAAGTGTTGCGCCGTCTTGCAGGTCGCCACATGCCGATCGTGATCTTCGTTACAGCCTATGACGAGTTCGCGCTCAAGGCCTTTGACGCCAATGCGCTGGATTACCTGCTCAAACCTATCAATGACGAACGCCTTGCCGAAGCGATTGACCGTGCGCGGCGAGCTCTCGACGAAAAAACAGCGGACGAGCAACGAGACAAGCTGCTCAAGTTGGTTTGCGAGCTTACTGGTCGCGAGTTGACTCTGGATTCCGCCCTGGACGAAGCAGCTGGTGATGGAAGAACTTTTCCGCAGCGGCTCGCAATTCGTGATGGCGCCGAAACGGCATGTGTGGATGTCGACCAGATCGACTGGATCGATGCGGCCGGTGACTACATGTGCGTACACGCGGACGGCAATATCTATGTCCTGCGTGGCACGATGAAGCACCTGGAAGAAGTTCTCAATCCCGAGACATTCGTGCGCGTACATCGCTCTGCCATCGTCAATCGTCATCGAGTTACGTCGATGCGGGCCCACCGTAATGGCGAGTACTTCCTGCAGCTCGGTGGCGACACTGAGCTAAAGCTCAGCCGCAAATACAAAAAGAGCATACAAAGACTCGCTAATCGCGTTTAGTTATAAGTGGCATTTGCACCGTTCGTCGCACACCGGCAACACCTGACCGCAAAGCGTTAAACGAAGTCGCAACACTACATCTCTAAAGGACATCACAACGATGCACCCTGGGGATTGATGATGAAATTGCCGCTTCGAATTGCCGTCGCCTGCGGACTGTTGCTCTTCGCGTCGCAGACCCATGCCGTCTACACCCAGGATGGCGAGCGCAAATCGTTCGCTATTTCCCGCACCGATACGGCTCCGGTTATTGATGGCAAGCTCAATGACGAGGTTTGGAAAAGCGCCACTTCTATCGATGATTTTCACCAGACCCAGCCGAGCGACGGTGGGTCGCCGACCGAATCAACGATCGTACGCGTCACTTTCGACGATGAGTTCCTGTATATCGCAGCGGACCTGCGCGACAGCGATCCGACCGGAATCCGCGCCAAGCAGATGATCCAGGGCAAGATGTTCTTCTCGGACGACCGCTTCTGGGTCACGATCGACAGCTTCAACACCAAACGCAATGACTACTTCTTCCAGGTCAATGCCAATGGTGTGCGTCGCGAGGCATTACGCGAGAACAACGCCCGCTTCATCGAGGAATGGTCCGCAATCTGGCACGCGGAGTCTGCCGTTCATGAACATGGTTGGGCGACTGAAATCGCGATCCCGTTCAAATCAATCTCGTTTGCCCCGGAATCCGACACCTGGGGCATCAACTTCGGTCGCGGTATTGTTCGCAAACAGGAATTCAACATGTGGTCGTCGCACGAGCGACAAGACTGGCCCGCATATGGTGGCGAGGTCATGGGCATCGAGGAGATCGAACAGGGCCTGGGACTCGATGTCGTACCGTCGATCAACCTCAACCAGGAACGTGACCTGTCGGCTGGTACGGATGATGTCGGTTTCGAACCTTCTCTCGACGCTCGTTACCGCATTACGCCATCGCTGACCGCTACGCTGACACTGAACACGGACTTTTCGACGGCAGAAGTAGACGAACAACAGCTCGCGCTGGATCGATTCTCCTTATTTTTTCCCGAGAAGCGCGACTTCTTCTTGCAGGACGCCGGCATTTTTGAATTCGGCAACATCGACACGAATGGACGCCCGTTCTTTTCTCGCCGCATCGGTCTGTCAGCCGACGGTGAAGAAGTCGGCATCGATGGTGGCCTAAAACTGACCGGGCGCATCGGCGATTTCAGCGTTGGCGCACTGGCCATTCGCCAGGAGGACCACGACGACGTCGATTCAAAAGATCTGTTCGTAGCACGCGGCTCCTACAACGTGCTCGATGAGTCCGCAGTCGGCTTCATCCTGACTCACGGTGATCCGACTTCGAACGAATCAAATTCGGTCGTCGGTGTGGATTTTCTTTACCGTAACAGCGACGGGCCGTTTGGCGAAATTCTGACGGGCAAGTTCTGGGCACAGCAAAGCGACTCCTCCGACCTAGACGGCGACGAGCAGGCATTCGGCGTAAACCTCCAAATTCCGAGCGACAAGCTGATGGCCTATGTGTCAGGCCAGTACGTCGAGGAAAACTTCCGTCCCGCACTGGGTTTCGTCAATCGCACCGGGATCCGCCGCTTCGACACCGGGTTGCGCTATCGCACTCGACCGAATGAGGGCCGTTGGCGTGCGATCAATAATCGCATCGACTACACGCTTGTCACCGACATGGATGGCGACACACTTTCAGAGAAGACACGAATTCGGCCGGTCAGTTTCTACTCGCATACGGACGACTTTCTGTTTGTTGAATGGGAACGGAATAGTGAAAACGTGCTGAACAATTTTGAACTGTTCGGCCAACTCAACGTGCCGGCCGGCGAATACGAGTTCGACCGTTACCGGGCCGAGATTGCGACGGGCATGCAACGGCCGCTGCGGGTCGTGCTGTCCCTGCAGGATGGTGGCTTCTTCGGCGGTGATCGTCTCGAGAAATTTGTCGAATTGCAGTGGCGCCAGTCGGCACACTTTTTCCTCGGCGCCAGCTTTACCGAAAATGTAGTCGAATTACCGAGTGGCAATTTCACGGCGCATCTTGCCAGCCTGAGAACGGACATTGCATTCAACCCGCGATGGTCGTGGAGCAATCTCGTGCAATACGACAATACTGCAGAGGCGCTCGGCATCAACAGCCGACTGCGCTTCATCCCCGAGGCCGGCAAGGAAATGATGCTTGTGCTGAACCACGGCGCTCATGTCGACCCGATGAATCGGCTGACGAGCACGCAAAACGACATCAACCTAAAGGCTTCCTACACGTTTCGCTATTGAGCCGGAAGGTGGCCTGTCTTGACGTAAATTAGCGCACCCTCTTCTTTGGTAAAGGGTTCGTGCGGACTGCCGTGCGGACTTCGCACCCAGCTGCCTGCCGGATACGCCCCAAACTCATCGTGATAGGCACCTTCGAGTACAAAAACCTCCTCACCACAGTCATGTTCATGCCACTCGTAGGTCGTGTCTGGCGCCCAGCGGATCAGCGCAACATGCTCGCCCTGATGCTCATGAAGCTGCAGGTACTCGATACCGGGTGTCGGGCTTTCTGAAAAAGCGGCTTCACGAGTGTCGATCGCGAACTGCGCCTGGTCGCTGTCATCGAACTGCTGCAGCTTTACGAAGATAAGGCAGCCCTGGTCGCCGACTCGTGGCGAATGCGAAGTTCCGGCGGGGTTCCTCACATAGGTGCCCGCGGGATACAACTCGTGCTCATCGCCGAACGCTCCCTCAAGGACCAGAAACTCTTCCCCCGCGCCGTGGGTATGCTCGGGAAATGTTGCGTTTGCGGCAAAGCGCACCAGCGAGGTGGCACGGGCAACCTCACCGCCGATGCGATCGAGCATCATTCGTTCAACGCCGGCGGATGGCGAGTCGACCCATTTGTAATCTTCCGGGTGAACGACGACACGTTTGGAGAAGTCAGCGTTCAGATGCATTGGCGTTCTACTTCATTGCGGGACAGGGCACTAATCTTCCAAATCGATCTTGGACTTAATGATAACGTGCTGCCCGGTACTGTTGTATGGGTCGCCCCCTGGATTGACGTCGTCCGCGACGGCAAGGTCGTTGGCTTCGATCAGGTCCAGCTGCAAAACGCGTACACTGTCCGTACCGGTTTCGATTTGCACCGAGTCGTCATTCGCAGCCCTTTCCGGTTTTGTATTATGTGAATTCACGGTTCTTCCCTGTGATTAAGCTTGTTGGTATCTATTTTGAACCAACGCCGCACGGGAAATTCTGTCATTCGTCGGCGAAAATCGACCGCCCGTCGGGAAATTGCCGCTTATCGGCCCCCCTGGGCCGCTCATCGATAGAGACAAGCAAATGGCGATAGCTGAAACGCGTCTGGTGTCGGCACTGGCAGGCATAGTACTGTTGTTACCTGCGGCGGCGATGACCGGTGAAATTCTCGACAAACCACCGCGCGATCCCGACCCGAGTGCGCAATACGTGTTCTACCTGCACGGCCAGATCGTGCAGGACGTCGGGCCGCGCCCGACCCATCCGCAATATGGACTCTACGACTATCCCCTGATTCTCGAGGCCCTGGCCAACCACGGCCTTACCGTCATCTCCGAGCGCCGCAAGAAGGGCACCGACCGCGAGAAATACGCAAAGACCATCATCAAGCAAGTCAACAAGCTGCTGGACGATGGTGTCGATCCCCGACGAATCACGGTCCTTGGCTTCTCGGCCGGCGGCATTATCGCAATCTACGCGTCCTCGATGATGCCGGATTCCGGCATCAATTTTGTCATCATGGCCAGCTGTTCCGAGTGGATTTACGACGCACCGTCGCTCAGGCTGAATGGTCGCGTGCTATCGGTGTACGAACTCTCTGATTTCGCGTACTCGTGCAAGGAACTCGCGGCCCGTGCTCCGGGCCCAAGCACCTACGAAGACGTCGCGATCGACACCGGCAAACAACACGGAGCGTTCTACCTGCCAGATGACGCCTGGGTGCTGCCGGTTGTTAACTGGATCAAGACAACAAACTGAACTCGTCAGTCGCTGGCTAGCGGCGACGTCGCGTCGCGCAGCCAGATTGCATCTTCCTCGGACAATAATGGCGACAAGGTCCCCCACACACGATCGTGGTAGTCATCGAGCCACTCGATTTCGGCATCGTTCATCAGCTCTGCGTCGATCAGTGACTGGTCGATCGGCGTGAGCGTCAGCGTCTCGAATTCGAGCATGCCATCGATGTCGGATTCGCGGACGACGACCAGGTTCTCGATACGAATACCGTACTCACCTGCAACGTAATAGCCCGGCTCGTTCGACAGGATCATGCCGGCTTGCAACGGCACCCATGGCGCACGCTTCGCGACACTCTGCGGTCCTTCGTGCACGCCGAGAAACGTACCGACGCCGTGTCCGGTGCCGTGCGCGTAATCGAGCCCGGCATCCCAAAGCGGTTGCCGCGCAAGAATGTCGAGCTGGTATCCACTCGTGTCAGGCGGAAACCTGACTGCATCGAGTGCAATATGCCCTTGCAGGACCCGCGTAAAGCGGTCCTTACGTTCGGCATCCTGCTCACCCAGTGCGACGGTTCGCGTGATATCAGTTGTACCGTCGAGATACTGCCCACCCGAGTCAACGAGGAAAAGTTCACCCTGACACAGCTGTCGGTTTGATCCTTCCGAGACCCGGTAATGGATAATGGCGCCGTTCGGCCCTGACCCCGAGATCGTGTCGAAGCTGATGTCCTGCATCGCTTCGTCTTCGGCACGAAACTCTTCGAGTTTCTGTACTGCATCAATCTCGGTAATACCAGCCGCCCAGTTTTCCTCGAGCCAGCGCAGGAACTTGACCATGGCGACGCCGTCCCGAATGTGTGCCTGGCGGAACCCCTCAACCTCGACTTCATTCTTGATGGCCCGGCACGGGATCAGCGGATCGTCACCTTCACGAATCGTCGCCCCGGCATCGACGAGCGCCTGGTAGACGTACTTCGGACACACTGTCTTGTTGATCAGGACGCTTTTCTTCTGCTCACCCAGGCCTTGCAGATATTTGCCGAATTGCGATTCGTCAGAGATCTCCACGTCCGGCCCCAGGTGTGCTTTGAGCTCGTCCGTGATTTCGTGGCCCGCAAAAAAGGCCGCCGCCGAACCATCACTGTGCAGCACGGCACGGCAAAGCGCGGCTGGCGTATGCGGCACGTCGTCGCCGCGGACGTTGAGCAACCACGCCGTCGCATTTGGGTTCGAGAACACGATCGCATCCGCACCGACCTTCTTCAGCTCCTCACCAACACGCTGCCGCTTGCTGGCCGACTCTTCACCAGTGAATTCGGCTGTATGTGGGAACGGCGCCTTCGATTGTCCGTTCGGGCGCTCGCTCCAGAGCGCATCGATCGGATGGCTGTCGAGAGCAACTAACTCGAGCGGCTCCAGGTGATCTGTCGACTCGATGTGACCGATTTCTTCCTGCGAATGCAGCTTGCTCCAGTAGCCAAGCCGGGTTACGTGGCCCGGGTTGTCCCGTAGCCACTGCCACGGTGGCAGTGCGCGCAAGTCCTCGTAGTCGAACAGGTCTGCCGGTGTCTCGAGCCGTGCCTGCCCGGTATAGCGGCCATCGATGAACAAGATCGCGCTGTCTTTCATGACCAGCAATGCGCCGGCCGACCCCGAAAACCCGCTGGCCC
>Ga0255052_10001422_pt1 | contig 17982 bp, 13 predicted proteins | sample JV7_2_21_MG_FD_188632 | JGI IMG/M metagenome (GOLD analysis project Ga0255052, IMG submission 188632) | Seawater microbial communities from Jervis Inlet, British Columbia, Canada - JV7_2_21 | ecosystem: Environmental > Aquatic > Marine > Inlet | place: Canada: British Columbia | collected...
ACAGGCTTTGTCTTCCGGCAATTGTGCGGCCGTACTCATGTGGCTGGATACGCTGGATGACTATTCCAGCCGGCGTTTGCAACTCGCTGCCGAGAAAGGACAGAGCTGGGCAATAGCATTTCGCCCGTTGAAAGCCCTGGCTCAGGCGTCGGCTGCTGCTTTGCGTATTCAGCTCATATCGGGTGAAAAAGGCACCGATTTGGGTATTCTGAAAAGTCGCGGCGGCCGCCCGGCCGTGGTGCAGGACTATGCGGGTTAACCCGAACATTGCACGAGACCCGGCCACAAACCGGACTCTCATACAAGCTTCGGGTTAATCATGTCGTCCCCGGATAAATCGCCCGCCATTTTGCGGGAAGCCGCCCCGACTCCCTCTGTAATATCAAAGCCTGCTCACTTACAAAAAACGCCTGCGCAGCAGTCGCTCACACCTGCCGTAGAACCTGAAGCGCCTCGGGCGACGCCTGTACGACGTCTGTGGCTTTGTATTTATCTGCCGGCCCTGCCGTTTCAGGCTTTAGATGATACAAACGCCCGGGAAGCAATAGCGGTATTCGAAGGCCGGGAGGGCATGCAGCGGATATTGCTGGCCGACAAAAAAGCCAGAGCAGCGGGTATAAGCCCCGGACTGGCGGTGAATGCCGCATTAGCGCTCCTGCCAACGCTTTGTCTCAAGGAACGCAGCCTGCAACAGGAGCGACAGGCTTTAGAAGCCCTGGCTGCCTGGGCCGAGCAATTCACCTCTTTTGTCTGCATCGAAACGCCCAACGTGTTGCTTCTGGAAATCGCCGGCAGTCTGCAATTATTCGGCGGGCCTTCGTCCCTGCGGCAGAGAATCGCGACCGGTCTGGAGAGCCAGGGCTTCAGCGCGCTACTTTCGATCGCACCGACGCCCAAGGCATCGACCTGGCTGGCAAAGGCGGGCCGCAGGGCCTGTATTCTGAAACAGGCAGACTTGACCAGCGCATTGCGCAAGCTGCCAATACGTTGTCTTGGGTGGCCGGATTCCGTCAAGGAACATTTGAGCGGTATGGGCATTACCTGCGTCGGCGATTGCCTGCGATTGCCGCGAGAGGGTTTTGCGCGGCGTTTTGGTGCTGGTCGCTTACTCGAACTTGATCGTGCGCTGGACCGCTTGCCAGATCCCCGTCAATCTCATCGGGTGCCCGAACGTTTTTGTTCGGAATACGAATTAGTCGAAGAAGAAAGTGCGAGTGATTTGCTGCTCAATATCTGTCAGGAACTGCTTATTGAACTCGAGCGTTTTTTACTGACGCGGCAATTAAGTGTGCAGCGTGTGCTGTTTGCTTTTTTTCATTTGCGGGAACCCGCAACGCATCTGACGCTGGGTTGTGTGCAGGCAGGCCGCAGCGTTCAGCACTGGTTTGATTTGCTAAAGATAAAGTTTGACCAGCTTCAGTTGCCGGCACCGGTGATAGCGATTCGCTTAGCTGGCGGGCAGAGTCAATTACTCACGGCAAAAACTTCTGAGTTGCCTTTTAATAATACGGGCAAGCGACAGAGTGAACCCATTGCACACCTTGTTGAGCGCATGAGTGCACGCATCGGTGATGAATCAGTACATGGTGTCACGACCGTCGCCGAGCACCGCCCGCAGTATGCCTGGATGCCTGCAGGTCTGACGGAAAGTGCCGCTGTTTCGAGCTACTGGTGCGAAGAAAGCAGGGTATTGCGAAGGCCTCTGTGGATGCTCCCGGAACCGAGACCGCTGCCGGTCGAGCAGGGCGCTCCGGTGTATCAGGGCATTTTAAAGCTGCTTGACCGGCCGGAGCGCCTCGAGACGGGCTGGTGGGACGATGATGGCATTGCGAGGGATTATTACATTGCCGTTAATCCGGCAGGCATTCATGTCTGGGTGTATCAGGATCGCAGGTCGGCTGACTGGTATTTGCACGGCATATTCGGCTAGCGCTGCTAGTACTTGAAGATCTATGACTGCCTATGCCGAACTGCATGTGCTTAGCAATTTCACATTCCTGAGGGGTGCGTCACATCCTGAAGAGCTTGTCGAAACGGCCGCAGAATTCAGTTACAGCGCGCTGGCTATCACGGACGAATGCTCCGTCTCCGGAATCGTAAGAGCCCATGTGGCGGCAAAGAACGCAGGGCTCAAAAAACTCATCATCGGTTCGGAATTCCGGCTCAGTACCGGCCTGAAGCTTGTGGCCCTTGCACAGAGCCGGGCCGGCTATGCCCGCTTGTGTCGCCTCATTACCGATGGCAGACGAGCAGCAGAGAAGGGTAGCTATAGACTGACGCCCGACGAATTTACCGATGGCCTGCCTGATTGTCTGTTGTTATGGATTCCCGACAATCAACTGATACTGAAACCGGAAGACCACTGGATATGCGATGCTTTTCGTGAGCGCCTGTGGATTGCCGTGGAATTGCTCGCAGATGGCCTGGAGCGTCAACGCCTAAACCGGCTGCGAGATTTAAGCCGGACGATGGATTTGCCGCTCGTTGCCAGCGGTGACGTGCATATGCACCGCCGCTCGCGTCGTATGTTGCAGGACACGATTACGGCAATACGGAAGAAGGTGACGATTGACAGGGCAGGCTTCGCGCTGTATCCGAACGGCGAACGTTACCTTCGATCTCCTGAATCAATCGAGACGATCTATCCCGCAGAACTCACTCGGGAGACGCTGCAAATCGCCAGTCTGATCGATTTCTCGCTCGATGAGCTTCGTTACGAATATCCGGACGAACTGGTACCCGACGGTGAAACGCCGGGTATTTATCTGCGTCATTTGAGTGAGCAGGGTATGCGAAGACGCTGGCCTGATGGTGTTCCGCAAAAGGTCGTGGAGCTCGTAGAACATGAACTCGAACTCATTGCCGACCTTAACTACGAGCCCTACTTCCTGACCGTGCATGACATCGTTACTTATGCGAGGGCGCAGGGGATTCTGTGTCAGGGCCGAGGTTCTGCAGCGAATTCGGCGGTTTGCTTTTGTTTGGGAATTACCGAAGTCGATCCGGGACGCATGGCAATGCTCGTCGAACGATTTATCTCCAAAGAACGTAATGAACCACCGGACATCGATGTCGATTTCGAACACGAGCGACGCGAGGAGGTTATTCAATATATCTATGAAAAGTACGGACGGGAGCGTGCGGCGCTCGCCGCGGCGGTGGTAACGTACCGGCCGCGAAGTGCACTGCGGGATGTCGGCAAGGCACTTGGGCTCAGCGGCCTGCAGGTCGATAAGCTGGCCCGTTCCATGCAGTGGTGGGACGGCCAGGAGGTCGACGACAGCCGGGTGCTCGAGGCCGGGCTCGATCCCGAGAGCCCGGTTATCAAACGCCTGCTCTATCTCGTGCGGCAGCTCATCGGTTTTCCGCGACATCTTTCACAGCACGTTGGCGGATTCGTCATCTCCAACGGACCTTTGTCGGAACTGGTACCTGTCGAAAACGCGACGATGGACGATCGCACCGTCATTCAATGGGAGAAAAATGATCTCGAGGACTTGGGACTGTTGAAAGTCGACGTGCTGGGTCTCGGCATGCTGACAGCAATCAGGAGAAGCTTCGATCTGATCAGGGAATACGACGGCAGGGAGTACTCGCTCGCGACGGTGCCGGCGGAAGACCCGAAAGTGTACGACATGATCTGCGACGGCGACACGATGGGTGTGTTCCAGATCGAGTCTCGTGCACAGATGGCGATGTTGCCGCGACTCAAGCCGCGTTGTTATTACGATCTTGTCATTGAAGTCGCGATTATCCGCCCGGGTCCCATACAGGGAGACATGGTGCACCCGTATCTTCGCAGGCGTTCCGGTGAGGAGGCCGTCGAGTATCCGAGCGATGACGTCAAGGAAGTATTGCAGCGCACACTCGGCGTTCCTATTTTTCAGGAACAGGTGATGCAGCTGGCCGTTGTGGCCGCCGGCTTTACGCCGGGTGAGGCTGACAGGCTGCGCCGCGCAATGGCGGCCTGGAAACGTCGCGGTGGTCTCGGCCAATTTGAAGAAAAGCTCATCACGGGCATGCGGGAGCGGGGTTATACAGAGAACTTTTCCCGGCAGATCTTCAAACAGATAAAGGGCTTTGGTGAGTACGGTTTTCCTGAGTCTCATTCGGCCAGCTTTGCATTACTCGTTTATGTTTCCTGTTGGCTTAAATGCCATGAACCGGCGGTGTATACGGCCGCACTACTAAACAGCCAGCCGATGGGTTTTTATTCGGCATCGCAACTCATTCAGGATGTCCGGCGTCACGGCGTCGAAGTGCGGGCCGTGGGTGTCAATCAAAGTGACTGGGATTGCACACTGGAGAGAACCCAAAGTGGTAAGCCGGCATTACGCCTGGGCTTGCGACAGATCAAAGGCTTATCCGAAACTGCGGGTAAGACAATCGTCGACATGCGTTCATCCGGCCTGTATCGGAGCATTCAGCAGCTGCTTGAGCGCACCGTTCTGAATCGCAGGGAACTTGGCGCATTGGCTGCCGCAGGTGCGCTGGCGACGCTGGAGGGGCACCGGCACCGGGCCCGCTGGGCTGTCGCCGGCGTTGAAAGACCAACGGCACTTTTTCCCTCGATGGAGCGTTATGAAGCCATCCCGCTGCTGAGGCGCCCCACAGAAGGGCAGAACATCGTTGCCGACTACCAACATCTCGGGCTGACACTCGAGCGTCATCCCATGGCACTCATTCGCCGTCACCTGGATGGATTCAAGTACGTTTCATCTAACGAGTTACCGGGCCTTCGGACCGGCTGCCGCGTGAAAGTAGCAGGGCTGGTCATCACGAAACAGCGACCCGGAACCGCCAGCGGAGTCACCTTTGTCACGCTTGAGGACGAGTCAGGTTGCACGAATCTGATTGTGTGGAAAAAAACTGCTGACGAGCAGCGCAGCGTGCTTCTGAATGCGCGCTTAATGGGTGTAGAAGGGGAATTACAGATCGAAGGTAAGGTGATTCACGTCATCGCCAGGAAACTGATCGATCACAGTGCGTTGCTGGGAGAGTTGCTCGTGCGGTCGAGGAATTTCCGCTAAAAATAATGGCTCAAACCGCATTATTCCTCGTTGAGATCGATATCAAATGTATTATCGAGTTCTTTCGCAGCCGCTTTTTGCTCCTGGATTTTTTCGAGACGTTTTCGAATTTCCATCTTCATATGTGCATCGTCGCCTTGTGATGCTTCGATTTCGGCGACGAGTTCTTCGACGTTGATTTCCACAGACACATCGCCGACATTGTCTGTGACTCCCGTCTCCGTCAAAACGACACTCTCTTCCGTTACTTCTTCGTCGACGGCGACTTCTTCATCTTCTGCTTTGTCGCGATCACTCATTTCGGTATGCATCATCTAAAGCCTCAATTTATGTATAGCTCAAATCCTCGGAAACGTGACCAGTTCCGTTTGCATTAATCGCTTATATACGCCGAATAATTCGGAGGCGCAAGAGAGTGATCTGCACTTTTTAAGTTACCCTGAAAAGATGTCCAAATGAGCGCTGGTAAGGGCTCCAATGAGCACTGGTACGGGCACCAATGCCGCCTCGACGCGAACTAGCGGATGAGGTTGTTGATTTCGAAAATCGGCAGGAGGATGGCAAGTACGATGAGCAACACGACCGCCGCCATGATAATGACCAGAAGCGGTTGCATGATGCCGAGTAATGTAGCGACCAGGCCGTCGACTTCGCGTTCCTGATTGGTGGCGGCACGCGCAAGCAGCTCCTCAAGCCGGCCGCTGGCTTCGCCGCTGGAGATGAGGTGCGTTGTCATCGGTGGAAACAGTTTGCTTGCCGCCAGCGACTTGCTGATCATTGCGCCTTCGCGCACTCGTTGCGTCGCTTCCTCAACGGCCTCTCGCATCGGCAAATTGACAACGACCTGTGAAGCGATGGTCAATGACTCGAGAATTGGCACACCGCTGCCCGCGAGGATGCTCAAAGTCTGCGTGAACCTGGCAGTGTTCATCCCGCGCGTGAGTTTACTGATGATGGGCAGGCGCAGGAGCAACAAATGATAATTTCGTTTCGGCCCTTCTTTTTTGAGGATATGCCGTACGCCAAATATGATCGCCACGACAAAAATGATAAGGCCAAGCCAGTAATCACGAATGAAGTCGCTCGATGCAATCATAATGCGGGTTAGCAGCGGCAGCTGCTGGTCGAAGTTTTCAAATATATAGACGACTTTCGGAACAACATAGGCCAGCATAAAACTGATAATCGAAACCGCGGTTACAACGAGTGCAATCGGATAAATCAGTGCGTTTCGTACCTGCTGTTGCAGCATGTGCCGGGACTCCGTGAAATCCGCGAGACGTTCCAGCACGGCGTCGAGATGTCCGGACTGCTCGCCTGCCGCAACTGTTGCACGGTAAAGTTCGGGGAATGCGTGCGGAAAATCGGCAAGGCCGTCTGCGAGCGTGTGGCCTTCCATGACGCGGGACCGTACGCCCAACAGAATGCTCTGTGTCCGCGGGTCTTCGTTCTGTTGGCTGACCGCGAGCAGTGCTTCTTCAAGCGGCAGGCCGGCCTGAGACAGGGTTGCGAGTTGACGTGTCAGAAGCGCGAGTTCGCTTGCGGAAAGACCGCGTTTAACGGAAAAACTTCGCCGGCGCCGTGATTCTTTTCTTGCGACCTCAGTAACTTTGATCGGATACATATGCCGATCGCGGAGGGTCTGGCGTACTTGTTTGGCGGTGTCGCCTTCGAGCAGGCCTTTGGATTCCTTGCCTGCTTTATCGAGTGCTACATATTCAAAGGCGCCCATAAGCGGATTTTATGCCAATCAATCTTCGCGCGTCACACGAAGTACTTCATCGATTGTAGTGTTGCCGGCAAGCACGCGACGACGGCCGTCGGCACGAATGCTTGGGCCCATCGTTCGGGCGTGCCGCTCGAGCTGCTGTTCGCTGACCCCGTCGTGAATCATCGTTCTCATTACGTCATCTACAGCTATCAGTTCGTAAATGCCGGTGCGGCCACTATAACCCGTGCTCCCGCCATCGCCGGCGCTGTAGATCGTAGGCGGATTTGCCGGGTCCAATTTGAGGGTGTGGCATTCGTAGTCCCGGGCAACGTAGGGTACTTTGGTATTGTCGTCGAGAACCCGAACCAGGCGTTGTGCAAGAACGCCGATCAGACTGGACGACAGAAGAAACGGTTCGACGCCCATGTCGCGGAGCCGGGCTATTGCGCCGGCTGCGGTATTGGTGTGCAGGGTTGAGAGGACAAGATGGCCGGTCAAACTCGCCTGAACGGCAATTTCTGCGGTTTCAAGGTCACGGATTTCACCGACCATGACGACGTCCGGGTCCTGGCGCAAAATCGCCCGGAGGCCCCTCGCAAAGGTCATTTCAACTTTTGTATTGACCTGTGACTGGCCAATGCCGTCGATGAAATACTCGATCGGGTCCTCGACCGTCATGATATTGCGGCTGTTATCGTTGATGCGCGCGAGCGCAGCGTACAAAGTCGTTGTTTTGCCGCAGCCCGTCGGGCCTGTTACGAGGATAATGCCATGCGGCTTGTGAATGAGTTTGTCCATGACCTTGAGCGACTTCTCGTCCATGCCGAGAGAGCTCAGATCCAGACGACCTGCTTGTTTATCGAGTAGGCGCAATACGACCCGTTCGCCGTGACCCGACGGCATGGTTGATACGCGTACGTCGACGGCGCGGCCGGCAATTCTCAAAGATATGCGGCCATCCTGCGGCAGCCGTTTTTCGGCAATGTCGAGTTTCGACATCACCTTGACCCGGGAAACAACGAGTGGGGCAAGCGCACGACGTGTCTGCAGAACTTCCTGGAGAACGCCGTCGACTCGAAAACGCACAACGAGCCGGTTCTCGTACGGCTCGATATGCACGTCCGATGCGTTTTCCTTGACGGCTTCGGTCAGTACCGCATTGATGAAGCGAATAATCGGAGCATCGTCATCGCTCTCCAGGAGATCCGATGGCTCCGGGAGGTCCTGTGCAACTTGCAGCAGGTCGATGTTTTCATCGAGGCCACCGACCATTTGCATCGCCATGTGGCTGCCCTGTTCATAGGCTTGCTGCAACATTGCGTCGAATGCTTCTGCGGATACTCTGGTCAGCTGCAGGGGAACGCCGGCAAAACGCCGGGCTTCGGCGAGGCTCAGCGGCGATGCCCCGGTGCGATAGACGGCGTCTGCTTTACCGTCCTTGATTTCACGAATGAGGATGCCGTGGCGCTTTGCAAACGAAAAGGGCAGGGGCCGTGAGCTGGCATCATCCGCCGGTACACTATCGCCGGCCTCGACGACAGTAGCATCTTCAGCTTCAAGAACGATTTCGGTATTGCTGTCCATGCCCGTAACGCCCTTGCCTGGTGCTATTCACCAGAATCATCAACAGATTTGATTGCGTTCGCTTCTTCTTCATAGGACTCCAGCGGCGGAATGACCGGGCGTTCGGCGTTGCGCATTTGCCGTACGTTCGAACTCCCGTCGCCGATCTGGAGGTCTCTTACAGAATTGTACTTGGCGTTTGTCGCAATAGCTGCTTGTGTGCCGTCCCGCAAAATCGTCGGCCTGATAAATACCATCGTGTTGGTCTTTACTTTATCGACACTCCGATGCCGGAACAGGGCACCGAGCAGCGGGACGCTGCCGAGAATCGGAACTCTCTGGGTGCTTTCAGTAAGGGTATCCTCCATCAGACCGCCAAGGACCAGGATGCCGCCATCCTCGACGATGACCGTCGTATCAATCGTGCTCTGGTCCGTAATCAGGTCGGACGCGCCTGCCGATTCGCTGATGCTGGAAATCTCCTGCGAGATCTTTAAGAGAATGGCATCGCCTTCGTTGATCTGGGGCGTCAGCGTCAGTTTGACGCCGATCTGTTCGCGCTGAATGGTCTGAAACGGATTTACGGCACCGGCTCCTGTACCGGCATTGGTGAATGAGCCCGTCACGAATGGCACTTCCTGGCCGATATTCAGGCTGGCTTCCTCGTTGTCTGTCGTCACGATCGTTGGCGTCGAAATGATGTTGGTGGTGGCATCGGATTCCAGGGCATGCAGGATCGCCGCGAAGCTGGTGCCGTCGTCCACTATGCGGCCGATGCCGATCGAGATCCCTTCTCCGATTGCTCCGGTTGGGTCCACAGCGCCACCGCTCTCAATCGCGCCAGCCAGGTTGATCAAATTCGTACCGGAACTGGGAAAGTTTGTGACACCGACCGGCGAATTGCTGCCGCTGCCTTCGACAGCCCAGGTGACGCCGAGGTCGGATACTCTGTCGGCACGTACTTTGACAATAATTGCTTCAACCAACACCTGTGCCCGCCGGATATCGAGTTTGTCGACGATGGACATCAAGGAACGCATCATCTTGGGCGGAGCGTTGACAACGATCGCGTTGGTCTGAGGGTCTGCCCAGACACTGACCTGATCCGCCGATACGGCACCGGCCGTGGCGGCGCCTGCCGTCGCCTGCTGCGCAAAGTGAGTTTGAAGCTTAGTGGCCATGCTTTCGGCGTCCGCATAGCGCAAGTAGCGGACCTGGGTGCTGCCGCCATCCTCCAGGGGTGTATCGAGATGCGCGATCAGCGCCCGCAGCCTTAGCCTGCCGCTCTTGTCACCGCCGATCAGGATGCTGTTTGTGCGGGCATCCGCGACAAGGCTCGTCGTCACAGGCATGCCGTCGGTGCGTGGCGCTTGCGTAAGCGCCGTCAGTACCCGGACAATCTCGGCAGAAGACGCATGTTCAAGCGGGACGACCTCGATGTCGTCATCGGTGGAAAGATCGATGCGACGAATGATATTTATCATCCGCTTCACGTTACTGGCCCGATCGGAAATGATGAGCATGTTGGAGCCTGGATGAGCTGCCAGGTGTCCGTACTGAGGAATCAGCGGCCGAAGAATCGGCACGAGCTGTGCAGCACCGATGTTGTGCACCTGAATTACCTGAGTCACGATGTCGTCCGCAGCCGCGCCGTCCGTGGCCGACGGGTTCGGATGCTGTCGCGCGGTTGCATCCGGAATGATCTTGACGACGTCACCGGTGGTTACGGCGATATAGCCATGCACCTGAAGGATTGATAAGAACGCTTCGTAAAATGCCTCCGGCGACATTGGTGTCTTCGACAAAATCGTCACCTTGGCAGTGACACGCGGATCCAGGATGAAGGTCTTGCCTGTAACTTCGCCGACCGCCTCAACGATCTTGCGAATGTCTGCGTCTCTGAAATTCGGCGTAGTCTGCGCGTGCGCACAGGGCACAGCAAGGATGCAAAGGACGATCGCCGTCAGCAGTTGCACGGGAATCTTCAATCCGAAGTTCTTTGCCATCAATAGGTTCATTTGGTTCACTCGTCACCAAGATCGAGTTGGCTGGTCTTCAATACCAGGGACTGTGGCTGACCGTTTCGCATGACGGTGACCGAAACCTGGTCCGAATTGCCAAGTGATTGAAATATCTGCATCGCTTGTTGCGGGTCCGTCAGGGCCGCGCCGTTGATATCCTTGATCAGGTCACCCGGGCGCAGGCCGAGCGCTGCAAATTGTTTGCGGTCCCGCCCGGGATACACGCGGTACCCCTGCATCTGACCCGCTACCATGTATGGAGTCGGTCGAACCACGTCGGCGAGTTTCGCGACGTTTTGCGAAACGACGGTCTGAATACTCTGGTTGCTCCTCGACGCACGGTTGACGGATGTTGTACTTCGCCTGACCGGCACCGGACTATTCGGAAATTCTTTAGGCAGTTTCAGGGCCCTTAGCGAGCCACCCTCGTTGAGCACGACCCTGTCCGGATAAACCGCATGCAGGGTCGTACCGGGTACAACGGTGTCCCGGATGCCATAGAGTTTTTCCTCGTTGCGGCTGTCCGCGATGATCGCCAGCCCTTCGCCAGGCTGGCTTGCAGCAATCGTGCCCTTGAGCGAGAGATTCTGGCGGGTTTCCGCAAGGTCCTCGTCGATGACGGGCGGGGCCTCGGTCACGGCCCCGTCGGTGCTTGCCGCGCCGAAAATATGGGCATTGGCGATGGCTTGCACGTTTGCGCGCAGTCCCGGTGCGGCCACGGCGCTGACCTGAGAGGGTGTGGCCACGATCAGATCGCCTGCCGAGGAGCCAGGCATCAGCATCCAGATGATCCTGGCCAGTTGCCAGGCGATTGCGATGACGAGCAGCAGAGTCACCCAGCGCGGCAATAACTGATTGACAGCGGACAGCATTTGCTCGCTGTCAAAGCGTCTGAAATCGGACCATTTCGCTTCAATTGTCATAAAGACCTGACCCGCTCGATGCCCACGGATATGCCCACAACCCCCGCTATTGGCTCAGCAGGGGGATAATAAGGTTTCAATGCCCACTCAAACAAGCCCAGAACAGCAAAAAAACCTTTATACGGCAAGTATATACCTCTAATTCCTAAATCTTTTTGGAGATATTATGGTGAGGCTGCACGGGATTTTTGAGAAATGTGCGAACCAGGGTTGGAGTTATGCGCGTCGGGCCCATATATAATGGCCTTCAGAGTCGGCGCGGCGGGCGCGTTTGCCGGTCAATTCGTTGCATTGAAGGTTTTTGCCAAAATGTCTGAACAGGAAAAAAACGATCTGCATCGCGATGGCGATGGCCACGACCTGGCGGTCGAAGAGGCACGGCCGAAGTTGAAACGGCCGCCGCTCTATCGGGTCATACTAATTAACGATGACTACACGCCGATGGAGTTCGTCGTTGAAGTATTGGAATCCATTTTCAGCATGGAACGCCCGAAAGCGACACGGGTGATGCTCGAAGTGCATACCAAAGGCAAGGGCATTTGCGGCGTCTACAATTTCGAAATTGCCGAAACGAAGGTTGCACAGGTCATGAGCATTGCACAGCAGCAACAACATCCCTTGTTGTGTACGATGGAGGAATCCTGATCAGGACACGGATACGCGGAGCGGTGAAACGAGAAAGGCCCGATGTTAAGTAGCGAACTGGAATTTTGTCTCAACGAAGCATTTCAAAATGCTCGCGAGCGCTGCCATGAATTCATGACAGTGGAACATTTGCTGCTGGCGCTCCTGGACATCCCCAAAGTTCACGAGATCCTGAAAGCCTGCGATTCCAATGTCACACAGCTTCGCCGGCAATTAAGCGAATTCGTCGACGAGGCGACACCATTGATACTCGATGGGGAAGAGGGCGATGTGCAGCCTACGCTCGGCTTCCAACGCGTGTTGCAGCGCGCAGTCTTCCACGTGCAGTCCAGCGGTAAGAAGGAAGTCACCGGCAGCAACGTATTGGTGGCGATTTTCAGCGAGAAACAATCGCAGGCCGTGTACTTCCTGGGGCTTCAGAACGTCACAAGACTCGATGTCGTGAATTACATCGCACATGGCATGCCGCAGTTGCCCAGTGAGGGTGTTGAGGAAGACGTCGATACCTCTCTCAATCCTGATGCTGAACCCGACTCCAGTGCTCTGGAGAAATACGCCACAAACCTCAATCAGTTGGCAATCGACGGCAAAATCGATCCCTTGATCGGCCGCGAGCTCGAAATCGAAAGGACGGTTCAAATACTTTGCCGGCGAAGAAAAAACAACCCGCTCTACGTCGGCGAGGCGGGCGTCGGCAAGACGGCTATCGCTGAAGGTCTGGCGCGACTGATCATAGAGGAGCGTGTGCCGGAAGTGTTGCGTGACAGCACGATCTATGCGCTCGACATGGGGACGCTCATCGCCGGTACCAAATATCGGGGCGATTTCGAAAAGCGCCTGAAAGCCGTGATCGCCGAGATCCGACAGGATCCGGGAGCGATCCTCTTCATCGACGAAATTCATACGGTTATCGGAGCCGGTGCAGCGTCTGGCGGCGTCATGGATGCGTCGAACCTGATCAAGCCGGTGCTGGCCAACGGTGAGATTCGCTGCATCGGATCGACGACTTATGCCGAATATCGTGGTGTCTTCGAAAAAGATCATGCGCTTGCGCGCCGCTTTCAGAAAATCGAGGTTCCGGAGCCAAGCATCGAGGAGACAGTCGCTATCCTGAGCGGCCTCAAGAGCCGTTTCGAGGAACATCACGGCGTGACATACGATACCGAGGCACTTCAGGTTGCGGCGGAACTGTCGGCCAAACATATCAATGACCGTCGACTGCCGGACAAAGCGATTGATGTGATCGATGAGGCGGGTGCCAGCCTGCGTCTGAGACCCGTAGCGGAGCGCGGCGATCGTGTCACCGTGGAGATGATCGAAAACATCATTGCTAAAATGGCGCGCATTCCACCGAAGAGTGTGTCGGCATCCGACAAGGACGTGCTTAAAACGCTCGAGCGCGATTTGAAATTGACGATCTTCGGTCAGGATAAAGCGGTCGGAGCCTTGAGCGCGGCGATCAAGATGTCACGGTCCGGGCTGACCGATGAGGGCAAGCCGATCGGTTCGTTCCTGTTTTCCGGCCCGACAGGTGTCGGCAAGACCGAAGTGACCCGCCAGCTCGCAATGGTCATGGGCGTCGAGCTGATTCGTTTCGATATGTCCGAATACATGGAACGCCATACAGTGTCGCGCCTGATCGGTGCCCCGCCTGGTTACGTCGGTTTCGATCAGGGCGGCCTGCTAACTGAGGCAGTCACCAAGAATCCACATGCTGTTGTATTGCTCGACGAAATAGAAAAGGCACATCCCGAAGTCTTCAATCTGCTGCTGCAGGTGATGGACCATGGCACATTGACCGACAACAATGGCCGCCAGGCGGACTTCAGGAACATCATTCTGGTAATGACAACGAACGCTGGTGCGCAGGAAATGAGTCGCGCGTCGATCGGATTCACCGAGCAGGATCACACGAGCGACGGCATGGCCATAATCAAGAAGTCGTTCACGCCGGAATTCCGCAACAGGCTGGATGCAATCATTCAGTTCTCATCACTGGATTCTCACTCTATTGCACGCGTAGTCGATAAATTGGTCGTCGAACTGGAAGCGAAGCTCGGTTCAAACAATGTCACGCTGGAACTCGACGACGCAGCGCGTAGCTGGATCGCGGAACGCGGTTACGATCCCAAGATGGGTGCACGACCGATGGCGCGGATAATCCAGGAGCAAATCAAGCGGCCGCTGGCCGAAGAGTTGCTGTTCGGCAGTCTGGCCGACGGCGGTCACGTCCGCATCTGCGTCGGAGCCGATGGAAACCTGGAATTCGTGGCTGAGCCCGCGACCAAAGAGTTGGCACACCTGCCTGAAAAGTAAGAATGGAATTTAGGGGTCGAACCGCTAAAGCCCCTTAGCGGTTCGACCCCTGAGTTCTGAGTTTATTATCGACCCCGATAGATGATCCGGCCCTTGCTGAGGTCATAGGGTGTCAGCTCCACGGTGACACTGTCGCCTGTCAATATGCGAATGTAATTCTTGCGCATCTTGCCCGATATATGCGCTGTAATGAGGTGGCCGTTCTCGAGCTCAACACGAAACGTCGTGTTGGGCAGCGTCTCGGTCACGACACCTTCCATCTGTAATGCTTCTTCTTTTGCCACAACTCTGATTTATGCTCTAAAAGGCTGGCGAATTGTGCAGAAACCACCGCCTTATTGCAACGCGGGATCGCTGTCCAAACTCAGTAATGTCGCCACCTGAATGCGGTTTTGGGGCCATTCATTGAATTTCGTCGCAGGGTCGCAGGCCCGTTCGAGCAAAGCCGCGAATTCCGACCGCGGCATGAGTATTGCGCCGAGACTCGTCAGGTGTGGCGAGCCGACCTGACAGTCGAGGATTTCGAATCGGTGGCGGACGAGAGGCCCGCACAGTGCCCACATGGCGATTTTCGAGGCGTTGGATTCCTGGCTGAACATCGATTCGCCGAAGAAGGCCTTGCCGATCGCGAGTCCGTATAAGCCACCAACGAGCTCATCGTCCCGCCAGATTTCCACCGAATGCGCCCAACCCTGGCCGTGCAATGTTGAATATGCCTCGATCATCTCGTCTGTGATCCATGTTCCCTTCTGACCGACACGATCGGCCGCGCAGGCCTCGACAACCGCACTAAAAGCAGTGTTGAAACTAAACGCCAGGGCTGAGTTTTGCATGGAGCGACGCAGGCGGCGTGCCATGTGGATGGAGTCCGGTATCATCACGCAGCGAGGATCTGGAGACCACCAGAGAATCGGCTGGCCGCTGTCAAACCAGGGAAACACGCCTCGGCGGTAGGCATACAGGAGTCTGTCAGGCGCAAGATCGCCACCCGCTGCCAACAGACCGTCGGGCTCGGTTAGCGCTGCAGTTATGTCCGGAAAAGCTTCCGGCGGATCATCCTGACTGATCCATGCAATACGTGGCGTGGTCACGACTCCTGCTCCGTACCATTCCCTTCTTCGCCGATACGATAAGGCGTATGAGTACCTGCCGCATCCATGTAACGATCGATATGTCGGCCCTCTTCACGCAAGTAGCTTCGGATCGCCGCATAGAATTCCGGACGTGCCAGCCAGTGCGCCGACCATGTTGCTGTGGGCACGAATCCTCTGCTGAGTTTGTGTTCGCCCTGTGTGCCCGGTTCAAATATTTTCTTGTTGTTCGCGATGCAATACTCGATGCCCTGGTAGTAGCAAGTTTCGAAATGCAGTGAATTATAGTGAGCGTCGCTTCCCCAGTAACGTCCATAAAGGGCATTGTCACTTTCGTAAAAAACGGCTGCTGCAATTAACGACTTCTGTCGTTCGGCCAGGATCAGTAGAATGGTCCCGGGCAGGTGTTTCGACACATCGAGAAAGAAATCGAGGTCGAAGTAGGGCATCGAACCACGCCTGAGAAATGTCACACTGATAAGTTGATAGATATCTTCCCAAAGTGCGCGATCAGTGTCCTCGCCGTGCAAGCACCGAAAAGTGATTCCGTCTTCCACAACCCGGCGCCGCTCACGTTTCACTTTTTTTCGCTTTGCCGAGCTGAACTTGCGCAGGAAATCATCAAAATCCCGATAGCCATGGTTGTGCCAGTGGAACTGACAATCCTTGCGAAGTTGCAAGCCGGACTCACGGAGCACGGATAGTTCCTCTGGCTCGGGAAACAGCACATGAAATGAGGAACAGTCCGTATCGCGCGCAAGCTGAATCGCTGCTGCCACCAATGTCTTCGCAAGATCCGTGTCGCCCCTGTCGCCGAGCAAAAGTCTGGTGCTTGGCGCCGGCGTAAAGGGCACCGCAGAGACCAGCTTGGGATAATAGTCAATGTCGGCCCGGTGATAGGCCTGGGCCCAGCTCCAGTCGAATACGAACTCACCCCAGGAATGGGCCTTTTCATAAAGTGGCATTGCCGCTCGAATTTTTCCATCCGGCCCGCACAAGGCAAGGTGCCTCGGCGTCCAGCCGGTCGCCGGAGAAACGCAACCGTTATGCTCCGCCGCGGCGAGAAATTCGTGCCTTAGAAACGGAAAAGCGCTGCCCGCGAGGCGGTTCCATTCATGCGCGTCAAACTCGGCAATGTTGTCGTGAATTTCGACCTGCATTGGCGCCGGCCCTGATCCCGGCCGTCAGGCGGCGGCGCTGCTGGTGGGCGAACCCGCTTCCAGCTCATCCAGATGCTTTTCGGCATCAAGTGCAGCCATGCAACCGGCCCCGGCAGACGTGACCGCCTGGCGATATACCTGATCGGCCACATCGCCTGCGGCAAATACGCCGGGAACACTTGTCGCCGTGGCGTTGCCGGTCAAACCGGCCTTCACCGTGATATAGCCGTTTTTCATGTCGAGCTGGCCATCAAACAGGCTCGTGTTCGGGCTGTGGCCGATCGCGACAAAAACGCCAGACAAAGTCAGGTCAGTCGTCTGTGTATCGTCTTTTGTGCTTCGAACACGCAGTCCGGTCACCCCTGAGTCGTCTCCTAAAACTTCATCGACAACGTGATCCCAGAGTATCTCGACTTTGCCTTCTTTTTCTTTCTGGAACAGATGGTCCTGCAGAATCTTCTCGGCGCGTAGCGCGTCACGACGATGAACGAGTGTAACCTTCGACGCGATATTACTTAGATACATCGCCTCTTCGGCGGCAGTATTGCCGCCGCCGACGACGGCAACTTCCTGGTCGCGAAAGAAAAATCCATCACAGGTCGCGCAAGCAGAAACGCCGCGGCCCTTGTACGCTTCTTCCGACGGCAGGCCGAGATACATGGCTGCGGCCCCGGTCGCGATAATCAGTGCGTCGCAGGTATATGTCGCGTAATCGCCCTCGAGAACGAAAGGTCGAACGGACAGGTCGGCTGTGTGAATGTGATCATTCACAACCTCTGTGTTGTATCGCTGTACATGCTTCAGCATGCGATCCATCAATTCGGGACCCTGCAGCCCTTCGACATCACCGGGCCAGTTATCGACATCGGTCGTCGTCATCAACTGACCGCCCTGTTCGATGCCGGTGATAATAACGGGATTGAGATTCGCCCGTGCCGCATACACTGCAGCCGAATAACCGGCGGGGCCGGAGCCAAGAATCAGAACCCGGCAATGTTTCGTGTCGCTCATGTATAATTCGTCCTCAAAATTCTGCCCAGCCGGCCATTTCCATTGCGTAGCCCAAGGCCCTTGAAATGCGACCGTTGCGGCGGTCTTCAAGGTTATGAACTGCGGGCATTTGATAGAGGCTGCTCGAACCGAATGCAAGTGTAGGGAAAAGCGATTCTGCGAGCAAAAGACTGTCCATGACCGCGAGGACGAAAGGGACATTCGGCGTCGTGTCCGGCCGGGGCAGGCGGGCGGTCTCGCCTCTAAGGACCTGCTCTTGAAATTGTATTAGAATCAGTATCGTATAGCTATTTTATTCCAGTTTACTTTAATATGGTCAGAACCAGCCAGTCAGCAAAGCCAGCGGCCCGGATATCGGCCCAGGTCGGTCGCACGCTTCGTGAAGGCGCATTGTGGGTATTCGGTTCGCTGTCGCTGATCCTGTGGGTGGCGCTCTTTAGCTATGACCCGGCTGACCCCGGCTTTACTCAGGCGAGCGGCTCGGGCGAAGTCCATAACAGCATTGGCACAG
>Ga0255052_10001423_pt1 | contig 17979 bp, 17 predicted proteins | sample JV7_2_21_MG_FD_188632 | JGI IMG/M metagenome (GOLD analysis project Ga0255052, IMG submission 188632) | Seawater microbial communities from Jervis Inlet, British Columbia, Canada - JV7_2_21 | ecosystem: Environmental > Aquatic > Marine > Inlet | place: Canada: British Columbia | collected...
TTATGCTGTCCGTGTACCAAGCAGCGATGCCGCCAATTAGGCCGCCGCCGCCAACGCTAACCAATAAGCTATCAAGGGCCGGCTCTTGGGCCTCGAACTCTAAGCCGACAGTGCCTTGTCCCAACAGGGTTTCGTGCTGGTCAAAAGCGTGAATCGGCAGCGCCCCGGATTGACTTACCCAGTCTTCGCTCGCCGCCAAGGCGTCAGCATATCGATCACCAATAACGGCAAGATCGGCGCCGCAGCTTCGAATCTGATCAATTTTTGTGCGCGACGCGACGCTTGGTACGAAGATTTTCGCTGGTACGTCTCGTTTCGTAGCAGCATACGCCACAGCAACTCCATGATTTCCTCCGGAAGCAGCGACTACGCCCGCAGCGGGAACATCACGCATCAACAGATTGGTGAATGCGCCTCGTACCTTAAACGAACCCGTATGCTGGAACAGTTCCAGCTTCAAAATCAGCGCGCCCCCCTCCAGTTCGAAGTCTGAACACTGAACTGAGATAATTGGCGTATGGCGTATGTAAGGCCGAATCAGCTTCTCTGTTGCCCGAATTTCGGCTCGATCAATAGATGTCACTTCCTGCTCTCTACACAAAACAGAAGAGATTCACTATAATTAGTCGATTAGCTAATTGTCAACATGAACGGGCAAACTGAATGATTGATGCTTTAAAAGCTTTAGCCAACGACCGCAGACTTTTAATATTGTCTTGGCTTAAAGACCCGGTCGCGCATTTCCCTCCACAAACGGACGGCGACTTGATTGAGGATGGCGTATGTGGGGTGCTAATAGCTGAAAAGCTCGGGGTCAGCCAACCGACTGTCAGCGCACACATGAAAATATTAGTACAGGCGGGGCTCGTCAAATCGAAACGGATAAAAAAGTGGACTTTCTACCAACGTGATGAAAAACGGATTAAGTCGATAAAGAAAAACCTTTCGTCGGTACTGACAACTTAAATGCACGTGAGTGACAATGTGGGTTGAATAAGTCCGCGTCAATGTACAGATGAACGGTTGGGCTCGAAATTTTTCCGTCGCGTAACAAATCTTCGAAAGGCCTCAGCCAAACCACCTAGGATTCACTGGTCTGGACACTCCACCCAAGCATCGGGTTGCGCCGTACCATGATAATCGCAATACATACAAGAATAAGGAGAGGGATCGGGACCAGCATCAATCGAAACCAGCCGAAGTAGAACATGATGGTACCGGCTAACAGCGAGGTCGTAGCCGACGTGCCAAAAATCAGGAATTCGTTGACCGCCTGTGCCCGAAACCGCTCTTGGGTAGAATACGTATACGTCAACATTGTGGTACCGCTGACATACAGAAAATTCCAGCCTACTCCCAGCAACATCATTGCCCACCAGTAGTGCAATACTGTTTGGCCCAGCAAACCCACAGTCGAGGTAATCAACAATATTAGCGCTCCGGAAAACATGAGTCGAGAAACGCCGAAGCGCTCGATCAGGAATCCCGATATCAGTGACGGTACGTACATTCCCAGAACATGGGCTCGAATGACTCCTGCGGTTTGCTCGAGCGAAAATCCGTCGTTGATATGCATGCTCAAAGGCGTCGCCGTCATCACCAACGTCATGATGCCCCAACCAACCGTGCCTCCCAAAACTGCGACAAGGAATACGGGCTGAGAAATAATCTGCTTCAGCTCACGCCGGTTCTCGTTGCTAGCCTCATCACTCGACTCGTTGATTCCCTTCAGCCGAAGGAACAGTAAGGCCTGCAAAACATAAAGTCCGGCCAGTGCAAGCATCGTCCCCGAAAATGGAACAGCGTCGATCCATAGTTCACCTCGCGTCGCGAGTTCGGGTCCGAGAATCGCGCCGCCAATGGAGCCAAGAAGTACAAAAGAGACTGCCCGAGGGACGTATTGTGACGGAACACTTTCTGCCGCGGCAAACCGGTATTGCTGGCTGAACGCCAAGTTGATACCAAACAACGTGGTGGCGATGACAAATATCAGAAAACTGCCATTGATTATGGCTATGACTGCGACGACGACTGCGGCTGCGGCTGAAATCGAAGCGATTGCAAATCCACGACTGCGGCCTATCTTTCGCATTAGCATCGTCGCCGGGATTGTCGTAGCGGCTACGCCAACGACCATCATCGAAACAGGTAAGGTCGCAAGCGCCTGGTTTCCGGTGAGGATTGAACCAATGATTCCGCCCAACGTCACAATGACAGTCGTCCCGGTGGTCGAGATCAGCTGGCAAGTAACGAGAATAATAAGATTGCCTTTTAGCATTCGCCAGATTGATGCGGGTCAATCGCCACGCTCGAAGCAATATGGCACCTGCGGTCAAACGCAGTAACGGAATCGCGCTCAATCTCGCCGGCGTAAAACAGCCCACATGGTGAGTTTGATGTCACGTATTAAGGATCCACTTTACGAAATTGAAGCAATAAGCCTATGTCATTCATCCGACGTTGTATTTGACTTCAAATGCCCTTTTCTTATCGGATCGTACAAAGGCGTGGTGCTTTCAGACTATCTAAGATCGACAAAACACCTACACTTCAGCTTGACATTGCCGGAGGTTTATTTCTAGATCATGCCCAGATTAGTCAACCGGATCGCGGCTCCTTACGAAATGCAGCTGGGGTTATCCCAAACTGTTTACCAAACCGCCGTGTGAATGACGGCAGTGATTGATACCCGGAACGAAAGCCCACTTCGGCGATACTCAAATTTGTTTCTTTCAACAAATGTTTGGCTTTTTGTAGTCGCCAGTCCGTCAGGTATTGCATTGGCGACTGCCCAAGCACCTCTTTGAAGCGTTGAGCAAACCGGCCGCGTGACATACTGGATAGTTTCGCGAGTTGACTCAATGTCCATCCGCGCTCGGGATGTTCATGCATGGCTTCAATTGCTGGTTTCAGGTTTTTGTCCGTAATTGCGAACAGATAGGGAATACTCGGGCTCGATTTCGTTTCACATTGGTGTCTGATCCCTTGAATAAATAGCACTTCCATCAATCTGTTTATTACGGCTGACCCACCCAATCCATCAAGGTTAGATTCCATCGTAATGACGCGGACGGCCTCCGCCAACCACGGTGATTTTCCGGTGAAATGTTGGCCCATTACCAGGACAGGCGGTAATCCTAAGAACAAAGGATGATTGAGTTCTTCATCAAAACTGCAGAAGCCACACACCAGTCGAGCCTGCTGTTTCGATTCGCGGGTTCCATGCCTAAATACACCATCGTCGCCTAAGCTGCCATTGTTGAGCAGTGTTTCTAGCGAAACGGCATCTGCATGCGGCGTATCCGATAACGTTTGTCCAGCACCATGCGGTACGAGTGCAAAGTCACCTTCCCTAAGGAGAATCGGTTCGTTGCCACCGTCAACGGATATCCAGCATTGGCCCTGAACAACGAGATGAATGCGAATCGAGTTACGATCTGCCGGGAGGGTGACTCCCCAACTACCAACAAATTCTGTACGGAAATACATCTGACCCCGCAGCCGAAGGTTTGAAAGGACATCGGCTAATACGTCCATAACATGCTCCCATTTCGCATGAACAACCTATAAGTAGGACGATTGGATAAGAAAACGGTTATTGTTGTCAAATACAGTCGTTCTTCTGCCAATTAGAATTCTGCTCTATCAGGTCGGCTGACCGAATATCAACCACCGCAGAGGAAGGGCATCGTAGTGGATCACGTTGTATTGATGGTGCCCGGAATTGGCGATTCTGACCAAGGCCACTGGCAGTCAATTTGGGAACGTGAATCGGTAAACTACCATCGCGTAGGACAGAAAGATTGGGACAATCCGACTCTCAATGCGTGGCTAAAGAGTTTATCTGAGCACGTCGCGGCGGCCGACAAGCCCTTGTTTCTTGTTGCACACAGCCTCGGCTGCGCCCTTGTTGCTCACTGGGCTGCTCGACAAACTACGGCGGATCTATCTCACCCATCGAGTATAAGAGGCGCGGTGCTTGTTTCCCCAGGGGATATTGACGCCCCCAATCCCATGACATCCCAAATCAGAAGCTTCGTGCCTATGCCCCTTTCGTCACTTGTCTTCCCGAGCATAGTGGTAGCCAGCGACGATGATCAGTGGGTAAAAGAGGAACGAGCCCGATATTTTGCCGAATGCTGGGGAAGCGAATTCGTATCCGCAGGTTCGCAAGGCCATATAACGACATCTACAGGTCACGGTGAATGGACGGAGGGCCGCAAAATGTTGAGCGATTTCGTTGCTGATCAAATGATTCAGAACGGCGATGAGCAAAAACAGAATTAGTGCCCTGTGTTTGGCAACCACAGCACATACGAAGTCAATAATTCTTGAGGATATAAGTGATGGATAAAGTTTCAAGGCGTGATTTGATGCTAAGCGGGGCAAATTACATTGGCGCAGCTGCGGTGGCAGGAACTGTCTCGGCCAGCGCATCTGACAATGAATTTGCAAACGAGGATGCCGGAATCATGAACCAATACGCGAGTGACTTCCCCAAAATCAATAAATCGATTCTTGAACGGATTGGCGGAACTTCGATGCTTCAGCTGCGAAATATCGTACCGAGAGACCACGGTCGGGTATTGATAAAGCTGGAGAGCGAAAATCCAAGCGGCAGTATGAAAGACCGAATGGCGCTTGCGATGATTGAAGCGGCAGAAAGTGATGGGCGCTTGAAACCCGGTGGTAGAGTCGTCGAATACACCGGTGGCAGCACCGGTGTCTCACTGTCATTTATCTGTGGTGTGAAAGGGCATCCGATCGATATCGTTAGTTCAGACGCCTTTAGTTCCGAAAAGCTAAACCATATGGCAGCACTCGGCGCCAATCTTACGATCATCAAAAGTAAATATGGCGGAATGGATGAAGCGCTGACCCGGAACATGATTGCAGCAGCAAAGCGGATTCAAGAGGAAAAAGGTAGTTTTCTGACAGATCAGTTGAAGAATGCAGACGTGCTTCCCCGCTACCATGACATGGGCGAAGAGATCTGGCAGCAGACGGAGGGCAACGTTGATGCATTTGTGCAGGGTGTTGGAACAGGTGGCTCCCTACGAGGCATCGCTGAACGCCTTATCGAACACAATCCGGATGTTCACATCGTTGCTGTAGAACCCAGTGAATCAGCGGTATTGAGTGGTGAAGAAGAAGGGTCGCACAAAATTGAAGGCATAGGAGCAGGATTTGTTGTGCCGCTTTGGCGACCGGAACTAGTTGATGAAATCGTCAAAGTATCCACCGAGCAGGCACAGGAGATGGCGCGAAGACTGGCTAAAGAAGAAGGCGTGTTCGCCGGAACATCTACCGGTAGCAATCTCCTAACCGCTCTAAGAACGGCAAAGGAACTTGGTCCGAACAGCACTGTTGTCACGCTAATGGTCGATTCCGGGATGAAGTATTTGAGTACTGCTCTTTACAATGGCGTCAATTAGCGGTCGACAATATTTCGATCGCCCGCTTATAGACGAAAAGTGATGGCGCAAGACCAAAGAGTTCGGAACGTAATTTGAGGATTAAGAATGGAGTCGGAGATGCAACAAGAACTTTGGTGGCTAACTGCCACAACATTGATGACAGCTTTGTTTTGGATGCCGTATATTTTGAATCGTATGATCGTTCGCGGCGTTATTGAAACCATGCAAAACCCTAAGCCGGACACGACGAAACATGCGGATTGGGCAGAACGATCAATTGCGGATCATAAAAACGCTATCGAGAGTCTCGCGATATTCCCCCGCTGGTTCTTATCTCCGTATGGGTAGGAGCGACAAATTCAATTACAACAACAGCGTGCGCCATCTACTTCTTTGCGCGATTGCTGCACTTTGTTGTCTATACAGCGGGCGTGCCCGTCGTAAGGACGCTGGCGTTCATCATCGGGTTCGTCGCGCAAGCGACCATTGCGTTGGTGATCCTTGGTCTCCTTTGAGATACCGACGCTATGAATATGGCTATCTCGATGCTTGAGAACGACAGCGAAAGTAGACAAGTTGTCGTTGTTGCCAGAATCGCCAACGAATAGGTTGCGACAAGATGCCACAAGGGGACACCAGAGTGTCGAAAACAATGCTTTTTACTATCGGATTTACGAAGAAAACTGCCGAAAAGTTCTTTGAGAAGCTAAAACGAGCAGGCGTACAGAACATCGTCGACGTGCGGCTTAATAACGTATCTCAGCTAGCAGGCTTCGCAAAAAGAGCAGACCTTGAGTATTTCCTACGCGAGCTTGCGGGCATCGGCTATGTCCACGTGCCGGAACTTGCGCCCACTAAAGAGATGTTTGATGCATTCAAGAAAAACAAAGGAGATTGGAGCGACTTCGAAAAACCATTTCTTGACCTTATGCATCAACGACGGATTGAAGAGGTATTAGATCGCAATTTGTTTGATCGCGGGTGTCTACTTTGCAGTGAAGACAAGCCACATCACTGTCATCGAAGTCTGGTCGCCAGGTATTTAAATGAGAAATGGAATGGCATTTCCGTGGACCACCTTTAGGGATCGACAATTGTTCCGGGGTTTCGGTCAATTTCAGAGCATACAAAGAGAGAGAACCATGAAAAATTCATATGGTAGCGCACGTACAACATTGTTGATCGCAGGAATTTTCCTATTTGGTTTTTCATCGCTGGCTGTGTCTGACGATGAACCAAAGGACGATCAGTACAATAACATTCTAAATAGAAGCAGCGTTAACAGCGATTGTGAAATCGACGTACTAATTCGAGAAATTCTATTTCCTCCAGGATGGCAGGCTCCAACGCACTTTCACAATCCTGACCTTTTCGTTTATGTTATCGAGGGCGAGCTCGAATTGACGATGGAACACACCGGCCAGATCGTATATTTCGCCGGCCAGGTTCTGGAAATGCGATCAAAAACGATCATGGATGCTCGAAATCCAAGCGATACTGTCCCGATTAAGCTCGCGGTATTCCAGGTAGGGGCGGCTGATGCTCCGTTTATGGTCCCGGTAGAGTGACGACAGACATATTGTCAACTCTGGATGAGAAAGGGGGTTCGAAGAGTTAAGGAGCGACGAGAGTGGGCACATGGCCGCGCGAGCCAACAAATCATTTTCAGTTAAGTATTAGGCGTTAGTAATGCGTATTGCAATATTTGGCGTAGGCGGTGCTGGGGGCTACTTCGGCGCGCGACTTGGGAATGCTGGAGAAGAGGTCATATTCCTTGCCCGCGGCAAGCATTTGCAGGCAATCTGTAAGAACGGACTGCGTGTTGTGACGCCTGGCGAGGACCTGACGGTTTGTCCGGTGCAAGCAACAGACAACCCGGCTGACGTGGGTGTCGTTGATGTCGTTATCATTGGCGTGAAGGCCGAGCAAGTAGTTGATGCCGCAAAGGCGATAGGTCCAATGATCGGCCCCGATACCTGTGTCGTACCCATACAAAATGGCGTCGAGGCACCATCACAGTTAGCGGAGGTGTTGGGTGCACAGCATGTCCTTGGAGGATTGTGTGGGACCTTAAGTTGGGTAACCGGTCCAGGCCAGATTCGCAACATAGGCGACACTAACTTCGTTAAATTTGGAGAACTGGACAACCAATCCAGCGAGCGCACCGAGCTCTTGCGTCAGGCGTTTGACCGTGCCGGAGTTACCGTGAAAGTCCCTGCCAATATTCATCAGGCATTATGGGAGAAGTTCTTATTCGTGGTCTCGTTCGGCGGCGTGGGAGCTGTCACGCGCGCCCCCATTGGCGCCATCCGCACATTACCGGAAACGCGGCGAATGCTGGAGCGGTGCATGCATGAAATATATTCGGTAGCACGAGCTCGTGACATCCCGATGGTGGATACGATCGTTGCCAAAACGTTGGAATTCGTCGATACCCTGCCCTCAGACGGAACTACCTCACTGCAAAGGGACATTACGGACGGAAAGCCATCCGAACTGGAAGCCTGGAATGGGGCGGTGGTTCGCCTAGGTAAGGAAGTAGGGGTTGCGGCACCGCTCCATGAGTTCATCTATCACAGTTTGCTACCTTTGGAATTGCAGGCCCGTGGCAAAGTGCAATTCCCAGCATAATTATCTCGCAAAGGTTCGCATAATTTACAACTGTTGATGATCGGCATCCCAGTCCAGAGATATTGGAGGTGTGCCAAGTATGGATTTCTCTTGATTCTCGCATTGCCCTGACGAGGCAATCGAGGCTTCGCCTGAGGAACGTAGTCGCAGGCCGATTCGCCGTAAAGCGTCGATGCAAGTTAAGGTTTCACAGATCTGTAATCACAGCTTCACGCCCGCAAGATTCGATGAAGCGCAGAAGATCTGCCCGGCTTTATACCAGTGCTTTCTGTGTTGGCCAGCGGGTGGAAATTCAGCTGATCGGCATCGATCAAATTTGCGTCGACCACGACTGTCACCAGACCGTCTTTATCATTTAGCAATGCCAGCGGCGTTAGCGCACCAGGCACGATTCCCAGAACGGAGTACATCTGGTCACTTGGCGCGAATCTGACGCTGCGGGAGCCACCGATGCGTCTGTGCAGTGTTTTGAGGTCTAACGTCTTGTCCTCGTGTGCCACGATTAGGAAAAGTCGCCCCTTCTTGTCCTTCAGCAGCAGATTCTTCGTGAACGCCCCGTGCATATCTCCGCGGCGCGCCTTACCTTCCTCGACTGTTCGGTGCGACGGATACGCGACCGTGGGTGCTTCTATCCCTAGCTCATCAAGACGACGGAACAGCTGCACGCGCACTGAGCTCACGATCCCCATCTTTTTGCCTGGCAACTGCCTTAATTGAACCGCGACACACGCATTCTAGTTGACCGATCACCATTCGCATTTAACAGTAATGACTGTTTTCTTATCTAATCGTCCCTATCACTAGCAGTGCTTGATTGAGACGTGCAGAGTAAGCGATGAGTTTAGCTGTCAGAATTTCGAAGGCGTAATTATGGCGTTCGCATGATCTGGATGGTAAGGAGATTGGTATGAGCAATAACATTGACACCAACCGTTCAGACGAAGGTATTACTTCATTTTATCCCGATATTATTCCAGCAGAAGAAGGACATCCCACCTCGGCTGAATTTCTCGTCGAGGAAACGGGCGATGCGCGTGGCAAGGGACTTCGGGCGAATGTGGCATTCCGCAATGATCAGTTTGTAGCAAAATTGTCCGGTGTCGTCGTAAGTGAGACGACCCTGGATACTATCCAGCTTACCCCAACGCTACATTTTGCCGATCAATGGTTCTGTCGGTTTCTCTTGCATAGCTGCAATCCAAATCTACAAATCGATGTGGAACATCTTCATGTTAGAGCATTGAGAAATATATCGGCTGGCGAATACTTGACTATCGATTATGCCAATACGGATGACGCGGTTGCATTTCAATTTGCCTGTCACTGTGGGGCTCCGAATTGCCGACGTTGGATTACGGGGCGTACTGAAGAAATTGATAAGGAAGGACGATCCTATCTTGCGCAACAGACACCGTAGGTCTTGGAAGGATGCTACAAAAGGCCCATCCCGGTGTACTTCTTGCCCTGCCTTCACGCCGTCTTATTAAACGGGAGACCGTACGTGGATTCAAAGAAACTGCTGACAGAGAGTTCGACGATACAAGATGAGTGCCTTTTTCGTGTACAAATCCCTGCAAATGACGTTTCACAAGTACTCCAAGCAATCGTTAGCGTCACACCTTTGAGGTATGGCAATTATGAGCAAGTTGCATTCAGATGTCGCGGAGGAATACAGCAGTACAAACCCCTCGCCGGGTCAAAAACAGGAGAGGCGGAATTGGTCCATATTTTGAGTGACGAAGTGTCTTTCACGATACCGAAGCATGACGAAATAATTACCGCCGTGATCGACGCTGTGTTTCAGAGCCATCCGCATGAAGAACCTGTCATTCTTATCCAAGACGTCATGTGCACAAGGTTTAAGTATGGACAGAAGAAATTACGCGCGCCAAAGGCGAAATTTTGAACCATAGATAACAAGGCCTTGGCGCAAGCGCAAACTTTTGCAACGTTGCATCGCATTGCAGTGACCGCAAATGACGAAAAGATTACTTGGCCGCGTCAAAGGTGCATTGCAGTGGGGGGAAACTGGCGACGTAGCAATGTAGATCAAGCGAAGACGACAGAGGTAACGATCGATGAAGGGATCCAACGAGTTTAGTTTCAGTGACGATTCGGTAGCCGGTTCATATGACGATGTCTTGGTACCGATACTGTTTGAGCCCTGGGCCAAAGCCTTGATCGATGCGCATGGACCTTGGGACGGAAGAAGAGTCTTGGACCTGGCGACCGGGACTGGAATTGTCGCCCGAATGCTAGCTGAGCAACTGGGGCCGTCGGGCTCGGTCCTCGGTACGGACCTAAATGCCGAAATGCTCAAGGTGGCTGCGGCGTCGATCAGCAACGAATTTCGAAACATCGAATTCGTCGAGTGCCCGGCTGAAAACCTAGAATGTATTGATAATTCGTTTGATTATGTCGTTTGTCAGCAGGGCTTCCAGTTTTTTTCGGACAAGATTGCATCGGCGAAAGAGATTCGTCGCGTTTTACGTGATGACGGAACCGTCATTGTAAGCGTTTGGCGAACCGTGGCTGAATGCCATTTCTTCAACACAATTTGCGAAACACTTGAGTCGATTGGTGAGGCGGAGATTGCTGGCATGATGAGAGCACCATTCGATTTCTTGCCTCGAAACGATCTTGAGGTTGCCTTTCAGTCGGCCGAGTTCTCATCGGTAGATGTTAATTTTGAGGAACGCGACATGATTATCAGCGGCGGTGTCGAACATGCGACAAGAACAGCATACTCTACGCCAATTGGCCCGAGGCTTCGATCTTTATCGGAAGAAATTCAAGCGCAATTCGTAGATGAATTCGCCAAACATATTAAAGAGCTGGCCTCTGACGGAGTCACAATGGGGCAAATGGCATCAGACGTACTCGTCGCAAAGAAATAGTCCGCACTCGAAATCTAAACCAAGCAATGTAACGGCCAATCTGCGCTTCGTTGGCTGATGAATTCTGGCCGTCTCCCACCGTTTAAAGCGTGTGGTTCTGCCGGTATTTGCTTGTCTTCATCCCAGCACACGGCCGGCCACTCCTGGGCGAGAAACGGCCACTCAGGAAACACATATTTGCGTCCGACAGGAACGATCTGGCTCGTCACCAGGTAGTTTTTTAAGTATTCAAATGCATTGACTACTGTGCTGCGGGAGATTCGCGGGTCGGTCTAACGACTACCGAGTGCACTCCCGCTGATATAAACCACATGACCGATGAAGAGGGAGTGGCGCGCCCGGAGAGATTCGAACTCCCGACCACCTGGTTCGAAGCCAGGGTTGCCAACCTAAGCTGTTGTTTTTATTAGCCAGAAAGACGGCGCTCGTTGCACTAAGTGTCGGACAATGCACAACCGCGCAGTACTGATGTCGGAAATTTGTCGGAAACTTAGCTGTGATAGTCGGGACGCAACCCTACCAACAACGCCAGCGCTGAACGTCCCGTTTGGAGCGGCCAAAGTCGCGGTTAAACAATGTTAACGAGCGTCGGCAGTCGGCCATTCACAATGGAACGTTCACTAATCGGCGACGGTCGTCACAAGAGGGTTCTCGCTGAACGTGCGAAGCTGCTCCGCGTCGGCGACGGCCCAGCCCGGCGGGCCATAGTAGCGCGAGCTCACAAACGCCAGTGTGAACGAGGTTGTGCGCGGGTCAGTGTCGGGTTGTTCGGCGACCGTCTGGCCGCTCGTGCCGATCGCGACATCACCTGGATCCGAACACAGCTGCGCGGGAAAACTATCGTCGTCGAGGTAGTAGCTCGAGATTGGTGGAATCACAATTTCGCAGTCGCCTTCAGGGTTCGCTGCAGTACGATTTCGGCACCGCTCCCAGTTCTGAGTGCTACTTACGACGTCCTGGATGGTCACAAGCGATCCGTGGAACCCAGTGATGAGCTCCCACTGTAATATTCCCGGCGTGACGCTATCGGGAACACCATCGACGAGCACCCCGGCAGGATTGTTGTTGTTGAAGTACGTCATGCCGATCGCGGCGGGATCGTAGTCAACGAGGTCAAGAAAGCCGGGGGTCGCATGGACGCGCCAGTGCAAGATATCGTCTTCCCGTTGTTCGTAGAAGAAGTGAATCTGCTGGATCGCTGATCCGCTTCTCGCTCCCAGATGCGAGCGAATGCCACGCACGGGCCCGCTCTTGTTGGCAACGAAGGCGCCTTCGAGTTCCTCAAACGCCTCTTCGGTGTCGCCGATAGTGCACAACCCTGAGGTGTCTTCAATCCGCAGCATTTGCCGATCCAGTATGTCCACTCCCGAGGCACCCGGCGCGGTAATCCGCAGGACTTCGCTCAGCCACCGGGAGGTAAAGGTGCGCTCATAGAATTGGCTCGACATCGTCGAGAGCTCGAGGTTTACTCCCAAGAGTCCGAATGTGTCGAGGTAATCGCCAGACTGGAGCCTGAACTGGTAGTCAACATAGCTCTGGCCGGCACTCGGGTCCAGGCCGCCGGCACTCTGGAAGAGGTAGACATAGCCGGTGGTTCCATCGAGCGGGTCGCTCACGCGAACCTCGGCCCTCGATCCAGCGATGACGCCCGGCGGGTCGGCGATCGCGGCGGCGATGCTCCCCGTATCTCGTGCCATGAACACGATCTCGTCGTTGTCGTCGAGCATGGGATCGGTATCCGGTCCCATATAGGTATCCGGGTCCGTGTAGAACTCCTCGAGCAACGGATAGAGTGGTCCAGCCCCCCCATCGCCAATCAGCGACCAATGGTCCAGAAAGTCATATATCTCTCCATACGAGCGCACGTCACGCTCATCGACCTGGATTGGAATCTGGACCCACCCGCCCTCGTAGCGGAAGCCAACCAGGGAATCCGGAGCCGTGCCCTTGAGATCAGGCAGGTCTTCGCCCCTCAAGACTGCAGGATCGGCGGGTCGCGAGAGTGAGGCTGAGTTGCCAAAAATGACGACAATACGGACGGAATCCGTGCTCGAATTGCCCGAGTCACCGCTCACCGTCAGTTCGAACGTGAGAACGGTTTCCCCGCTGACGGACGGTGCAGTGAACGTTGGCGTCGATGAATTGGAATTGTTCAGCTGAACGTTGGGCCCAGCGGTCTGTTGCCAGGAAAAACTGTCTGCGTTCTTACTGCCGTCACCGCTCAGGATGACATCGTCACCCTCATCGACTGCCTGGTTGGGGCCGGCATCGGCGACCAAGTCTAGTACAGGCTGAGGCGCCGGGGTCGGTGCCGGTGCCGGTGCGGACGATTCACCACCGCCGCCGCCCCCGCAGGCGACCAATGTCCCCAAGAAACAGACAAATAGGATGGACCTAGAATAGAGCATGACCCCCCCCTGCTAACACCGATGATCGTGGCTCTCATTCCCCATCTTTAGGGGGGGGTTGGCGTGATCGGTTTAGTCTGAGCCGACACTTACTGTGCAGATCGCGCCAGCCGGGCTCGCCGGCCGTTAATTCGATGCCGAATCCCTTCCAGTGACATAGAGCTGCTGCGAGTTGGGGTCGAAGTTCCCCTCGCCTGTACAGGATCGGGGTACGAGCTCCGGCTGATGGTTCGCCGGCTCTATCTTCCAGCTCTCCAGTTCGCTGTGCACCTGCATGCCGTCTTCAGGAAGCCAGATGTCCGGGCGGGGTCCTCTGATCCAGAAGGTGTAAACAACGGCATCTTCGTCATCGGACGTCGTACCGTCATCTGCGTCATCGAACGTCCTGCCGTCGATCCACAATCCAACTTCTATTTGGTTGCGCTTGCTCTTCGTAACACCCCCATCCCGAACGGTAATATTGGGAGCGGAAAAGCATCCATCTCCGGAGCCGACGGCGTCGCCCTCTAGGACCGCCGTGTCAAAAATACCCGAAAAGGCGGCCAGGTTAAGCGTGCCAGCGTCGACGCCGGGCGAGAAGGAATTGCCAATGCTTCCAGCCTGTTGATCAATCCAGTCAGCGAACTCTTTCCCGACATCTTCCCCGATATTCGTGCCTACCACAGCCCCAGTAAGCTCGACGTCGTACGTGACCACATCACCTGTTTCGCCGCCGCCATTGCCGCAGCTCGGATGACCTGACTCGGGGCAGCCCTTGTCCTTGGCTGCGACAGACGGGTTGACGTAGCCGAGCAACATAACAGCTATAGCTAAAGTAAGTGTGAAACCAAGAGATTTCGTATTCATAACCCACTCCCCATACATAAACGATTGCCGCGCAGACGAGCATGGCCGCCTGCTCCGTACCTACGCATTCTTATAGCCTTTTCGGCCTGAAAGCGCCTGTAGAGAAGCTTAGTTTTTCCTTAAAAAGCCGATACTGAACACCGGAACAATAGGTTATGATCAGTGCACAACGATCAGGTCTTTTCGACTGCCGGTAAGGGGGGGCGAGCGAAATGGACGACGGATCTCGATTCAGGATCGGAGGCTGGACCGTCACTCCTGGCCTGAACCTGCTCGAGCACACGAGCGGTTCGGTCAAGATCGAGTCTCGGCCGATGGACGTGCTGGTCTGCCTCGCTAATCGTGCACCTGAAGCCGTCAGCGTAGAGGAACTCGTTCGAGAGGTCTGGAACGGTCGTGTCGTCAGCGACAACTCGATCTACCTGGTAATCAGTCAGCTGCGCAACGTCCTCGGCGAGGCCGCCCCGAACGCCATCGAGACGATCCCGAAACGCGGTTACCGACTGGCCGTGCCGGTCCTGTTCCTGCCGGCGCGCAGCTCTTTTCGCGAGCGGTCGAAATTTCAAAGCGCTCTTCCGGCGCGGCGACACTTGGCTGCGACGTTGGCAGTTACCGTCGTTCTCATTGCCACAGCGGCTATCTACGTCTCGTCGTGGTCGCCTCTAAGCCCTGACGTACAACCCGAGCCTCCGACAATCGCGGTGCTGCCCTTCGTTAACCTGAGCGGCGACGAGGGCGACGACTACCTGGGTGAAGGCATCGCCGAAGAGATCATTCACGCGCTGTCGAACGGATCAGGCCTCCGCGTCATTGCACGCACATCCTCTTTCAGTTTTCAGGACACTACCGCCGACATACAGGAGATCAGCGAGCGTTTGGGAGCTACGGTCGTTCTCGAAGGCAGCGTACGATCAGAGAACGGCCGGGTGCGGATTATTTCTCAGTTGATCGACACCAGAGACAGCTCTCACCTCTGGTCCGATGACTTCGATCGGCCGCTCGAGGATCTGATCACCATGGAGAGGGAGATCGCGATCGCGGTGGCACAACGGCTGATGGGCGAAACAGCCGACATGGCTCGAATTGCCGCTGCGCTACCGTCACTCGAGGCGATAGACGCCTACGAGTACTACCTGCTCGGTCGTCAACGCATGCGTAACCCCTATCAGAAAGCGCGATTCTGGCCGGGATCCGACGCGAACCGGGCAATCGAGTACTTTCGCCGCGCCATTGCAGTCGACCCAGGCTTCGCCCGTGCCTACGCCGGTCTCGCCGAAGCCCTCCTTCGCAGAACACGCATCGGTAATGTCCCCGGGCCTATTGAGGTGCCCCAGGAAGTCGGGGAGGAGGCATTGGCCGCCATTGACCAGGCCCTCGCACTCGATCCCCAGCTCGCTGAGGCGCATACGTCCCGAGGTTGGGCCCTCCGACTGCTGGATCGCGACGACGAGCGAGCGATGGACGCGTTTCGACAGGCCATCGCCCTGAACCCGAATCTCCCGGATCCTCACGTCGAGCTCGGGCGGCTGCTGCGGCACGACGCCCCTGAGGAAAGTCTGACCGAACACCAGGCGGCCCAACAGCTTGACCCGATGGCCGTAGAAACTTATCTACGGATTGGCTATAGGCTACACGAGCTGGAGAGATATGAAGAGGCCGAGGCCGCATACAGAACGGTCCTCCAACTCTTCCCGGAGTCTGCAGAAGCCTACCAAGGCCTTGGTGAGACGATGGAACTACTCGGGAAGCACGGCGAAGCGGCGCTTTACTATGAGCGGGCACTGTCGTTCGAGCATGCCCACCCAATAGTGTTCGTAGAAGTCGCGCGCAACAAGTGGTCATTGGGGCGCCCGGATGAAGCCATTCGTCTCTTGCTGCCACTGCTCGGTAACCCCGAGTACGAACGGCGAGAAGCGCATACAAGAACGGAGCTCGCGTATCACTATATCGAACTCGGCGATTATCAGACGGCGGAAGCCGTATTAGAGCCAATCGAGCAAACGGATAGGGCGGCGAATGTCCGAGTTCACCTCGCGCTGGCCCAAGGTCGCTACGAAGATGCAGCGAATATCGTCCACGAGTGGGAATCGAACGTACTCGCAGCGCTCTATGAGATGGTGATCGGTCACGACGATCACGCCAGGGATCGGTTTGACGAGATCGCCGCGGAGAGCGGCCCCTTGGCCGGGACGGAGTACTTTCAGTGGGGATATTATCCGGCCGTTAACGCCGCTCATCTCTATCTCAGAGCCGGTGACACTGAGACCGTCGCCGCGACGCTCGAGGAATCCCGGCGGGCACTCAACCCCGCGCTCGAAGACCAGTATCTGGAAGGCGGCGCGTATTATCTTCTGGCCTCAATTTCCGCGATCGAGGGTAAGACAGACGAAGCACTCGATATGCTGGAAGAGGCTATCGCTTCGGGCTGGACAAGGCACTGGTTCGCGCCACGAGACCCCAATCTTGAGAGCCTCTGGGCGGAGCCCCGGTTCCAGGCGTTGATCAGCGGCGTGAAGGCCGAGATGGATCGCCTGCGGCTCGAGATGCAGCGGCTTGTAGCGCTCGAATAATCGCTTAGGGATATAGTGATGATTGGCGGGCACCTTGCCCGAAACTTTGCCCTGACCAGTTGGCTTCTGCTCCTATCGAGCCCTTTGTTCGCGCAAGAGGTGGATCCGGCTCCCACCGCTCAGCGTGTGATCGACGAGATCATCGTCACGTCGCGCCGCCGCGAGGAGAACCTGCAGCTTATCCCGCTGTCTGTGGCTGCATTCACTGCGGAGGATCTTCAGGAACGAATGATCTTCGACGTTCAAGACGTGGGTGAATTCGTCCCTAATGTCACCATGACGACAGCCCAGGGCGATGTCGCGAAGATTGTAATCCGCGGCATCGGCGGCGGCAGTTCGGACCCCAGAGTACCGGCGGGGGCCGCCATTTACATCGACGGCGTGTACATTCCGGGCTCCCTCGGCGCTTATATGAGTACGCTCGACGTCGGACGTATAGAAGTACTTAGAGGCCCGCAGGGCACCATGTTTGGTAAGAATACGACGGGCGGCGCCGTCAATGTGATCACAAAACGCCCGAGCCCGGCCTTCGAAGCTAGCGCTGTCGTGAGGATCGGTAATTTCCACCAACGCGATGCCAGAGTATCCGTCAATCTGCCGGTCATCGATGAGAAACTATTTATCCGCGGCGCCTTGGCCCTGGAGCACGACGACGGCTACTACACCGAGGTCACGACAGGCAGAGGCTATCAAGACAACGAGTTGCGGGCTCTGTATTTATCCACTCGCTGGTTGGCCAACGAGCATTGGACCGTGGATTTCACGGGACAATATTCCGAACGACCGAGAAACGGCCGCGGTGGGAATTGCGACTTCACCGGAAGGACCACGAACAATGGCGCTCGCCATGAGAGCGGCGGCGGCGGGGACTACGAAGCGGCCTGCAACGCGTCGAGGGATGCCGGCCCATACAACTTCATCAGCGAGTTCGAAGGCTTCAGAAATTTCACGTCGACGGGCCTTTTCGGGATAGCGACCTGGGATTCCATCGGCCCAACCGGGAAACTCGATAACGCTTCGGTCAAGATCAGTGCGGCCTTCCGGGAGACGACGCATCAGGCCCTGGCAGAGAGAGATTATACCGCCGAGCGCCTGCAGAGCTTCGGAAGTTTCATCTCGCCGTCAGGAAAGGCGCTCGGACGTGAGACGGAGGCGACGAATCTAGAAGCTCTTTTCCAAGGTGCAGCGCTTGACGGGCGTCTCGACTTCA
>Ga0255052_10001425_pt1 | contig 17973 bp, 15 predicted proteins | sample JV7_2_21_MG_FD_188632 | JGI IMG/M metagenome (GOLD analysis project Ga0255052, IMG submission 188632) | Seawater microbial communities from Jervis Inlet, British Columbia, Canada - JV7_2_21 | ecosystem: Environmental > Aquatic > Marine > Inlet | place: Canada: British Columbia | collected...
GAAGAACGGAAGTCCTTCGCCGGTCGGCGATCCGGAGAACATTGGCACGGAACTCGTGGCGGAAAGGTCAGACTGAGTGAACAAGAAGACAGACAAGAATCTGATCGTCGGTCTCGATATTGGCACTTCGAAAGTTGTGGCGATAGTCGGGGAGGTGAACGACGACGGCAACATCGAGGTCGTCGGAATCGGCTCGCATCCGTCTCGCGGTCTGAAAAAAGGCGTGGTCGTCAATATCGAATCCACCGTGCACTCGATTCAGCGGGCGGTGGAGGAAGCCGAGTTGATGGCGGGCTGTGATATTCATTCAGTCTATACCGGCATTGCCGGCAGCCACGTGCGCAGTCTGAACTCGCACGGCATCGTCGCGATTCGCGACAAGGAAGTCAGCGCCGGTGACGTTGATCGCGTAATCGACGCCGCCAGGGCCGTGGCCATCCCCGCCGACCAGAAGATTTTGCACATTCTGCCGCAGGAATTCCTGATCGACAGCCAGGAAGGGATCCGCGAACCGGTCGGCATGTCGGGCGTGCGGCTCGAAGCCAAAGTACATATGGTTACGGGCGCGGAGAGTGCCGCGCAGAACATTGTCAAGTGCGTGCAACGTTGCGGCCTGGATGTCGATGACATTGTCCTGGAGCAGCTTGCTTCCAGTTACTCCGTGCTGACTGAAGACGAAAAAGAGCTGGGCGCCTGTATCGTTGACATTGGCGGCGGCACCACTGATCTCGCGGTTTTTCTCGGCGGCGCAATTCAGCACACGGCCGTCATTCCAATTGCCGGCGATCAGGTTACCAATGACATCGCAGTATCGATGCGCACGCCGACCCAGTACGCCGAAGAGATCAAGATCAAATATGCGTGCGCGTTGTCGCAGCTCGCCAACCCCGATGAAACCATCGAAGTGCCGAGCGTCGGTGAGCGCCCGCCGCGGCGACTGGCGCGGCAGACATTGGCAGAAATTGTCGAACCGCGGTTCGAGGAACTCTTCGGCCTGATTCGCGATGAATTGCGACGCAGCGGATTTGAGGAATTGATTGCCGCCGGCGTCGTGATCACCGGTGGCAGCGCCAAGATGGAGGGCGCGGTGGAACTCGCAGAAGAAGTCTTTCATATGCCCGTGCGCCTCGGCTCACCGCAGTACGTCGATGGATTGGTGGATGTCGTACGCAACCCGATCCATGCAACCGGCGTCGGGTTGCTGCTATACGGTGACGAAAATCTCGCGCGGCGCGGACTACGCAGTACGCCGGTATCCGGCAGCCTGGGAGATATCGTTGGCCGCATGAAATCGTGGTTTCGAGGACAGTTTTGAGCAAGTGGCCCGGCAAAGTGCCCGGAAGATAAGCAAAGAGTGAGTGTGACAGACACATAAAGATACTGAGCGGAGGTACAAAGATGTTTGAACTAATGGATGCGCATAGCCAGAGCGCTATCATCAAAGTAATCGGAGTCGGTGGCGGTGGCGGCAACGCTGTTGCGCACATGGTGAATTCCGGCATAGAGGGGGTCGATTTCATTTGCGCCAATACGGATGCGCAGGCATTGAACAGCGCCCGCGTCCGCACGGCACTGCAGATCGGCTGCAACATCACCAAAGGGCTCGGCGCCGGCGCCGATCCCGATGTCGGCCGGCAGGCTGCGATGGAAGATCGCGACCGGATCCAGGAGGTCATAGAGGGCGCCGACATGCTGTTCATAACGGCCGGCATGGGCGGCGGTACCGGCACTGGTGCGACGCCGGTGGTCGCGCAGGTTGCCAAGGAGCTGGGCATTCTTACCGTTGCCGTCGTGACCCGGCCTTTCATCATGGAAGGTAGCAAGCGCATGGCGATCGCCGATCACGGCATCGCCGAACTCGGCAAGTTCGTAGACTCGCTGATCACTATCCCGAACGAAAAACTGCTGACGGTGCTGGGAGGTGAAACGACCCTGCTGGACGCATTCCGTTCGGCCAACCAGGTGCTGCAGGGCGCTGTGCAGGGCATCGCCGAGTTGATCACACGGCCCGGACTGATCAATGTCGACTTCGCGGACGTGCGCACCGTGATGGCCGAAATGGGCATGGCGATGATGGGTTCCGGTTCGTCGTCCGGCGAAGACCGCGCCCGCGAAGCTGCGGAAGCCGCAATTTCGAGCCCGCTCCTGGAGGACATCAATCTGTCCGGCGCAAACGGCATTCTCGTGAACGTGACGGCGGGTATGGACCTGTCTATTGGCGAATTCCAGGAAGTCGGCAACACGATCAAGGAATTCTCCTCCGATGATGCGACCGTGGTTGTCGGTACCGTCATCGATCCGGATATGAGCGATCGAATCCGCGTCACCGTTGTTGCTACCGGCCTCGGCCGCCAGGGGACTCAGGCGGAATCCCCAATGCGGGTTGTGCGCAGACCGGTGGAGCCGCTCGAACCGAACTACCAGCGCCTCGACGAGCCGACTGTACGGCGCAAGCGCGCTGTCGGTGACGGCATCCAGGACCATGGACTGCAGGAGGAACTACTGGATATCCCGGCATTTCTGCGCCGGCAGGCAGACTGAGACCAGCGACCGGTCGAGCGGCTACACTCACTCGGCCCCGACCGGCAGTAAACTCCGCTCTGGCTGGCCCGGAGAATTCCGGGCCAGCCTTATTTTTGCACCTCCGCCATCCTGGCTGGCGTCGTTCGGGCACATTCCGGGGCGAACGGATATGTTCCGGCGGCCGGCGACCATAGCGATTGTTGGTCCATTTTTTACAATATGCTAATCTTCCGCGTTAAGTTCGCTGATTGGGCTTGGGTAAGCCGTTGATCTGCGCGGTGATTTCGAACCAGGGACGTGAAGACCGGCTCAAGCTCGCTGGCCGGTCCGATTCAGAAGAGATCATGTGGCAATGCTGCGACAACGAACATTAAAAACGGCGATCCGCGCAACTGGCGTCGGCCTGCATTCCGGCAAGAAAGTCTATATGACCTTGCGTCCGGCGGCCGAAAACGCGGGTATTACCTTTCGCCGTGTCGATCTCGACCTGCCCAAAGACATTCCCGCCGACGCGAACCTGGTGGGTGAGACCATGCTGGGTACCACCCTGATCAAAGACGATGTCAAGGTGGCTACGGTTGAACATCTGATGTCGGCGCTGGCCGGGCTCGGTATCGACAATCTTTACGTGGATCTGTCGGCGCCTGAAGTCCCGATAATGGACGGCAGTGCCGGACCGTTTATTTTTCTGCTGCAGTCGGCTGGCATAGAAGAGCAGAATGCCGCCAAGAAATTCATTCGCATTTGCAAGAAGATCCGCGTCGAAGACGGCGACAAGTGGGCGCAGCTAACGCAGTTTGACGGTTTCAAGGTTAATTTCGATATCGCCTTCAATCACCCGGTATTCAACAAGCTGAAGCGCGGCGCATCGATCGATTTTTCATCGACCTCGTTCCTGAAGGAAGTCAGCCGGGCACGCACGTTCTGTTTTCTGCGCGATGTCGAAGCGCTGCGTGCGCAAAACCTGACCCTGGGCGGCAGCATGGACAATGCGATCGTGCTCGATGACTATCGCATTTTGAATGAAGACGGATTGCGTTATGCGAACGAGTTCGTCATTCACAAGATTCTCGATGCGATCGGCGACGTGTATCTGCTCGGGCACAGCCTGATCGGCGAGTACTCGGCGTACAAGTCCGGTCACGATCTGAACAACAAATTACTGCGGGCTCTGCTGGCGGATGCCAGCGCCTGGGAAGAGGTGACTTTCAAGGATTCGGAAAAAGCACCGATTTCCTACGCGACACCCGCGTACGCATAAGCCACCGGAGACCATCCCCGGAAGGGATTGTCCCCTCCTTATTCCTGCTGGCCGACCCGGACCCGGCAGCGGGTCGCCTGGAAGCCTGCGCTGACCGCAATTTCCCGCAATGCGTCGGCCTCGAAACGCAGGCGGGACGCCCACGCGGATGAACTGCAAATCAATACGAGCTCACCATCGGCGCGCAGGTTCGCGGCCAGCAAATTCTGCGCCAGATCAGGGTCCAGCCCCGTCCTTAGAATCTGGGTCAATTCGCCCATATTTTGAGCACGTTGGACTAATTTCTCGAGTCCGCTGTCCGGGCCGGATTTGAGTAGCTTTTCAAGGCGAATTATGGGCATGGAAATGTGACGGAGTTGGCGATTTTCAGGGTCGTGTGGTGACTGAAATCAAGGTTCTTAAACGCTGATCTTGTAATAAAAAGCTGCATTATGCATATTGGCGCTCTCGACAAAGGCATACCCGCCGAAAGACGGGGACGCAAAACCACCGATCTAAGGGAATTTCTCCTAGGATAGCGGGGCTACCGAAGTGACCGGCAAACGCAGGCTGAGAACAACGACAAGGTGCCAGGCGTGGCAGCCACCCTGTGGGTCAAGTGTATTTGAATCAATAACTTACAAGACTGAAATTACGCGTCTGGGGCGCACTCAATGAATGTAGTCATCTTCGGCAAGGGGTTCGGAAGGCCTCGCCAACTCAACCTGTCAGGCAGCGCTGCGGCCTGCCTGGGCGTCCTCATTGGTGCATTTCTCAGTGTGATCGCATTTGCAGGTGGCTACTGGTTTTCCGCACAACACGGCTCCGGCGTGCCGTTGTCCGAAGTCGAATCGGTAAGCAACGAACTGCAATGGCAGCGGAGCGCGATCGCGACCACGCGGCAGCAGACCGAGGATACGCTCGACGCGCTGGCGATTCGCATCGGCGGCTTGAACGCGCGGGTAATTCGATTGGACGCGCTGGGCAGACGGTTGACCGAGATGGCCGATCTCAACGACGGCGAATTCGATTTTGAGTCTGATCCGGCGCTCGGAGGACCGGAGGAACCGTATCCGGCCGGTTCGGCGGTGGCGGTACCGGAAGTTCTGACGGCTATGGCGGACCTGGACAGTCAGCTCATTGACCGCGAATCGCAGCTCGGGGTGCTGGAAAGCGTGCTCATGAACCAGAACCTCAGCGAACGCGTTTACCCGGCCGGCCGCCCGGTCAAGTCGGGCTGGATGTCATCTTATTTCGGCAGACGTACTGACCCGTTTACCGGCAAGCCGGCCAACCACAAAGGCGTGGACTTTGCCGGCAAGGCAGGCGCCGAGGTGGTAGCGGTTGCTGACGGGGTCGTGACCTGGTCGTCCAACCGTTACGGCTACGGTCAGATGATTGAGATCAATCATGGCAACGGCTATTCGACCCGTTACGCACACAACTCCGAAAACCTCGTGGGAGTTGGACAAGAGGTGCGGAAAGGACAGACAGTGGCTCTCATGGGTGATACCGGGCGTGCGACCGGGCCGAACCTGCATTTCGAAGTACTGCACCGCGGCCGGGCCGTCAATCCGGTCAAGTTCATTCGCCAGGCTGCTGAATAAGTCCGAAACCCGATAAATCCCGTCAAAAATGCCGGCCGAAGCCCGTCCGGGCGCTTGTAATCTGCCAGAACGTACCTACATACAGCAGCTGGTCCACCGCGCAATGCTAGCAGCCTGTTGAAAAAGTCTCAGGCGAGTGGGAGACAAGGCAAGGACGCGCAAAAAAGCGCAGTGTATACGCCCATTTGCGGCTACGCCGCCCCGCATTTTGAGCGCATTCTTAACGCCGTGTCGCGCCGGATGAGGCTTATTTCAACAAGCTGCTAGTGCAAATTCCGGGTCAGTCCGTAGAATACCGGTCTTTGCGCGCAGGTCCCGCAAGCGCATGATAGCAGCCGAAAAATCCCGATCCAGGAGCCCTTCGTGGCCAAATTCTTAACCCGAATATTTGGCAGCCGCAATCAGCGTTTGCTGCGGCAGTATGCAAAGACGGTCAGGAGCATCAATGCTTTCGAGGAGGGGCTGCAAAGCCTCGACGACGAGCAGCTGGCTGCCCGTACCGGCGCATTCAAACAGCGTGTCGAATCGGGCGCATCGCTGGACGAAATCCTGCCGGAGGCGTTCGCTGTCGCCCGGGAAGCCGCCCAGAGGACGCTTGGCATGCGGCCTTTCGATGTGCAGCTGATCGGCGGTATGGTTTTGCACGATGGCAATATCGCCGAAATGCGCACCGGCGAGGGCAAGACGCTGGTAGCGATTCTTCCGGCCTACCTCAACGCGCTGAGCGGCAACGGCGTGCACGTTGTCACGGTCAACGAATATCTGGCGCAACGCGACGCAAACTGGATGCGACCGGTGTACGAATTTCTGGGGCTAACCGTTGACGTATCCAAATCCGGTCAAACCCAGGATGAAAAACGGGCCGCCTACGAAGCCGATATCGTATACGCCACCAATAACGAACTCGGCTTCGACTATCTCCGGGACAACCTCGCATTCTCGCTGCAAGACAAGGTGCAACGTGAGCTGAATTTTGCCATCGTCGACGAGGTGGACTCTATCCTCATCGACGAGGCGCGGACGCCCCTGATCATCTCCGGTCCGACCGAAGAAAGCACCGATCTGTACCAGAAGATCAACAAACTGATACCGAAGCTCACCGAGCACCATGAGGCGGAGGGTTCCACCAACCTCGATATCATGGCGAAGCGTGTGACGGTCACCGACCCGCACGGCAAGCAGCTTACCGAGCAGGATGACGCCGGCGAGCAGCAGGAAGTCATGCGCCTCAACCAGGCCCTGTCGCTGGCGGACGAACAAGGCGCCGACCTGGTGCAGGTGGACGGCGATTCCGGTGTGCCGGCCTGCAAACTCGCGGTTCGTGGACACTACACCAAAGACGAGAAATCGAAGCAGGTCTACGTAACCGAGGATGGTCATCAGTACGTGGAAGAACTGATGATCCAGTCGGGTCTGCTGGGCAGCGGCGAGAGCCTGTATGACGCCGGCAATATACGCCTGCTGCATCACCTGAATGCCGGTCTGCGTGCGCATGTCATGTTCGCCCGCGACGTTGACTATATTGTCAGCGATGGCGAAATCGTCATTGTCGACGAGTTCACCGGTCGCACGATGGCGGGACGCCGCTGGTCCGACGGGCTGCACCAGGCCGTCGAAGCGAAGGAAGGCGTCGTCGTCAAACAGGAAAACCAGACCGTCGCGTCGATCACCTTTCAGAACTATTTCCGGCTCTACAACAATCTCTCCGGCATGACCGGTACGGCGGATACGGAGGCGTTCGAGTTTCAGCAAATATACGGACTCGAGGTTATCGTCATTCCTACCCACGCGCCGATGGTTCGCAATGACATGCCGGACCTCGTCTACCTGACAGAGGAAGACAAGTACGAAGCGATAGTCGAAGACATCAGCGATTGCCGAGAGCGCGGTCAGCCGGCGCTTGTCGGCACGACCTCCATCGAAACTTCGGAACTGCTGTCGTCGATCCTGCAGAAGAAAGACATCAAGCACGAAGTGTTGAATGCCAAACAGCACGCCCGTGAGGCTGTGGTGGTGCAACAGGCGGGCCGGCCCGGTGCCATCACGATTGCGACCAACATGGCGGGACGCGGTACCGACATCGTGCTGGGCGGCAATCTCGATGCCGAACTCGTAGAAGCCGGCGAGGATGGTGACGCGGAACAGGTACGGACAGACTGGCAACAGCGGCACAACACAGTGCTGGAAGCAGGCGGCCTGCACATCGTTGGCACGGAGCGACACGAATCGCGACGCATTGACAACCAGCTGCGTGGTCGTTCGGGCCGCCAGGGAGACGGCGGCTCCAGCCGATTCTATTTGTCGATGGAAGACAGCCTGATGCGCATTTTCGGTGATCCCAATCGCACCAAGGCACTTTTGTCGCGTGCCGGTATGCGCGAAGGGGAAGCCATTGAGAGCAAACTCCTTACCCGACAAATAGAACGCGCGCAGCGCAAGGTGGAAGCGCACAACTTCGATATTCGCAAGAACCTCCTCGAATACGACGATGTCGCCAACGATCAGCGCAAGGTCGTCTATCACCAGCGCTCCGAATTGATGGCGGCGGACGAAATTCGCGACTCCGTTGGGGCCATCCGCGAGGAGGTTATAGACACGCTGGTCGATCAGTACATTCCCCAGGGCAGCCTGGAGGAGCAATGGGACGCCGAGGGACTCTCGCATGCGATCGAGAGCGAGTTCGGCTCGCCGTTGAACGTATCGCAGTGGCTGCAGCAGGACAGCAAACTGAGCGAAGAGGGTATTCGTGAACGCGTGCTGGAGTCATTGCAGGAAGCTTACGTGGACAAGGAACAAAGCATTGGCGGCGAAACCATGCAGCTACTGGAAAAGTCAGTCATGCTGAAGCAACTCGACCTGCACTGGAAAGAGCACCTTGGTGCAATGGACTATTTGCGCCAGGGCATACACCTGCGCGGTTATGCGCAGAAAAACCCGAAACAGGAGTACAAGCGCGAAGCGTTTGAAATGTTTGGGGCCATGCTGGACCAGGTGAAACACGACACGATCAGCATACTGTCCAGGGTACGTATACAGAGCGAAGACGACATTCGCAGAATGGAGGCGCAGCGTCGTGCCGCACAGCAGATGGAATTCCAGCATGCGGAGGCGTCGGCGCTCGGACAGGGGCCACAGGCAGCGCCACCCGGTGGCGCGCAGCCACCGCCACCGCCAGCGGAACCATTCGTGCGCGATGGGCGGAAGATAGGCCGTAACGAGCCCTGCCCTTGCGGCTCAGGTAAAAAATACAAGCAGTGTCACGGCAAGCTGGCGTAGCCCGGGTATTGCAATGAAGCGTATCCGGGTGGTTGCCGGCATTTTGTACGATTCAGCAGGACGGGTACTGATTGCCGAGCGCCACAGCGACGATGCCTTGGCGGGCAAATGGGAGTTTCCCGGCGGCAAGATCGATGCTGGTGAGTCCGCCGTGGCAGCGCTGGCTCGTGAGCTTGCCGAGGAACTGGACGTCCACGTTCTGTCGAGCAGGCACTTCATGAGTCTGCAACACGATTATCCGGATCGACGGGTCGCAGTCAGTTTCTACCTCGTCAATGAGTGGTCGCGACAGCCACTGGGGTGTGAGGGGCAGGAACTGGAGTGGGTGGACCCGCTGTTGCTGGATGCCGATCGTTTGCTGGCGGCAGATGCGCCGGTACTCGACGCGTTGAAAAAGGGGACAGGCCTGTCCCACGAATGTGAGTTTCACGATTAGGGGCCTGGGTTGGCACGGTTTGTCTGAGACCGTGGCCCGCAGGGATGCGGGCCTCGAGCCTGCATGGATGTATTCACGGTGTGTCTCAGACAAACCGTGCCAATCCAGGTCCCGATGACGACCTTCTGCACGACTCCCTGAATTAAGGGGACAGCGGCAATCTGTCCCCTTTTCGTCAGCAGATGCTGATCTGAAATTTGACGTCGTGTCCCGTCTGCACCGCGCGACTGCCGATTGTCGTCCATTCCAGGAAGCGCACGGTGAAGCGGTGTTGATTGCCGCTGATCTCCGGGTATAACAGACTGTCGTGCGGCAGGGTGACGCGTAACAGCCGGCAACTTGCATCCTTTTGCATGCGGTACTGATACATGCCGTTGCTGGCTACCTTGTCCTGCGGTTGTGCGCTTTCGCGGATAAGCCACAGCAGTTCCACAACAGCGTCACATAGCGGCCGGATGATGCCAAGCCAGGTCGACAAGTCCTGCTGGCGTCGCGCAACGGGTTGCCGCAGCCAGTGACTGAATTCGGGCAAATCGAATTCGCAGGTACCACCCGGAATGGTACTGCGGTGCTTGATCGCATTCAGAAACTCGCTGTCCTTCAACGGCTGCAGAAAATGTGTGCCGGCCGCGTCCACATCACGGCGGCTCGCGACCAGGTTGCCGATTATTGTATCCAGCCTGCCGGTATCCACATCCGGCTGGCTGCGATAGCGCTTCAGGAGATCAATCTGGTGGTCCAGTTCCTTGTGCACCTCGCTGCGCACGTCACCCCGGGTCAGGATCGCGAGTATTTCGAGCAGTCCGGTGGTTGCCGCACGGGTCGCCCAGTCTGCATCCAGGTCACAGTTGTAGAGCAACTGTCGGTAGAGGAATTCGAGCCGCATGAAGGTGCGCATGCGCTCATTGACGGGCTGCTCATATTCAGCCAGCGGTCGGCTGGTCATCGGTGCTAGTACTCCATCAAGGTCATATTGATGGGTTCAGCGAGTGGTGAAGCAGTTGCTGGCATGCCGCTATTCTGCGCCAGGCTCTCATGACAGGCAAATAGCACTGCGCGGACTCAAGCAAGCGACAAGTACTTCCGATGCAGCGCCTCGACCTGCAGGCGCGTATCACGCAGGCTGCGGTCGTTCTTGATGATATCGTCCGCAATGGCGAGTCGCGCGGCGCGACTTGCCTGAGAGGCGATCATTCGCCGGACCTGCTCCTCGCTCTCTTCGTCTCGCTCGTGCAGGCGTTCGGCCTGCACCCGCTGATCGCAATCGACGACCAGGATTCGATCCATCAGATCCTGCATGGGCGATTCCACGAGCAGCGGGACGACGATGATGCGGTAGGGACTTGTTGCGGCCGCTGCCTGCCGCAGGGCTTCGTCGCGAATTCTCGGGTGCAGAATCGCCTCCAGTCGGCGGCGCTTCACCGCATCGGTAAACACGATCTCCCGTAGCGCCCGGCGATCCAGGCTCGCATCGGCCCGCACGATACTGTCTCCGAATTGTGCCCGGATTTCCTCGAGCGCCGGCTGTCCCGGCACTACCAGCTCACGTGCGATCACATCGGTGTCGATAATCGCCGCACCCTGTTCTGCAAACATGGCCGCAACCGTGGATTTGCCGCTGGCGATGCCGCCGGTAAGGCCGATGGTGAGCATTTCGCTAGCTCATGTAATCCAGGTAGCGGGCAACGATTTCAGGACCGTAAAGCATCGCTATCCAACCCGCGGCGGCCAGGTACGGCCCGAACGGAATCGGTATGTTGCGGTCATGCTTCGACAGCACGATCATGGATATGCCGACGACGGCGCCGACCACCGCAGACAGCATAATTATCAGCGGCAGCAGCTGCCAGCCCAGCCACGCGCCCAGCGCCGCCAGCAACTTGAAATCGCCGTAGCCCATGCCTTCCTTGCCGGTCAGCAGGCGAAACAGGTGATAGATGCTCCACAGGCTGAGGTAACCGGCGAGTGCGCCCACAATGCTGGACCTGGGCTCGATGAACAGCATTTGTGCGCCATCCAGCGGGTGCAGCAGGCTCAACGCCAGGCCCAGCCAGAGCAGTGGCAGCGAGATCGCGTCCGGAATGAGCTGGTGGTCGATGTCGATTACGCTGATTGCGATCAGCGACCAGGTCAAGAGCAGCGCCAGCATCGATTCCCAGCCAAAGCCGAAGCGCCAGGCTACGATGCCGCTCAGGACCGCCGTCAACAGTTCAATCAGCGGGTAGCGGCGTGAAATCGGTGTTTTACAATGGGCGCATTTGCCGCCAAGCAGCAGGTAGCTCAGTAGTGGAATGTTCTGCGTCGCCGTAATCATATGGCCGCAGGCGGGACAGCGCGACCTCGGAAAGCTCAGGTCGAAACGGCCTTCAGGAAGTTCGCTTGCCGGTTGCGCGGTAATTTCCTCGCACTGTGCGCGCCATTCCCGTTCCATCATAACCGGCAGGCGGAAGATGACTACGTTGAGAAAGCTACCGACCAGCAACGCCACGGCAATGACGACGGCGAGAAAAAAAGCGGGAGATTCGGCGAACAGTTGCAGCATTTTGATTCAGAATGTCATGAAGATTTATCGCCGGTTTGCACAAACGAAAACGGCGCCCGCCGCGGGCGCCGTTTTAGCATATAACAACAAAATCGTGCGGTCCGCGTTAAATTACAGAACCCATCTTGAAGATCGGCAGGTACATCGCCACAACCAGACCGCCGACCAGGATACCCAGGATCGCCATGATCATCGGCTCCAGCAAACTGCTCAGGTTGTCGACCGCGTTGTCGACGTCTTCCTCGTAAAAATCGGCAACCTTGGCCGACATCTCGTCCAGTGAACCCGATTCTTCGCCGACAGCGATCATCTGAATGACCATGTTGGGAAACAGGTCCGTGTTCTCCATCGCCTGCTGCAATCGCTGACCGGTTGCAACTTCATCGCGCATCTGCAATACCGCAATTTCGTAAACGATATTGCCGGTTGCGCCAGAAACGGATTCCAGCGCTTCCACCAGCGGAACGCCAGCACTGAACATGGTCGACAGTGTGCGTGCGTAGCGGGCTATCGACGCTTTCTGCAGGATCGGGCCGACGATCGGCGCCTTCAGCGATATGCGATCCAGAAAATGACGCATGGGCCGCGAACGCTTTTTGAAATAAAAGAATGCGTAGACGCCGGCGCCCACAAACACGGCAAGCAGCCATCCCTGGTCGCGCACAAATTGCGAGATATCGATTATCAGCCGGGTAAATGCAGGGAGGTCGGCGCCGAAGCCCTTGAACAGGTCCTCGAAGGCGGGAATAACGAAAATCAGCAGGACGAGCGTCACGACGAAGGCCACCACAACAACGGCGGCAGGGTAAGTGAGTGCCTTCTTGATTTTCTTCTTGATGGCCTCGGTTTTTTCCTTGTACGACGCTATCTTGTCGAGCAGTGTCTCCAGTGCGCCGGCTTGTTCGCCAGCTTCGACCAGGTTGACAAACAGATCGTCGAAGTACAGCGGGTGCTTGGCGAGCGCCTCGGCCAGCGCGCTACCGCCCTCTACCTCGCCCTTGACCGCCATAATGAGTTTTTGCATGGCTGCATTTTCGTGCCCGTTGCCGACGATCTCGAACGCCTGCACCAGCGGAATGCCCGCCGCCAGCATGGTGGCCAGCTGCCGGCTGAATATCGCGATGTCACCGGGAGTGACTTTGCCGCCACCCTTAAACAGGCCTTTGCTCTGTTTCCTGATCTTGCTCGGCACCACCCCCTGCCGACGCAGATCCGCACGCACTGCCGCCTCATCGGCCGCCATGCTCTTGCCTTTGATCTTGTTGCCCTTGCGATCAGTGCCTTCCCACAGGAAAGGTGTGCCACGAAGTACCGCTGATTCAGCCATCGTCATTCTCTTCCGTTAGCCGGGTAACGACATTACTCGATTGTAACCCGATTGATTTCCTCCAGGCTGGTAATCCCTTCCTTGACTTTGTTCAAACCAGCCCGGCGCAGATCGATAACCCCCTCGGTTGCAGCCTGATCGGCAATCTGCATTGCATTGCCGCCTTCCATTATTATTCTGCCCATCGTCTCGGAGACTTCCATGACCTGGAAGATGCCGAGACGGCCCTTATAGCCTTCATTACAGGTCTTGCAGCCTACCGGGCCGAAGATGGTCAGACTTTTCCCGATATCCTGGGCCGTGAATCCTTCCTTCAACAAGGCTTCCTGCGGAACATCTCTCACTTCCTTGCAGTTGTCACACAATTTTCTCGCCAGCCGCTGCGCGATGATCAGACTCACGGAAGTGGCGATCGCGTATGGCTTCACACCCATATCGACCATGCGCGTCAGTGTGCGCGGCGCATCGTTCGTGTGCAGGGTGGAGAGCACCAGGTGACCGGTCTGGGCAGCCTTGATGGCGATCTCCGCCGTCTCCAGGTCACGAATCTCACCGACCATGATGATGTCGGGATCCTGGCGGAGAAATGCTTTGAGCGAAGATGCAAAAGTCAGCCCGACTTTTGGGTTGACGTTGACCTGGTTGATGCCGGGCAGGTTGATTTCGGCCGGATCCTCCGCAGTGGAAATATTGCGGAATTCCGTATTCAAAATGTTGAGCCCCGTGTACAGCGACACCGTCTTACCGGAGCCGGTGGGCCCGGTCACCAGGATCATGCCGTAGGGCTTGTTCAGATGCTTGAGATACATCTTTTTCTGATGGTCTTCATAGCCCAGCGCATCGATGCCGAGTTTGGCGCTGGCCGGGTCGAGAATACGCAACACGACTTTCTCGCCGAACAGCGTCGGGCAGGTGTTGACACGAAAATCGATGGCGCGATTCTTCGACAGGCGCATCTTGATACGGCCATCCTGTGGCACGCGGCGCTCGGCGATGTCCATGCGCGACATGACTTTCAACCGTGCGCAAACCTTGTTGGCCAATGCCACCGGCGGCTGTGCGACCTCCGCCAGCACGCCGTCGAGCCGGGTCCTGACGCGAAAGATCTTTTCATAGGGTTCGAAGTGCACATCCGACGCGCCGCGCTTGATGGCGTCCAGCAGCACCTTGTTGACGAAGCGGACAACCGGCGCATCCTCGACGTCGTCGCGCGTAACATCGTCTGGTTCATCGTCACCGGACGATACATCGAGGTTCTCGAGGTCGAAATCCTCGTCATCCAGCGACGACATCGTCGTGTCGACCGCTTCTAATGCTTTGGTGATCCGTTCCTCGAGTTTGGCCTGCTCGACCACCACCGGATCGATGCGCAGGCTGGTCTGAAACTTGACGTCATCTATAGCCTGCAGATTGGTCGGGTCCGCGATGCCGAGGAACAGGCGCTGACCGCGTTTCAGGAGTGGCAAAACCCGGTGCTTGTTCAGGAGCTTCTGGTCGACCGCCCGTAAACAGTCCAGATCGATATCGACAGCATCGAGGTCCAGGAGGGGCACGCCGAACTCATGTGATGCTGCCACGGCGATGGCCCGCGAATCCGCCATTTCGTTGTGGACCAGGTAGGCTACCAGTGGCAGCTTTTCCTTGCGCGCGGCGTCAGCGGCTTTCTGTACGTCTGCTTCAGAGACAATACCATCCTGCACCAGGCGTCTTGGCAAGCCGGAGAGAGTGGATTGTGAAGCCGTTACTGCCATGCCCATGCGTCCCTGATTATCGCTGTGTCGCGTCCCCGCGAACGTTACAGTCTCACTGATCCAAGTACGCGGATCAACTGCATTTTGTGCTGCCGTTCACAGTTGCGCAATTTCATTAAGTCAAACTGGCGATAATCGGCAGAATTGGCGAATTCCGCACCATCTGGGCGACCATTACTACCTGCAGGTGCTCGGCAGATAGCGTGGGTCGAGAGTCGGTGCCTGATGGGCCCCGCCGCCTTGTAGCAGTGCGCCGCCCGGTTGGGGAGCATCGCCGCAGCGCCAGAGAATAATATTGCCCGTCGCCTCGTACGGCGTTAGCGAGACCGTACGGCCGACGATGTTCTGATGCGCGGACGGACCGCCATAAGTGACCTCGATCCGGCCGCCGACGATGGCTACCTGGCTGACATAGCCGCCGCTGGTGTCAGTCGCATTTGGTGACATGCCGGCAGCGGCACGATTGACCGGCGCGACGCCGTCATTGTTGTAGGCGTCAACGATCGGCGTTTTCATGCTCGCCGCGAAATTCACGCCTTCCGAGACCTGGGCCCGAACCGTGTAGGTCTCGTACGCGGAGATCGCCAGTGACGCCAGGATGCCGATGATGGCGACCACAATCATCAGCTCAATGAGTGTAAAGCCGTGGCTTCGATACAACATTCTCGTATTCACTCGTCCCTCGCCCCGCCAAAACCTGAGGATCTTCTGCGGCGCAAATCATAACACGCGGGCTCCGCGCAAAAAAAAGCCCCGGACGAACCGGGGCTCTTCATGTCCTGCGAAGGACCGTGCTTGCGACGGGCTACTATAGGATGCCCGTCACGGCAGGCGTATCAACGGCAGGCAGCTGGCATCCACTTCAGGTTGGTAGACAGGATGTTGAGCCCTGCGCAATCCCAGTCGATGCTGCCGCCCTGGTCGGTCGGAGTCATCGTCAGCGTGGCGCCATTGATGTTGGCGTTGGCAGACTGGTTACCCGTGTTCGAATAGGTGACAGTCAGCACGCCGGTGGCGGCCGTGACAGCGACCTGCGATACGTAGTTGCCGGCAATGTTGGTAGCAATGTCAAGACCAGATTCCGTCTGGTTTGCCGGATAACGGCCCTGGTCCATGTAGAACTCTGTCACAGCGGCTTTGGCGCCAGCGGACAGGTTCAGACCTTCAGATACCTGGGCACGGATCGTGTAGTCCTGGTAAGCAGGAATAGCGATCGCCGCCAGGATGCCGATAATCGCGACTACGATCATCAGTTCGATCAGTGTAAAACCCTGTTGGACTTTCTTCATTTCTAGTCTCCATGAACAATGAGAGTGTCATAAGTAATGCAACGGCGTCACCGCCTGTACTGCCTTTAAAGCAAGGCCCGTGCCAGTTTCTGCATAAACAATCTAAATAATTGATTAGCAAGCTTTAATCGACATTTGCAGCGGGCTTGATGGCGCCAGCCGTTGGTCGAATCTGCGGCAATAACGGACAACCACGGTCCAATAATGACAAGAATTGTCACTCCGGTCGGTGTTTTGAGACTGATCTTATGTCAGAGGACAAGCGCTCCTCGCCGGCATTTACTCGATGCCCAGTTTCTTGATGCGATAACGTAACTGGCGGAAGGTCAGACCCAGCAGTTTCGCGGCGGCCGTCTTGTTGTAGCGGGTCTTCTCCAGTGCCGCGACAATTGCCTGGCGTTGCACGTCGTCGATCTGGTCGCCAAGCCCTCCCGCAACACTGGCGGTGCCTTGTGGCTCGGAGTTCGTGCCGGGCTGCAATGCCAGGTCCGATTCGTTGATGGTGCCGCCGCTGCACAGGGTGACCGCGCGTTCCAGCATGTTCTCCAGTTCGCGCACGTTCCCCGGAAAGTGATATCGCTGCAGTTTCTGCCCGGCGTCCGGACTGAGCGTTGCGGCGGATGCCCCGAGGCGCTCGAGAATGTGGCCGGCCAGCAGCAGGATATCGTCATCCCGCTCCCGCAACGCCGGCACATGCAATTCGATGACATTGATCCGGTAATAGAGGTCTTCACGAAAGCTACCACTCGCGACCATGGCGCCGAGGTTACGATGGGTGGCAGAGAGAATGCGCACGTCAACGCTCTCTTCTGCAGCTGCTCCGACTGGCCGGACGGTCTGCTCCTGGATGACACGCAGCAACTTAACCTGCATCGGCAGCGGCAAATCCGCGATCTCGTCGAGAAACAGCGTGCCGCCCGTGGCGCTCTGCACGAGCCCGATCTTGTTGGCGACGGCGCCGGTAAACGAACCCCGCCGATGACCGAAAAACTCACTTTCCACCAGTTCGGCCGGGATGGCACCACAGTTGACGGGCACAAACGGGCCGTCAACACGTGGCCCGCATTCGTGAATCAGACGCGCGACCAATTCCTTGCCAGTGCCGGATTCGCCGGAAATATGCACGGGCGCCTGGCTGCGCGCCACTTTGTCCACCATTTCACGCAGGCGCTCGATAACCGGAGAAGCGCCGAGCAGGCGGGTTTCCCTGTCGCTGCGCCGGTCTTCGAGCTTCAGGGCATTTTCGACGATGTTGCGCAGATTCTGCAGATCGAGCGGTTTGGAGATGAAATCGAATGCGCCCAGTTTCAGGGCCTGCACTGCGGTCTCTACATTGCCATGTGCCGTAATGACCGCGACCGGCACGCCAGCCGCATGCTTTTGCATCCATGCGACCAGTTCCAGGCCGTCGCCGTCCGGCAAGCGCATATCTGTCAGGCAAATATCGAAGCGTCGACTGGCGAGTTTCTGCTTGGCGCTGCTGACGTCGCCGGCGACCTCGGTATCCACTTTCATGCGGCCCAGCGTGAGCGCCAGAAGTTCACGGATATCCGGCTCGTCATCGATGATCAGGGCTACAGGTTTGCTCATGCGGTATCCACGGCTTCCCATCGTGCGGGGTCTGCAAAAACAATACGAAAAATGCTGCCGCCCGAATCGCGCGGTTGATATACCAGCGTAGCGCGGTTCAATTCGCACAATTCACGCGATATGTACAAGCCGAGTCCGGTGCCGCCACTGCGGGCGGTATAAAACGGCTCGAATATCTTATCTACGGCCGCCTCGTCAATGCCGAGACCCTGGTCACGGACTTCGATATACGGCCGCTCGTTGCGCCGCATACGGCCTGCCTGCAATTCGACCAGGATGCCGCCGGTTTCGCTCGCATATTTCACCGCGTTATCGCACAGATTCCAGAGTACCTGGCGAAGGTGACTGGGATCCATGCGAACCTCCAGGCTATCCGCCACGTCGGTGATCGA
>Ga0255052_10001427_pt1 | contig 17968 bp, 40 predicted proteins | sample JV7_2_21_MG_FD_188632 | JGI IMG/M metagenome (GOLD analysis project Ga0255052, IMG submission 188632) | Seawater microbial communities from Jervis Inlet, British Columbia, Canada - JV7_2_21 | ecosystem: Environmental > Aquatic > Marine > Inlet | place: Canada: British Columbia | collected...
CGCAGCAGATGAGTAAGAACACAGTGGAGGTCTTCATGATGTATCCTCTGAGTACTGGGTCTCCACCAGGTAGAGGTCTGCTGGGTGGTAGAGGTTGTCTCATGGCCATCCGAGCTCCTTTCTCAGCTTGTTGTAGTTGAGCCACTTGATGTAGGGAGAAGGGCACTGAGGGCAGCGAAGCGAGGACCCTTGGGGAGGACCGGTCCACTGGTGCCCGCAACCACAGCACTCATACTGACATTGCGGTGGCGCTGAGGTGGGTACGTTCCGTAGATCATCCAGTGCCTTGTGGCAGCGGCGATTCTTTCTTCGAGCTCTGCCCACTTCACCCCTTCTAGGTGGATGCAGTCATCCTTCATGCTCAGGTTCGGCATCCTCCTCCTTGATGAGCTCGAGCTTGTAGATCGCAGTCCCGCCACTACGGTGGTGAACGATGACCAGGTCACTCTGGAGCTCGAACTTGTCGATGGCTACATAGCCATGCTCTCCAGAAGTCAGGGTCTCGAACAGCCTACGGAAGGCGCTGTTGTTCTCCAGCCAAACTCGAAGGCCGTCTTCCGTTTCCAGATACGCCTCCACGTGAAAGCCGTGGTAGTGGCACACAGCACCAACACCGACGTGTAGATGTTCAGCTATGCCCATGGGCGCGTACTCATGAGTGGGCTTTGCCATGAGAGCCTGACGCTTGCGAATCTCGTCAGCCAGACACAGCTCGCAGTGTGCCTTGCACATCGGGCTGGACTGCACGAATGTAACCAGCCCATGGATGGGACATCGATCCTGTCTCCTATTCGCCATCCTCCACCTCCATCTCCTCACCGCACTTGCAGCTGAGGAAGGTTTGGCCCTCGCGTACTTCCTTCATAGGCACGATGTGGCGTCCACAGGTCTTGCAGTGCACCATCTCAGTGTCTTCCAACCGTGCTATCCCCAGGTTGTGGTTCACAGCCTTCTCGGCCTGCTGGTTGGCATTCCAGCTGTTGAAGGCGTCTCCCATCTCCGCCTTGAGCTGCTCGAAGGTCACGCCACACTTCAAGCAGCACTTGGAGTCGACGAACTTGTGGTCACAACTAGACATGGCTGCCCTACTTCTTCCTCAGAGAGCCTTCACTCTCTTCCAGGATGCTGAGGAGAACAGTGCATGTACTGATACCTACTCCCTCCGACACTCTCAGGAACTCCAGGATGGCCATCCTCGACTTGTAGTCCAAGCTGAAGTAGCGCACCAACAACGCTGGAATCCTACATACCTCAGCTTGGCTAGTACCCTTGGAAGGATTCTTCTTCTTGGAAGGAGCTGGAGGTCCAAACTTCTCCTCCACTAGCTTCCCAGCGTTCTCTTCTTCCGTCTTATTCAAACCACGCAGCTTGCTCAGTGCACGCCTAGCTGCGGTCCCATTCTTGTACACCCCAGAATCAAGCTTCAGCTTGAATGCATCGAATGTAATCATAGATTCTTCCTCAGTCATGCTGATAGCTCCGGGTGTACCGGGGACACCACCGTGCCCTCGGGCCTGAGCTCTCGGATGTGTGGCACCTCTGGCGGTGGTGGTGGCTCGGGCGGGAAGTACTGCACGTAGTTGTCATCGAATGGCCTATTGAACCACTCGAGGGGTCCCTCATGACGGAACGTCTTAGCCCACTTGAGGTTGGACCCATGAGTACTTCCAAGGTCGATGTCGGTCACCGATACAGCACCAGTGTTGACATTCATCTCCGCCTTCACGGCCGGAGGCTTCGGAGGCGTACGCCCCTCGTTGTCGGTCCGGTAGAGCTCCACAGTCTCATCCTTCACGAACTGCTCGAGCTCCTCCTTCGTCTCTGCACATGCTGCTGGTGCAATATCCTCGTAGTGCGCCCAACGCATGTCGTTGAGCAGTAGCACCCACATTCCTGATGTCAGCTCCATCACTTATGTTCCTTCTTGATGTAGGCCCACAACGCGTACCCCGCATAGCAAGGCATCAGCACGCAGAACGCGATGAAGCCGTACCACTGAGCAGTGTGGTGGAAGTCCGTGAACCACTCAGGCATCACGCTATATCCAGTGATGATTCAGCATCATCAACGTAGCTCTGCGCACGTTGAATGTACCCAAGTACAACTGCCGACTCACCAGTGGGTGGGTCCTGATCCTTGTGTGGGTACAGGATGGCCTGAGCTCTGGTCAGTGCCGCTGTGGCTTTGACTAGCTCGTCTTGTACTTCGTAGGATTCTTTCGCTCCCATCATGGCTCATTCCTGTCGTCGAAGTAGTCGTGTGGGTCCGGTGGGTCGGGCTCTGGCTCACGTCCGGGCTTGTACCTATGACCCTTGCCTCCACAGCTCGAGCAGCTGGTGCCATCAGCCTGCCCCTCCCCAGTAGCACTGCAAGCTGAGCAGTCCTCCATGGGGTCGTCATCTTCCTCTAGTCGAACGGTGTCTTCTTCTGAGCCCATGCAGTATTCCTATCTATAGACCTGGCGATGAGCTGCGCACTGAGCACGATTGCCATGGCTACGAATGCCTTACTTGCCTCCAGTGGCTCTCTCCTCTCAGGGCTCAGGTAGATGACCACCATCATGCCCACCACAAAGACGAGCTGGAGTGCATCCAGCAGATCCCACTTTTTCTTTGCCCTATTCATGCGACACTCCTCAGGTGCGCCGGCGCCGTGAACTCGAGCAGGATTGGGTTGAGCCATCCCACGACCTTTCGGCCCTTGCCTACCTTTCGCAGATTGTCTCGGTCCCACTTGTAAACCCGACCCGTACGTTGGTCGAATGCCTTGAGACCCTCTTTGATGTGCTGCGTCTTTCTCCCTCCCTGACCCCCATCGATAGTAGCCCAGAGCTCCTGCTCATAGCTGAAGCCGCCTCGGTCTGTACCATCGAAGTAGAAGACGTGCTCGGTGTTCGGTGGACCGTTGGACACGTAGATGATGTCACCGGTACTCGGCCGCTTGCTCTTGTTCTTCGAGAGCTGATACTCCACGAACGCTCCCTCCTTGCGTCCACGGTAGAACAAGTAGGTGATGTTCTTCTGGCTCTTCCATTTCTGGAGGAGGTGTTCAGCTCCTGTATCCGGGTCAACGCTGATGATGTCCCGGTTGAGAATCTTTCCTCGGTAGCCCATTCGGTCCAATAGGAAGTGGGCGAACTCCCCGCAAGTGGAGAACAGCTCGTTCCGTTTAGCGCAGGGCTCAGCTCTCCCCTGGCATATCTCGATGAACTGCGGGTCACCTACCTTGGCGTGCTTGTACATGTGAGCGAGGGTCTGGATGTACTCCCGCTGCGTGTCCTCATCATAGCTGTAGAGCTGGATGCTCCTCCCGCTGTTGGCCAAGTCGAGCATGTCCATCCGTTTACTGCCGGTCATCAATCCAGGCATTCACTCCTCCTTCGAGTTGTAACCTGTAGGTACCACAGGTCTTATCCCCTGTCTTGGCTACAAGTTTCCCGTACTTCACGGGATAACAAGAACGGTAGCTACAGGAGATAGCCATGATTAAACCAGGGGTAATTGTGGGGACGTCACACGAACCCATCGAAGAAGAAACGTTGAACGATGCACCCATGTACTCCATCGTCCGTGGGTCGGTGTACTGCATCAACCTGAAGCCAGAGGACTGGGACCTGTTCACCAACAGTGTAGGCTTCGCAGCAGATGAACGGGTGCTCGAGCGAGCATCCATGATGGGTGCTGTCCTTGCACAGGAGTGCAACATGCCGCTGTCCACCTGCGTGGATGATGACAGTGCATCCAGGCTCCACATCGAGGACAACCATGCAGCGCTCGCCTACATCCAGTGGGGCGGAACGCTCATCAAGCTCCCCGACAACCTGAAGTCGGATGATGCCTGGCGCTGGTATGTAGTCATCTACTTTCAGCCAGGCTTCCCACGTGAGCTCACAGAGCTGGCGCTATCAGATGAGGAAGAGGAGCCTTGCCCCGACACACAGAGGTGCCCATGCCGAACAAAGAATTAGACCCAAGGGTCGCCAAGGAAGCCCAGGCACTCATCGATGGTGGTTGGTACCAGACCAGCCGAGCCTACTGCATGCTCGCCAAGCTCCCGAAGGGAAAGACGGGGATGCAGTCACTCATCGAAACAAAAGAGTGGGATTCAGCCAATGTTGCACGCATGGGAGAGCATGGTGCGGGTGAGCAATTCCTACGTGTCTATGCCAAAGGCACGCTGAAGAAAAGCGTGAGCTCTCATGTGATGGATGCCTTCAAGCGCCTGGGTGGTGGCACCTACGCGCAATCCCGTCTCCCTCCCATGCTTCGTCAGGTACGTGAACTATCCAGAGAGCTGGAGAGTAGTCGGAGGACCAACCCCAGCTATGACCTGGGTATTTCCAAGGGGTGGGCTGATGCTCTCGAGCTCTTCACCAGACTCTTCGAGCACAGCGACTTCAAGATGGAGGCAGACCATGCCACTCGTTTCAGCGAGGAGGCCATGCTCAACATCGACTCCCGGGGAAGGGCTGCTGTAGCTCTCGGTGGTCAAGACCTCAACCTACAAGGAGCAGACCATGAACAAGAAAGTGGCAGAGCTGTACTACCGGTTCGTCCTGATGATGATGTACCGGTTTCTGTGTCAGAAGAACGAGGAAGCGGAGACCAACCTGAGTGACAACGGGTGGGTCGACATCGACATTCCACTGTTCGAGCGCATCATCTGGGAGCGCTTCGGGCTGCAGTTGATGAAAGCAAGAAAAGGGAAAGAGCAGGGATAACAACTATGGAGGGAAACCAAGCCCTCCAAAGACGTCTGAGGCTCCCTGCGGTTTCTTTCTGTTTCTTCCCGCATGGCGAGCTTCATGGCGGTACCTCCGACGAGGGAGGGGGCACTCCGGTCCCCTCCCTCAACTTACCTATGGAAACGGAGATAACAGTAGTGAAGGAGGTACGCTGATGAAATTGAGCGACCTAATCTGCGCACTGGAGTCCGCTGACAACAGCATGAGTTCCGGACTCAACGAGCTACCCAGAGCTATGAACCTCCGCTGCTTCTTGAAGCTGGCCGAGGAGACTAAGGTAGGGGAGAAGGACAGCTTGGACGTGAGGGTGAAAGTCCGCATGACCTCAGACGGTATGGACGTCAGAAGCCGTACGCTGGTAGTGAGCGTGTTCAGTGACCTCGGGCACACCAAGAGTGTGAAGTCCTACACCGGGACCAACCTGCGGGACATGGGCAGGCCGTAGACGTAGGAGAGGAGAACCTTCGGGTTGTCCTTTCCGTAGCTACAAGAACAGGGCGCAATCGGGGATAACAACTATGACTGGGAAACTGTTCTCAGTTGAACCCGGAGGTTCACCATGTCAGCACCTTACGTTCTCACCAAGCAAGGGTGGAAAAGGGATTATGGACTCAGCTCATTGAGCTCATGCAGTGATTTCAGTGTACCGGATGAGGTCAAGGAAGAGGCAGCAAAACCCTGCCCCTCCTACCTGCAGCCTATCCGCTTCCAGTACGACTTCTTCGACAGTGGCGTTCCACTCGTCACCGAGCGTGGATGCATCAAGAACTGCTGGGAGTACGGCAAGACCTCGAGCGTTCCGAGCATCATCGCTCCTCGCATCCACTTCATCCCCAGCCCCGTCAGGCCAGTAAACATCAATCTCGATGATGAGGACGCCACGCTCCTCGCGTGGATACTCGGCATCTTGGGTGCGGTGTTCTGTTTCACGTGGCTCATCGCCATCATCGCTGGAAGCAGCAGCGACTAGTAGCCCAGCGTGGGCGCGCCCACCTGGGACGCGCCCTTCGCTAGCTTCAGATCCGCAGGACCCCAGCGGGGGACATGATCTCAGGCTCCACCACCGTACCGGGGTCCTTCTCTTCGATGCACACCCGACTGACGTGAGACACCGCCCCGGCCAGCGTCATGGCAGACCGACACGCCTGGTCCATCTCCGCCTGGGTCTCCAGGCTACGAGCTCGACCGTCGTAGACCAGGTCGAGGGCAGCCAACACCTCCATCAGCTCAGAGCGCTCGAGCTCCATGGCGTAACCACAGTTCAAGAGCGCTCCTTCGATACCACGCACGAGCTTCCGCACATTGTGGGTCTTGGCGTTGAGGAAGTCTGCTTCCTCTTGTGTAATCTCACTCATTTCATTAGCCCCAGTTCCTTGGCCTTATCGAGTGCTGCAGATACTGCCTGCGCCCGGTTGGAGGACGAGGGCATGTTCAGGTTGAAGCACACTACGTACTCACTACCAGTGCGACTCTCGATGTGGAACCCCATTGGCTTCAGCACCGTCTCCTGAATGGTCTCGAGTACCTTGTAGGCAGCGTCGATGTACTCCTTGTTGCTGTGTGCATGCTTGCGGTAGTTCTCGGCTTCCTTCTCGAGCTCCTTCACTCGCTCCAACAACGCTGGAACAGTCGCTGGTACAATGTCATCCTTAGCCATCCTTCACCTCAATCTTCCCCACGGTGTTGCCGTTGCTGTCACGCAGAGGGTTGGAGAAGGGCCGGGCATCGCCTGCCTTGATAGCTTGGAACAACTCCGGCGCATCTACCTTCTCGTTACACTGGTCCAGGATGTAACCGAGCTCACCCTGCGGGTCTTCGTCGAACGCTGCGTTGTTGCAGTCAATCTCGATGAGTACCTTCACTACTTCCTCCCGACCTTGTTCCAAGCAGTGTGCTTCTCACCTGGCCACTGCTTCTTGAAGACGCTGTAGCAGATACCACACATGGACATGGACCCGCGCCTCCCATCCTTACCAGGATTGTCCTCCGAGATGATGAAGGTCGGCTTCTTGGTACATCGCTCGAGTCCTGGTTGTCCACCGAGCGTCATGAACGAGTTGCCATTGGGCTTCATCACCTGGCATCGGTCGAAGTCGATGGGCGTCAACTCCTTCTTTTTACTCATGGTCTTCAACTCCCAACAGTTTCCTGAGGATGTGGTCAGCGAAGATGCGAGAGTAGCTACTCAAGTCAGTGTGCTCGAGCTCGATGAACGAGACTTCCCTGGTGTTACTATGCACCGAGCCCGACCTCTGGTAGGAAACGGTGCACATAAAGCAGTCGTGGGTCTTACCCCAGGTGACCGCAGGCTTCAGGTCAGGTGACAACGACTCGAACAACGAGATGGTCACCTGACCTATGAAGTCAGGGTGGTTCATGTCAGGTCCTCCAAGAGTCCCTCTACACTCTCCACCAGGTCCTCTACAACTCTGGTGATTTCTCCATCGTTGAGCTGCTCACGCAACTCTTTGGTCCCGACAACCACTTCGGCCTTCTCCCCGATGAGCCCCAGCTCTCTGAGGTCATCGATGCTCTGCCTGATGAGCTCACTGAGCCCCTCAACTGAGCTGCTTCCTACACTGATGGTCAGTCTGAGCTCGTCGTCCTGCTTCACACCAGCAGGTAGTAGCTCTTCCTCCACCATGAAGGTCTTCACCTTGACCCCTGGATGAACCTTCCGTTCTATCTGGGGGTGGATATCACAAACCCAAGCACCCTTGATGGGACCATTCGCTCCCTCAGGTTCGTACTCACGTAGCTTCAGCGTCCACAGTGTACTGCTCATGACATATCCTCCGCCCCACGAATCTCGATGCCGATGGGGAAGTCTAGGTTGCCATCATCAGTGAACCCTTGGTAGCTCACCGTCAGCATCTTTCCGATGAGGTTCGGTGCTTGCAGGAGCATCTGATACCGCTCCGCTGCTGTACCCTTGGGAGCTACGTCAAACTCCACGCCGGTCTTCATGCGGCAGCGGAAGATGGGGATGTTCTCCCAGTCACTGCCGGGCTTGCCCGTTGTCCATCCGATGATCTCAAACTCGTCATCCTCGAAGAGCTTGTACTTCAAGAGCTCGCTCGAGCGGTGGCCGAACTTGTACAGCCCACCGTGGAGCCTGATGATGACGCCCTCGTACCCGGCCTTCACGTACGCATCGTGAACCGAGTAGACTTCGGCCTCACTGTTCAACACGCAAGTGGGTACGAGCTTGCAAGACTCCAAGTAGGGAGCGTGGTCTGCATGCCAGTTCGACAACTGGATGATTCGGTCCTCGGTGACCATCGTCTGCGGGTCCACCAGCATTGTGCTGTCGTACAGGTGGTATTCAAGCTGTACTGACTCCTCCCGTGGCCGGGTGATGAGTGAGCCAATGTACTGTCGACTGGCACCATGGATGTAGAGCTCCCCATCAGTCAGCATGCCCTCCGGCAGTGTTGCCTCAAGGTCAGCGATGACGTGATGCACTATGTACGGGTCTCCACCACGGGACTGCAGTACTACTTCTTCTGTCCCATCCCTGCGGTAGGCAAAGCAGCGGCGTCCGTCCAACTTCGGCTGAGCCATCGCTGGGTACACCACCTTCTTCACTCGGTCCTTGAAGCCCTTGGCGAGCATGGGCTTGAGGTTCAGCTTGGTCATCGCCTCTTCCCGAGTGAGGAAGTACTTCTTCTTGCGCTGCTTCGTGAACTTCGACACTGCCTCCTTCACCGCCTGCTGCTCAGCAGTGGTCTCGTTCTTCTTGCCGGGGTTCTTCCCCTCGCAAGTAAAGCGCTTGCGCTGAATAGCACCACCTTCTGCACCCCACCGCACACACACGTCAGCTCCCTCGGTCCAACAGCTCCAGATACTCACGGTGCCGACGGACGTCTTGGCAAACAGCCAGGGCGAGGGGCCCTGGCCATCCCATTCAACTCTCTTCATAGTTTCACCCGTAGCTTCCCACCTTCTGAGGTTTGGGCAGCTCCAACGGTATCTCTAAGACCCTGGGGTCCAGTTGGTTCTTCGTCAGCCAGTCACTCTTGCTTGGGTGCATCAGACTCCTCATCAAAATCCGTGGTGCTGAAGAACCCAAGCACGCTGTCCCCGTAGTCATGAGGCTCTGCTTGGGAGGTCTTCTGAGAGAGGCAGAGTGCATCTCCACTCTGTGCCTCTCTAGCCAGATCTGTAATCTCCATGGACCGCTTGTCTGGGTCATAGTCGGTGAGTATCTCGATGGTCGTCCTCCACAACTTCATCTCTTCACCCTTGCCCTCAGTAGGTTGAGCTCCTTCTTCGAGAGCTCACTCTCGCTCTTGCCTAGCTGACTGAGCAGCTTAGCCTTCTCCCTGCTGGCCGCACTCTCCGCTTGAGTCTGCTGCCACCCCTGCCTGCGACGGCGTCGGTGTCTCATCTTCGCTGACTTGCCCATCCTTCTCTTCCTTCTCCAGCTTGTCCGTGATTCTTTGAGACAGGTCTTTCAAGGAGGTGTCGGCATCCTTGAGGTTGTTGAGGGATACAATCACCATGAACAAGTCGAACCTGGCTTCCCTACTCCCCTCCGCCTCCAGCTCCTTCTTCAGTTCCTTCAGTAGTCCCCCTGGTCCAAGCAGCTCGTCTCGGATTCTTCGTAGCTTCTCACGTAGCTTGTGGTCGTCCATCACTCCACCCACTTGACCGTAACGGTACAGCTTGAGTCAAACCTAAACGACCCTTCTTTGTTGCAACGAAGACAACGGCAATCGAAAACGCTATCTGTGCCATCTGTCCAACTCACGGACGATGGGTCTACCTCGTGCTCGCACCCCTGCTCTTTAGCGTGCGGACCGAAGCCGTAGTCTCCAAGTGCGTTGGCAACTTCAGTCATGACCTCTGCATCCCACTCTTTTTCTTGAGGGTGCTCAGGTTCTGGCCACAGAATGTTGATGATGCGTTGTACGCAGTCCTCAGCTCGCTCTGACTTATTCAGGAAGTCATCCTTCCGGTCCACCATGAGTAGCGTGAGACCACAACCGCACTCCAGTCTCACATGCTCATCCGAATGAACTCTGACGTCTTCCTCCGGATAGTGCATCACGCGGACCTTGTGACCCACGTGCCCCTTCAGCTCTTCAAAACTCTTGGTTTTCATCAACCCTTTCCTTCCTTACCGAGCTTGCGCTCCTTGAGTGGCAACTCCCTGAGCGTCGTACTGTGAATCTTGCACGAGTGCATCACTGTTGGTATCTCACCCGGGGTATCCTGTTGACTGACGTGGTGGTAGCCAATGCTGTACCTACCACGGTTCCACGAGTAGACCTGACGCAGACCATTCAGTCCGCATAGTGGGCACTCTAGAATGGTTCCCTTGGGCTTACGCCTCTTCTTGTCCAGCATCATCAACCGGTAGTCGATGCGCTTGGGGTACGTCTCACACTTCATACTTCACTACCTCTCCCCTCCCCAACTCCATGTAGGGGGCATGTGGCCTCGACCAACGGTCAGACCAATACAACCTAGCCGTCTCCTCAGACATGGGAAACGTATCCAACGTGGCCGCCGGAGCTCCAGTGCTCTCCTTCCCCTGCAACCTCACCACGTAGAGGTCACTTCTTCCTGAAGGGGATGACTTGGGCATCCTTCGGCTCCTCCTTTGGTGGCTCTGGCCATGCTACGTCGTACTGCTGGCGCAGGGCATGTGACTTGGCCAGGAATGCTGAGTAGCCCTTGGGGCCATGCGCCTTCATGACACACTGGTGCAACGCCGTCTCTGCCAAGTACAGCGCTGCCATCTGCTCCTCATCCTTCACCCCGACCGTGTCGGTGATGAGAAGGTTGGCAATCTTCGCCGCCAACTCAGCGACTCGATCCTTTGGCATGTAACACCTCGGTGGTGTTATGCCCGATGTCGCCTACTTTTCGTACGACTCTTCGAGCTCATCAAGAGAGATGGTGTCTACAACAGAGTACTCTTGGTAGTGAACAGTCTCACAACCGTTCTTCTTGTACCGGCGCTCGGCTGGTCTCCCCGCCGTCTTGATTTGTTGCGGGGTGAGCTGCTTCACCCGCTTCCGAACGTAGTCGGGGTCCAGGTCTAGTAGACTGCAGATGCCGAGGAAGCTGGTGATCTCCCGCTCGTCCGCATCCCTCTCCCGGTACCAAGGGTGCCCCGGCTTCTCCTCGAACAACCAGATGAAGGCGCTCTGGGCCACCTCCTTCTGCGTCAGTCGTTTGCTGGTCCGGTACAGGACCCAGTCATGGGAGGCCCGGCGTATTACCTCGAGCAGGAGAGCCCTGGCTCTTTCAGCCTCAATGTAAAACTCTACCGGCTCGGGGTCCCACGCCGACTCCACCACCCTCAATGGAGGGAACTTCGTGGGGCGGAAGCGCCGGCGGGGCGCGGGGCGGTCCCAGTATGCCCTCATGGCTGCCGAGACCCGGCTCGACGCGTCGTCCACCTCCCTTAGGTCCCCGAGGAGATGAGCAGCGTGGGAGGCCGCAGCGAGGGCGTCTGAGAGGAGGAGCAGGTCCTTCTGCCGGCGGCTCAGCCCGACTAGGTCACCACAATCTCTTGGCCGGAGCCCTCGATGGGGGTGTCGAGGATGCGGATGATGGTCTGGTCCAGCCGCTCTGCCCTCAGCTCGGTCGAGCCCGCCTTCAAGCCCGTGATTGTTATCTCGGTCGCGCCCACGCTCAAGCTCGCCACCGTGTCGTCCAGTAGGCTCCAATGCACGTCGCCCTTTGCCGTTCCGGTGAGGGGTACCCCGCTGCTGGCGGCGACTGTAGGCGTCAAAGAGAGAGTCGCCCCAACCCTCAAGTTGTAGGGCCCCAACGGACTGAAGGAGGCAGAACCCACCACCGGGAAAAGAAGGTCTGGGAGGTTCACCGACGGCGCATCCGGCACCGATACAGACCGTATTCGGTCCTCCATTCCCTCTATCGTCACAGAGTAGTTGGCACATCTGATGAGGTCGACCTGGACGTAGCCCTTCTCATCGGTCTTGACCATCCTTCTTTCGGACAAGACCCCACTTCCTTCTAGCAGAATCGGAGCGAACTCTCCAATGAAGATGATGTCAAGGTTTCTGTGAGGGGCGCCGGTTATGTCCCTGAAAGTGCCAGAAGCCCTGCAAAGTCTGGGGTCGTTGGCAACCGGAGGCTCCACAATCTCCGCCTGGATGATGAACTCATTCAGCATTGGAGCCCCTCCAACCCCCTCGAGCACCGTGAATAGCTGAGGCTGACGAAAGCTCACGTGAAACTTGAAGAACCGGAACGAGTACTCCTGGGTGTACAGCAGGAATCCAGCCTTTCCGTAGGGGTCAGTCTCGCTCTCGGTGAAGAACTGCTTCCCGTCGACGCTGTACACTCTGACCAGAACCGCTGGGACCTCGTCGTTTGGAGGCTTCCTGTCCTCCACCAGGACGTTGACCTGCTGGTAGCTACCCATCACCTACTCCTTCTGCTCTCCATGAGGACCAAGATGTCGTTGGGCTTCGGCTGGTAGTTCAGCTTCACCTTCTGTCCGGCCCCGTTGTACATCGCACACCGGAGCTTCTTCGCACACAGCGCGTAGAGCTTCAGGTGTGGGTCGTGGAAGTACATCTGCGCGGTTTTTCCCTTGCTCCAGTCCAATGAGACCGTGCCCGTCCTCCCCTGGTGGGGAAACATCACGGTCACCAGGCTCACAATGTACGCCTCTCCGCGTAGACGATGTCAGGCACCTGGACCACAAAGACGTCGTCCGAGGTCCCCACGCTCTCCCCCAGTAGCTTGAACAGTTTGATGGACTCATCCGTGGGAGCCACGATGTCCCGCACGATATCCGTCCCCGTCAGGGCCACGGTGTACTTGACACCCCTCACCAGGGCGAACTCAGCGTGCCCGTTCTGGTCAGTGAGCTTCATCTGCTCTGGACCAGTTACCAGCCTGTCCTCCACGAGCTCTCCCACTGTGGGTGAATACACCTTCACCTGAGCGTTCCCGAGTGGACGACCATCTCCCTTGACCAGGTCCAAGTAGCCCACCACCACGTTGGCCGTGCTGATGCCAAACGCCTGGTTGACCCCCACCGGCTGAGAGAACTCGCTCCACTGGCTGGTGTTCTTCTGCCGGAAACGCGTGCGGTACAGGGCGCCGGCGTTACCCCTGAGGTCGGTGAAGATGTACTCCTCACGCCCTCGGATGAGGTTCAGGCGAGCATCCTTGCCGTAGGAGAGGGAGTCTGGGCGCTCGTGCGGCAGGCCCAGGAGGACAGCAGCATCTCCACCCGTCACCTCGAGCACTGCTCCGGTACCAGCTCGCTTGCCCTCCACCACGAAATCCCCGTCATCAGTCACGTAGGCCAGAAACTTTCCGGCCGACTGGTCGGTCACCTGGGTGGCACACTCCGCGTACGTCAGAGGGTCGGTGCCCGTGAAGGTCACCACGTAGTCGTCCACGTCGTCTACGCGAATCTTGAGCGTCGTCCCCACGATGATGACATCCCTGCCCGTCACCGGAGTGTCCGGCGCGTCTGGAGCTATCTCAGGGACGCGTGCGGGCTTCCACTCGTCGGCCGTGAGCTCATGGTAGGGACCCTGGCTCGTGTCCAGAGAGCGCCAGATTTCAATCTGGTCGAACAGCCCAACCCACTCATCCTCTCGAACCAGAAGCTGAAGGGTGATGATCTCAGTGGGGTTCTCTACTTCCTCAGCTTGCAGAGTACGTGGGTTGATGAGGATGGTAGTGCTCATGGCCTGATTTTACTCCTCTACAGCACCAGTCAGGAACTCGTCCAGTTCCGTAGCTAGAAGAGAGTTGGCAGCCTGAACCGTGGTGTCGTTGAGACCTTGTGCCCCAGCTCGACCACGTAGAACTCTCTTCGAGAAGGCCACCTGGTTGTTCAGGTAGTCCCGTCTCTTCTTCGCCCACGACTCGGTGTGCTCCAGTAGTGCATCCAAGCGCTCGTCGCGCTTCTGCTTGTTGGGTACCGTCATGCCGCCGTCATTCTACCGTATCGTTCCACCGGTCTGTAGCTCTTCCGGTGGATGGCACACGGTCCATGCTCTTCTAGCCCTGCTACATGCTTGGGAGCGTGGTAACCCTTGTTGTGAAAGAAGTCGTACTCCGGGAAGACTGGATGGTAGTTCACCATGTCTGAATCCCGGGTCACCTTGGCCACAATACTACCTGCGCTGACTGCAGTCACATGGATGTCCGCCCCTGGCATCCACGCCATGTTGTTTCGGTCCCTGCCCGGGATGGGGACCGGCACGTCCCCATCCAAGAACACCAGGGAGCGAGGCCATACTGCTCCCAGCTGCACGGCTATCTCTCTCGTCAGCCGCTCCTGAACATGCTGGAGCCCTTCGGAATCCACCTCGTAGTGCTCCGCTGTGAGACACAGCATAGCCAAGCAAGACTGAGGGATGACGTCTTGGTACAGCCGCTCACGCTCCTTGGCAGTGACCTGCTTGGAATCCTTGATGGAACCGTGCTGCCACCTACGTGGCAACACTACTCCCGCTACTACTACCGGCCCCGCCCACGCCCCCAACCCAACTTCGTCGATTCCAATGATGTACTCGAAGTCGAGCTGCTCCACCCGCTCTAGTTCTTGCCTCTGGATGGAACTCAGGGTGTTCTTCTGCCGCTTCACTTGCTTCTGACCTCTCTGTGGATGTCGTCGAGGATGGACATGAGGACCCACCAGTTGCTGGCGAGGAACCCAGCCTGCTTCTTGAGCTGTAGACCGAGCGCCGTCTTGATGTACCCACCAGTTGCTGACCTCGCTTGCCGCACTACCTTGACCGCCTCTTCATCGGTCTTGGCCTCCCGGACCCTGTTCACGATGGTGATTGACTTGGAGATGGCCGCCTTCCTCAAAGGATGAAGGATGCGGTCCTTGTCTTCTTCCTCTAGCTCCGCACATGTACTTGAGCTCGAGGCGCCGTTCTTCTGCGGGTTATTCGGACAACTCTTGCCAGGAGCTGGAGTGATTGAACCGCAGTACTTACAGCAGAACATCGTCTTCCCACTAGGGGATGTGGTGTAGAGCTTGATCCAGCGCACTTAATCTCCTTCGTCGGGGGTAGCGTCAGCTAGGTCTCCAAGTGCGTCCACACCCTTCCCCTCCTTCAGGTTCTTCATAGCTTCCTCGATGCACACTGCAGTGATGGGGAAGTGCTGTCGGTTGGCATCGTAGATGTAGTGACGGGCTGTGGCCTCTGCCTGCTCTGGGTTCTGGTGCCAGAGCTCCTCGAGAGCAGGCAGAAGCTGCGTTAGGTCGTAGCCGCTCATGCGGCACTCTTGTGCTTCCCGACGCCAATCAGCGTACCAGCCAAGTCCTGCATATCCAACTTGCGCTCTCCACTGAGTTCCTGTTCGGCTATTGCCGCCACCACGCTCGAGGCCCAAAACATGTTGGGGATGGGCTCCCCGTCAGCAGTGCTGGAAAGCTGAGGTAAGTCGAAGGTCTCATTCTCCCCGCCCTGCAGCATGTTCTCCATGCTCTTGACCTCGTGCTCTGACAGGACCTTGCCGAGTTGCTTCTTGAGCTGGTCCCACCTGATCTCCTTGTCCGCTGCTACCTGCACCGCCTTGAGCACGCGCTTGACGGCATCAGGATGAAGCGTCACGTCCACGATGTCCCGGATGGTCTTCTGCAACGCGGTAATCTCTGCCTCGATGGTGTCCTTCTTCAGGATTCCATCGGTCATGTCCAGCGCCTTGCCCTTGTGAGGCTTGCTCATCGTGTCTTCTACCACCGCTGAAGTGCCACGCTTGATGCGGTGAATGCACAAGCTGATGCGGAAAGCGATGCCACCGAAGTCACTGTTGCTGATGGAGGCTCCTATCGCCATGTACTCACCGTCTACCGGCTCGAACACGTAGGGCAGGAACATCTTGAGCTCGAACCTCAAGTCAGTAGCAGTGGCTGAGATAGGCAGCGCTCCATACTTCGCGCAGTTGTTGGCGAAGGGATTGAGGACGTGGTGACTACCGATGTAGCAAGCAAAGGAACGGGAGACGAAGCCACGTACCTGGTCGTTGACCAAACGGTTGACGAAGCGGTCTTTCCCACCACCACGCTGGTTGAAGTTCTTGAGCTGAAAGCGCTCGGTCATCAGCACATTGGCTAGTTGTACCCGCTCCCACATGTCACCCTCACCCAACTTACGCGCGAAGTGTCGAGGGACATCGATGCAGTCAAGCATCTGCCCAAAGGCGTGATTGTGCAGTGTGAACTCATGCTCCTTCTTGTCTGCTCCACGAATGAAGTAGCGCGGGTTCTTGCTCTTGTACGTGGCAGGCTCAAACCGCATGTTGCCAGTAGTAGCAACTCGGTCCACGATGACCTGACTCTTCAGCTTGGTGAACATCGAGTGCCCCTGTGAGCGACCGATGTCGAATCGATTCTTGAGCGTCTTCTCAGCCACATCTACTCGTGGCGAAGTAGCGACTGGATAGTCCATCAAACTCCCTTGTAGATAGTGACGCGGCGGCCCCGGGAAAGGGCCCGGGACCGCCTGCGCCAGCAGGTAGGTGAAGGAGGTACCTGCTCAGCCTTGTTTACGGTGCTTCTTGTACTCCTGTCCAATGTCCGTTCTGATACGGGCCACTTTGGACGGGTTCCAACCGAGCTTCTTGGCAATGCTGCCAGTAGACTCGTCCCTAGCGGTTCCTTCCAACCCATAGAGATGCTTGAGCACTGTGACGTGGTCGGGCTTCTTCATCTTCTGGAATGTAGTGGGGAGGAGGCCGACCACCTCTTCCTCTCGATGCGCGGTCTGCTGTACCGGACTACTCTCGAACTGACTGGCAGGGATGTCCTTCCGCTGCTGAGTAGTTATCTGCTGAATCTTGGCAGCGTTGAGCTGACGGCGCTTGGAAAGCTGCGGGTTGACATGGGCCGCAATCTCCTCGTTGCTAGGCACGCGTCCATGCTGCTCCCGAAGCTCATCTGTAGCTGCGTTGATGCGCCCGATGTGCGAGGCCGGCTCCTCCGCAATCATGGCCTTGTTCTGCTGCTTGACGTTGAACCGTTGAGCTCGACGAAGCTGGTTCTCCACATGAGTAGAGAAGGATGCCTTGCTCGCGTGCTGGGGGTCCCAGGTCTCTGCACCCCGCAGCATCTGAGACTCCAGGTCTGCCTGCATGGCCACCCGATTGGTCGCCGGTGCCTTCCACAAGTTCAGCTTGCTGCGAAAGACCGGGGCAAACCTCTTCGTCAGCGCTCTGGTATTGGTAGGACTAGGGTCAGCCTTCCATGCTGAGTGCAGTGCTGTATCAGACGCGTCCCTCTTCACACGACGGTCAGAAGCGAGTTTCTCTCTGGCTGTGAGAGCATCATCCACCGGGTTGGTGGGCCTTCTTTTAGCCATTGACACCTCCACTTCAGTTATGCCCGAACGGTGTCAGTTTTTAGAGCTCGAGAACCTTCTTCGCCCTGTCCAGAAGAGTGTCTGCTACTGGAGGCTGGTGCTTCGAGCACATGCTGGACATGGCCGAACTGGCATCGAAGTCCCCGCCCTTGGCGTGAGAAAGGTTCTGCTCGAGCAGCTTCTTGTCCGCCTGCTGAGAGGGGAGCATGCCGTCGAAGTTCTTCTTCAAGAACCCCTCCCTCCCACGGACGAACTCAGAGAGCATCCCATTGCTGTACTGCTGTGGGTCCTCAGGTCCAGGCTCACCCCAGGGAGCGTCGATGTTGCTCGTCTCCCTACCTTCGGGGTCAGCTGCGTGGTCAGGGTTCACACCCACGGTGGACTTCTCGGTGTCACCCGGTCCGCTGTCCTCCGCACTTTCCTTCAGCAGCTCGGAGAGCTGAGCCTCGTAGGTACTGTCGAGATCGGTCATGCGACCAGTCTACTCCGCTACCCTTGGGATTCAAAGGCGGCGATTGTAGCGTCCTGAACCTCGACTGTCTCCAGGAGCTCCCTAATCCGGGCTCCCATCTGCTGACCCTCCATCGTCATGCGTTGTACCTCAGCCTGGGCGAAGGACAGGTCAGCGTCCATCCGGTCTACTTCCTGCCGGGCTTCTTCCATTGTCTTCATGCTCCGCTCTTCCGCCCGCTTGGCACGTTTGCGGGCTGCATCCACCAGCCCCTCTGTGATGCTACGGACGGTGTAGATGGACATGCCATCGAGCTTCTCTACAACCTTGTCCCATATTGCTAGGTCTGCAATCTCACTGGTCAGTGTCACCAGACCACTAGCTACGAAGCTGCCGTAGCATGGATTGGTGGAGTGCTCTTTGATGTGTAGTACTACGCCTGGTACGATTTCC
>Ga0255052_10001428_pt1 | contig 17957 bp, 13 predicted proteins | sample JV7_2_21_MG_FD_188632 | JGI IMG/M metagenome (GOLD analysis project Ga0255052, IMG submission 188632) | Seawater microbial communities from Jervis Inlet, British Columbia, Canada - JV7_2_21 | ecosystem: Environmental > Aquatic > Marine > Inlet | place: Canada: British Columbia | collected...
ACAAAAGCAAACCTGACCAAAGTCAGGGACGCGAAGCCACGGGTCCTCGCTTCCTCCGAGAAGCCATGGAAGACCTCCCGAAGGACCCAAGACCGCCGAGCTACCGCACTTACCTGTTTTTCTATGTTTTCACAGTGTGGTCAGATCAAGTTGGACTTGGGGGAGCACAACTACTTTGGGAGAGAGTCATGAAAGCCTTTAAATCTGTCTTGTCCTTGATAATTCTCGGGCTAATCATGCCAGCGGTCTGGGCGGCTGAAGAAGCCATCATCGAAGACCTTCAAACTGACGTTACAGTAACGAAAAGTAAGGCCGATAAGAACACTCAGAACATTAAGAGCCTAATGGGCGGTTTGCCCGCGCTTGAAGCTCGAGTCGCCGCGTTGGAAGGAGTATCGCCGGTTGCCGATCTGACTGGCACAACTTATTGTCTCTTTGGCCAAGGCAGTTGGTTGAGTGTTGCAGAGGGCCTATCGGCAAAGGTCACTTTCAACCCGTTTTTGTACAGGGTGGATTTCACCAGTCCTACGGAATTTTCAGCTTCAAGTATGTATGATATTTACACAAGAGTCCTTATTCCCGACTATACGATAGTCGTTGAAGATCAGCATTCCGACGACCGCGCATTTGGCACGTACACCGTAGTAGGGAACCTGTTGACGACCTTTTCAGATGACAATGGAGATCCCCAAATACACTCTCACTTAATGACACCTGATGGGCAAGTATTCATTAGTGGTTTTGGTGTGCAGGCAGGCGATGACAGGTGGGAGACTGGAATAGAAATTGGTGTGCGGGCAGCTAACTGCGATGGATTAACCCCCTAGCAGCGTCCAACAGAAAAGCCCAGTATGTCCGGGCTTCCCATACACGGTAATTCATAACTGAATGACCACTCTTGGCCGTTAGTTGTCCTTCACATCGGCTCGCATCAAACTGATTGAACGACCGCTAATGGCCGAAAGCAGACATTAGAATCACGCCAAATACACCAGTCCTTATGACCGCTTTACGCCCGAAACCGGACATTAGGCTAGAATTAGCTCTAATGACCGCTAATGACCCAAAGCGGACGTTGCGTGGGCGGCGTTATGTAACTGTATGTACATCCCCGAATTGACTCCATTCGGTCACTCCCACATAAACCGTAGTCACATCCGACAAAGCCAAACCCGCCCAAAGACGGGGACGGAAAGCCACGGGTCCTCGCTTCCTCCGAGAAGCCATCACTGACTCCCCGAAGGACCCCAAGATCGCCGGGCTACCGTTAGAAGTATTTGCTTGCCGGCGCCGCCGGCGACATTCACGGATAGTCAGCACTTAGCTGACAAGGAGCTCGAGATGGTTAAGAAATTCCTTCTGTGTGCCCTGATTGTTTCGGGTTGGATTGCTGGTGAGTCGCATGCCGGGGTGGTGTATGACGAGACGTACACAGGTGCTGACCTAGCCGCGCTGGTGGGGACCGCGGACATTGATATGGCGGCGACCCGGACCCGCGCATGGACACCAATACCTCAGGGTGGTGGTGTTTGTTATCACGGATATTTCGTTCCCCCGGAAACAGATTCGATATTCTTTACGCAGAGCAACACAGTCTGCGGCGGTGCCCCGAGCACGCCGTGTCTGCTTCAACCACCAGTGGTCGGTGGGGACAACTGCGAGAAATCCGAGAAGTTATTGGAGCTTCCGCTCGTTCCAGCAGGAGACATATCAACAGGCGAAACCGTCACCGTTACGCTGTCTGCAAGTCTCAGTTGGGTCGGGGGTCCCGGCGGTGGAAGCGATTGGAGCGATCCGGCTCTCATGCTCAGCGACGGAGTTCACCTCACCGGTATCGGGATAAATGACGAGGGTTACGACAAACGGATTCAGCCTTGGGGCGGCACCGAGCTCATGTATTGCACGGCCTCTGGCGATATGTGCCTCGATGTGGGCTACCCTGACCCGGTAAACCCGGCCGATTACCTCCTTGGGGTACCACCGATGATCGAAACCGGTGGCACGTATCTTCAAACATATGACGTCACAGTTGTCTGGATTTTGAAGAACGGTTCGACAAAGGTTGAGGCGGCTCTGTTAGGGAAGCAGGGTGCCGAGACGATTCCGATCGAAGGCATCGTCATTGAAGCGCTGGATTTGAATGGTCCTTTGAGTTTCGTGTTCCTGTCCGACAATCAGAATCACGAGGTGTATCAGATCAACTCGCTCAGCCTTCGTGTCGAGGTCGGCGAGCTGACCTGCAACTGCTCTACGCCGGGTCTCTTTGACCCACCCATGGACGTGGCCGTGAGTGTTAAGAAGCCGAATCGGGTGCTGCCGCTCAAGACAACCCTGTGTGACGCATCCGGCAATCCGCTCACAGACATGGATATCTCAGCACCGATGGCAGATGTAGATTACGACGGGCCGGCTGTAGGTATCGCTTTCAACGCCGATGATTATCTGAGCGCCGGACACGGCGACGATACGAACCTGTTCGCCTATGCGGGCAGTCACTGGCAATTGAACCTTCAGACCAAGATGTTTGCGGCGAAGGGCGTCTATACGATCACCGTCGTGTCAACCGACCCGAGATACTATTTCTCACCGTCGTGTTCTGTGGACTTCATTATTGAGTAAAACGAAAAGCGGGCCGCCAATTAGTGGCGGCCCGCCCTTTGGGGAACGACCGCTTGTGGCCGAAACCAGCCGGTCGATTCACTCATTTTTCGGCGAGATGAATGACCGCTTTTGGTGAAAGCGGACGTAAGCGCACGAAACTACAGGAGGGACCAATGTCGAGGATGATACTAAGCGGTCTCATTCTATGCTGTGTGTTCACGGCAGGCTGCGAAAAAACTGAATACGACCGATGTGTTGACGCAGTCAAAGAGAAGAAGGCGCAATGCTATGCGGATGGGCCAAGGGATATGGGTTACGGCGTTAAAGAACTCGGGTATACACTTCGCTGCGATAATCGAGAGCGAGACGGCTTAGAAGCTTGTGAGCATCTCAAGGAGTAAGCATCTTGGAAGTCCTTTAGTAGACTCCTTCTGGCCGAAAGCAACCGGTCATTTTGGCGATTATTGCGATGTTTGAATGACCGCTTTCGGGAAAAGCAGACGTTCAGATTGTGGCCCCCGAGAAATCGCTGGAAGAGCGACCGCTTTACCGCCGATAGCAGCCATTCGCGTGATAGGCTCCTGAATGACTGCTAATGACCCGCAGCGGTCATTCACAAGCGGCATGGAGGTGACCCGTGGTGAGGGGTGGCTGGACCAAGAGGATGTTCATTATCGGTGTCGTTCTTGACGGCCTGGTGGCGGTGGTCATGCTCGCGCCGGATCTGGAGGCATTGGCTTGGGGTTTGGACGAGCCGGTGCTCGACCCGGGTTACCGATTTGCCATGAACTTTGGTGCAGCACTTATGGTCGGGTGGACCGCTCTGTTGGTTTGGGCGGCTGCCAAACCAGTCGAGCGCCGCGCCGTGGCGCCCTTGACGATGCTGGTGGTGGCTGGCCTCATGTATGCGGAGTTCCTCGGGATGGAATCGGGATTCTTGCCAGCGGTACGGGTGTGGGCGTTACTGGTATTCCAGATGGCGCTGCTCGTCGGCTTTGCACTCGCATTTCGTGCCGCGAGTGAGCGCTGACACAGTGACAGCTTCTGGCCGTTAGCTACCTGTCAGATTTCCTCAATGTAAGTGACACGACGCAAGCCGAGTTTGCGAAGATACCAATCGCCCGGGTTTTTTCTGGTTCCATCCAATAGTGATCCTAGATAGCTACTCTTGATTCCTAAATGCCGGGCGGCAGGCCGCAAACCGCCTTGTGCCTTCACTACTTCCTTGATTTTCCGACGTATCAACGCTTGCTCTTGTCTTGTCGGTGGTTTGATTACTGGATATCTCATCGTTTTCCTCTCTAGCGGTAATTGCCCATGCGCTCTGTCTCATGATTGAAGCGCCGTGGTGACTATGGGGGCCAGTCGAATAAATGCAATGCCTGGTCTGGAACTTGAACAATCGGCAATGTCTTGGAAGGTGGCACTCGCGTGACCGTCCGCTTTGCGCCCGAAAGCTGCCGTTAGGCTAGAATAGGACCGAAGGGCCGCTTATGACCCAAAGCGGACGGTGAGGTGATAGAGTTTTGAGCGGCAGAAAGCGGCCTTGAGCGCTTAGTTGCGTTGAACGAAAAGAAACCCACGTCCACACAGACGCGGGTATTGGAGCAAGAACGGTCATGCTAGTAGCGGGAATGGTATGTATAGCCTTTGTTGGATTAGGCATCTTTTTGCTAATCAGCAACGTGGATTCTTTACCCAAACAATTTCTAAAATTCTTCGGATATTTTTTGCTCGGCACAAGTTCCGTTGAGTTGCTCATTCTTTTTTGGGTTTTGGTGTATATAGCAATCAGCGATTGGTCTTTGTGGAGTCTTTCTTTTGATGACTTCTGGAGAGAACAACTATCTGCAATCTATTTCATCAAAGAGTGGCTCTATTCTTGGTTTTGGAACGACATACTGAATCTCTTTTTCGTATTTCTACCGGCAGTGGTGTTTCTAGCACTCAGGACGACTATCAAGACGAGTTTGGGTTTCTGGGCATTGACCACTTCCAAAAGATAGGTTCGAACAGACCCTGGGGCTGCGGTGATCAGACACGATCCGCTACTTCCGCTTCTGGCCGTTAGCTGCCTGTCAGATTTTGGTTTTGCAGCGATTTGAACGGCCGCTTTACGCCCGAAAGCAGCCGTTGGGCTGATATGATGCTGAATGACTGCTTATGACCCGAAGCGGTCATCAATAGCTGACCTGACCGGTTGCTGTTGGCTGGCCTTGGTTTGTTCGAAAGAGTACGCTAGTGCACAGTCGAGGGCCCGGTAATCACTAGATGTTCATTGTCCAGGAACTCAAGCGTCGAAACGTATTCCGGGTAGCTGTCGCATATGTAGTAGCTGCTTGGGTGATCATCGAAGTCAGCTCACTTCTCCTGGAGATATACGAATCGCCGGATTCCGTAATTCGAATCGTTGTCGCACTGTTGGCACTTGGGCTACCGTTTGCAATAGTCTTCGCATGGGCCTTTGAGGTCACTCCTGAGGGAATCAAACGCGAATCCGAAGTCGACCGCTCCCGATCCATCACCAATCAAACCGCCAAACGATTGGATCTGTTGACTATTGGGATGATCGTGGTGGCTGTAGGTTTATTTTCGGTCGATCGATTCCTGCCGGACAAATACCGCGGTGCGACCGTTGCTGCCGTGGACGTCGCCATTACAGACCGAGTAGTGTGGGCTACCCAGCAGCTCTTGGAAATCGACCGCCTGCGGGACCTCGGCGAATATGGTTCTGCCTTCGCTCTTGCCACTGAAGTAGAACCTCTGTTAGCCGAAGATACGGCTGGCGAAGATTTGTGGGCCGGGTTCTCTTGGTCAGCCAATATCGAGACCGATCCCTCCGGTACTCAGGTTTCTCGTCAACCGGTTGACGCTGCAGAAGACGAGTGGACGGACCTGGGCACGACGCCGCTTGAATCCGTCCGGTTCGCAAAGGGCGAAGGATACCGCCTGCGGTTCGAGTTGTCAGGACACCGAAGTGTAGAGCTTCTGCAGACGGCTATCCGACAGTTCGAGCGGAGGGATGCGGAGCTGGTGAAACCAGTTAGGCTGGACCCGGTGGACGTCCTCCCGGAAGAGATGGTCCGGATTCCGGGATTTACGCACGACTTGGTGGACTATGCCGACTACTTCATGGACCGCTTCGAGGTAACCAACCGAGAGTACGGGCAATTCGTCGCGGCCGGGGGATACGAGACACGTGCATACTGGTCCGACGCGTTCGTCAGGGACGGAAAGGAAGTTCCCTGGGAAGAGGCGGTAAGCAACTTCGTCGACCGGACCGGGCGGCCTGGCCCTTCTACCTGGAGCGGAAGTGGGTACCCCGCCAGACAGGAAGATCATCCGGTGAGCGGCGTAAGCTGGTACGAGGCCGCTGCTTATGCCAGGTTCGTTGGCAAGGAGCTGCCGACTCGGGTCCACCACGATAACGCGAAGCGCTTCTACCGAAGAAACAGTTGGCTCATCGCACCTCGGAGCAATCTGGGAGGAGACGGCCCCCGGCCAGTCGGCGAGAACCGGGCGATGAGCACAATGGGCGTATTCGATCTCGTCGGAAATATCCGGGAGTGGTGCTGGAACGAGGCAGGGAGAGACGCACGAGTCACCACAGGTGGCGCCTGGACGGACGCACGCTTTCACGTGGGCTGGATTATCCCTAGGTCACCTTGGGACCGGGATTCGACTCACGGGTTTCGATTGGTTCGAACCTTCGATGACGACGAGAAGCTCGCCAGGCTTCGGGAGCCAGAGGAACCTCGGGATCGTCGCGATTATTGGAAAGAGGAACCCGCCTCCGACGCTGAGTTCATGATTTACCGCGGACTGTATGCCTACGACTCCATTCCCCTGAATGCTGAGGTAGTGGCCGTCGACGAGTTTGAGCACTGGATTCGGGAACGGGTGGCCTTCGACCTCCCGTACGGCGAGCGCGGCGGGGCATTCCTCTACATTCCCAAGAACACTAATTCACCGTTTGAGACTGTGATTTATTGGGGAGGCAGCGGGGTCCTACGGAACCAATCCGTGGAAGAAGAGTATCTCGCTGCTTTCAGCTTTCTCGTGAGGAGCGGGAGAGCCGTGGCACAGCCCATTTTCAAGGGGGCGTTCGAGCGGGACGACGCCACTTTCAGCACTACCCACGGTGCTCTTCTGGCCAACTCGGAGGGAACCAAGTATCGGGATTACCAGATCAAGTGGGTGCAAGAACTGTCACGAACCATCGACTATCTGGAGACCCGGGACGATATCGATTTTGACAAGCTCGGGTACTACGGTTTCAGCTGGGGCGCCAATACCGCGCCCATCGTACTTGCAGTCGAAGAACGCGTCGATGCCGCGGTACTCAACGTAGGGGGATTGTGGGACATCCATCGATTCCTGCCGGAGATCGACCCGCTCAACTTCGTGACCCGGGTCCGCGCACCCGTTCTTATGCTGAACGGTGAGTACGACATCGTCTTTCCTCTGGAGACCGCACAAAAACCCATGTTCGAACTCTTGGGTACGGAACCAGCGCACAAGAAGCACTACGTTACATCCGCGGCCCACATCGTGCCCCGCGACGCGCTCATCAGGGAGACACTGGACTGGTTCGATCAGTATCTACAGCCAATGCCCTAGCGCATACATTTCCGCACTCCGCCACGTCCGCTCCTGGCCGAAAGCAGACGGTCATTATTATGATTTCGGTATGATCTGAGTGACCGCTTTAGAGAAAAGCGGACGTTCGTGTACGGTTATTCAATTCGATCGGCCAGGGCGGGCTTTTTCGTTGTGTAAAGTGCGGTGGTGTACGCCGATGGAAGTCATCATGATCATATCTTCAAGGATTTGTCGTTCGATGGGATCGGTCGTTCTGGCAAGGTCTTGCTTGAGGAAATTGAGCAACGTGTGGAGGCCTTCAAAACTCTTTGGGTCTTTGTCGAGGAAAGGCATATGCTTCAGCGCGAGGGCTTGAATTTCATCAGCAGTTAGAGTCGTGGTTTTCATGAGTTCAATCCTACACTTTGTAGGGATTAACGTCGTGGACATGTGTCCCATTGAGGTAACGACACGCGAGTACATTCAGATACTTACTGGATTGTTTCGAAGCGTTCTATGGGACAAACTTAATTTGTAACGCCATGAGAGAACAGGGAAATCGGCGAAAGAGCCGACTGGCTTCGAACCAGGTGGTCGGCGGTTCGAGTCCGTCCGGGCGTGCCAAATGAAGAAGGGTCCCTTTTTGGGGCCCTTCTTATTTTCAACATGAAAAGGGGTCAGAGTGAAAGTCCTGACAAAGCGGCAGCCTAGAAACACTGCGGATACCTACCATCTTCAATAATGTACAGGTGTGTTGCGTCTGCCGGAATCAGGCCTTGCAGCTCGTCAGCCTCATAAGGGTTCAGAATCAAACATTGACTCATTGCCACACCATAAAGACGGGCCAGCTGGTCACCATCAATCCAAACGGTGTTGCCATCTGAATCGGTCATCTCACCTGTATGCAGGACATATTTAATTGTCATACCACCCTCAACTTCATCGAAATAGCTTATCCACCTACCATGGCCTCAAGCCCTTGGGACTCAAATATCGTCACAACATCCTGTTGTCTTCCAACAGACGGCTCAGACATGCCTTCCAGGTTGATTTGTCTGCCGAGTTTTTCATACTTGTTTTCCGCAATCTTGTGGTATGGCAGAATGTTGACCTGCTTCCTGTCACCATCCAGCGCCCGAACAAACTGAGCTGTTGCGATGATATTGGCATCATCTGCATTGACGCCTTCAACCAGTGGTATCCTCACATTAATCGAGGCACCTGTTTTCGCGAGCACCACGAGGTTTTCAAGAATTTTTTCGTTGCGAACACCGGTCCACTTCAGATGTATATCCGAGTCCATTGACTTTAAGTCATACAGCCAATGGTCCGTTCGCTTTGCGACCTCCAATAATTTGGACTCCGATGTAAGACCCGAAGTATCAACCGTGCGATGAAACCCTTCTTCCTTGCATGCATCCAGGGCTTCAATAAGAAACTGATGATGCATCAACGGTTCGCCACCAGAGAATGTTACGCCGCCACCCGACTGTTCAATGATCTGTCGTTCTTCATATATGGTTTCAATAACATTGGCAACATCCATAAACTCCGCAACCATTTCCATGGCACCAGTCGGGCAGTTCTCAGTACATTCACCACACATATTGCAGATATCAAAATCAGTGACAACACCTTTGTCCGGCGTCATGCGCAATGCATTTTCGGGGCAGTCATTGATGCAACTCAACGCGCCGATACATTTGCTGGCTGAGAACATTTTCTCCATCTTGGGAGAAATACTTTCCGGGTTATGGCACCAGCTGCAATTCAGCGGGCAACCCTTGAGAAAGATCGTTACGCGGACGCCCGGACCATCATTTATCGCATAGCGCTTGGTATCAAATACCAAATTTGCCGTAGTCATTTCATTCAGAAACGTAACTAAAACGCCTCATTTTCTGTACGGTCAATCACTTCCTGCTGAAGATCGCCGTTCATGTCGTTGAAATAATCACTGTAGCCTGCCATGCGAACCAGCAAATCCTTGTAGTCCTGGGGGTTTCGTTGCGCGGCCCGGAGTGTTGCCGTATCGACAATGTTGAATTGTACGTGGTGGCCACCCATCACGAAGTAGCTTCTGATCAGGTTTCCCAACTTCCTGATATCTTCGTCACGTTTAACCAGGCTGGGCAGGAAGCGCAGATTAAGCAAGGTGCCACCGGATTTGGTCTGATCCAGCTTGCCCAGTGATTTAATGACCGCCGACGGCCCTCTTTGATCAGCACCATGCGTTGGGGAGGTACCGTCAGAAATGGATTTATGTGCCAGGCGACCGTTGGGTGTTGCGCCCATGACCTTGCCAAAGTAAACATGACAGGTGGTGGAAAGCATATTGAGGTGATACTTACCGCCTGTCTTGATATTTGGCTGCCCATCGATCAGATCGACCAGGTCGTCATAAACTTTCACCGCCACTTTATCGGCATAATCCAGGTCATTCCCATAGAACGATGTTTTATTCAGAATAATCTGGCGCATCACTTCTTCGCCTTCGAAGTTCTTTGCCAACGCAGACAACACGGCATCCATGGTGTACCGGGCATCCTCGTATACATGCTTTTTGACTGCAAGCAAGCTGTCCGTGGCCGTACCCAGGCCGCAGCACTGAATGTAATTGGTATTGTAGCGGGGGCCTGAATTGTAATAGTCCCTGCCTTTTTCAATGCAGTCATCAATGAGTACAGAAAGAAATGGTGCCGGGGCATACTTGGCAAACATGGTATCGATGTAATTGCTGACCTGCATTTTCAAATCAATCACGTAGGCCAGTTGCCTGTGAAAAGCATCATAGAGTTCTTCAAAGCTGGAGAAAATACGCGGATCGCCAGTTGCTATCCCCACTGTTTTTCCGGTTTGTGGGTCGATTCCATTGTTCAGCGTGATTTCAAATATCTTCGGCACGTTTAAATACCCGGTCAAAACAAATGCCTCCTTGCCGAAGGCGCCGACCTCGATACAACCACTACAACCACCTTCACGGGCGTCTTCAAGTGACTTACCCGAACGCAGCATTTCCTGGATATAGATATCCGGGTTAAAGACAGAGGGGTAACCATGTCCCTGGCGAATAACTTTGCAGGCGGCGTGGAGAAATTTATCCGGTGTTTTACCACTGATATGAACCGAGGTGCCAGGCTGCAGCAAATGAATATCTTCAATCAATTCCAGCATGATGTAAGAAACTTCACTGACACCGTCTGAACCGTCTCTTTTAAGCCCACCCAGATTAATGTTGGTGAAATCATTGTAGGTACCGCTTTCTTCAGCGGTAATACCCACTTTAGGCGGCGCAGTATGGTTGTTTACCTTTATCCACAAGCAGGACAGAATTTCCTTTGCCCGCTCCCGTGTCAGGGTGCCGGCTGCGATTTCTCTTTCGTAAAAAGGGTTCAGGTGCTGATCAAAATGACCGGGGTTCATCGCGTCCCAACCGTTTAACTCGGTGATCGTGCCCAAATGGCAGAACCAGTACATTTGCACAGCTTCGTGAAATGTCTCGGGCGCATTGGCGGGTACTTTGCGGCATATGGCCGCTGTATTCCGTAACTCCCCGGCCACATCGGAATCTGATTCCTTTTCTGCTTCAGATTCCAACAGGTCGGCATGGCGGTTGGCAAACACGATGGCGGCATCACAGGAAATTGCCATCGCCTTCAGTTCTTCAGCCTTGTCATTGGCTTCCTGGTCTACTTTGTAGTCCAGGCTGGCCAGGTGCTCTGCGATTTCCCGTTTGTAATCAAGCATCCCTTTGATATACAGCTTTCCATCCAACACGGTATGGCCGGGGGCCCTTTGCTCCATAAACTCGGTAAAACATCCTGCTTCGTACGCGGCACGCCATTCTTCGGGTACATGCGCGAAAATACGCTCTCTCTGGGTACGGTCTTTCCAGTACGGAATCACCTCACGCTCATAGGTATCAATATCTTCCTGGCTGATAGTGTAAGGCTGTTTTTCACGGTCATTGAGCACATGGAAATCCTCCACACTGTGGCAGGTTAACTCCGGAAAAGTCGGAACCGCTTTTGGCTCCGGACCACGCTCGCCAACGATGAGTTCATCACGATCAAAATAAAGCGTTTTGCTTTGGCAATGATCTAAAAAGGTCATGGCGCGCATGACAGGAATTGAGTGTTTGCCGTTGTGGTTTTGATAGAATTCTGTCTGGTGCAGGGCGCGTTCAATCGCCAAAGACGGTTTAACGTCGAAGCTCTTTTTACGCAATCGTTGAATCCTTGGGTTCAGACCGGGCAATTCAATGCTAGCCTCTGCCGACCTTTCCTGCTTCAGGCGACATTCTTCCTGGTAGAAATTACCTTGTTCCTGTGCTCCGCGCTCGGGTGTTCCGTGCATTGGAAGCACATTTTCCGGAATATTGGGATGCATAATTTTGTCCTCAATCCAAGAAGCTGACGATCCATATCTTATCTGAAACCTGTTTGATGCCGAGTATCCTGCGTTCAATCTGAAGGATAGGAACTTCTATCGCGTCGGCCGTTCCCCGCTATTGCTCGCACTCAGGCACGCTGCTACTCCGTGTCCCGCAGACTACATCCTGCAGGAAGTTGAATCGAGTCTGGTAATAGGTCACCTGGTTTCCTAGTCCGGAGATTCCGTGTCCCTGCCCTTCAAACTCGACATAGGTCACCGGCTTACCCAGTTTCTTTGCCGCCTCCACAAACTGGCGACTTTCAGTGACGCCAACCCGGTTATCATTCGAGCCATGGGTCAACAGAATAGGTGATTTTAGGAGTTCGGTGTGGTTGAGCGGAGAGCGGTCCTCCATCTTCTCCTTTTCGGTCGCCGGATCTCCCGATTCCAGGATGATCCAGTCCGGGATGTTTGTCGCGTCGTAGAAGGTCACAATGTTGGAGAAGCCTGCATGGCTCATTCCAAAGCCAAAATCGTAAGACTCTCCACGATCGTTGGTATATGAAGGAAAGGTCAGGGCCCGCATCGTGGCGTACCCACCGTGTGAACCTCCCGCGATCCCTATCTGCGTGGGTTCCAACCCCAGCTTCTGTTCAAGGAATCGAGCTGCGTAAAACAGGTCGATGATCTCATCTCCTCCCAGGTCCCGATCGTTGAGCGCCTTGAAATCCTTGCCAAATCCTGAGCTGCCACGCACCGCCGGAGACAGCCAGGCAATACCCGCCTCGCAGAAGATCTGCTGTCCGCTACTGAAGTAGTTTCCACCTCCGTAAAAGGAAGTAATCACCGCCAGTTCAGCCTGCTTGTTTTCTCGTGCCTTCTTTGGAGTCATCAGAAAGGCATGGAGCATCCGGTTCTTAGCTGTGGCCGGATCGGTGTCAAAAGTCGGAAACTCGACTCTCTCTACATTGCACTGCTGAATCGCACTGGCGTGGTCCTCGGGAAGTCGGATCTTGGGTGAGAACTCAAACGTAGCCTCACCGTCTTTGAGTCGGATATCCATGGTGTCGGCTCGGAAGGGCGAAGCGGCCGAAGTCATTGAGACGATGAAATGGCTTTTATCATCGAAACCAGTGGCACCTATGTTCGAATCCAAGACCTTTTCTCCCAGCAGTTGGCCTTTCAGAGTGAGGACTTGCATCACATTCTCGTGTGGGCGATCCAGGACCTGAAGGATGTACTTCTCACCTTCGATCTCCAACAACTCAAACACGGCCTGCTCTTCAACCGAGGTTAGTGGTTCGGATTTCTTCCTGGCCAGGTCGAATACATACAGATTGTCGTACCCAGTTTCATCCGATCGGTAAACGAAACTGTCGTCGTCCAGCCAACCCTTGGGGTTGCTGCCAATCGACTGCCTCTCGACTCCATCCGGCAAGAGGATTTCGACCTTGGGATCGCTCAGGTTGATGTAGGCGAGAGTTCCCTGCCTGCGATGACCATCCTTGTTGAGTCGGATAATGACTCCGCCGTCATCGGGAGTGAAGTTGACTGAGGTCCAGACCATCGTGTACTTAGCGCCTTCTTCGCAAGTCACTTCCACCGACTCATCGGTTTCAAGATCGAGGATTGTGAGGCAGTTCTTGTATGGCTGGTTTTCGCCGAATCGGGCGATATAGCCTATTTTGTTCTTGTCCTTGGAGAAATCCCAACCGTAGATGTAGGGCACATCAGTCAGTTTCGTGAAACTTCCGTCTTTCATCGAGAGACGATAGAGGTTGAAGACCTCGTCGTTTCTCTCGTCGCCCGTGACGATCATGTCACCTCGGACATGGTCATACCCCATGCCCCGCAGATTCCGTGTGGACAGATCGATGTCCATTAGTTTCTTGCCTGCTTCAGGGTCAATGACCCCTCTGTCGGCCTTGAGGTCTTGGACCATCATCCAAGTGCCTTCGGGTGTTGTGTGTCGGTAAAAGAGCTTGCCGGTTTCGTAGTCGGCGTTCCAAGCGCCGTAGGGATAGCCCTGGAAGTAGGGCTCCAGGTCGATCGTGCGACCAAGGAAACTGACTGTATATTCGAGTTGGGCGGTCTCATCCGCCGGCTGCCGCTGCGAACAACCACTCAAGAGCATGAGGAATGGAACAAAGGAAAAGGCAATCTTAAGAAAGAGGGTCGGTCTTGGGTTCACGGTCTCAAGCCCCCAAAGAATGAGAAAGTTAATGATTAAACGCTCTCTCTCTGCAAAATTAAAGGACAAAGGACAGGAAATTCTATCGCGGTGGCGAGGCTGTGAGTGTCGAGAGTGGGCGATGAATCTTCGCGTCGGGTCTAACTGGAGTGCGTTTCAGCGTAGCGTGCAGTTTGAAGCGATAGATGACCGCGCCGGAGTTCTGATCAAAGCTCATCTTGGTCAATGCAAATGGGCAGCGGATCATGTAGTGGACGAGTCGTCATTCCCAAAACAAGCGCTATGTATTTGATCGTTTTAGGGGTGTTTCAAGGGGTAGTTTTGGGAATTGTTTCCGTAACTGATTGATATCATTTATTTGTATCCCTGGCTTCGAACCATGTGTCCGGAACAATCTGTAAGCTATGTGTCGATAAGCACATATGCAAACGCCCACGCCAAGAGGATCTTCTTGCCGACAGATTACAAATGCTCTTCAATCCAACTGATTACCCGGCGCATGGAGTCTTTGCGCTGCCAGTTCGACCATGAACCGCGAGAGTGTCCGACGCCCTTGTAGATCACATATTCTGTTTCAACATGATTCTGCTTGAGGCCGCGATAGTATTCCCAGCACTGCGCAATGGGATCGATAACGTCGTTTTCGGCACATATCAGCAGCAAAGGTGTTGACGCGTTACGCACGCCAGCGACCGGCGATACCTTGGCATAGAGGCCCATATCATCGTAAGGCGCCCCCAGGAGAGAGCGGTCATAGCGATTAATGAAGGACGCTTCGGTTCCATATTCCGTTAACCAGTTAGTTACCGGAGCACCCGAGACAGCGACCTTAAACCGATCTGTCTGAGTCACAGCCCAGGCTGACATGTATCCACCATACGACCATCCTGCAATACCAACGCGGGACGAATCTACGATTCCCTTGGCAACCAGGTGATCAACACCAGCTAGGACGTCCTTGAAATCGCCCCCCCCCAAGTCCTTTATATTGCCCATCACGAAGTCGTAGCCATAACCGGTGGAGCCACGAATATTTGGTGCGAGAACAGCGAATCCCCTGTTGACCAGTAATTCACTCCACGAGGGATTGAATTGGTTCGACCAGCGCGAACTGGGGCCTCCGTGGACCATTACAACCAGTGGGTAAAGATCTTTGGTTTTCTTTTGGTCCGGTAGGTACAGCGCAGCTTCGATCTCCAGCCCATCGAAAGTCTCATAGCTGATAATCTGTGGTTTGGGGAAGTTATCGGTGCCCATAACCTGCTGGTTGACAGAAGTAACCGCTTCGAACTTGCCATCGTTTTCTGACACCCACAGTTCCGCGGCTCTAACGAATGTGCTGGCAAAGAAAGCAACAACAGATTCATTGATGATCAATGTGCCGCTGGGATTGGCTGGCAGATCCGGTTGCTTCCGGGCGTTTCCGTCGAGTGTGATCTCGTACATCGGCGATTCAAATCCGTCCTGAACCAGTGCGGCGATGCTGTCTTTCCCTGTCCAGGCATAAGAGTAAACTTTTCGATCCAGTGAATCTTGAGTCAGATTCGTGGTCTCGCCACCATTCGCGGACATTACGAACAGGTCAAAAGTCTCCGGCCCCGTGTCACGGGCAGCAACAAATGACAGCATTTTTCCGTTTGGAGAAACCTTGATTTGATCAAACTCTCTTGCTGGCTCAAGCAATTCCCGCATCTCTTTGCTTGCGACGTCTATTGAATAAAGCCGGTCATGTTCAATTTCGCTATCCACGTCGGCAGATGCCGCAACATAAAGCGATTTGCCGCCCGGTGCCCAGATGATTGCTGAAATCCGCCATCGCCCGGTCGTAAGTTGAGTCACTTGTTCGGAGTTGGTGTCAAGTATCCAGATATGCTGTGAATCGGCCAATACCGCTTCTACCAGCGTATCCACCTCAATGTCTTCACCATCAATGGTTTCAGTGACTTGCGCAACAGATTCATTGGAAACAAAAGCAAGCCGATTACCGCTTGGCGCCCACTCGAAGGAATCTACACCCTCGTCGCTGCTGGTGATCTTTATCGCCTCTCCACCATTCATCGGTAGTTTGTAAATTTGTGAAGTTTCATCGCGACTGGACAAGAAAGTCACGCAGCTATTATCAGGGCACCATCGGGGATGCGAATTGCTTCCGCCGGATTCAGTGAGCGATCGTGAAGTTTTACTTTTTAAATCATGAATCCAGATTTCTTCTTTGCCGCCAATCTCGCTCGTGCTTGAAGAGATGGAGAAGAGAAACTGGTTTCTGACCGCTGAATATTGCAAGTCAGACATTCGCTGTAGTGTTGTAATGGCCGCCGGGGAAAGTGAGCCATCGGGGCTATCAGGTTCCATTGCAGATACGTTGGAAGCGCTACCGAGAACTGGCAGCGCCAGTAACATCACAGATACGAACCTGAGCCCGAATTTTCTTGCAACACGATAGTTCATTTTGTCACCATTCGTTGAGCATGTGCATTGCTGTTAGCAGTGGCGGCGGGGAGAACCAGGCTATTTTCCGATCTTCCGGAAGACAATCTTGCCGTCAGAAAAATAGCCGGCCAATTCCATGCGTACCGTGACCGGATGATCATTCTTGTTCACCCAATACCAGGCGGCATGCCCGGAAAATGAAGCGACCAATGACCCATGTGCACCAGCGTCTTCACTTTCCTCGTATCGAATCCAGTAATTTTCCGGATAGTCATCTGCAGGCTCTGGAGCGCCATGAAAATCGGTGTATATATTGCCTTTGTCCGTTTTCCATGAATACAGCAGTAATTCTCCCTGCTTAACGTCTAGGGCGTATTCCAGTCGCTCTCCGGCTTCCAGCGTGATTTCGACCTCATCACTCAGGTAGTGACTCTCCTGCGCCCGGTGCGAGCTATCTCCAGCAAGCCCTGGCGGGGCGGCGTTTTCTTCTGCCTGCACAGTTGAGAAACAGAATACTGTAGCGATAATCAAGCCCATGGTGGCGCGGTGGGTACGCAAATGGCTCGCTAAAGATTTCCGAAGACTCCTTGTGTACAAGTTCATTTGAATGGTCATTGTTGAAACCTCAGGTAGTGGGTGGTCAGGCATGTGAAGAGCAAAAGTTGTTGACATATCGTTGGCGCTTGAGTATAGATATATTGAGTTGTATAGGCAACTATGTACAACTATACATTTGCGCAGCAAATTAATAATCGGTTCTGCTTTGGAGAGAAGAAACAGGTGAGATAAACAATCGACGCAGCAACTTGCCCTTAGCTGCCCGGAGATAAACATGTGTACTACATACCGTAAATTTTTGTCCTGTACTGTTGGTCTGATTGCAGCTGGGTGTTATTCCTGGTCAATAGCCCAAGAAACCCAGGAAGCCCAAGAATCCCAAGAACTTGAAGAAATCATCGTGGTTGGGCAAAGCATTGAAGACACCATTCCTTTGGAATTGATGCAATATGGTAATCGAGTAGAGATTATCACTGCCGATGAATTGGAAAAGCTGGGGTTTATTGATGTTGGCCAGGCTTTGCAGATGCTGGCTCCAGGATTACATCTCAGGCCAAAAAATGGTCCATTTGATTATTTTGACGCGTCAATACACGGTTCGCGCGGCAAGGATATTCTGTGGTTGGTAGATAGCGTGAGAATTACCAACCGCCTCTACAATGGAACCAGCCCATTGGATACCATCCCCGCGCATATGGTCGAGCGTATCGAGATACTTAAGGGTGGCCAGGGTATATTTTACGGCACCCAGTCCGTGGGAGGTGTCGTCAATATCGTCACCAAGAGTTTTAGCAATGAAAGTGGTGGCGAGATCAGCCTTGGCGCACATACCAATGACGGTTATAACCTCAACGGCTATTACAAAGGTAGCATTGGCGACCATCAATTTGTGGCTTACGCCTCAAAAGATGATGCCGACGGTTACCAGCCCTATCGGAATGAGGATTTTCAGCCCAGCGCCACAGACAGGGAGCGAGGCTATGATATTGCTGTTATCGGCTTAAAATATGGTTGGAATAGCAGCGACAAGTCACGCTTATCGGCTCAATATCAACATTCGGACGCCGATCTCGATTATGCGCGCGCATATGGTACTGCCCGCGCCGAGAACCTGCGTGAAGAGGATATTGTCACCATTAAGTGGGACTATCAGATTAATGAAAAGGCTGGGTTATTCATCAAAGCTTATCACCACACATGGGACACGCTGTACGATTGGTGG
>Ga0255052_10001429_pt1 | contig 17954 bp, 17 predicted proteins | sample JV7_2_21_MG_FD_188632 | JGI IMG/M metagenome (GOLD analysis project Ga0255052, IMG submission 188632) | Seawater microbial communities from Jervis Inlet, British Columbia, Canada - JV7_2_21 | ecosystem: Environmental > Aquatic > Marine > Inlet | place: Canada: British Columbia | collected...
TATCAGCAATGTCTCGAGCTCATGGCTTAAATTGCCCATGGCCGTAATACCGGCCATGCGCGCACCACCCTTTAATGTGTGCAGGTGGCGTTTGAGTTCTTCCATCGACTGTTTCGATTCTTTGTTTTTGCTCCAGTCGAGCAGTGCCTTGTCTGTCGATTCAAGCAATTCGGCGGATTCTTCCGTAAATATTGCCGCGATTTCAGCATCGTATTCGAGCTCATCAGACACCGCCTCGACCACCGGCTCAGGTATCTCAACAACTACAGCTTCGGGCGTTTCCTCCTGAACGATCGTGTGTTCCGGCTGGACCGCACTCGCCAGCCCGGTCAAATGCTCGATCAGAGTGACGTAATCGGAGCGCGTGCGCTCCGCTTGATTGATGTCGCCAACGATCGTCTCGATCGCCTTAGCTGCCACGCGCAATCCATCAAGCCCTGATTTTTGAAATCCGATCTTGTAGTCGTACACGCGTCGCACGAACCGATTCAACGCCCCCGAGACAGCGACACCGCGCTCGACGTTCGCCATGTTCGCGCTTCCGTGCAGCGTGTGGCAGGCACGATGTAACTTGTCGGTGACATCAAACGGCGGCTTATAACCTTCGCAAGCATCCAGGTAGTCAGTAATAACCTTGAGGTGCCCGGCCGTTTCCTTGGAGAAAATGTCCAGCAGGACCGGATCCATTTCCAGCGCAGACTCATCTTCCTCAGTCGTATCCTGTGCAGGTGTCGAAGTTGTCAGCACTGCTGCGTTCGGATCACCCTCAGCAAACGCGTTGGAACGCGCCATTAGCAGGCTGGTATCTACGGCGGGCTCACTGCCAACCTCGAGCTGCTCAATCAGTTCCGGTACAGCCGCAGCCGCCTCAATGATGAAATCGACCATCGGCGGCGTACGCACAAGTGTGCGGTTTATCAACCGGTTCAGCAGATTCTCGATGCTCCAGCAATACTCGCCGATTCGCTCGGCACCGACCATTCGACCGCTGCCTTTGAGCGTGTGAAAGGACCGTCTCACGTTGATCAGCGTTTCCATATCGTCGGGAGCATCCTGCCAAACCGGCAGTTTGCGTTTGACTGACGCGACTTCTTCCTTCGCTTCCTCAATAAACAACTCGAGCAGTTCGGGGTCGAGATGCTCGGCATCCGGAGAAACGACCGCTAAGGTCATGACCGCGGTATCCCGCATCCTCGCCTGCTCGGCCTCCGCAATCTCGGCGGTATCGCGCTTCGTGGTCTGCGCAAGCTGCGGCCTGGCCTTGGCTTCCTGCGTGAGTCGATGCTCTACGTCACGCAATACCGACAGACAGGCCTCTGCATTGTCGAGCATGTACCAGGGCTCGCTACGGCCCGCCTCCACGGTCTCCATGTAATACTCGATACTGACAATCGCATCGGCGAGGCGATCCGTTTCTTTTTGCGACAGTCGTGCGACACCGCCTCCGGCGAGCGCCGATGTAATCAGGCTGCCAACACGTTCGACGACCTCCATCGCCCGTGTCTTGTTCAGCATCATCAATCCGGCCCTTATGCCGCGCACCAGCGACGGAACACTGTCGAGCCCTTGTGACGGAACCTGAGACGCGACGCTTTGGCTGACCGTCTCCTTTATACGTGCAAGGTTGATGATGCATTCGCGCATTACGGATTCGGCAACCTGCTGGTAATCCGCAGCCTCTTGCGGCGGCAGGTCCTTCTCGCCCGTATCTGGTCCGGCGTCACTGGGGACGGTCAAGCGAACCAACTGCTGATCAAGACGATCCTCTACGCGTAATAAAGTCGACGCGATATCAAGGATTACCTGATCCGATGCGACGCCGCCACGCTCAACAACGGTTGTCAGCCGGTCGATTTCGCCGTTGATGTCGCCACGAAGCTCGCCGAGGCCAAGTACGCCCAATGTGTCGCTGATCTTCTTCAGCAATTCGAGCTGCGGGACGAGCTCCGACGACTTGTTCATTCCGGTACGAACGAATATGTCGAGCACATCCTTTACCTGGGTAAGATCTTCCTTGATAGCTGCGGCAACGGTTTCCATCAATTTGACGCTAGGCGCGGACAACGCTTCACGCGCGTGTTCTACCTGTTCGTCGCCAGGAAGTAGCTCAGACAGGTTGAATGCTGCCCGAATCTCGCTGATACGCTCACCGGCTGAACTTGATCTGGCTACGTAATAGAGCAGATTGTTCAGCAGATCATCGATCGGATGGTTGTCGAATGCCTCGATACCGTCGTCGATGATTCGCTTGATTTGCCGGTCGATCTGTCCCAGCAGACGCTTTAGCGTAACGGATGTCTCGAGGCCACCGTTTTGCAGTGATTCGAGCACACCGCCGGCGACCCACCACAACTGATACATGTCGTCACGCGTAGCCGACTCTTCGAGTTTGCGAGTAACACTCGTCAGCGTTTCGAGATGACGCCTCGTATCGCCGCCCTTGATCCATCCCAGCAATGCGAGCTGAAACTTGGGCCGCAGACGCGTCGCAACGGTGCCGGGATCTTCGCCCGACCCTTCGCGTTTCTCGCTGCTCCTCTGTGCCTGGCTGGGCGACAGATTGAGCAATAACAAGGTGCCTTCGGACAGCAACGGCTCACCGCGCGCCGCGCGGAGATCGTTGAGCATCGGCAGTAGCACCAGTGCAATGTCACGGCCACCACCGAGCAGGCGTTCGATGTAGACCGGCAGCTGCACCATCGCCCGGGTTAGCGCATCAAAACCATCCTCGCGACCTTTGCCTACACGCAGGCTGGCCAGGAATTTGCAACCGAGCTCCATCTCTTCAGTGAGCAGTGCCGCGCCGTAGGTTTCTGTGATTTGCAGCGCGCCGCGAGCCTGGTGCAACAGTTCGCCAGCACGAACAAGCGCGGCCGTACCACCGCGCCCATCGACACAATCCTCAAGCGCAAGGTGCGCATTGCGAATGGTCTCCATGAGTTCAACACTGACAATCGCCAGTGCATTAATGGAAGGAGCAACCACCTCAACGTTGCTGAGCTCCTCCTGAATGCCGGTATCGCTTGTCATTGAATAGCGCGGTCCGAGCTAGCCTGCTTTCACCTGCTCGCCAGCTTGGTTGGCGAGAACATCAGCGGGGGTTATGGATAAGGCGCTGGCCTGCTGCGTCTTGTTTGGCAGTGTGAACCCGGATACCGTCTTCCTGAGCTGTGAAGCGAGCTCGGACAGTTTTGAGATGGCCGCCGCAGTAGCTGTTGTCGCCTTACCTGTCTGCTCACTAATCTCACGCAATCGCGTTGTTCGTCGAGTCACATCGGCCGCCGATCCAGCCTGTTGTCGAGCCGAGCTTGAGATATTTTGCACGAGACTCGCGATCTGATTAGAGACCTGTTCGATTTCATCCAGTGCTGCGCCGGCGTTCTCAGCGAGCAGCGCGCCACCAACAACGTCGGTCGTACTACGCTCCATCGAAACAACCGCTTCATTGGTATCGGACTGAATCGTTCGCACCAGCACCTCAATTTGTTTGGTCGCATTCGTCGATCGTTCCGCAAGTCGCTGCACCTCGTCGGCAACAACGGCAAATCCTCGGCCAGCTTCGCCCGCCATGGATGCCTGGATCGACGCGTTCAGGGCCAGGATATTGGTTTGTTCGGCGATATCGTTGATCAGCTCAATGATGTTGCCGATCTCCTGCGAGCTTTCGCCCAGGCGTTTGATGCGCTTTGATGTCTCCTGAATTGTTTCGCGGATTGCGTTCATGCCGTCGATCGTGCGCCGCACCGCCTCGCCGCCCTTGTGCGCGACCTCAACTGAGTGACGTGCAACATCGGACGAGCGTTCGGCATTGCCCGATACTTCTTCAATCGACGCCGCCATCGAGACGATCGACTCGGTTGCCGCGTTGATCTCGCGGCCCTGATTATCTGACGCTTTGGCCATGTTGACTGCCGTACTTTCTGTCTGTTTCGCGGCAGAATCGACCATGATGGCTGTTTCGTTTACGGTTGCAACGAGCTTTCTGAGTTCTTCGATCGCAAAGTTAAACGAATCTGCAATGGTCCCCGTGATGTCCTCCGAAACAGTTGCCTCAACCGTCAGGTCACCGTCGGCAAGACTTCCCATCTCATCAAGCAAACGCAAGATCGCCTGCTGGTTTCTTTCATTTTGTTCAGCCTGAATCTTCGCCGTGGTTTCGAACCGAGACGATCGCGTGTTCAGCACCATCAAACCGACAATAAGAATAATGGCCAGCCCAATCAGCCCGAGCGGAATCCAGAGGATCTGCAGGAGACCGGGCAACGGGCTGCCGCCGTCGCTGCCCGAAAATGCAACTGCCAGGGTCGCGGCAGTCGCCATCAACTGCGATTGGGCTTCCGCAATATTGCCGATTTGCCCGGCACTGCCGTTGACGCGCTCAAGCTCGGTTTCCAGCTCCACGAGCAACCCGGCCAGAGGCACAAGCACGACCTCCTGTCCTTCATCGTTGAGCGGCCTGACGTCAAGTTCCGTATTCACACCTGACAATGCGTCGCTGACTGCGCGCAGGAATGCCGCGTCTTCGGATATGTTCGCTGCAACGGCCGCCGCATCAGGATTGCTTGCCAGACCCGTCACAGACTGACTGATACGCGCCGCGCGTTGTTGAAATTCCTGAATCACTGCCGTTGCGCCCGCACGATCAAGCATCTCATTGGATAACTCGAGAATTGACGCCGTTCCCGATTGAATGTTCGTCGTCGCACTTGCCAGCGCCTCAAAATCGGCACGCTTGCCAACAATCGCTCCGGCACGTGACTCGAGTTGCTGCCACTGCGACGAAGATCCAGGAACACCCGAACCGGCGCTGCGCCGCAAAGCGGCGAGTCGCGTTAGACTTGCGTCGAGCTTATTGAAACCTCCGTCCGCACCGCCAAGCGCTGCACTGGCCTGGCTCGGTATCGCTTGTGAAAGCGCAGCGAGTTCAACCGTTTGCGGACTGCCGCCATCATTTTGAAAAAAGGTCAGCACCGCAGCAGCGATCAACAGCGCTGCCGCAGCTGACGCAACTATTCTGAATATTAATGATGTATCTGCTTTAATAACCATAGACTCTGAAACTCTGATTTATGCGGAACGCGACAACACGCCGTCGCTAATTGTTGCGGTGCTCATTCGGCTGCCGCCTGCAAAAACATGTTGCTTTCGATAAAGTCGAACAGATTAAAAACCGGCCACGTATCCTCGCCTCGCTCGTACGCGCCTGTTAGAAATCGATCACAGCGAACCACAGTTTTTGGCCGGGAATCGGTGAACTCGTGATCCGAAAAGCGCCGAAACCCCAACACTTCATCAACAACCAGCCCAGCCGGCACCTCGCGATGATTCACTGAGATGACGCGCGTGGTTCGTCGCAACGTGGTCCGACCGCTACCGAGCAATAATTTAACGTCAACCAGTGGCAATATATGGCCACGCAAGTTTGCGATTCCCAGCATCCAGCGTTTGCTGCCCGGAACACGAGTCTTACCGTCCGGCAAGATCAATACCTCGCGAACCTGCTCGCGACTCGCGACAAATTGTTCTTCGCCAATGCGAAAACCAACCCCGACCCATTCGGATGGCAGCGCACCGCTGTCCTCGCTATGCACCAGAAGACTACGGCGCTCGATTTCCTGCAACAACTCGAACGGTTGCTTGACCAGCGTCGCAAGGTCGACGGTCTCACTCATTCAGGCTGCCATAACCGCATTGATCTTGGCGACGAGCTGTTTCGCATCTATTGGCTTGACCAGATACTCAACAGCACCCTGACGCATGCCCCAAATCTTGTCGGTTTCCTGATCCTTGCTTGTAACCATGATAACCGGGATATCGGTAGTAGCGGAATCCTGTGTCAATTTGCGAGTGGCTTGAAAACCGTTCATCCCCGGCATGACAATATCCATCAAAATGCAGTCAGGCTGGGACGATTTGGCCTTGCGCAGCCCTTCCTCACCGCTGTCGGCAACGAGCGTGTCAAAACCGTCCTTTTGCAACATTTGTTGAAACATGTGCAGTTCGGTCGGTGAATCATCGATAATGAGAATTACGGCCATCAATGCGTCCTTTGCAATGTGCTGGTTAAGCTGTGACTAATTGACCTGATTAGTAATCGCGCCGAGCAATTCGTCTTTCGTAAACGGCTTGGTCAAATATTGCTCCGAGCCAACGATGCGGCCACGAGCACGGTCGAACAGACCGTCTCTACTCGACAACATGATGACCGGGGTTTCCTTGAACATTTTGTTATGTTTGATCAGCGAACAAGTCTCGTAGCCGTCAAGTCGCGGCATCATGATGTCCACAAAAATCAGATCTGGCTGGTGATCCGCTATTTTCGATAGGGCGTCGAATCCGTCGATGGCGGTGAAAACCTGACAGCCCTCTTTAGTCAAAAGCGTTTCCGCTGTTCGACGAATGGTCTTGCTGTCATCCACCACGAGAATCTTGAGGCCATTCAGACTTCGAGATGCGTTATTTGACACCGGATTTCCTCGCACTTAGCTGGGATCGCCCAGGATTCATTCTGTTTGTCATTGTTCCCCTCGCATTGGCTTCGGACTGCCAATTCACTCAGGAAAAACGACTTTTACCATATTGACATAAGTCCCGCTACGAAGCGCGCCGCTGACGGCAAAATCATAAGACATTTCAACGCTTACCTCCTGATTCCAAGGTATAGTTGCTCGCTCGAATCTGACCGGGTGCAGAAATCTGCGAATGGCACAGCGAAGGCTAAAAGTTGGCATCATAATGGACCCGATCGAGTCCATTACGCCATACAAAGACAGTTCTCTGGCGATGTTGCTCGAGGCGGAGCGCCGTTCTGCCGAAATTCACTACTTTCAGCAAAAAGATCTCAAATTGCTTGGCGGCGAGGCCTTGGGCCAGTCGCAACGCTTGAACGTGAAAGACGACAACAGCGACTGGTACAGCTTTGGCGCAACAGAAGAAGTAGCGCTCGGGTCACTTGACGCTATTTTGATGCGCAAGGACCCTCCCTTCGACATGGAATACGTCTATACGACGTATATCCTCGATCGGGCTCGCGAAGCTGGAGCGCTTGTCGTCAACCACCCGCAAGCGCTCCGCGACATGAATGAGAAAGCCTACACAGCCTGGTTTCCAAACTGCACCCCGCTCACTCTGATTACGCGTTCGATGAACGAAATGAAAGAGTTTCTGCTTGAGCACGAGCGCATTGTCGTCAAACCACTTGATGGTATGGGCGGCAAGTCGATCTTCGTTATAAGGAAGGGCGACAACAATGCCAACGTCATATTTGAAACGCTGACAGACTACGGCCAACGGTTTGCAATGGCACAGGTGTTCATCCCGGAGATCAGTGCGGGCGATAAACGCATACTTTTGGTTAATGGCGAGGCTGTGCCCTATTCGCTCGCGCGCATTCCGCCCGCCGATGACAACCGTGGCAACCTGGTGACGGGCGCCACGGGTGTCGGTCAAGAGTTATCGGCCGCTGACAAGGCCATTTGTAAACAGGTCGGCCCGATCCTGCGTGACCGTGGCGTCTTTTTTGCCGGCATTGACGTCATCGGCGATTACCTGACTGAAGTCAACGTAACCAGTCCAACCGGCATTCGTGAGCTCGACAATCAATTTGAATTGAATATAGCGGGACAGCTCTTTGATGCGATCAAAAAGGCGACTTAAGCCCTTGTTTTAAAGCCACAAATGGCGGATGATTTCGCGCACTTATGGCCAGCATTGCCATTCAAACCGACTTTGTGGACGAGATCCACCTCGTCGCGCCCAAAACGCCGGACCGGCTACCCGCCATGTTATTTCTGGCGGCTCTGATCCACGGCATTCTGATTATTGGCGTCACGTTCAATGCCTACCTGCTTGACGGATTCTCCGACGCAATCTCGCTTGAAGTGACGATTGTGGCTGATCCGGACCAGCGTATTGATCGTCCAGACGAAGCAGAGTACCTGGCACAAGCATCGCAACAGGGCGGCGGTAATACCCTCGACGAAGTGCGCCCGACGGCACCGCTGGAAAGTGCAGCACCAATTGACAATCTTGGCGAGGAAGATGGTCAGGCATTGCTCGATGCGACACCGCACGAACAGTCTGCGGACCAACTTCTGACCACGCAGAGCGAGCAGGACCAACGCGTCGCTGACGATTTGCGAGAAGAACCACGACCGGATGCGTCCACGGCCATCGCACTGGAGTCCGGCAGCGATCAGACACTGCCATTGCCGCAGGATGAGGAATCAACGCTGCTGATTCACGACGACGACCCGAGACAACTAATCATCAGTGCCGACACACGCGAGTCGACTATCGCTGCCTATCTCGACAACTGGAAACGCCGTATCGAAGCGGTTGGCGTCGAGTATTTTCCAGAACTGAACGACCTTGAAGGACTCACGGGCAGCCCTACACTTGAAGTCAGTATTGAAGCGTCTGGCCAACTGGCTGAGGCCGTCATACGCACATCGAGCGGCTCACAAGTACTCGACAAGGCGGCACTCAATATTTTGCGACGCGCCTCTCCTTTTGATCCTTTTCCGCCGGAGATACGCGTGGATTACGATAGGCTCCGATTTGCCTACAAATGGCTGTTCAGCGAACAACTCGAAGTCGCTACCGCAAGCGCTAATTAGCCTCGCAGTCGAAGCGATTGTTGTGCCTGCCGTCGCCAGGACCGATACTGTGTCTATGGGATTCGATGGTTCTCTGACAAATCAACTACTTATCGCCATGCCTGGGATGGCCGATCCGAATTTCAGCACGACCGTCACCCTGATTTGTGAACATAACGATGACGGCGCTCTCGGTATTGTCATCAACCGGCCCCTCGATCTGAAACTGGCCGGCCTGTTCGAGCAACTCGACGTTTCGAACCCGGATCCCGCCACGGCCAATTACCCGGTGCTGATGGGAGGCCCTGTCGGCTCAGAACGTGGTTTTGTTTTGCACGACCCCGGGGGCACGTACGAAAACTCGCTCGCTGTGTCCGATGTTATTCATCTGACCTTGTCGCGGGATGTTATCGATGCCATGGCGACGGGCAACGGGCCAAGCAAGTCTCTGGTTGCATTGGGCTACGCGGGCTGGCAACCAGGCCAGCTTGAAAGTGAAATGCTCGCCAATTCCTGGCTTAACGTTCCGGCCTCGGCCGATATCGTCTTCGATGCACCATTTAACAAACGCTGGACCTTGGCGGCACAAACGCTCGGCATTGACATCAGCCGGATTTCGCCCGATGCCGGCCACGCCTGAATCCGATTTCAGTTCGACCGAGACGATACTCGCGTTCGACTTAGGATTGCGTCGCATTGGTGTGGCCGTAGGCCAGACCATTACAGGGTCCGCAAGTCCGTTACGTGTCGTTACAAATGGCGATAGTGGACCGGACTTCAAAACAATCTCCACGTTAATTGACGAGTGGCAGCCTGCCCGTCTGATCGTCGGATTGCCGATGCACGCGGACGGTTCACCCGGTGAATTGCAGTCCCATGTTGAGGGTTTCGTAAGAGAACTTTGGCGCTACCAACTGCCAGTTGCTACCGTCGATGAGCGCTACACATCGCTCGAAGCGGAAGCTGCGCTGAAAAACGCGCGTGCGGCAGGCAGCCGCGGTCGAATATCAAAAGAGATGGTCGACAGCGCTGCAGCTGTTTTTATTGCAGAGCGCTATCTGGCGAACCGGTTATCAGCAGCCGCGCGTTAATTTCTGCCTACCAGACGACAGTAGCAGCATCGAACACCGGTCCATCAACGCAAACTCGCTTCATCGCCGCGCCGTCGGGCGTCGAAACCGCGACGGCACAGCCGGCGCAACCACCCACCGCGCAGGCCATGAATTCTTCCAGCGATACCTGACAAGATAATGAGTATTTCGCAGCGAGAGCCGCAACGGCTTTGAGCATCGGCGTTGGTCCGCAGGCGAATACCTCAACTTTCGCGAGTTCGGCCTCATTCAGGCTAAACAGCCAATTTTCTGCCAGTTCCGTTACGTAGCCGCGAAAGCAGCCCTCATAGTCAGCAAGACTGGTGAGACGAGATGGTATACCCCAGCTTTCGAGAAGTGGCATCGCACTCGAAACGCCGTCATCCAGCCACGGGGTCGCGATACCTGATCTGGCCAGTTCGAACGGAAACGGAATTTCCGAACCTAAAATTGCGAGTGGATTCCACCGCTTGTCCTGCAAGGTTTCGGCGAGAAACACCATTGGCGGAATGCCGACACCACCGCCGATCAACAGGCAATTGGGACGTTCGGCTGACACTTCGAATGACTTGCCGATCGGGCCAAGCACGCTAATCGAATCTCCAGGCCGTTTGGCGGCGAGCAAATGCAGGCCTTCGCCGACGATCTTGTACAAGATATCAATACAGTCACCGACTGAACGCATAATCGACAATGGGCGGCGCATCGGCACAGTGTCGTCACACTGGATATGTACGAAACTTCCGGGCCGTGCCGCTTCGGCACATTTCGGCGCGCGAAGCCGCATGATGAACTGATCGCCCGGGAACGCCTCACTAGCGACCAGCTCGCCTTCTTCAACGAACAGGGTACCGCGGTTAGATTGTGCGTGTTTCTGTACCGCTGTCGTCAACGCGACTCCATCGCCTGACCTACCCTCTCGAGCACCGCCATGCGAACGGCGACTCCATTAGCCACCTGTTGAGTGATGGCCGAGGCAGGGCTGTCCGCGAGCACGGACTCTATTTCAATGCCTCGATTCATTGGTCCCGGATGCATAACGATTGCGCCGTCCGCGGCGCTTTGCATTCGCTCCGAACTGATGCCGTAATTGGCAAAGTACTCGTCAATTCCGGGTATACCGTCGAGACTGCCAATTCGTTCGCGCTGAATGCGCAACGCCATGACGACATCGGCACCGCGCAAACCGTCATCGAGGTTGTCGATTATAGTCGCGAAGGGCATCTCGTCAGGATCTGGCGCAAGTGCGGGCGGCGATATCAGTCGCAACTGACCTACGCCCAGAGTATTGAGACCCTCAGCCGCCGACCTTGCAACGCGTGAGTGCATAATGTCGCCAACAATCGCAACCACCAGGTTTTTTATTTGCCCCTTGCGCTGGCGAATAGTCAGCAGGTCGAGCAGTCCTTGTGTCGGGTGCGAAACGTCAGCTTCACCGGCATTCAGAATGCTGGTGTGTTCGTTCGCGTGCCGCGCAATATAGGCAGGTACGCCCGAGCTGGCATCGCGCACGACCATAATGTCGACCCGCATCGCCTGCAGTGTGTAGATTGTGTCCAGAATGCTTTCGCCTTTCTTTCGCGACGAGGTGTTGACGTCGAGATTCAGGACGTCCGCCCCAAGACGTTTAGCGGCCAGGTCGAAGGAAGCTCGTGTGCGGGTGCTGGGCTCGAAAAACAGATTCGCCACAGTGCGCCCGACCAATGACCGATTGCGTATCGTCGCCTCACCCGGTGCGATCACGTATCGCTGCGCGTGATCCAGCAACTCGATGAGCACGGTTCTACTCAGGCCCTTCAGAGTCAGGAGGTGACGCAGCCTGCCGTCCGCATTGAATTGCAGATTTGTCTCTTTGTCACCGGGTGGAAAAACTTCGATCGCTTGCATGGCGAGGCAAGTTTACTGGCTTCACTGAACGTGCGCCAGCGCAAACCCGCAGATGCGATGCAACTAACCGCCGAAGTTGATTTTCGCTTCGAGATTGGAGCGCGAATCGGCGTGGGACATTGCTTCTTCGAGCGTGATCGTCCCGGCATTGTAAAGCTCAAGTAACGCAGCGTCGAAGGTCCGCATGCCCTGCTCGCCGCTGTCCTTGTGCGCATCTTTCAAGGCCGAAATATCGCCCTTGAGCATCAGGTCCTTGATGTGTGGCGTGTTGAGCATGAGCTCGACCGCCGCGACCAACTTGCCACTGCGCGAAAGTACCAGACGCTGCGACAAGATCGCGCGCAGATAATGGGCGAGGTCCATAAACACCTGGCGGTGCTGTTCCTGTGGAAACAGGTTGACGATTCGGTCCAGAGTTTCCGCGGCATTGTTGGAGTGCAAGGTACCAATCACGAGGTGGCCCGTGCCTGCCATATCGAGCGCGGCTTGCATCGATTCGGTATCGCGAATCTCACCGATCTGGATAACGTCAGGTGCCGCACGCATTGCACTCTTGAGTGCTCGACCATAGGACTTGGTATCGAGTCCCACTTCACGCTGGTTGACGATCGATTTTTTGTTCGGGTGCAGAAATTCGATGGGATCTTCAATCGTGATGATGTGTGAAGAGGTTTTCTCGTTGCGATGATTCACCATCGCTGCGAGCGTCGTCGACTTGCCGCAGCCGGTCGCGCCGACCATCAGAATTAGACCGCGACGTAGCATTATCAGGTCTTTGAGCTGCGCCGGCATGCCGAGCTCATCAAGCGTGGGCAGCTCCGACGTAATGTATCGCAACACCATCGCAACATTAGAGCGTTGATGAAACACATTGACCCGGAAGCGCCCAAGTCCGGGCTCAGAGATTGCGAAGTCGATTTCGAGCTCTTTGGTGAAAGTTTCAAGCTGGTCCTCATTCATCAGCTCGAACGCTGCCTGCTTTACCATCTTCGGCGTCATTTCGAGCTTATTCACTGGCATTATTTTGCCGTCAATCTTGATCTTGGCAGGTGAATACGGCGAGAAGAAAAGGTCCGACGCCTTTTTCTCAACCATCAGTTTGAATAGTGGTTTTACGTTCATTTAGAGAATCGTCCGTGACGCTCAGAACGTCTGAGCAGTATCGTCTTCAATAATCTTGAGGCTCTCCGATTGCTGATCGGCAATGGAGGAATCGCGCTTACTTTCAAGTTTGACGCGCAGACGCAACTCATTCTTGGAGTCGGCGTTACGCATAGCTTCTTCATAGCTGATGGTGGCCTGCTCATATAGATCGAACAGGGCCTGGTCGAAGGTCTGCATTCCCAAGCGCGTCGACTTTGCCATGATCTCCTTAATCTGACCGACGTCACCCTTAAAGATGAGATCGGCGACCAACGGAGTATTGAGCATGACTTCCATTGCGGCGACACGCCCTACACCACCTTCACGCGGCACCAGCCGCTGCGAAATAAATGCTTTGGTGTTCAGGGAAAGATCCATCAGCAATTGCTGGCGGCGTTCCTCCGGGAAAAAGTTGATAATTCGATCGAGCGCCTGGTTCGCGCTATTGGCGTGCAATGTCGCGAGACACAGATGGCCGGTTTCGGCGAACTGAATACCGTATTCCATCGTTTCCCGGTCGCGAATCTCACCAATTAGAATTACATCAGGTGCCTGACGCAGTGTGTTTTTCAGCGCCGCGTGCCAGGTCTCGGTATCCACGCCCACTTCCCGCTGAGTAATGACGCAGCCGTTATGCGGATGCACATATTCAACCGGATCCTCAATCGACACGATGTGACCGCGGGAGTTGCCGTTGCGGTGCCCGATCATCGCGGCCATCGTCGTTGATTTACCTGAGCCGGTACCACCAACAACAATACATAGACCGCGCTTGTTCATGACGACATCTTTGAGAATCGGTGGCAATTCCAGGTCTTCGAGCGTCGGTATTTCGGTCGTGATGGTCCGTAAGACCGCCCCAACAAAACCTTGCTGTATGAATGCGCTAACACGGAATCGGCCGATACCCTGCGGCGCGATCGCAAAGTTGCACTCTTTCGTCGCATCAAATTCTTTGATCTGCTTGTCGTTCATGATCGAACGAACCATGATCGCCGCCTGATCTCCAGTCAGCGGATTATCGGTTGCTTTGTGTATCGTTCCATCGACTTTGATCGCAGGAGGAAATCCCATCGTGAGAAACAGGTCAGAGCCTTCTCGCTCAACCATTTTCCTGAGCAGGTTTTGCGTCAACCGTACTGCTTGTTCGCGTTCCATTTTCCATCTCTCCGTCAGGACTGCCCGTTGGCAACCCTAGAAGTTCTCTTTCTGCACAGCACGGAAGCGTGCTTCTTCCTTGTTAATTAATCCTTTCGACATCAGCTCGGCTAGATTCTGATCCAGCGTATGCATGCCGACTCCCTGGCCCGTTTGAATTGCTGAGTACATTTGTGCGATCTTGCCTTCGCGAATCAGGTTTCTGATAGCCGGCGTACCGATCATGATCTCGTGGGCGGCGACACGGCCACCACCGACTTTCTTGAGCAAAGTCTGCGAAATAACGGCGCGCAATGACTCCGATAACATCGAGCGGACCATTTCTTTTTCCGCGGCCGGAAATACGTCGACAATACGATCGATCGTTTTGGCCGCAGAGCTCGTATGCAGCGTTCCAAATACCAGGTGACCGGTTTCGGCTGCCGTTAGCGCCAGTCGAATCGTCTCAAGGTCGCGCAACTCACCGATAAGGATGACGTCAGGGTCCTCGCGCAACGCTGAGCGCAGCGCCTCATTAAAGCCGAGCGTATCGCGATGCACCTCGCGCTGATTGATCAGTGACTTCTTGGATTCGTGAACAAACTCTATCGGATCCTCGATGGTGAGAATGTGGTCAGGTTTATTATCATTGATGTAATCGACCATCGCAGCGAGGGTAGTACTCTTGCCCGAACCGGTTGGTCCGGTTACCAGCACTATTCCTCTGGGGTGCATCGACACATCTTTGAAAATCGCCGGCGCACCCAGATCATCAAGCGTCAGAATCTCGGAGGGGATAGTTCTGAATACCGCGGCGGAGCCACGATTCTGGTTGAATGCGTTGACGCGAAAGCGGGCGAGCTTCGGAATTTCGAAGGAAAAATCGGTCTCGAGAAATTCCTCATAATCCTTGCGCTGCTTGTCATTCATGATGTCGTACACCATGCTATTGACGTCTTTGTGGGTCAGTGCAGGCATGTTGACACGCTTGATGTCGCCATCGACACGAATCATCGGCGGCACACCGCCGGACAAGTGCAGGTCGGATGCGTTGTTCTTTACCGTGAACGACAACAGCTGGGCAACGTCGACGGCCATATTTCTTCCTCTTCTTGATCGGCCGGACTTACCATAACCCGGCCTTGGATATGGCCTAGTATAGCGAAGCACCGGGAGTAAAACGTGATTAGAGTCACGGAAAACTTGCGAAAAATCCGAGATTTGCTGGCGAAAGCTGCTGTGGATGCGGGCCGCGATGCCGATAGCGTGAAATTGCTTGCCGTCAGTAAGAAACAGCCCGCCTCGAGCGTGCTTGACGCCGCTGGCGCCGGGCAACGCGATTTTGGCGAAAACCAGGTTCAGGAAGGACTCGAAAAGATCGCGACCCTGGCCAACGATGAACTCGTCTGGCACTTCATTGGCCACTTGCAAACCAACAAGACCCGTGCCGTTGCCGAACATTTTTCCTGGGTCCATTCTATCGACCGCCTGAAGACCGCCGAACGATTGAGCCGGCAGCGCCCGGGTTCGCTTGGCGGTCTGAACGTCTGCCTGCAGGTCAATGTCGATGACGAAGACAGCAAGTCGGGAATGGCGCCCGCTACGGTACGGGAACTGGCGGCTCGGATAGTCGATTTGCCGCGACTGAAGTTGCGCGGCCTGATGTGTTTGCCGGCCGTTCGCCATGACTTCGAGGCGCAACGTGAACCATTTGCTCGCTTGAGCCGCCTTGCTGATCAACTTCGTGCCGATGGAATTCCTACCGATACTCTAAGCATGGGCATGAGTGGTGATTATCGTGCTGCGATTTTCGAAGGCGGTACAATAGTGCGCATTGGTACGGCCGTGTTCGGGCCGAGGAACGCAGCATGAGTGATTACAAAGTCGGTTTCATTGGCGGTGGCAACATGGCCCGGGCCCTTGCGGGCGGTCTCGTGTCGAGCGGTTACCGGCCTGAGAACATTCTGATCGCCGAGCCCAGTGCCGAACGCCGCGATGAATTGAGCGCTGAACTTCCAGGCGTCCAGATCAGCGCGAACAACAGCGGCGTTGCCGGCATTGCCGACTGCTTGGTATTGTCCGTCAAACCTCAGATGATGCGCGACGTGTGCCTCGATCTCGCCGCAACCGTTCAGGTTAGCAATCCTCTGGTCATTTCGGTTGCTGCTGGCGCACACAGTCGTGATATTGATGCCTGGCTGGGCGGAAATCTCGCCGTTGTACGCGTGATGCCGAATCAACCCGCGTTGTTATTGCAAGGCGCATCCGGACTGTTTGCGAATGATGCGACAAGTAATAAGCAGCGTGACCGCGCGAGTGACATCATGTCGGCCGTCGGCAGTGTCGTACATGTTCCTGATGAAGAAGACATCGACGCGGTAACCGCAATTTCGGGAACCGGGCCTGCTTACTTTTATTTGCTGATCGACATGTTGATTCGATCGGCCGAAGACATGGGTATCGACGCACAGGCGGCGCACAAGCTGGTCATGGACACGGCAAAGGGATCTGCTGCGCTGGCGGCCGTCAGTGGTGAAACCATGGAAGCAATGATCGAACATGTTCGCTCGCCTGGCGGCACGACCGCAGCGGCATTCGAGGTTTTTGACGACAGAAAGGTCCGAGATATCTTTGCAGCGGCATTTACCGCAGCAAAAGACAGGGCCGTTAAACTTGCGGGTCAGGAATAAGCCATGCCACGAAATGTTGCCCAAGCCATTGATTTCATCGTCCAGGCGATTGCGAATTTATACCTGCTCGTTTTGTTATTACGTCTTTGGCTCCCGGTGTTGCGGGCGGACTTTCGCAACCAGTTGGCTCAGGCAATTCTCAAAATTACATCACCGCTTGTGATTCCCATGCGCCGCATCATGCCATCGTTAGGCAGAGTAGATACGGCGACGATTCTCGTTGCATTCGTTATCCAGTATCTGACAATCTTGCTGGTATTGCTGATCTACGGGCAAAGCGCCAGTTTCGTCCCAATCGCGATCACCGCAATCGTCAATCTGGTCTTCCTTTCATTACGACTATTCGCTTTCGCGATCGTGATACGCGTTGTTCTCAGCTGGATTTCGCCAGGCGGCCACAACCCAGCAACGGCCATCATCGCAACGATTACTGAACCTGTGCTGCGGCCCTTCAGACGCTTGGTTCCGCCAATTGGCGGACTCGATATATCACCAATTTTCGCAATGATTCTACTGTTCGCAGTGTCGATTGTTGTGAACGGTTTCAAGCCGATCGGAATTTGATCTCCAGTTCACCCCATTGTGCACGTTGGCACGGCGAAGATTTGTTGCTATCTGTCAGGGTTCAGCCGAGAACGAGTCGAAACGAAATACTTGGTGTCCGCAATGGTTGTTTGCAAATTCATACGACGGCGGCACCTACTGATGGCAAGGCCAACAAAGCCGTCATTCGATTGCTCGCCGACTACTTGCACGTTGCACCGTCGCGAATCACGCTGACCCACGGTCAGACACATCGCAACAAACGCCTCGTTATCGCGGGTCCACTTGACGTGCCGGACAGCCTGCGTGTCGCGACATAAGCAAAAAATGGTTTATAGTGTTTGCTTGGGGAGAGGGGCAGGAATCATGCGAATTATAAAAGTATTGATCGCTTTGTCATTGCTTGGACTTGTCGCCGCTTGCGGCGGGACAGGTGAGTCAGCCGATGTTCCGGAAGCTCAGCCAGCAGGAGCGACGAGCGTCGACATTGGCGATTACGTGGTGCACTTTAGTGCCCAGTCGACTGATCAATTGCCGCCGGAGGTTGCTCGCGCATACAACATCGTACGCAGCAAGAATCGGGCAATGCTAAATGTGTCTGTCTTGCGTGAATCCGACAGCCGCCCCGTCTCTGCAAGCGTCACTGTGAAGACCGTTAATCTCACGGGCCAGCTGAAGAATATTACGCTGCGACAGATCGACGAACAGGAAGCGATCTATTACATCGGCGAAGTTCCCGTAGCCAATCGTGAAACGCTGATATTCGACATTAGCGTTATGCCGGAAGGTGTCGACACGGCATCAGATGTTCGCTTCAAACGGCAGTTTTTCACCGACTGAAAAAGAACTCTTCAGAATAGAGAATA
>Ga0255052_10001430_pt1 | contig 17928 bp, 13 predicted proteins | sample JV7_2_21_MG_FD_188632 | JGI IMG/M metagenome (GOLD analysis project Ga0255052, IMG submission 188632) | Seawater microbial communities from Jervis Inlet, British Columbia, Canada - JV7_2_21 | ecosystem: Environmental > Aquatic > Marine > Inlet | place: Canada: British Columbia | collected...
CGCTTTTTCGCTATTCTTTTCGTATTACTTGTTGTTGTTCACGATCTACTACGTTGTGCACGTCGATTACCGCTTCCTGTTTATGGGGGTGCGAGTATTCCGCGCAGAAGAGCTGCTGCTGCTGGTCGTGTACGCGCCGATGTTTTTCCTGTTCTTTTTAGCCAATTCCCTTCGTGTTAATGCCGCGATGCGCACGGATGGGCAGCCAGAATGGAAGAGCATGCTTATCGCTGGCATTGGTAATTCATTGGGCTTGATGCTGATCGTTGTAGTCCAATACGTAACTTTCGCTGCTACCGGAACGGTCTATTGGACAGACGGCTGGCTGTACGTGAATTTGTTATTCGCGGTCGTGCCGATGATGTTTGTATTGCCGTATTTCAACCGCTATTTCTTCCGCATGACCGGAAGAATCTATCTGGGTCCGATCGTGACCTGCCTGGTGTTCATCATGATTCTGTTGACGAATACGGTTGTCTATTTGCCGCTGTAAGAGCTTCACTTACTGTGGAAGCGAATCCAGAATCGCCTGAAACCTGGGGTGATCCCGAAGCGGGTCAAGATCTGAATCGTTTTCGATCCAGGTGCGTGAAATGACTGAGTCTTCGAGGCAATCGAGAGCCCTGTCAAAGTTCCCGTACCTTGTAAAAAAGCAGGCTGAGTTGTAACGTGTCGCGGCATCATCGGGATTCAGTTCCAGAGCGCGTTCGGCCCATTCCTTCGCGCGATCATGTTGCTCAAGTATGATCAAGCCCGCAGACCCGAGATAATAGGCGCGCTGGTTGTCAGGGTAGTCATCAAGAATCCTCTTGGCGCGTTCGACGCCGATTTCTGCGGTGCGGCGTGCACCATCATTATCGCCGGCAGCGAGATACATCGTTGTTGCCAGCAAGGGACTCTCGAAGTCGTCGGGATTGAATTCGGTGGCTTTATCGAAACTATGAATTGCCTGATCAGTCTTGCCCTGATGATGCTCAGCGCGAGCCAGGTGATGCCAGGCTCTGCTGAATTGCGGGTCAATCTCCACAGCCTTGCGATGCGCTTTCTCCGACTCGTTGAATCGTTGGTCGGCGGCGTAAGCGCTACCACGAGCGAAGAAACTAAGTGCATCGCCCGGTGCGATTCGCATTGCATTATCGGCGGCTTCATCCGCCATGCGCGGCCACTTACTGTCTCGGGAAAAAAAGTTCGCCATGAATCCACATTCTTCGGCCAGATGTACCCAGGCGCGAAGAAAATCCGGATCGAGATCGACCGCTTTGCGGAACATTTCTGCTGCAAGTTCTCTGTCTCTCTCGCCACCGGAAATCGAATAGCCGCGGCCACGGAGGAAGTATTCGTAAGCTTTCGGATCCTGCGTCGTAGGACTGGGCAGGCATTCCACACCGAGCCGGCACTCCAATGCGCCCAGAATATGCGAGGCGATGTCATCCTGAATCGCGAATATGTCGTCGAGTTCGCGATCGTACGTTTCCGACCAGAGGTGCGAATCGGTTGCGGCTTCGATTAGCTGTGCGGTAACCCGGATGCGATTCCCGGATTTGCGAACGCTACCTTCGAGAATATGAGCTACCTGCAATTTGTCGGCAGCTGCTTTGAGGTCGGTCTCTTTGCCTTTAAATGAAAATGACGAAGTCCGCGAGGCCACGCGGAGCCCTGATATGCGTGTAAGGACATTTAGAAGCTCCTCAGTCAGCCCGTCGCAAAAGTGCTCCTGGTCCTTCTCAGCGCTCATGTCGGGGAACGGTAATACTGCAAGCGATGGGCTTTCTGTCAATGCAGTTTCGGCGACGGCATCTGGAGTTTTCTCGATGCCGGAGGACGTAATATCAAACGCCCACGCGAGTATGGCGGCCAATGGAAGGCCCATCACTACCAGGACAATGACGAGAGTTAGCCCCCAGGCGGGGAGGCCGATTGGCTCGAAAGTCGTCTCAGCGACCTGAATTAGCAGCCATCCTACGATGATGTAGGCAACGACAACTCGTATAACCTTGCGTCGTTGAAGTTCTTCGAGGAAACGACTCATCGACGCATTATATAGCCTATCGATTCGGCCGATTCAGTGTTCTGTGACAAATAAGCCTTTCTTTTCCTTGAACATCTGCTACAGTCCGCTCCGTCCTGGCGCACATCGGTCTGCGCCAATCCCTCCGACACCGCGATTCTGCGCTCTCGGAGTACCTATTTAGAATTCCAGTCTGGACCGAACCGTGCATGCTTATATCTTGCTGCGGGTCAGACGATTTCGGAGTACCACCAAATGTTATTTAATCAACTCGGCCTGTCGGCCGAATTGCTGCGTGCGGTCGAAAAACAGGGTTACACAGAAGCAACCCCGATCCAGCGCGAAGCTATCCCACTTATTCTCGAAGGCCGCGATGTCATGGGCTGTGCCCAGACAGGCACTGGCAAGACAGCGGGCTTCACGTTGCCTTTGTTACAGCGCCTGCAACCAGAGTCGCGCTCCAAGGAGCGCTCCAACGGTTCAAGCGGGAAACGACGCGTTCGCGCACTGATTCTTGTGCCAACACGAGAACTCGCGGCCCAGGTCAGTGAGAGTGTTGGCAACTACGGTTGCCACATGCCCATCAAGTTCATGCAAATCTACGGCGGCGTAAGTGCCAAGCCACAGATCGCGCGCTTGCGCGAAGGCGTCGACATTGTTGTCGCAACGCCCGGTCGTTTGCTCGACCATATGCAGCAAGGAAATATTGATCTGTCATCGGTTGAGGTGCTGGTTCTGGATGAAGCCGATCGCATGCTCGACATGGGCTTTATCCGCGACATTCGCAAGATCCTGAAGCAGGTGCCGGCGCAACGGCAGAACCTGCTGTTCTCGGCAACGTTCTCCAAAGAGATCCGTGGCCTTGCCGCGAACCTCCTGGATAATCCGGCGGAAATACAGGTTGCGCCGCGCAACACTACGGCGGAGCGGGTTAGCCAACTCGTGTACCCGGTCGACAAAGCCCGCAAGCGCGAACTCCTGTCGGAGCTCATCGGTAAAGGTAACTGGCGTCAGGTGCTTGTATTCACTCGCACCAAGCATGGCGCCAATCGCCTCGCTGAGCAGCTGAGCAAGGATGGTCTGAACGCGGTCGCGATTCATGGCAATAAGTCACAAGGCGCACGCACTCGTGCGTTGTCAGATTTCAAAGCGGGCAAGGCAAGAGTATTGGTAGCTACTGACATCGCGGCTCGCGGTCTTGATATCGACAAGCTGCCACATGTTGTCAACTACGAATTACCACACGTGCCGGAAGACTACGTGCATCGTATTGGTCGCACAGCTCGTGCGGGACTGGACGGTCATGCGATTTCTCTGGTCTGCGTGGATGAAGAAAAACTGCTGCGCGATATCGAAAAGCTGCTAAAGCGCGATATCGAGAAAGAGATTGTTCCCGGCTACGAGCCGAATCCGCGCATCAAGGCCGAACCCATTAATAAGGGACGACGGCAACGTTCGACACCACAGCGCGCCAAGCCTCGCAAGAAAAAGAGGAATGGAAACTCGAGCGCTCGTAGACAAAACCGACGAATTCCGTCCTAGTCGAGCGCCGTCAGTTGCTGCTTTATCCAGGCACTATCCGGCTCGAATTCAAGAGCTTTCCGATAATTCTCGCGAGCACCGTCGATATCGTTGGTTTCTGTCAGGACCTGGGCGCGCAAAACGTAGGTTTGTGAAGACTGTGGGAAAAACTCCAGATTAAGGTCGATAAAACCTAAAGCCCCGTCATAGTCGCCACGGACGCCGAAGTCTTCAGCTACGCGCATCAATACGCGCTCACTGAAATCGAAGGTGTAGCCGCCGTGGTAGCGCTCGCGAAGCTGTCGGTATTTCTCGATGCCCATCTCGAGACCGTCCTCCGCCACTGATTGCTTCAGGATATCCTCGATCATCTCCGGTTTTGCCTGGCCTCTGTGACAAGTGGCGCAAGTCACTTGCACCGGCGGCTCTGAAGTGTGGGGAAACGCGGCGGCGATCTGCTTATTAATGCTGCCGACCAGCTTGATCATTTCTCGGGCTTTAAGCTTTTTCTCTTTATCATCCAGTGTGAAGTCATAGGTACTCAGATCTGCCTCGACCTCGCCTACATGACAGGCGGAGCAGCGCGACCCGGTACCCTGCGAAAACCCACGCATGGTGTCGCGAAGTTCGCCGGAGCTTATATCTTTTGGTAATACCTCGAGATTCGACGGATCGTCGAACAAGCCGGCCTGCGCCGGAACGCTGCATATTAATAACAATACTACTGACAGCCTGGACACACTGTGAATACAAGAAGCCATCTCGACGGTCCCCCCGGTAAATAACGGCACTGGCTTTGATGCGTTGCAGGCGCGGTAGTTCCGCTTTGTCGAAAATTAGCAACAGTGATCACCTAGATGCTAATTTCGCATCCTTGTACAAAACAGATATGGCTCTTGACGAAAACATTCTAAGCAAGGATGAGTATGAAAAAGCGCTCGCAGGCAAGCGTCATTTTCGTGACTTTGCGCTACCGGCGAATTAGCTCGTAATAAGTAAACGCCTGCCGCGGTCCTCTAGATTGATGAAGACCAAAGCAATACACCCTATGCAACGAGTTCAGGCCGCTATTACGATTCTGCTGTTTGTCTTACTCTTGCCCGCGCTTGTATCGGGGCAGGGCAACAGCAAGGCGCCCGACTGGACGTTGGTGTCGGCGCAAGGTGAGGTGTTTCAACTTAGTGAAGAAGTCAGGGAACAGCCCGTCATTCTACTTTTCTGGGCCACCTGGTGCCCTTATTGCAAAGCACTGATGCCGCATCTTCACAGCTTGCGGCTTGAACATAGCGACAAGGTCAGGATCCTGGCGATCAATTTCAGGGAGGACGGTGATCCGGTCGAATTCATCCACAATGCGGGCTATGACTTCACGGTGCTACCGGACGGAGACGCAGTTGCTGCGGCCTATAATGTTTACGGCACGCCAGGTTTGATTATCGTCGATCAGGACCGGAACGTTCGCTTCGACTTGCGAACATTGCCGAGACGAGAACCACCGATTTCGAAAAAGTCACTTGGTCATACGGGAATGGCTGCTTACCGCGCACCTTACTGGGCTGCTGAGATCCGAAAAAGCCTCGATGTGGTTCTCGAAGACGCTGCGCAATGACTAAGGTACGCATCAAGCACAAGGCAACGGGTCTGGTGCTGGCCGATGGACCGCTCGGCTGGGGCATTACTCCGTTCGAGGGCAACTTCTACATCAGCAGGAAATACCTTAAGACAGATCAATTTCGAAAAAATTATGTGCCCGGGCTGTGTCTGTACAAATTTCTGTACGTGTGGATGGACTTGCACCTCGAAGAGGGCAAGCGCATTCGCGATCTGGCCTGGATGTACTGGCTTCCCAATCCGCTATTGCCGTTCATTTGGTTTCGGGTGGCACTGCCTCGGGCGCACCATGAAATTGAGGTCGAAGAGTATTGAGCGTCGTTATTGCGCTTCTTCCAGGGTCTCACTGACCTCCAACCAGGTCCATTCGAGCGACTCGATATCTGACGTAACGGTGGCCTGTTCCTGTACAAGTCGCGACAACTCGTCATTACGATCCGCGTCGAGATAGATCGACTCATCAGCGAGCTGCGAATTCAGTGCTTCCAGTGCGGAACGCTTGCTGGCCAGTTCTGTTTCGATGTCGCGAATCTTGTCGTAAAGCGGTTTCAGCCGCTCGCGCCGCTGCGCTTGTTGGCGGCGCTGCTGTTTCTTATTGACAAGCCTGGTGGCCCCCATGTCTGCAGCAACGTCACCGTCGTGCTTATTGCCGAGTTCCCGTTCCTTCAGCCACGCCGGGTATTCGTCCAGGCTGCGATTGAAACGATCAACAATTCCATCGTGTACGATTAACAACTCATCACATACGCTGCGCAGCAGGTGACGATCGTGTGAGATGACGACCAGGGCGCCCGTGTATTCGATTAAAGCGACGCTCAAGGCCTGGCGCATTTCAAGATCAAGGTGGTTGGTGGGTTCGTCGAGAAGCAGCAGATTCGGTTGCTGACGAATCATCAATGCCAGCACCAGGCGTGCCTTTTCGCCACCGGAAAAAGGTGCGACGGGTTCGAAAATTCGCTCACCGCTGAAACCAAATCGGCCCAGGAAGTTTCGCAAGTCCTGCTCACGATCATCAGGTGCGATAACACGCAGGTGGTCGATCGGGCTTTGCTCAGGTCTCAGGAGTTCCAGCTGATGCTGCGCAAAATAACCAATGTTGGTGTCCTTGCCGATGACGCGCTCACCGTCGAGTACGGTACTACCGGCTGCGAGCGCCTTCACCAGTGTGGACTTACCAGCACCGTTGACTCCCAGGAGCCCAACGCGGTCGCCAGCCGATAAATTCAGGTTGATGCCGCTGAGTACTTTAACGGTGTCATCACCGTCCGAATAGCCCACCGATGTATCGATCAGTCCCAGCAAGTGCTGCGGCTGTTTTTTTGGCTCGATAAAATGAAAGCGAAACGGTGAGTCCACATGCGCTGGTGCGATTTTTTGCATTCGTTCCAGCATCTTCAGTCGGCTTTGTGCCTGACGCGCCTTGGATGCTTTGTAGCGAAAGCGATCCACGTAGCTTTGAATGTGCGCTATGTCTTTTTGCTGGCGTGTATACATAGCCTGTTGCTGCGCTAATTGTTCGGCACGCTGCGCTTCGAATTGACTGTAGTTGCCCGTGAACTGACGAATCTCCTGATGTTCGATGTGTGCGATGCGTGTACACACCTGGTCCAGGAAATCGCGATCGTGCGAAATGACCAGCAACATTCCCTCGTAGCGCTTTAACCAGCGTTCCAGCCACAAGATGGCGGGCAAATCGAGATGGTTAGTTGGCTCATCAAGCAACAGAATATCAGAGCGGCACATCAACGCCCGGGCAAGGTTGAGGCGCATACGCCAGCCGCCAGAAAATTCCCGAACGGCCTTGTGATTTTCCTCATTGGCAAAGCCCAGCCCGTGAAGTAGCCGGGCTGCACGTGACTCGGCACTGAATCCGTCAATGACTTCCATTCTCTCGTGCAGATGGTGCAATTTATCGTTGTCGTGCGATGGGCTCGTTTCGCACTCGGCGATGGTCGCTTGAATCTTGCGAAGCTCGGTATCGCCGTCCATAACGTAATCGACAGCGGAACCTGAACCGTGCGGACTTTCCTGTGCGACGTGCGCGATTACGTCCTGCGGGCGCAGCCCAAGCTCACCGTCATCCGCTTCCAGTTCACCCATTATCATCGCAAACAGCGAGGATTTGCCGCTGCCGTTGGCTCCAATCAAACCCATACGCTGCCCGGCGTGTAGCTGGAAGCTCACGTTTTCCACGAGCACCTTGCGGCCGCGTCGAAGGCTGATGTTGGAGAGATTTAGCACGATGAGAGGATGGTCGATTGTGGCAGTGGAGCGGGATTATAGATCAAAAACGAAAATACTCATTGTTTCAACAGGATAGGTATTAGCACGAATTGCATGAGCCGTGCTGAAACGACATAAATTCTGCTAGCGCGAGTGCAGAGTTGGAGCAATAAGGTCACCCGGCCGTGATCGCGTTTGCGTTGCCGAGGAAGTCCAACTCCAGCCTCATAAAGTGCCGGGGCGCCAGGTGTCCCGACCGGAATCAAAGCGATCAAAGTCTTCTTAGGACGCATGCCGCTTCTCCTTTGTCAGGGGTAACAGAACAGAAAACCCCGCCTGGGGCGGGGTCTTCAGTTTCTACAGATGTGGATTGGAAATGCTATTCGCCGGTCGCTCCGGTCTTGAGTACGGCCATCGACCACGTGATCGGCAATAGCACAAAGGACAGGAAATAAAATGCCTGCCCAGGTAACACGACTTGCGGTGCCACAACGCCCAAGAGTACAGAGATCAGTGGCGGTAGCATTCCAACCAACGCGCCTATCAGCATCAGGTTCAGTCCCTGGCTGTCTCTCTCTGATGCGGTCGCGGAACTGTAGCTCTTGTACACGGCAAGCAGCGAGCCTCCCAGATAGAAAAGGACGATTGCACCAATAAAAAAGCTTGCAAAGGTATTTAGTCCGCTGGTTGCCTCAGGCGTAGCCAGAATGCGCCAGGCAATAAACAGACCGGCCGCGAGTCCCGGAAGATATAGCAATTTGTTTGCACCAGAGCGCAAATGCACCATAAGAAACGTCAGGATTGACGCGACACCCAGGAAGACAAGTATCGTCTCAATTGCATTGGCGATATTGCGCATCGTGTAGCTTTCCAGGTATGGGCCCGTCAGGAAGGCGAAGCTAAACAACACGCCGGCGAGTGCGAGAGCGGCGGTAGACTGCGTCTGCTTCTGCAGGTATGCGCGCATAGTGAAACCCAGGAAGCAGAAACCGACCAGAAATCCGGCGTGGGCCAGGAACTTCCGTTGTGCTACCGGCTCGCCAAACGTCACATCCAGCGACATCTCGTTGCCGTCGCGAACAACAACAAATTCCCAGGTATCGCCAATTTCCGGCCGGTTGCGACGTGACAATGCGTTAGCATCCGTCAGCGCAATCCCACCCAATGACAGGATTTCATCGCCGATCATCAGGCCGCCGGCCTCTGCGGGACTTCCAGCAAGAACCTGATTAACTACATTATTTCGATCGGTGCCCCAGCCGCCTTGCGCGTAATTGCTGACGTCGAGCCAGCCGAAGATTCCCCAAATGGCGACAATCGCCCCAAATATCGTAAGTTGAATCTTGTACTTACTTGCATCAACAGTGCTCATAGATAACCCCCTTATCTTTCTTATTGGTATAGAAGTGAAAACACCTCGCCGATGGTACCCGCCCACGGGCATTTTTCCCAATTGCACAGGAACAGGCTACAGAGTCAGGGGCTTAGGCGCACGATCGAGCGCCGAGAATACTAATGGGCCATCATTCGGCCGACATTCACCTTGAACTGCAAAAACACGATGCCACTGATGGTTTCATCCATTATCCTGGAGTCGTACATCTTTTCGACGGCTTTCTTTGGCATGTAGGTGAGGTTGAAGCCGACGTATCGATTGCCAATCGTCAGGCTCGGCAATGCTCCCGGAAATGGTTTGTTGTCGTTCACGTCTTTGCGTGTCATCACAAATGCGTTGACGCCGGCATCCAGATAGAAACCATTCAGTCGATCGGTTGCGTACAAATTGCGGTGCAAGCCGGCACCGGCCATGTACGACATCTCGTCACTGCTATCACGAAAGCCGTTGACCATGACCAACTTCTTCCAACGAGTTTGTGTCGCGAATTGGTACTCGAGACCGAGTCCGTAATTGTCTTCATTCCACTCTTCGCTGGCATCGACGTGAATCGATTTGCCATTGAAGACGGCACTGAGTTCACCACCAAGGGCAGACGATATCGGCAGACAAATCAGCAGGGAGAAGAGGGCGGCTTTTGTGGCATAGAGTATTTTCATGCCGATAAAAGGTGCAAAGCGTATGCCAGAAATGTAACGTCTTTATTTTCAACGAGTTATGAATTTGTTTTCGGCGCACTGTAAAGCTAGCCGACACGGCTTTACAAGCCAGTGTGACGGGCGTCACAGTTCGTCAGCTTCCGGCGAACATCAAACGAACCGTATGTGCTGAGTCATGTCCATCGGCGGCACCGTAGCGAATGATCAGATCTGTACGTCCATCTCCGTCGACATCGTCGGTGGTAACGAGGTCCCCGTTACGGGGCAAGTCGATATTTACGTCGATAGCATCTTCGGCAAACAGATTCGCGGTCGGGACACCGTAATAAAAACTCAGACGATCGGTTTGCGTTTGCATCATAAGATCTTGCTGTCCGTCGGCATTAAAGTCGGCGACCTTAATTGCCGGAATATCGACGTGCCCACTGGTGACACTGAATCGAACATTTGTTCTGGTGACATGGTTGGCCGGTTCACGGTAGGTGTCGTTTGTCATTCGGAAAAATTGAAGTTGCAGCGAGACATTGCCCGATATCAACGCCCGGATGACCCGGCCGAAAGTTAGTCGTACCTTTCTGATTAGCAGGTCCTTTTTTCCATCGCCGTCAATGTCTGTAGTGATCAGTCCGTATTGCAGACCTTCAGACGCGAGCAGAGCATCCTCATCCTCCCGATAAGTAAGTTGGTTGCCAACCCTGCGTCCAAGATGCAGGCGAAAATCGTTGCGCTTGTCGAATACACCCTCGCTTAGCGTAGATTCTGTCAGGATGTCGGGAATCTGGTCACCGTTCAAATCCTCAATTGACCAGATGCGGTTTTCGCGGCGTCCGTCTTGGTTGACCGAGCCGAAATCACCCCGCGACGCCAATAATTCGGCCTCACTGAGAAGATCGAGTTTTAGTGGCAGGACTTGCGGTTCTCCCTGCATGCGCAAGTCCGGGAGTTGCAGGTAAATATGCAGCGCATCGCCGCGCCAAACAGCCAGGTCGCTAAGTCCGTCGAAATCCATATCGCCGCTGAACAAAGGTCGGCTTTCAAAGCTGACGATTCCAGCGGACACTGTCATGCTACTGCTATCTTGCAGCAGGGACTCCTCGCCAAGACTACCATCGGGTCGCTGCAGGCGGACCCGGTAGCCGGCTGTGTCAGGTACAACCAGATCATCGCGCTTATCCTCGTTAACATCGCGAATAAAATTGATCGGGGTGATTTCGCCACTTCGTGCCTGTCCATAGATCGTTCGTATTTTCACTACTTCGACGAATTGATCATTTGTGAAGTCGTAACGCAGAATTCGCCCGGGTTCGATAAAGAAAAGGCCATCGCGCTCGCCAATTCGGCCAACGTCGTAAGCGATCAGGTTGGGGCCAGGACGAATAGAGAGCAACGGATCGGCGTTGGACCCTATACCGCGGCCGGTCGCATACACGGCCAGCTGTTGCCGGTGATCCTCATTGTGACCAGCGAGTACGATGTGCTGATAATCGCTTCCCGTAAGGTTCGCGACAAGCACCGATTGCTCGACATTGAAGCCGGCATTGATGACTTGCTCGGTGAATTGAAGTTCAGCGGCAGGAATCGTCGCGGCGGCCGTGACTGAGAGGACTAGAAGTAAGCTGCGCACGAACGCCAATATACCAGCTGCTGACGGTTAGCTAGCGATTAGTCAATCCTCGACGAGGAATCTAGTCGTTAAAAATCGAGTTTTTCTGTGGCGAAACGCAGCCACAGACTCCCTGTCCCGACTGTTCCGAATTTGTCCTGCATAAGAGTACGAAACCGCTTTTGCAGGCAGGGCTGCCATCGACGCGATTCATACTTCTGTTCATACGATTGTATTGATTCACGGCTGACCAGTCGCCTGTCAATTCGGCCTCAGCGACAAGTTCGTCGTAAGGCGGCCGGGCTGCGCAGCCCACCAAAAAAATCAATAGAAGGACAATCGATGTATTCCGAAAAGTCATAAAGCAGGTCAACTCGCAATTGGAAGGTGCAAGATTCAGTATAAAACTCTACGGAATAATATCCACTATTCCATAGACTCATTGGTGATAATCGGGTGATCAACCTTATACTGGCTCACATGAAACCCTCAACCTTGCGCATTGGTTATCGCTACCGGCCCAAACGTCTCGCAGCAAAATACGATGCGATCGTCATCGGTTCGGGCATGGGCGGGCTGTCGACCGCCGCATTGCTGTCTGAACTCGGCTGGAAGGTGTGCGTGCTTGAACAGCATTACACTGCCGGCGGTTATACCCATTCTTATGAGCGCAATGGTTATGAATGGGATGTTGGAGTGCATTACATCGGTGATGTTGGTGCAGAAACTCGGACGAAAAAGATGTTCGACTTTCTCTCTAATGGCGAGCTCGAGTGGGCACCGATGGACCCGGAATACGATCGTTTCTATATCGGTGACAAGGTCTACACCGCGGTGGCCGGGAGACAGGCGTTCAGAGATAACCTCGTGCGCCAGTTTCCCGACGAAGAGGGAGCCATCGACCGTTACATGCACCTGCTCAAGCAGATCAGCGGTGCGTTATACGCGTACAGTATGGAACGGGCACTCAAGCCCTGGCAGCGGGCGCTCGCCACGCCATACCTCAAATGGAAGAAGCCGAGTATTTTCTACCGTAATACTTTTGAGGTACTCAGCGAGTTGACGGACAACGCCGATCTGATCGCCACGCTATGTGGCCAATGGGGAGATATGGGCCTGCCCCCCAGGAAGTCCGCATTCATGGTGCATGCAATGATCGCCAGGCACTACCTGTATGGCGGATTCTACCCAACTGGCGGCAGTTGGAGAATTGCACAGAGCATCATTCCGAAAATTCAAGAGTCTGGCGGAGAAGTCTTTACCTATGCACGGGTAAAACAAATTATTGTGCAGGACGGTATCGTTAAAGGTATTGAAATGGTGGATGGGCATCGTATCGCTTGTACCTGTGTGATTTCGTCGGCCGGTGTCGTTAATACATTTCAAAACCTGTTACCCAAAGACGTAGTGACAGGCAGTGGCTACGAGCAACAATTGCCCAGCGTCAAGCCGAGTATGGCGCACCTGGGTATCTATATAGGACTAAAGGGAACAGCCGAAGAACTTGGACTGCCCAAGACAAATTTCTGGATCTATCCGCACAACGACTATGACGCGGCGGTCGATCAGTTCACCAACGATAAAGACGCTCCGTTTCCGGTGGTATACATCTCTTTTCCGTCGGCCAAAGACCCTGACTATCTGAACCGGCACCCGGGTACGGCCACTATCGAGATCGTTGCGCCGGCGCCGTATCAGTGGTTTGAACGGTGGGAGGGCAGCACCTGGGGCAAGCGTGGCGATGACTATGAGTTGTTCAAAAACGTTCTCGGTGAGCGACTTATGCGCTACTTGTACGATAAGTTGCCGCAGCTTGAAGGTAAGGTCGACTACTACGAGGTCTCCACGCCACAGACAACCAATTGGTTTTCGGGTTACCAATATGGCGAGCTGTACGGCCTTGAACATACGTCGGAGCGCTTGCAGCAGGACTGGCTCGGCCCGCGTACGCGGATCCCGGGGCTTTGGCTGACTGGTCAGGACACGCTTACTTGTGGCGTAACCGGCGCCATGATGGCCGGCATGCTGACCACGATGGCGATGGTCGGCATGCGCAAGATAGGCCCCGTAATGAAAAAGATCTACGGATAAAAAAGGCCCACGCGAGGTGGGCCTTTTTGTTGTTACTCGTTTTATGCTATTCGGCGGTCAAATTGGCAAGCAACTCTTGAGCTTCGTTCCTGAAAAACGGTAAATTACCACTCAGAGTATTTCTGTTGGCTGCACGAGTAGCCAGGTCGATTGCCTTGTCCGTATTTCCCAGCTCTGCATGAGAATTGGCTGACCAGTACAGAAGAATCGGATTGAGCTGATTCGCTTGCGCATAGTGTTCAACCGCGGATTCAAGATCGTCGTTGTTCATCGCGAGATATCCGGCAAGTTCATGAACACGACGCTTTTCAAATGCCGTTCCGTTCATTTCGGCGGCGGCACTGTACTCAGCGGTCCGTGATGCGGCTGCTTCTGCGTCATCAGCAATCATTGCGGCAATGGCAGTTTTGAACATATGCGTGCGTTCTGCCTGGGCCTGGTTCGCTTCGTTAAATCCTGCCGCAAGACGATGGTCGAGAGCGGCATTGTAATGTTCCTCGCCTTTGGCAGCGTCTCCCTGCACCAACATAATGTCACCCATGTATTCACTGACTCCACCCATGGCTGCTTTATTGCCATTCACTTCAGCCTCGGCAAGCATGGTTTCACAGACTTTCATGGCGGCTTCGATATTGCCGGCGAACAAGTGCGATGTGACCGAGCTGAACATTGCACCCTGACGCTCGCCAGGATTACGGGCCGCAGCGAGCATCTGGTCTGCTGCTTCCTGCGCTAAACCAGCGTTGCCCTTCAGAGATTCATTGATTGCTATTCCGGCATATGATTGCGCGAAGTTCGGATCGATCTCGACTGCCTTGCGATAATTTTCAATCGATGCATCGTATTCACCTATCTCCATCAGCAGTTCCGCATAGGAATCGTAGGGATTCGATTCGTCAGGCAGGAGTTCAACATAGCGGGAAAATGCCGCCTTCGCATTGTCGAAGTCTTCCAGGTTGCGGTGCGCATACCCAAGCATGTTCTGTGCACCTGCAAAATCCGGGTTAATTGCAGCCGCATGATCAAAATGTTCAACAGCCGCCGTAAAATCCTGTAGGCCGAAGTGATAAATACCCAGCAGCATGTGAGCTCGCTCGTCTTTCGAGTACATTGCCACAAGTTCTTGCAGCGCAGCGAGTTGGCCCGCCTGATTATTTTCAGAGCCGGCAACAAGTGCTGCAATCATAAGTTGCTCGCCCGCCGATGCGTCAGCGGCGTTTTCACTAGCCCTGCCAACCGCATCAAAGAACTCGGCAGTGGTCTGCGATGACAGTGCCTGGTTGTAATGCGCCATGGCAAAGCCGGGATCCGCGGCAACCGCTTGTTTGAATTTCTCGTTGGCTTCGATGATGTGCAAGTCATCGGCCAGTGCCTGACCTTCCATATACGACGCTAGTGCCTCATCTGATGATGTGGTGACCGGGACTTTATCGGCGGACATCGCGGCATCAGCTGACGCTTCATCTGTTGTCGCTTGTTCCTGTTGCCCGCATGCTGCAAATAACAACGCCACAACGCACAAGGCGAATGGACGCATTGGTCTCAGGTTAATGGTGTTCATCGGGGTCGCTCCTTATTGTCCTCTTGTGCGATTGCGCACGGAGGCTGCCTATTGTACTCCTACGCCGCTGGCGTTCAGTTCAGCTAGATACTACTTCGACTAATCGGCGTAACTTACTGTTATTCAGAACCTCTAACGACAGTGGAGAAGTACAGATTCGCGTTCCCAAGCTCTCGGACTCGCAGCATCGCGCAGGACTTGATAGCGGCAGTGGTCGTGTCGAGAATGCGCAACGTGCCGGAAACCTGATGGTCCGGGTTGCTAAAAAAATCGGTGGCAATCTCGGCGCTCGCCAGCGAACAGCTCTTTGCGACAGACGGTAAGGTCGCCAGACCGTTGCCGGGCAACTTTTCCTCGAAAATCGTGTAGTTGTTGAGCGCGAAATTCAAAACGAGTTCTCGAGGCTCGGGTCGCTTCGCCAATTGCTCACGAAACGTCATGATTTCCTTCGGCCGGACAGATTCGCCGACTGAATACTCCTGCAACTCGATCAGGATGTCCATTGACTCAAAATTTGTGAGCCCGACCAGCATTTGCACGCGTTCTGTCGGCGTTCTCGGGTTTTCGAATCGGTGCTTGAATTGCTCATAAGTAGACTTGTCGCCGTTAATCGCCGCAGCCAGCAATGCCGGCGGCACGAGACTGGCGTGCAAAGTGGATTCGCCGCTGAGAAATGGGCCAGCACGTTGCGAGAATTCATCAATCAGACCTGTATCTCGTGCATCTCGAATCAGCCATTCCAGCAATCGTGGACGAATCGTCGTAACCGCATTCGATTCGCCCTGAACAACATCCGTACCGATTGACCGCAGTGCCGGACCAAGCAAATGGCCCACCATCGTTGCGAATTCGTCTTTGTGCTCCTTGTTAACCAGCGCGTCTCTAACGACTTCCAGTTGATCGATAATTACGTCAAGGACGTAGGGTTCGCGTTCGGTAGAAAAGGAAGAAAGTGCGGCGAGGTATTCGTCAGCGTTAATGGTGTCCGCGTTGAGCATTGCGGTGAGATTCGAAATCAGGCCCATTCGCTCTATCGGGCTGAGCAATTCTTGTGCCTGTTCGATAATGGGTTTCAGTAATTGCGGAGGCAATCCCCAACGATAGTAGCCACCTTGACCGGCATTCGGATAGATCCATTCGATGTCACCGCTCTGTTCGAGTTCGACAACTTGTTTGCGGTCATCAAGCACCAGTGTCTGTGTGTATGTCTTACCGTCAATGCCATAGCGAACCAAAACCGGAATGGTCCATTGCAGGTCGGGCAGTTCTTCCCCCGCATTGACGAAACGCCGTTGTGAGACTGCGAGTCGCCCGTCTTCAAGAACCTCGAGATCGACCAGAGGAACGCCCGGTTGGTGCATAAAGCTGGCAAAAGCTTTTGGCACATCAAAGTTCGCCTCCAGGCCAATGGCCTTGGAAAAATCGATTGCTGTAGCATTGCCCCACTGGTGGCGATCCATGTAATCGAGAATGCCGCTGCGAAACTTCTCTTCGCCAATGGCCTTCTCAAACATATTGATGACGACACGACCTTTTGAATAGGCCGGGCCGATGTCATTCAAAAAGTTATCGGTTGAGGTACGCGGTGCACGAATCGGACGAGATGCAGGCTGAGCATCCCTATCCATTGTCTTGAACATAGTGGACATGCGGGATTTCGCGATATCCAGTTCCGGATAGGTGCGCTCCACGATCTTGTCGCCCATCCAACTGGCGAATGACTCGTTCAGCCACAAGTCGACCCACCAGTCCATCGTTACGACATCGCCAAACCACTGGTGTGCCAACTCATGAGAGTTGGTCGCCACAATGCTGCGAAACCGGGTCGCATCTGCATTGTCCGGGTCGATGAGAATCGCCCGATCGAGATAGACGATAGCGCCAGGGTTTTCCATCGCGCCGTACCAGAACTCCGGGGTCGCTACGAGATCGAGCTTTTGATACGGATATCTGGTGTTGAAATAATCTTCCAGACCCGCCAGCAGTATTGGCGTTGACTCAACAGCTAGCTCGGTGAGTGCGCTTTTGCCTAAGGTCGTGACCACCCGTCCCGGAACACTCATGCCAGGGATATCGACAGTTTCAAACTCGCCCACGGCAATCGCGATGAGATAGGAGGGCATCGGTGCAGACTCAGCAAATACCAGTCGCTGCATATCTCCGTTAACACTCGACTCTTCAATCGGAGTATTGCCAATCGCCGTCATTTCGGTCGGCACCGTAAGCGTCATGTTCCACGGAATCTTGTACGCGGGTTCGTCAAAACAAGGGAAGGCCTCGCGCGCTTCTGATGCCTCCATCTGACTGAAAACATGAAAGCGACCGTTTTCCTCAACGCGGTACATGCTGACGCTGTCTGTATTGAAGTCGTCCTCGAACAATATCTGTAATTCATACTGGCCCGGGGCAATCGTTGCGCCTGTGGAAATTTTCAGCAGCGCGTGCTCGAGCTGCTCAAATTTGGCACTGGCCAGCGCATCGTTCTCGCCGAAGCTGGCCGCAGTGATGGTCATGTCCTGTGCGTGCAACAGGATAGCGTCGACATCTTCTAGAATGTCGAGCGCAATGAAAGTCTTGCCTGTGTACCGCAATTGCCGGGGATCGAGCGTCATCTCGAGTTGTTGATTCTGCGGTTGCACCGCCGGATTCAGGCGGTAGGGGTCGTTGGCTGGGTCGGTATCGTCCGCATTGGCTCCGACCATCATCAGGGTCAAAAAAATGACGGCAATTTTCGAGTGATTCATGGCTGGATATCGTTAATCAGGGACCTGAGTATGAATTGGACAACAAATCTCCGCATTATGGAACCTCTTCCCTTGCAGCGACATTTGCTATAGGAATAATACGTCCTGATATCAGCGTTTGACTGACCGAAACTGCAAGCAGGTCACTCGTCGGTCATTGCTTTAGAAACGTCCCAACGTACAATCGAGCGCCACGACCAATAAGAACAAGAGGACGCCGATGTCCGGTACAAATGTGTTGGATACCAAGAAAGGACGCTTGTCGACCTTCGGCATCCTGTATGTCAGTGAGGGAATTCCGCTTGGTTTTGCCGCTGTCGCGATGGCGGCCTACATGCGCCGCCAGGGAATGGACGTCTCGCAAGTGGGTGCATTCGTCGGTGCCTTCTACCTGCCCTGGGCATTCAAATGGGCCTGGGCACCGCTTATCGATTTGATTGGCCTGAAACGCTTCGGTGGTCGCAAGGCCTGGATCGTGTTGTGCCAGACCTTGATGATCTTGACGCTGTAC
>Ga0255052_10001431_pt1 | contig 17927 bp, 12 predicted proteins | sample JV7_2_21_MG_FD_188632 | JGI IMG/M metagenome (GOLD analysis project Ga0255052, IMG submission 188632) | Seawater microbial communities from Jervis Inlet, British Columbia, Canada - JV7_2_21 | ecosystem: Environmental > Aquatic > Marine > Inlet | place: Canada: British Columbia | collected...
TTGTGATTTTTGAAAAATGCTCTCAAAGGTGGGATTGGGTGGCGATTATTGCATATTTCGGAATGACAGAGTGGCTAAAGCATTACGTAGTGGGTAAAATCGGCTTTGAATTTGGGCCATAAGTGCGCGTGCCAGCGGAGAAAGCGTGTGTGGGATAGATCCACCATCCTGTACGTAGATTAATGTTTCGTTTGTTTAAGCGTTTCTTAAGCTCGTTTTCGAGAGTCGACCACGCTACTTGGCCGTCCATAATTCCGGACCATATGATATGATACATCATCTCTTCACGTTCCTTGAGAAGCGGCTTGATTTCCTCAATCGCCCGTTTCGCCACAGGTGCAAGTTTCAGCGCGGCTTTCTCAATTGTGGACTGGAGATATTGTCTGTTCCGGCCCACTACTGCCGGCTGCGCCAGAAAGTAATTGTCGCGCGATCGGGCAATCAACTTTCCCTTTTTCAGCGTCTGAAGTCGCTCATCAAGGTCCGGGATATCAAACGTTTTCAATTCCGCCGACGTGGTCCCTCGCAGGCAAGCGTGCAAGATACGGTTGTTCTTCTTGTCGCCAAGAGCCGCCCAATCCACCCCGGGGAGGTTGAAGCAAGAAAAGTAATTGCCCAACTGCACCTGCTGAGGTATGATCTTTTGCTTGGGAATCGCGGCAGTGGCGTGTCCCGTTGTTAGAAACCAAGCCACACTAATCCAAAGAATGCTCATCTGTTTCCTCATGATTGATGTCCTTTCTTTAATGAGTCTGTCAATCGAACCGGCCCAATGACAATACCGCACTGCAGCAGGTGGATGTAAAAGAGAAAAAAGCCCTTACGGCAACAAACCTGCCTCACTGGCTGCTCTGGTTCCATCAAATTCGACCTTCAGTTTTCGGCAAAAATCGAGTATAGGAGCATCCATGCTTCTTTCACCTTTCAGGTTCTCTCGCGTCAGATGGTCAATAGTAGCTTGAGTGGTCTCCATAGGCCTAATACTGTCAAATTACAGTCCACGTAACATGTAGTACTTGGGAAATCCGGGCAGAGAATCATCAGCCCTGCCTTGGCGTTACGACTCAGCACAAATGCCACTGAGCAGGCCGAGTTGAAAACAAGAACATCTCTTCAAGGGACAGTGTATGACAATACAATAACAACCGGCTCCTTCTCATCCTTGGACAAATCCAGTACTCCTTTCGGGAATCAATGTCTGCGTTTGGCTTCTCGATGCCTTCGAACACACGCTCCCTGATGTGCAAAAAAGATTTCGCGTGAACGGGGAAGGCAAAGGCAAGTTCTCAAGTTGCGCTAACTCATCATTGTCGGCTATTTCTCCTGCAACTTCTTTGTTCTCGATTCTAGGTTTTGAGCGTTGCGACTTGCTCTCAGTTTGACCCACTGGAAGGTGGTTGACGACTTGCTTGCCGCCAGTTGATGTAGAATGCTCTATTAGCCACACTATTATGGCTCCAAGAAGTACAAGAAGGATCAACGCACATACGAATATCTTCTTTCTTTCATCTTTCTGCTTTGTGTTCGCCATATGAAATTATCCCTTGAATGTACAATACAACAACATTCAATTGTATCTTAATCACATTACTTGCCGAAATTGATGTCTTCACAAATACAAGCGCAACGCCGGCAACTTCTTCTTGAGCCTCTGGAGACCACGCCCAGTGACAGTACATCCCTGGAGATCCAGCGATTTTAATGAATCAAGTCCCTCCAAATACTCAAGGCCTTCGTCCGTAATTTTGGCGTCGTTGATGTTGATTTTGAGACTCTCCATCGCTTTAAGTTCTGAAATGTGTTTCAAGGCCGCATCTGTTATACTTGAGGGTCGCTTCGTGCTCATCTCTAAACGCTTCAGGGAATGCAGGCCCGTCAAGTTTGCAATACGTCCATCGGTAATCTCTGACCGGATGCGACTCAGATCCAAACTCTGCAAAGAAGAGAGCTTTCCCAGAGCCTCCCAATCTTCGTCTCGGGAGAGTTCCACGTCATAGTGATCCAACATCCGCAATGAATGAAGTTGGGCCAGAGCAGCCATGTCCCTGCTGGTGAGCTGGATATGAGGCAGGGTGAGGTCCATCAGCAAGGGCAGATTCTTCAATTGCACAGGTCCGTTGTGTATCAAGCCTGCCCCGAGTTTCAGCGCCCTTAGCCCGGACATTTTGACTAGTTCACCAACCAACGTGTCCATCTTCTCCGTGTCGTTAACATTAACATATTCCAACGATTTCATGTTTGACAACGCAACCAGACCTGCACCGGTTACGGAGTCACCCTGGATGGCTACGCTCTTCAGCGAAGTCAACTGCAACAGATGCATCAGGCCAGCGTCACCAACATCGAACGGCAGACTCAAAAGCTCAAGATTTTGAAATCCCACGAGGTGAACAAGCCCTTCTTCGGTAACACGAGTATCGTCGAGTCCCAGATTTCTTAGCTCATTCATCTGCTTAAGAAAAGTCAAGCCCGCATCATCTATCTGGGTATCTTGAAGGCCAAGTCTCTCCATCTCAGAGAGATTCGCCAAATGTGCCAGTCCTTCACTACTCACACCCCGGCTCAAAACCAGTGACTGCAACGAAGTGATTCTTCCCACGTGGACCATGTCGGTGCCCCATAAACGGCGGGCACTGATGGATAGCCCCCACCTTTGGCTCTGAGACCAAGGATGTGACCGCCGCAGCGCAGGTCCAGCCAAGAAACTCGAGTTGATATTAATTGCGATTCCTCATTTGAGAAGACACGAATCCCTCTACGCCCCTACAAGTCCAGCGGAAGCTCCTCTGAACATTCCCCGTCTTGCTTAATTCGGAATTCACGCATGGCGCGATTCGTCAACAGTAAAATCAGGACCGTGGCAAACAGGCAGCCGTATATAACCAGAGAAATGTACAGCTGAGGAAAGGTGTTTATCTCGCCGTATAGATTGCTACCTGGCACTTCGACTTCATAACCCAAACACAATTTGACAGGTATTTTAATAGCCACAATAAGCACAACAGCTTCACAAAAGGCCATCGCAGCAAACAGCATTCCCCACGCGAATACCTTATGAAAGTAGAGACCAATGCCAACTACCATCGTGAGTATTTCAAAAAACGGCATGTGGAACATTGCGCTGCCGACAATCATTCTATGAACAACAGTTAGAAGTTCCCGACTGCCGAGAGCAAAGAGCATGCATCCCAGTATCTTTCCAATGTCATGTTCATCTTGGTTCATAATTACACTCCCACGATGAAACCATCCATTTGTAGTTATAAGCGAACGTTGCGGATCAGGATCGCCGAAGGCGTACCCTGCAACCGGATGTTAGGGTTTTTCTGATCTTAATCTTGATAGCGTAGCATTGTGCTCGCTGACAAATGCTTCTAGCCAACGATTTTTTAGCTTTGTATGCCAAATTCTCTCTGGTTCTGGTTTAGGTGATTTGTCAAATGCTCGTAGCATCCGACTTATTAAACTCTTATTCCCATTTTTATATGGTTTGTGCGAAGAGAAGTTTTCAACTACAATACCCATGAGAGGAGGCGATGAATCAAGAATCCAGGATTTCCCATTCAACTTCATAATCGGTGCTCCTGCACGCCACACTGTCAATAATACCACAATAGGGGGCTCGATTTCAACACGTTTGGCCATCGACCCGACCAAGACACATGCCAGAAAGGCCCCAAGACACGCCAATCCACTGAAAATCCAACATTTTGGCACTTTTTCGACGCACCTCAACCGGCGATTTCTCCTCAACGATACAGATTTTCGCTCTGTTGCCGGTCATCCTGCCCCCACAAATCCTGGGCTGGCTCTCAATCGCCCAATTCTGTCAAGGATCTCACGAAAAAGTGTCCGCGGTACAACCACTTCGGCCATCTGAAATATCACGTAACGCGAATGGCTGACCACTTTGGCTCCGATCTTGATGAGCTTGTCTCTGAGCGTTCTCAGGGACCACTGTTTCACTGACTTGGGCAATGCCACCCGCCTGAGAAAATTGCCGATGTTGTAAGCCAACAGATGGTTGCAACTGGCTTGAATGGTCTCCATAGGCTCTACACTATCAAATCACAGTTGATTTGTCAGGCATTACCTGGGAAATCCGGGCTTGGACTCCGTCCCCGTCGGCGCCATATGCAGACCAATTTTGCCTGCGGATGGCGCGCCCAGGCTTTTTCTATGTCCCCTTCGCTCTATGCCCTGTGTTTAACCACAGGAGAGTAGAAGGCTGCTTCGGACCTTTTTGACACACCCAAAAAATGTACGAAAGATACTTTACGTTATCTCACGCCTATTCTTACTCTGCCTCCCGGCCGTAATGTTTCAGGTATAGTTCATAAGCCTCCTGAAGGTAGCTGGCCTCGTAGCCATTGCTGGCGCTGGCGTGACGGAAGGCAACATTAACAAGATCGACTATCCGCCTTAGCTTGCCGGTGTCTTCATGTTTGGCACCTACGACAGCTTCTTTGCTTACTTTCTCTTTTGTCCGTCTTAGAATCTTCTTTACAGCCTCGGGTACGTCAAAACGGTCTTCGGGCATTTCCACGTTATGTTCAATGCTCTCCACTATGATATGCACATCGATATTCATATCTTTATAGACAGCATGATAAGGATATAGGATGCCACCTACTTCTCTGTAATTGCTCAACAAATTCTCTATCTTTGTCTTTTCGGATTGTTGCTCAAGTGTATAGGTCGATTTCACGGCTAAACCGGATTCTTTCGAGTAATAGGCAGTAATGGGTACTGCCTGCTTGGGAGTCTGGATCACCTTGTAGCAAATCTCGCCTTCGATCTGTTCCACGCCCACGCATTCGATCTTGTTATGAAGCTGCTGATAATTCGTTTCATCGAAGTTAGATTGCAACAGCATTAAAGCCTTTTCCTGACCCTCCATAATTCTGGGGCCGGTCATCGAATGAATTTCCCAGGCGACCTGGCCATTGGTGCCTTGTTCGATTGATATAGTTGCCGAATTGATTTCAAATTTGGTGCTGGTGTAACATTTGTTGGGCCTAGCGTGGTAAATAGTTGTAACACCCCTGAGTTGTCCAATTTTTGTCGCCCCCCTGATAAGACGGTTTTTGACTTTGGCGAGTGCCTCCTGTCCGCCGATTTGTCTAATGTTGCGTTCCATAATCTCTCTAGCCGTTGGCAGAATCCCACCCGGTGCTAAATCCCTCTTTACAGCTTGAGGGGTTTCGCTATGCGCCTGGATATCTCTGAGCGGAGTTTTGGATTTGAGCGGATCGGGTCCGACTTTAAACTCTAATCTACACCACCATTCTTTGTCGGTTTTATCGTGCCAATATTGTTTTCTTTTGTTCCACGCATTCGGATTTGTCTCTATATTCCTGAACATTTTTGCCAGGCGATTGTGATCCTCATCGCCTTTGAGTTGTGCCCTTTCCAGGACGGTTTGCTTGAATTCCTCGTCATAATATCCTGGTATGTTTGAGGCTACCATGTGCTTATCTAAAGGTTGATAAAATATCATTCCTGTAAACACGTCCTCATATTCCAAACCAATATGTGCAAACCCCGCGTGGAGATCGAATTGGTCTTTTCCAAAAGGGGAATGCTTAAAGTCAAATCCCAAAGGCGTACTTCCGAGCCTCCAAAACGCCGTGTCCCATCTTCCATCATGAATAGGGACATCACCAGTTGACTGATCGTACCCTCCACTTACATCGCTGAAGTATAATGCTGTCGTGTTAAACATTACATTGGCTGTCTTCTTCGGAAATTCCCTAAAAATGAAATCTCCGGTATTAAAAGAACCGCCTGTTCTATAAGCATGCCGAGTGTTCATGATAACCAGGGCTTTCTTCCTTCTTGAGTCTGACTCCAGGATTTCATGGAACCTGGATATAATTCGATTAGCCATAATCTTATCGCGATTTGGCATCTCTGTTTTCCAAAATGAATTATAATCTTCTTTAGTCTTTCCTTCCCATTGCCAAGGGACACCGGAAAAGTAGAGTCTGATTTTCTTATGGACAGCAAGGGATTGGTTCAAGCGATATAGTTCTTTCAGATAATCAAAGAAATTATTGTTGTTCCATCCATACGGATGAGTCGGGAAGTTTCTCAAGATTGCGATCACTTGTTTTACCACTTCTCTTTCGCCCAAGCTACTCGTGTTCATCAATTTTTCCAAGGACGGCTGTTGGAGGACTGAACCATATTCTGTAAAGATGTGCCCAACGCCTTCAATGAATCTTGGGTTGCTGGTTAGCTCGTAGATAAACTCCCATTGAGTAGTTTCCGGATGCGTTCTTTCAGAAAGAATAACCAAGTCGTAAGTTTCAAAAAGCTCCATAACATATTCTAAGGGTGGCTTAGCATTATCTTTCAGGTATGAAATATATGGTTGAACCTCAATTGGATCGTAAAACACTATTCTAGTTCCCTGCGAATTGGCTCCACTCAAGGTTGAAGCGACAAGAAGGCTGACAGTTATCACCAGAATTGTGTATTTAGGTAAACTCATTTTGGGCTCCTTTTGCATTTGGTTCAAGATTCGTATGCTATGCTGGAGAATACACGTCTAAGTCATTAGATTCCAAGGGGGCCTCCAGTAGTCGTCCATCGGCCTGGTTGGCCATGCAACTGTCTTACCGGGATATAGTCATGTTTCTTTGTTTTCCACTCTGTTATTATCCCGTTCTCCTCGATCTCGACTACGTAGGGTACATTCAACTCGGTAGTAGCAGGATTGAGAGCCGGCTCACCTATCGACACTATTCGTATGAACCTGATACGTCCATATTTCTTCTGTATTCTCTCCGCAGGTACGCCGCCCAACAATCGGCCCACTTTTGCATAGTCCCGAGCAATTAGCGCCTCGAAGACTTGGCGGGCGACTTTGACGGCAATTTCATTATCAGTGAGGTCGCCCTGAAGCAGACCGACCTTCTGGGTGGTCTCGTCGACCCGCATTGCATCAGAGGGAATATTATCCAAAGTGAACATCTTGGAATCAATTGGCATATTATAATCGTAAAACTCTACTGTTGAATCATGAATGTATTTCCCATCTTTCAATTGATACAATTCTACTGAATTTAAAAGTTTGGTAGCCTGATCGACAAGCAGCACCACACGCTGAAAAGGCAGGCCGTTTTCTACCAGAAAGGTGGCTGTCATAGTAATTGGCTCAGCTTTATTTTCAGGTTCTTCGATTTCTACTCTAGCATCACCATCATCCTTTAATTGTAACATATTCGCAGCTGCGTGCTTAGGATCAAGCTGTTCTGCCAGGGTAAGCGCCATTGCTGCAAATTCCTGATCCTGGCTGGTGATAAGAAAGTTCTTCTTCTTAATCCAAAACGTTGCTTTGTTATCTTTCCATATTATTACAGTTTTCCCATCGGCAGGGTCCATCCACGCAGGTTTATTGATTCGGATGTTCTTTACCCGCCCGGATGGTTCAAATTCTACCCAGCACTCTATAGGCTCATCTGGAATTGAAACCATAAAACTCTTGACATGCAAATATTGAACGTTATGGCTGGCCTGAATCGTCTGCTCAATGGCATAAGCGGTTGTACCTGATGTTGCCCAAAAGTGTAACGACAGGGCCGCTGCAACAAATATCACCGCCGCAGCGGCTAGTTTTGTGATTGGACTATTCATGATTATTCTACTTGTCGTCAACGGACTTGGTGAAGCCGCTTGCCTGCCCGCCCGCGAAGTTAGCATTTGCACGGCTTGGGGGTGGAGTTTCTTCCATTGCTCGAAGTCTGTCCGCGTCTCTTCTGAGCCGATGATGTCTATCAACGCTTCATCGAGCCATTTGTCGTTTTCAGGACGTTTCACGATCGTCTCCCGTCAAGCCGTTCCGTTTCAAATACTCTGCAATCTTACGTTTTGCCCGCACCAGCCGGCCGTTCACTGCCTGGGATGAAATCCCTAAAACTTCTGAGATATGCGCCTGTGAGAAGCCATCGAAATAACGCAGGACAATCAACTCTCTCTCTGGCTCTCGCAGGCTCCATACGGCCCGGCGAATCGCCTCCCGGCGGTCCTCCGTATCGTCTCGTCTCACAACAGCAGGTTCATTGTCCGGAGCAACTCCTCTGCTCTTGCCGGCTCTCAGCATCTGCTTCGAAATATTCCGACAAATGCCGGCCAACCATGCCGCGAATCTCTCTTTACTTTTCAAACTCCCTATATCTCGACAGGCCACTGCGAAGACCTCCTGCGCGGCGTCCTCTGCCAGGTCCCTGTCGGCGAGCATCGAATAGGCCAACGCGACCATAGGACTGTGATAACGCTCATAGAGAGCACCGAAGCTTTCCAAATGGCCGTTTTGGGCCGCTTCAACCAATTGTGTTTCTGAATTCAAATCCACCTCAAATCCACTATTCAAAGAACCTGCTGATATCAGCTTCTATCATTATAGTGTAATTCGACCGGCAAAATGTGCGCACAGATTTCACATTCCTTGATTTTCCGTAGCGAACACCGGGTCCGAGCTTGTCATTGCGAGCACCTGACCTGATTCTCAGGAGGCAGAATGCAAGAGAAGATAGGCCAACAATGTCATTGCGAAGGAGCCGTAGGCGACTGTGGCAATCTCAACCCTTACAATACGAAAAATCGTCTATTTTCTTAGGAGCGCAGCGAAGCAATCTCAAACACGTGGATCGGCTTTCTGCCGGAGTACCAGAGATTGCCACGGCCCTTCGGGCCTTGCAATGACATTCGATGGAGATTTCTTGAATCAGCTCTGTCTGGTTGCCGTTAATCGGACGTTTCGTCACCGCTTTTGTCTTTCGCGGCCTGTTCCTGTGCGTCGAGCCGGTTCTTGACGTCTTCCAGATCATCTCGGAGCTTCTCGGTCTCTTTGCTTAACTTATCGACGATCTCTCGCAGCCTGACGATTTCATCCGGGACAAGCTGCTTCTTCTCGCGCACGGCTCTGAGGGCGTCTCTCGCCGCCCGTTGCGTGCGGTCGGAAGGATCGTCGCCGGAAAATGTCTCGATGACGGCGATCGCTTTGGGATCGCCGAGCGTTCCCAAGGCCCTGATCGCGCCGGATTGGATGGTTTTCTTCGGATGGTTGATGTAACCGATCAGAAACTTGCGAGCCTTGGTCTTGTTTTCTTCGTCGCGGCTCACGTGCGCCAGCGCATCGAGCGCCCGGGCAAATCCTCTGGAAGTAAATTGCTTCTCGTTCTCGGCGAGCGTTCTCTCAAGAGGCTCGATGAAGAAAGAATCGTCCAGCTTGCGAATGACCTCCACCGCTGCGCTTGCGAGGCTGTTGCGGTAAGATTTCGATTTGAGCAAGTCCAGAAGGAGCTTGCGCGTATCCTTGTGATGGTACTGGCCGAGGTTGCGGATCGCCCTGGCGATGATTTCGGGATTCTTTTCTTTTCTCAGCACCCGTTTTGTCAGCCTGAGACTCTCGGGCCGATAGAAGCCCCCGATATCTGCGACAACCTGCTGCCTGACACGGGCATCCGGCTGCTTCACTGAATCAGCGAGCGCATCGAATGCCTCATTCGTATGGATCTGGCGCAAGGCTGACGATGCATTCCTGCGGACCCTGTCAGATAGATCGTTGTTGAGAACATCTTTCAGTGCGGCGACGGTTTTCTTGTCCTTCTTGTTCTCGAGCGCATCGACCGCCCGCAAGCGCCCGATGATATCGTCGGTGTTCTCAAGCTGCGCATACAGCATGGCGGCCGGTTTTTCAAACTTGATGTCGGCCAGCAAGCCGTAATCGGGATCGAAGCGGACGATCTTAGGTGCTTTCGGCAATGCGAAATAGAAATCGTGCTGCTTGCTATCGACGACGATCTCGCGGTCGATGATCTTATCGTCAATCATGAAACGAATCTTCGTGCGAAAGTGAAAGAGCATCACCTTGTCGTCGACCTTGTGCGTTTGCTCGATGGAGACCTTCGCGAGTTTGTCCTTCTGCGACCAGCTATAGCTTACTTTCAAATCGGGATGTCGCCCATGATAAATCCACTGGTCGAAGAACCTGTCGAACGATCTGCCCGTGAATTCCTCGATCACCGATCTAAAATCATCGGTGACGACACAGCCCAGAGCGTGGCGTTCAACATATGCCTTCACACACTTGCGAAATGTCTTCTCGCCTAGTTCGGTCCGGAGCATGTGCAGGACCCAGCCGGCTTTGCTGTAGGTCCGGTAGTCGAACTGCTCGTCGGCGTCTCTGTACTGGCGATACACGATCGGCTTGTGTTCGCTGCGCGAGCGGAGCAAACTTCTCGAAGTGGAATAAAGGCCTGCGAGCATACTGTCTCTGCCGTTCTTGTGGCCGTCGTAGAGGTCTTCGTAGTACGTGGCAAATCCTTCATTGAGCCAGAGGTGGCTCCAGTCCTTGCATGTCACGTAGTCCCCGAACCATTGATGAACCAGCTCGTGCGCGACCAGGCTCTGGCTCGAACGAATGTTCTCGCTCTTCTCGGTGTGAAGCGTGCCCTCGGTGAGTATCGTCAGGGTCGTATTCTCCATTCCGCCTGCGACGAAATCCCGAACGACCGCCTGATTGTACTGCTGCCAGGGATAGGGTATGCCGATCTCCTTCTCGTAATACTCCAGCATGTCCGCTGTGTCCTTGAACGAATCTTGTGCGTACTCGATCAGCGATGCCGGCGTGTAGAAAGCTATCGGAATGTTCTTGTACTTTGACTCGATCTTCTTGAAGTTTCCGGCGACCAGTGCTATCAGATAGTTCACGTGAGGTTTTTCCTGAAGCCAGTGCGAGACCTTTAGGCCGCTCTCGGAATCGATCTGCTCGGAAACAAGTCTGCCGTTCGAAATAACGGTCATCTCCGGCGGTACACGGCAGATCACCTCGGAACTCGAACGCTCATTGGGATAGTCGTAATTGGGATACCAGTTCGGGGCAAGATGGGATTCGCCCTGTGTGAAAATATGTGTGTCTTCTTCGAGATAGCCCATTTCGGCCGTGCGAAAATAAAGGCCTCGCTGGGGCTCGGCCTCGTAGAGAACCGTTACGGTTGTCTTGTCTCCGGGGCGAACCGCCGGATCGAAGGTTATCGTGATGGCCTCGTCCGTCACCGCAAATGCTTCGATCTTTGCGTTTGATGTCACCGAAGAAACATCCAGATCGATAGCGTCCAGTTTGAGTTCGTCAAGCGGCCTGTTGATGGGCGCAAACCTGATCGTTGTCGTGCCAGCGACGGTCCTGCTCTCGAAGTCGGGCGTCACGTCGATCGTGATGTGAAGGATGTCGACCTTGCGGTCCGGTGCATACTGCCGCTCGGCGGCATCAGTGGTCGCGGCACCAACAAGGCAGATCAAAAATGCCCAGACAATTGTACGAGTAATTGGATTCATTCTATGTCCCCTTGATTCAGGCAGAACTCCTGCAAAATTCAACGTGATTTGTCGCAGTACATTGGTGAGACTATACTGCGATCATGCCGAAGCGCCAAGTCGAATTCTGGGACCGAATCCCCTGCGCGACGATTATTCTCTGGCGCGCTCAAGCGCCCTTTCCAGGGCGCCGAAGCCTTCGTTCCACTCGTCGAGTCGCGTCATGTTCTTCTTGCGGGCGACTTTCATGAAGTGCTCGTTGGCCGCTTCGATCGATTCGGGCATGGGCCAGTCGGCGCCGGCGGCTTTGGCTTTTTTGCGCATCTCGTTCCAATGCATCATGAAGGTGTACATTATCGGTAGTTGCGCAACTCGGACGCGGAAACGCAGATCAGGGTCGTCCTTGACAGCGGCTTCTGCGGCTCTGAGATGTTCCCAGCCTTTACTGAGCGTATCGAAGGAAAGGAACTTCGCGCGGTCCTTGGAAAAGCAGCCGAGCCAATCGCCGCTGGCCTGGACGGCATTGTGTGTTACTTGAAAATAATTCATGATATGCGAGCCGGCCGGCCCATAATAACCGGTGAGGAATTCATCGACCAGCTTGTGGCCGTTCCGGCTGGGATCCCACAGCAGTTTGGCCAGGACCCAGGCGCGAAGCTCGGCCATCTCGGCGCCGTTGGTAGTGTAAGCGCCCTGTTCGAAAATGCCCTTGACGTTGTGGTCCGCGAAGAACTTGACGTTCGGCCCCAATACTCGCAGGTTGGGATGCGGCATGATATGATGTCTGAAATTCGTCGTGTAATCCCAGATGTAGAGCCGGTCGCAAATCTTTGACCACCCGACAATATCGTCGCGGAACTCTTTGTTGCGCTCGTCGCTCAGAGGCTTGCTGAACGAGCATTCGATACTGCACAGCCGGACGATCACATTGTGCCTGGGCTTTGTAATCCTCGGCGGCTTGCGCGTGTATTGATACGCCAATGTGCTGATCGCCACATTGGGGAATTCGTCCTCAATGTCTTCGGCCACACGATTGACGAATCGCAGCATCAGTCCCGCGGGGCTTTCTTCGGCTTTCTCTATGGCCGCACACTTGCTGCACTGGCAATTTCGGCGCCAATCGTTCTGCGAGACGGATGCAATCGTCGCGGCCGGATTGTTTCGCAACTGCGTCTTCAAGTTCTTGAGCAGCTCCTGATACATCTGCTCGTCTGTCAGACACAACTGCGCCCGGTTAAATGTGCGTTTGCCTTCAATCTCGCTGAACCATTCCGGGTGGTCCTTGAAATACTTGTCCGGCGGGATCAGCCGGTTGAAAGTGTGCACGAATCCTTCGTAGATATGTTTGCCCCCGCGTTTTGCGTCCAGGGCGGGACGCTGCCCGTTGGCTTTGTTCCGTACGGCCCAGTCGGCGTCGAAAGCGTCGAACCAGTAGGGCTCACGATACTCCAATGCCGGCACGTAACGAACATCTAATCTGCCGACCTTTATTGTCGGCTTTTTCAAAATGGTGCTGACCTTCGAGGACCACCAGCGGCAGCCGAGATTATCTTCGAGAAATGTATAAACGGCATAGAGCGTTCCGCGCGGATGGCCGCCAGCCAGGATGAGATCGTCCCCGACGTTGCGGATGACAATGCCGTCGGCGCCCAATCCGTCGGTGGAGAAATCCGCCTGCGCCAGTCTGGCGGCCCCGGGCCCGACGAGCAGACGGGACTTGCCCTCGGCGGGGGCCGGCTCAACCTCGAACTTGGCGCCGGTTATTTGCTGGAGAAAACCGGCCAGCTCATCAGCCGCATGCCGCTCGGGTTCGCCCGCATCGGCGGCAACAACTATGACAGCTTTCGCCGCGCCGTTTTGCGCGATCGCGATCGTGTTATCTTTGACTGCCTGTCCACATCCGGCGATCAGAGACAGGGTGACGCACAGCAGTCCGATTGTGCTCTTTCGCAGCATAGTCTTACCTCCTTGTACTTGAATCGTATAGGAATTTGAATTAGGTCACCACGATATCAGGAGATCAGGGGAGTCCGGACGCCCGATTGCCATTCCTGATAGCCTGATTACCCGATATCCTGATACCCTTGCTTTCAATTACGCGTAACTGTGCAGGCCGGGGAAGAGTCTGGATAGATTCACCCAGAGCAGAGTTATGATAATAGCAGCCATTCCCAGGATAGCCAGAAGGCTGTTCATATTCTGGTGTTTCCTGCCGAACATGTAGCGGAAATGGAAATACCCTAAAAAGACCAGCCATGAGACCAACGACCAGAGTTCTTTCGGGTCCCAGCCCCAATAGTCGCCCCAGGCGAGCTTGCCCCAGTAGCTGCCGAGGATAAGGCCCAGCGTCAATAGAGGAAAGCCGGCGAGAACCATCCGATATGTCGCCTGTTCTGGGGGCAGAATGTCGTCGCCCCGCCGGGGGTTCTTGCCGATAAGCTGACAGCTCGCCTGGAAAGCGGCTTTTGCCATCAAGACGTACGACAGCATATAGACGGCGACGTGCGGCGTGAACAGCCAGCTTTGTAGGGCCGGCGGAAGATACTGCGGCTGGGCATGAAATACGAAGCCTGCCGGAAAAAGTACTATTACGCCTATGAGCATGTCTGCCCTGTAACCTCCGACGCGCAGCACGCGCCGGCAGAACAACGAGACGGGGTAGATCATCCCCAGGAACAAGAATACCTCGAAAAGATTTTGCAGAGGCACGTGACGGACGTCATACCACCGGTAGCCGTATGAAACGACGGCGACTGCGAATCCAAAGAGGTACAGTGCATGTCCGGCTTTGGGCTTGCGCAGCATGCTCACCACGAACGCCAGCAGATATGCCGCCATTGTTGTGTAGATCAGTAATCCCTGGATCGTATATTTAATTTCCATCGGTCTTTTTCTTGCTCCCAATGTTCTTGAATAGATGTCTGAGCCACATGTGCCAGGTAACGCCGATGCAGAGCATCCAGTAGCCGGCGAAGACCAAGGGTACGCCTGTATCAGAGACGGCCTCAAGAATAGTGTACCGGCCGGCCTGGTGGTCATAATCCTGTTGATAGAAACGGTATCCGCCATATCGCAGAGGATGGTTCACTTCGATGTCTTTTTTGGCCACGATTTTGCCGTCCTTGTCGATTACCTCAAGCTCGCTTATATAGTCGCTGATGGATCGGTTGTCTGGCCTGTTGTACAGCATCTTCGGGCCGCCCTGAGTATGGCCGAATCCGGGGTGACGCGAAAAAACGTGCTGCGTTGTCGCCTCTCCCGAAGGCGGTGTGATTTGGACTTCAAGTGCCGGATTGGAGCCCGGATTCGGATCTTCGTAGGCGATTCTCTTGCCGTCCTCCATCGACATCTTGAAATTCTCGAACGTTCTGACGATTTCTGCTTTGCCGTGCTCGGCGCCCAGATCGATTTGCCGGCCAACCTCAGCTATCACTCGCTGAACCTCACCATCGCCGATCTTGATCTCCAGATACCCCGGCTCATAGTATTCTATACGAAAGTCGTTGAGCTTGAGGAGAAAGGGCAACTCTTTCATGTCGCGGCCCTCGCCCTCTTTCTTGCGCACATAGACCCGATTGGTGCTCTGGCCCTCGTGGATTTGCATCAGCCCTTTCCGGATTCTGTCGTTTCCGGAGACTTTGTATCCTTTTTCCGAACCGAGCATTCCACCGACGAGGATGAGTATACATCCGGCGTGCGTCAGAAGAAGGCCCGGGACGCGAATCAGCCGGCGAAACACCAGAAGGCCGGCAATCAGCGCCACCCCCAGAATGACCCAGTAGACCACCGAAGGAGCACTGTTGAAGAACCCTTGGGCCCGCTGGGCGCCGATAAATGCACCGTAGACCGACAGGATGGTCAGCACGATGATCAGCAGCAACGTGAGCCATATTAATGTGCGTCTAAACGTCTTCATTCGATTCCTTTACATGTTAATCGGCAAATTCTCGGGGTGATTATGCCCAAAATCCCACCCTTTGCAAGAATAATCCTAATTACGTCCGCCCGCGCCCACTGGTTCGATTCAGTCGGGAGTTTGCAGTTGATATTCGCGGCCGACGCACTTAGAATACGGGGCAGCCGAACAACTAATAATCGACAATATTTGGCCCCCGAATTCGTTTTGAGGGGACTTTTTTCAGAAAGATTTGCATGAAAGCTCTTACTGTTGCAACTCGCGGCGGTGCACTGGCCATCACTCAGACCAACCACGTCGTCGCTACGCTCAAAAGAATCCACCCGGGTCTCGAAATCGAGATCAAACAGATATCCACAACGGGCGACCAGGACAGACGAACGGCCCTATGGAACCTCAGAGATACGGGCTTTTTCACCTCGCAGCTTGAGGATGCCCTGATCGCCGGTGAAGCCGACTTTGCCGTTCACAGTTTCAAGGACCTGCCTACGGCCGAGCCGGAAGGGCTGGCCATTACCGCCGTGTTCGACAGAAACTTTGTGGAAGATACCCTGATTTCCGCCTCGCCGGTCGATTCGATCGAGCAATTGCCGACTGGGGCGAGGATCGGCACTTCCAGCCTCAGACGCGCCGCCCAGCTCAAGCATCTCAGATCGGACCTGGAGCCGACTCCTATTCGAGGCAATGTTCAGACAAGATTGGATAAGCTCGAAACCAACGAGTTTGACGCCGTCCTCCTGGCGAGGGCGGGCCTCGAACGCCTCGATTTGGCGGGCAGGATCTCGTTTATTTTCGACCCGACGGTGTTCGTCCCCGCCCCGGCCCAGGGCGCGCTGGGAATCCAGACGCGAGCCGACGACGCCGAGACAAACAAGATCATCGCCGCGATAGACGATTGCGGCGCAAGGACAACCACGAGCGCCGAGCGAACGATCCTGACAACGATGCAATGCGGCTGTCACGCCCCCGTGGGTGCCTACGCAAGAATTAGAGGCGACGACATTGATATCCGAGCATTCATATCGCAGCCGCAGGGCGAGAACTTCATCAGCCGGGAAATTACCGGCCCCGCCCACTTGGCGATCCGGTTAGCCGAACAAATCGCCAGCGAACTCCTAAACGCCGGCGGCAAAGAAATCCTCGCGTCACTCGAAAGCTGAGGAAAATCGGTGGGGCAAGCCCCACCCCACTGAATATCATGAAGAAAGGTTTTGTATATCTGGTTGGCGCCGGTCCCGGGCGGGCGGACTTGATTACAGTTCGCGGGGCTGAGATTCTCAAGGCTGCCGACTGTGTGCTTTGCGATAAGCTGGCGAACTCGGCGTTGCTGCGATTTGCCCGCGAGGATGCCGAGCTTCTCCATGTGCCCAAGCGGACCGCCGAGGGGGGCAGCACCCAGGACGAGATTAACAGGCTGATTGTCGAAAAGGCCCTGGCCGGAAAGACGGTCGTCAGGCTAAAAGGAGGCGACCCCTGCATTTTCGGCAGGGCATCGGACGAGCTTGACGTTCTCAACAAGGCGGGGATCGGCTTTGAAATTGTCCCCGGCGTGACAGCCGGTATCGGCATGGCGGCGTACGCCGGGATCATGCTGACCGACAAGGAGTACAGCTCGCAGGTGATGTTCGTGACAGGTCACGAAGCAACGGGCAGGCAGGAGACCGCTATAGACTTCGATGTGCTGGGCAAGTTCGGCGGCACTATGGTTTTCTATATGGGGATCGGCAATCTCGATTCTATCGCACAGCAGTTGATCGATAACGGCATGCCGGAAGATACGCCCGCAGCGCTGGTCGCCAACGCTACTTTTCCGACTCAGAGAGTCGTCAAGGCCTCGCTGGGCACGCTAAAGCATCAATGCGAACGGCAGAAGGTCGAGCCGCCCGCGCTGGTGGTTGTCGGCGCCGTCGCCGACAGTGACGATCAGATGAACTGGTTCATGAGAAAGACGCTGTTCGGCAAGAACATCGTCGTAACGCGAGATGCTGCAGGCAATGCCGATTTCGCAAGCAAGATCATCGATCGTGGCGGCAACCCCGCGGAATTTGCGACGATCAGAATCGAGCCGAGGACGGATTCGAACGAGTTTCTCCAGGCGATGGCGAAGTTCAGCCAATACGATTGGATCATCTTTACCAGTGGCAATGGGGTGATGACGTTCTTCGAGGCCTTGGACGGCTTGGGCAAAGACGCCCGGGCGTTCGGCTCGGCGAAGGTTGCCGCGATAGGAAGCAAGACCGCGGGCAAGTTAGACGAGTTCGGCATAAAGGCGGATTTCGTGCCCGATGTCTTCACAGGCAGAGAACTGGGCAGGCAACTGCTCGGCTTTGCGAATCTCCATGACAAAAAGGCCCTGCTCCTGCGCTCGGCGATTGCCTCGAATGAGCTTGTGGATGTGTTAGCCGAAGGTGGGGCTCAGGTTGACAATGTCGCGGTCTATACGGCCGCAGAAGTAAAGAATGACACATCCTCGCTCATCGAGAGCTTTGGCGAAGGAACAATCGACTGGGTGACATTTGCGAGCCCCTCTTCGGTTGACGCCCTTTTAGGGCAAGTCCCGACCGGTGTGCTAAACTCAAGCAAGGCCAAAGTTGCATCGATCGGGCCGGTGACATCCGGACGATTGAAAAAGCTTGGCGTTAAGGTTGATGTGACAGCGGCCGAGCACACAATTGACGGATTACTTGAT
>Ga0255052_10001433_pt1 | contig 17910 bp, 16 predicted proteins | sample JV7_2_21_MG_FD_188632 | JGI IMG/M metagenome (GOLD analysis project Ga0255052, IMG submission 188632) | Seawater microbial communities from Jervis Inlet, British Columbia, Canada - JV7_2_21 | ecosystem: Environmental > Aquatic > Marine > Inlet | place: Canada: British Columbia | collected...
CAAGATTAACGATTCAACGCGACATTGGTTGACAGAGCAATGTACCCTAATTTCAAGCATTTACTAGGCAGCGGACGTCTCCGCCCGCTTGCTCGCACGAGTTTATTCTGTGTCAAATGAAACGATCAGGATTTATTCTTGCTCTGTCAGCTATTATTGACCAGACCGATTGTAAGAAATTCACCGAGCAAGCGGTCTGAATCGGTGAACTCACAAAAAAACATGAAGGAGGTTTCAATGTCGTTAGCTCGTAGCGCCCTCGCGGCAACTTTACTTGGCCTGGCCGTGAATGCATCGGCAGGACTGTCGGACGTTCCTTCAGGCGATTACGGCCTGGACAAATCACACGGTTACATTACATACACATACAGCCACATGGGTTATTCGACCCCGCATGTAGGTTTCAGGTCGTTTGACGTTGGACTGGTTCTCGACGGCGAGAACCCCAATAACAGTGTGGTCGACGTCACGATCGATGCAACCAGCATCGATAGCCGCGTGGAGGCTTTCAACGGTCACCTGAACGGACCGAACTTCTTCGACACCGCGAATCATCCAACCATTACGTTCAAATCAACTTCCTTCGAGGCCGCGGGCGACGACAGGTTCAATATAGCGGGCGATCTGACAATAAAGGGCGTTAGCAAATCGGTTACGCTCGACGCCACACTCATTAAGGCGGCCAACCACCCGATGCGAAAAACGCCGACGATCGGCGTAACGGCGGAGGCCAGGGTGTCACGTTCCGAATGGGGATTGACGCGGGCTATACCGAACGTTGGCGACGAAATTACGATCTTTATCAGCGTCGAATTAACGAAGAGCCGGGAATAACAAAAAGACCTGCGAACTAACAGGCCACTGACCGAAGTGAACCGCAGAAGGTAAGCGGGATGAGTCAACTCGAGCCTAATAATCACTACTCGCCCGTCGCGAAGATGCTGCACTGGCTCGTCGCGGGAATGATCGTGCTGCAGTTTGTCCTCGCTAAAATGGCAGACATCGCCAGTGACGAAGGCAGTGCAGTACGTGAACTCGCATTGCTCGCGAACCACAAGTCAGTTGGGATTACCATTCTTGCTCTTGCCATCGTACGGCTTGTCTGGCGGCAGAAAAATCAACCTCCAGCTCTGCCTGACGCGATACCACAGTGGCAGGTAACCGCATCGCAGCTAAGTCACTGGTCGTTGTATGCGCTGTTATTCGCCATGCCGATTACAGGCTGGTTGATGTCATCGGCATCCGCTTATTCAGTCAGCTGGTTTAATCTGTTTCAGTTGCCGGTTTTCGTCGCACCGAACCCTGAGGCCAAGGAAGTATTCCAGGAGACTCACGAAACACTGAGCAAATTGCTCGTTCTTGTCGCCACCGTTCATATTGGTGCAGCGATCAAACATGCACTAATCGACAAAGACCGTGTGCTGCAGCGAATGGTCTCAACCGTCAGCGTGGTGGCTTTCGCCGTAACCGTCGCTCTGGGCGTAAGCTGGCTAGGTGCTGCGGGCACGAACTCGGATACTGCATTAACGGCCGCGCCCGCAGAAGCAGACTTTGTTTCTTCAGCGATCACCTCCGCGCTACCGATTTGGCAAATCGACTACGCCGCCAGCTATATCAAGTTCGTCGGTGATCAGGCCGGCGCAGCGTTTGAGGGAAGCTGGGAATCATGGTCGGCTGATCTGCAGTTTTCATCTGAACAACTGGGCGACTCCGCCTTTGATGTAATCGTTGACGCGACATCTGCTGAAACTCAGGACAACGATCGCGACGTGACGCTCGCCGACCCTGAGTGGTTCGACTCGGTGAATTTCCCGGAGGCCTATTTTCGCGCGAGCAATTTCTCGGCAACCGACGGCGGTCATATCGCCGATGGCCAGCTCATTATCAAAAACCTTGCCTCGCCGGTGAAATTAGCCTTCACCATTGTCGCCGATGGCGATGCGCGCGTCCTGAATGGCACAGCGCAGCTGGACCGGCTTGCGCTCGGCGTTGGCATCGGCGAGTGGGAAGATACCGAGTGGGTCGGTAAGGACGTTACTGTGGAAGTACACGTCGAAGCATTTGTTAACGACTAATAGCCACCCAGGTCGATTTCGACGACCTCATCGTAAAACCCTGCAACTTCCAGCGTAATCGTAATCGGCTCGGCCTCTAGATTGAGCCAGAACCAACCATGTTGACCGTCGTAGGCGGCGACAATAGACCCGGAACGTTCCGCTCCTTCGCCCTCGTCGTAGCGGGTAAAGAATTCAGGACCGAAAGCAGGGTCGTGTGCATGAAAGTCGTAGTACGCCTCACCAGCATCGGTGCTCCAGCGAAACGCGATTGAATCTCCCTGTTTCATAACAGCTTTGTACTCGATCGTGGCATCGGTATCGAGAGTAATTGTCAGCGTTTCTGACTTGGGTGCGCCTTCTCTTGCAATGAAATTTTCGCCGCTCGCAAGCGGTATTGCCTGGCCAAATTCATCGTGCTCGACGGTAACGCCCTCTGCTGCCAGGAAACGAAAAACAGGTGCACCGCCGGTCGATGCGACAACCACATCGTTAGCCGTGGCCGGCTCTTCGCTGACCATTTGATCGTCAATCAGGCTGACACCAATCAACGTCCCCAGGCCCAGAGCCGCGAGTGCGATAAGTACGAGTGTGGATTTTCCCATTAGTACATTTCCTAGTTATTGAGATACTGGGCCAGTTGATAGGCCATTAGTGTGAAGCCGGCTACGACCAGAGCGACATTCACGCTTGTGCCAACTTTCGATCCTGCGGTTCGCGGCGGTACGAACCGCAAAAAAAGAACAAACACAATCAATGCGGCTAACTGCCCAAGTTCGACGCCGAGGTTGAACGAGATCAGATTCACGAACAAGCCATCTTCAGCGAGGCCGAGGTCCTGCAATTTGGTCGCAAGGCCAAGACCGTGAAACAGGCCGAAGATCAAAACCGCCATGCGCTCGTTCGGACTCTCACCAAAAAGTGTATTGAATCCCTCGAGGTTATCGAATCCCTTGTAGGCAACCGAGAGCCCGATGATCGCATCGACAAGATACGGATTGACGTCCAGGCCGAGCAACACTCCGCCGATCAAGGTGATCGTGTGCCCAAGAGCGAACAGGCTGGCAAAAATCGCGACCGTGCTCAGCCGCTTCAAATAGAATATGACGCCGACAAGAAATAGCAGGTGGTCGTAGCCCGTGACCATATGCTTGGCACCAAGCCACAGGTACAAGGAAAACTGCGGCCCGCTCCTTCCCGAGATCAGCTCAATATCTTCTTTCGATACGTTGTGCGCCCATACGTCACCGCTGACCCACAGCACGGCGAGGCCGAGGAACAACAGATACGCGGAGCGGGCGTTTAGAATCACTGATTCGACATTAACATCTCGAAAAGGACGCCGAATACTAACGCATTATCCGTTACGCTTTCGGTATCCGTGGGATCCGGCTCCTCGCGCATCTGGTACGATTTCGTGCAACCGCCGGCGTGGCAAACCAACAATGGCTGACTACTCATGACAACTCTTACCACCGGACAGGCCGTCGTAAAGTCTTTGCTTGCTCACGGTGTCGACACTATGTTCGGTATTCCCGGCGCACACATGTACGACTTCAATGACGCGCTGTACGAGCACAAAGACAAATTGAAATTCATTGTCACCCGCCATGAACAGGGCGCAGGTTACATGGCCTACGGTTACGCGAAGTCGACAGGTAAGGTCGGCACGTACACGGTCGTTCCCGGGCCAGGCATGCTCAACTCCAGCGCAGCACTCTGCACGGCGTACGGTGCGACGACTCCGGTACTCTGTATCACTGGCAACATCATGTCGCACTTGATTGGGCAGGGACGCGGCCAATTGCACGAATTGCCTGATCAACTTGCGACTATGCGCGGATTCACCAAGTGGGCTGAACGAATCAATAATCCGACCGAGGCACCAGGCGTTGTTGCCGAGGCGTTTCGCCAATTACGGTCCGGCCGAATTCGGCCGGTTGCCATCGAAGCGCCCTGGGATGTGTACGGCATGCAGGATGATGTCGACCTCGACGTGTCGATAGCGGTCCCACCCCCGCCCGAAGCGGACCCGAACGCAATTGCCCAAGCCGTCAAAGTGATCAGGGATGCGAAGAATCCTCTGATAACTGTCGGCGCCGGTGCACTGCATGCCGGCGAAGAGGTTCTCGAACTCGCCAAGTTGTTGCAGGCGCCTGTGACCGCGCACCGCAGCGGAAAAGGTATCGTTAGCGAAGATTGCCCCTACGGCATGTCTTTCGCCGCTGCATTCGAATACTGGAAGAACAGTGATGTCCTGATCGGTATCGGCAGTCGCCTCGAACTTCAGCATTTTCGCTGGCGCTGGCTCCCCAAGGGGATCAAGGTCGTGCGCCTCGATATCGACCCGAGCGAAATGCTTCGAGTGCAACCGGATGTCGGGATTGTCGCCGATTCCGCGACAGGAACCCGAGCGCTTGTCGCGGCACTTTCGAAACGGGTCGGGAGCCGAGACTCGCGCGAGGACGAATTTCAAGACATCAAAGCGAAAGCGAGGCTGGCGATACAGGTCGTACAACCGCAGATGGATTACCTGAATGTGATTCGCGATGTGTTGCCTCACGACGGCTTTTTCGTCGAGGAGATTTCTCAGGTCGGTTTCGCAGCGCGTTATGGGTTTCCGGTTTATGCGCCACGCCAATATGTGACTTGCGGTTATCAGGATAACCTCGGTTTTGGCTTCAACACCGCCCTCGGTGTCAAGGTTGCAAATCCCGATAAACCCGTCGTGGCCGTTTGTGGCGACGGTGGCTTTATGTTCGGCGTGCAGGAACTCGCCACGGCCGTGCAACACGGCATCAACCTCGTCACGATTGTCTTTAACAATCAGGGCTACGGCAATGTGCGGCGCGATCAAAACACGCTCTACGAGGGCCGTTTGATTGGTGCCGACCTGAAGAATCCGGACTTTGTGAAGCTGGCGGAGAGTTTTGGTGCTCTCGGCTACCGCGTGACGAGCGCGACCGAACTTAGGCCCATCCTTGAAAAAGCGTTCAAGGACGATGCACCAGTTATCATCGAAGTGACTGTCGATACGGGCAGTGAAGTGTCACCATGGGCCTTCATTAATCCGGAGATCCCGCAATGAGTCAGCCGGGAAATACAGGCATCCGTCGAATTATTCGAGCAACGCGTTTCTCGGCGCAAGGCCTCGCGCAGGCCTGGAAACATGAGGCGGCGTTTCGACAGGAAACTGTTCTGCTGATTGTTCTCATCCCTGTCGCGTTATGGCTCGGTGACACTGTCCTGACTCGGGTGCTGCTGATCGGCGTTTGTTTACTCGTTCTCATTGTAGAGTTAATCAACTCGGCAATCGAGGCCGCCATCGACCGTCATGGTCAGGAACAACACGAATTGTCCGGCAGGGCCAAGGACATGGGCTCTGCTGCCGTCTTTGTAAGCCTCACCGTTGTAGTACTGGTGTGGGGAGCGATCATCTTCGACCGTTTCTATAGCTGAACAAATGAACGCTTCAAAACCCAAGATCTTCTGTATTGGATCGCATAAAACCGGCACAACCAGTCTGGAACTCGCCCTGAAAAAACTCGGTTACCGGGTGACGGGTTCTTTCGGCACCAAGGATCCTGATATCGGCAACAAGGTTCTCGAGATGGCTTTCGCCATGGTTGACCGATACGACGCATTTGAGGACAACCCCTGGCCAATTCTTTATAAAGAGCTCGATCAGCGATTTCCAGGCAGCAAATTCATTTTGACACGCAGACCAGCAGAGGCGTGGATTCGAAGTATGGTGAAGGACTTCGCAACGACGGAAACACCGATGCGGCGCTGGATATATGGCGAAAATGCGGGCTGCCCAGCTGGCAACGAAGATATCTACGTCGCGAAATATGAACGGCATAACCGGGAAGTGCTCGAGTATTTTTCTGATCGTCCGGGTGATCTGCTGGTTTTTGACCTGCCCAAAGGTGATGGCTGGGACAAGTTATGCCCGTTTCTTGGCCACGACGTGCCGGACGAACCATTCCCGCACGCCAACAAAGCGAGTTTGTCGCGAAAAATCAAAAACTTTCTTAAGCGCCGCTAGACACTCAGGGCTACACTACTAAATGGGGTCTGACCCCTTTATGTGACCCCTTTATGGGACCCCATTGAGGGCTATAAACGGTACGTGATCCCAAGGTAAGCGGTGCGAGGAAGCCCGGGCCGTGCGCCAGCGGGACGCCGAGCGGCGATATACGTTTCATCCAGGAGATTATCGACTTTGATGTAGGTTGACAGTCGCGGTGTGAATCGCCACGCCGCCATCATGTCCCAGACGATGCGGTCGTCGACAGACTCAGCTTCATCAAACGAGCCCTGGCCCGCTTTCGTGCGCAGCTTGCCGATATAGCTTGCCGCGATATTGACGCGCCATTGTTCGGTATTCAGTCCAGCCATCGCCCGAAGTTGATGCTCCGGGATGTACGGCAGTTCATCCCCGATACTCACTTCGCCCCATGGTCCAAAACTACTGTCGAAAGCGTTCTGGAATTCGGCGTCAGTCGTCCATGTATATTTCAGATTCAGCGGCACGTCAAAACGACCGATGTCCCAGCTGTAGCTTGAACTCAGCTCCAATCCACTAACGATCACCTCGCCACCATCGAACTGCTCACCAACTTCGCCACCCCCCGTAGACTCCGTCACGGTGCCAACAAGATTATCGTAGTCGTTAACGAAGTAGATCGCCTCGAAACTCAGATCACCACTGTCAAACCGGGCGCCTGCCTCGATGTTCACGCTGGACTCCTCGTTGGCGGTACTTCCGGGTGCCGGCGGGTTGAATCCTTTGTGTATGCCGGCGAGCAAACGCCAGTCTGAATTGAGTCGATACAACACGCCGAATCCCGGAATTGCGACCGATACGGAATTTTCTCGTATTCGCGTCGGCCCCTGACTTCGCGTCGGGTCCGCAGTGGAATAGTCAAGCCGTCGCATGTCAACGTCTTCAAATCGCACACCGGGCGTCAGAATCCAGTTACCCGTACGAATTTCAGTGTCGACAAACAGTGATGTCACGTCCGCACTCGAAACACGGTTCGTATTCGACCCGGGGGCGCCAGCAGTTGTCAGTACTAACGCACCAGCCTCCATACGGTAGGCATCCTCGTGTTGAAAACGATCTTCTTCGTCCTCGTGTAATCGAACGCCAGCCGTTACGGCAATCTCGGTATCACCAAAACCGACATCCCACTCGATGTCCATCTGGACACCCTGCGAGTAGTAGCTGCGATTGTTAGCGCGTTTGGTGATCGCATCATCCGGACTCGTGGCGCCTTTCAGCCAGGCGAGTTCGTTTGCATAGGTCGATGGGTCGTCGAGCACACTGCTCATGCCCGTACCATTTACCGACTGCAGCTTGTACCAGTTGCGGTCGAAATTATTTCGATAAGCGGTAATTTTGCCACGCCAACTGTTACCCGGATCAACCACGTAAGTCAGTTGATATTGTTCATGTTCGCTAACAAACTCATCGCCCTCTGATGCGGCGTAGCGCCGCAGGGGATCGAGGCGAAAGTCCTCAGTCGTAAGTCCAAGATAACTTGTGTTGGATGTCTGGTCGGTGAAGACGGCCTTTAGTCGCAGACTCTGATAGAGCGACGCCGCGGGGTCACTATCGACCTGCAGTTTTGCTACATAGTCCTTGAGCTCATAACCCGTATCGCCCGCCAATGGGCCGTCTGTTGTTTTGAATCCGTCGCTCTGACTTTGCACGGTTTCAATAAGCCATGAAACCTGCTCACCACGATTACCGAAATTGAGTAATGCATCTGCAATGTTGTGATCTCCAAATCGTACATCCAGCTTGCCGCCCAACTGGTCAGGTATCGGCGTGGAAATCATGTTAATCGCGCCGCCCGTTGTTCGCGGTCCAACGGCAACTGCAGCAGGACCTTTCAAAACCTCAAGTGAGTGCATTCGCCGCTGCGTCGGAAAATAGTATGCAGACGGTGCCGAGTACGGCGCCGGAGCGATCAGGATGCCGTCTTCCAACAATGCTATGCGGGCACTGCGATCAAGGCCTGATCCGCGAATGCCGATATTCGGCCGCAAGCCGAAACCCTCTTCCTCCTGGACGTAAACGCCGGGCACCGAGCGCAGGACCCTCAGGATATCGGCATCGACAAATACCTCGAGATCCTGCGCACTGACAACATGGGCGGACCCGGGCACGTCGGCGACATCGCTTCTGCGGCCAATAATGGTCACAGAATCAATAACCTCAGCTGAGGTCGATGTCTCTGTCTCATTGCCATTGGCGGCAAAAGAGGCAACAAAAGCGACTGCACAAAGCGTTGTGCGGCCAAATTTGCGGCAAAGCATGGTCGTGTCCTTCGCGGTTTTCCCTATGTTGGGCACAAATACTAGTGAGAATGATTCGCATTAGCAATAAGCAATTGTACTTATGCCTGGACCCCCCTGTTAGTCAGGCAGGGCCTGAGCTCGGAGCCCTTATGGCTAAAGGGGTCCCGACCGTGATTGCTTAGCGCGCGAAGCCCAGGGCCTCAAATTCCACCTTGCAGTGTTCGTAGATTATGTCTTTAGCCTCGTCGCTCAGCAGCTCGCGGCCCGGCCGCCGGTCAGGACGATAGGTATGTTTCGTCTGCGGATAATGCTCGGCAACATCAAAACCGAGTTTCTCGCTCAGCTTCGCCAGGTCCTCCTGCAGATTCTCGTAATTGGCAATGAAGTCGACAATGGGCGTTTCGCCATCAGAGTAAACCGGATAGTTCACGTAGTAGCCCTTTCTTAGAATACGCTTCAGCTCTTTCTCAAAATCCCATTTCTCTTTTCTTCGCGCGTGGAAATACACATGCGAAATCACTTTGTCATAGGGATGTCTTTCCATCGAGAATGTAAAGTACTCATCCCATGTCTTCTGCCCAACATACTCACGCACCTCGACAGCCGGCACATGATTGTAGAACTGGCCTTTGTGGGGGGTCTTCGGCTTGTCCGCCCTTCTCGTCATAATCAGATCGCGAAACTGCTGCTCTTGCGGGTCCCCATAGTTTTGCGGTAGCACGCCACCGAGATCCAACCTCACCAGCTCGTCCACATACGAGATCGGCGTAATAATGTCGCCCTCGCCACAAAACCGGCTCAGGCTGATTTCCATGCTCGTACCGGAAACCTTGCGCGTTTTGATAAAGATGAATTTTCTCGTGTAGCTTAGGATCATTGGTCCTGACTCTTGCGGATGAATTTCCGGACTTTGGTGAAGAAGGAATCCTTCTTGTAACGTCCTTTGACGATGTGCCGGATCTGACACACGTTTGGAATCTCCAGCGGCGTGCCGTGAGTGCCAATTAGCCAGCGAAACGCACGATCCTCATAGGTCTTCATCCAGCGTTGCGCCGGTGTCTGATAGTGCCTGATCGAATCGCAATAACCGCAAGCGCGCGCAATGTCCCCGTGCGTTATCTGGTGCGGGCCTTTTGCCTTCGGGCGTGGACCGCCGTACGGATGAAACTGATCGAGTGGAATTTCGAGAAGGTTGGGACCCTGTCGCCCTTTATCCAGAATCTCATCATCTTCGGCTAACAGGGACGTACCCAGGCCGATACGCGGATGCACAAGACCATCGTCGCGTCCCTGCAGCAGGTCAGCCAGTGTATCAAGGCAATTTTCATGAAAGATGATGTCGGCATCAGTAAACCAGATCCAATCCGCCTCCGTATTTTTGGCGGCAAGGTTGCGGCCGATACTGCGGCGAAACAGCTTCTCTTTTGCCAACGGCTGCCAATTCCAGGTAACACCGGGTACTTGCATACGACCAAAGTAATCCAAAACCGGAACGACGCGATCATCATCTGCTACGTGAAACACGGTCATGGTGATATCGAACTTGTCGGTCCGATGATTAACGAGTGAACTGAGCTGATAGGTCAGGAAGTGCCCGTATCGCCAGCAATGGCTAACGATTTCCAGTTTAAGTACGCCGGTCTTTTTCGCTTTAACGACTGTCGCCGGGTCCACATCGCGAAACCACGCTACGGGTAGCGCGCCTGAAACGGCTAACCGGTAGAACAGGCTGACAGTTTTTTCACTGAACCCGGACATTGTCGACACCGCGCGGCCTCATGTGGCACTACGCAAGCGCCGATATTTTGCGACCTTACGCAACGCATTGATATGTTGGGAAATTCGGGACCAGAAGTATAGTTTCTCCGGGTACAGACTTCTAGATAAATCCGGTTCGACCCCATTTAATACTTGCTCCCAGTCGGCACTGGATTCGTAGCCGCATTCGATCAGGTCAGGTGACAACGAGCCATGTATCGACTGTTGCCCCTTGATTCTGCCCGGTTGCTGCGTCCAGACCCCAACACTTGTCGGCGCTATCGGCCGCACGCTATGCATCGCCTTAACTGACTTCTCCGAAACCTGCGCATATTCGTCGTACTCCGAAAAATTGTGAAGTTTCTCCAGCCACGGGAATTTGCGCTCGATCACGTTCTGCACCGCATCCGGATCCGTTACAAAGTCTTCATAGCGAATTTCCAGGAATCGCTCGTGGCCAACCATTTGTTTGGCATAGGAGTGCATTTGCCGCCACAGACGTATGTTCGAGTAGTACATGCTTTTGTCTTTGCCGTGGCGGCTAACAATCGTGTCGCGTGGATCCCGCATCACGTAAATGACGTACAGCTCCGGATCGTCGATGACGGCCGGCATATACATGGTGTCTTTGGGGCGCTTTGTAATCAGCGTCTGCCCGGCATCTGCGGTAACGAGATGAAAGCGAATCTCATGGTCGTAATGTTTATCAAAACGGAAGCACGTCACCATGGCCTCGTGCAACAGCGTCGTGCCACTGCGCGGCGAGCAAGCAACAATGTGTATGTGTTTGAACATCCCCGGGCATTCTACCCGAGCGAGTTCATCTACAGCAGAAATCAACATAACACCCCGCGAGGAATGAATTTGTCGGCGAAAGCGGATACTCTGCGAACACTATTAGAAAGCCTAGAAGCCCGCCAGTGCAGCTATTTAGCGAACTCCAGCGCCGCAACGTCGTCCGTGTAACCATCGGCTATATCGTATCCAGCTGGTTACTGATTCAGGTGGCAGACCTGGTTCTGGAAAACATTGGTTCACCCAAGTGGGTCATTCAATCGATAATGCTCGTGCTAGCCCTGGGATTTCCAGTGGTTGTGTTCTTTTCCTGGGCCTATGAGGTTACGCCCGAGGGCATCAGGCGCGAGTCCGAGGTTGACCGCTCACAGTCGATAACACACGTAACGGGCCGCAAACTGGATCGCGCAATCATGGCCGCTTTGGTTGTCGCGCTAGGCTATTTTGCGTTTGACAAGTATGTACTTTCAGATGATCCGGAAGCGGCCATTGCGGAACCGATCGCCGCAGAAGCCGATGCGCCGACTCCGACAAGCCCGTCGGTGACCGAGGACGCCGCCGCGGATATGGGCAAATCCATCGCAGTCCTGCCATTCGTCAACATGAGCGCTGATAAGAGCAGTGAGTATTTTTCCGACGGCCTGGCCGATACCGTTCTGCACATGCTGGCGCAGATTCGCGAACTGCGCGTCGCGGCGCGCACATCGTCGTTCCAATTTCGTGACCAGGCCATGGATATCGCGGCGATTGGCAGTCAACTCAACGTTGGCGCCGTTCTCGAAGGCAGTGTGCAAAGGGCCGGTGACAAGATTCGCGTTACTGCGCAGCTGATAGATGTCAGCAATGGCTATCACCTGTGGTCGGGAAACTTCGATCGGGAACTTAACGACGTGTTCGCCATTCAGGACGAAATCGCCAGCGAAGTGGTGTCGGCCCTGAAGCTTTCCTTGCTCGGCGACTCGGGCGATCCTATCAGCACAGATGACACGGATAACATCGACGCGTACACCGAGTTTTTGCTGGCCGTCAACGATCTCGGTTCGCCCAACACCGAGTCGCTTCCGAGCGCGGCCAAGCACCTTCAGGAGGCTGTGCGGCTTGACCCGAACTATGCCCGCGCACACTCCTCACTGGGGCGGGTGTACTTGGAAATGGAAGGCTACGGTCTGATGGGTACAACTGCGGCAATCGCGGCAGCCCGTAATGCGGCGTCCCGCGCGCTCGATGTTGCCCCAACGTCCTCGGAAGCACTGGCGGTTCTCGGTTGGGCTGATCTTCGAGATGGCAAACTGCAGCCCGCAGGCGAATTACTAGCTGAAGCGATAAGAAACGGTCCCAGCGACGTAATCGCGCTGCAATATTTCGCCGGTTTTCTCACTGCCGACGCACGTCCCGCCGAGGCGGCAGAAACGTATCGCAGGGTCATACGTCTGGATCCATTAAGCGAGAATCCTTACCTCGGACTTGCAGAGTTGCTCAGGAGTGAGAAGAAATTCTCTGAAGCACACGAATTGGTCGCAAAACGGCTGGAAATGGCGGCGGACAGCCCGAGCCTGCGGGCTGCTCAATCCGTTAACGAGCTTGCACAGGGCAACCTCGCCGCTGCTACCCGGATCATGATCGAGGCACACAATCTCGATCCGGACGACGCCGACATACCGGCAATTATCGGGCGACACTATCTGGCCCTCGATTTGCCGATTGAAGCGCGCCGCTGGTTTGACCGCGCTGTTGAAATCGACCCACAACACCCGCTATCGCAGTCGGCACCGCTATTTCTGAATTATTATTTGCAGCGAGATGAAAACGAGACCTTTCAAATTGCCCGACGATTGCTCGAAAACGGCATCGACGATCGTCAAAGTTCGCGCTTCATGGCGCTGCTGGTACTTGTCGAATACGCGGCAAGAACAGATCGCAGTGATATCGCTCTGGAGGTTTTGGATAATCTTTACCCAAATTTGTTCGACGACCCGCCGACCGACCTTACAAGAGATACCGCCGCGACGTTTTTTGCCGGTATGACCCTCATGCAGAGCGGGGATGTGGAACGTGGTACTCACCTGCTGCAATTTTACGTTGATTATCAATCGCGTTACGACGAGGTTTACCGCGTCAATCGCTCCACTCTGGCTGGCCACCTAATACTCGGTGATACCGACAGCGCCAAAGAGAAGCTACCTGCCTTTGTCGAGAATCGTTATTACTGGGAAATGAACCGCATGCTTCTCGAACGCAGTAGCCTGTTCGATCCTCTTCGCGAAGAGCCCGCGTTTGTACAAATGCTCGACGACTACAAGCGCGAAGCAGAAGGACAGCGAACATTGTTGCAGGCAATGGCGCTGGACTGATCAAGCGTTACTCGCTACCGCAATATATTCGCAAAAAGAAACGCCATCGCGAAAAATATCATTGCAGTAAATTCGATCCAGTTCCTAAACCAGACTCGAATACAACAGCCGTAGCGCGGTTACGGTAATCAATACACGAAAGCCGATGCGAAATTTATCCTCGGGGATCTTATCGACGAGTAACTTACCAACCCAGGTTCCAATGAAACTGACAAAAATAGCGGCCGCTATGATGAGCAGATAGGGTGAATAGTCGAAACCGTAGTAAACATAGCCGGCGATCTTGAAAACGCCCATTCCGGTCAGGCTACCCGCCATCGTTCCCAGAATCTGGTGCCGACTGAGCTTGGTATGCAAGATAACCGAGTGCAGTACTGCCCCGAACGCAAACAACGTCGACAACAGTGAATGCAGAAATCCGACAATTACCCAGGGATGGCGAATCTTCGGTCCCCAGGCCAGCTTCGGCATCCATACCGAGACCAGCATTAGAATACTTATGATAGTTGCGATCAGTACCTCGGGTAATTCGACGTAGAGGCCAGCACCGATCAACGCACCCAGGAAACTGCCGACGAGGAACGATCTTGTGATCTTCCAGACAATGAACTCCCGGAACGCATAGGTTCGCGTCGCAGTAGAGCCGATCAACAACAGAGAATGAATCGGTACGATCGCCTGCACCGGCAGGACCGTGGTTGTAATAGCAAGAATGATAAGGGCGCCGCCGGCCGAGAATGCTGCGTTGATGACAGCGGCGATGAAACTGCCTACAACAATAATGACGAATGTGGCATCGATCACAGAGAGCGCGCAGTAGAGTTAGCAGATACGCGGCAGTGGGTCGTCCTCCAGTTCTTCAAGAAAGCGCTCGCCGCCGAGAGGTGTTTCGAGAATAACACGCTTGTCGACTGAGTTTATGCGACCGACGCGGGCTGCGTCCTGACCCGACGGCAGGGCCTGCCAGATCTGCAGTGCCTCGTCCGCCTGCTCCGCTGCCAGTACGGCGAAAACGCGACCTTCGCATGCCAGGTAGTAAGGATCGTAGCCAAGCATGTCGCAAACTGCCTGCACCGGCTCTTTTACCGGGATGCTCGCTTCCAGTCGCACGCCCAAGCCCGTTGCACGCACAATCTCGTTCGCTATGGACGCGATGCCGCCACGTGTTGGGTCCCGCATGAATCGCAGACCTTCCAGTCCCATCAATGCTTCGGTTAGCTCCATCACAGGTCCTGCGTCGGACACTACGTCGCCACGCAAGCCGAAGTCTTCGCGGGCAAGCATCACCGCCGTACCATGGTCGCCCACGGAACCACTGATGATGGCAATGTCACCGTCCTCGATACGGTGAATGGACGGCTGCACGCCGGGCAGCCGCACGCCGACGCCGGTTGTTGCGAGGTACAGCCCGCCGCCTTCACCGCGACGCAAGACCTTGGTGTCGCCCGCTTTAACCTGCACACTGGCTTCTCGCGCTGCTCTGGCAAGACTGGCCACAATGCGATCCAGCACTTTGATCTCTAGGCCTTCCTCAATAAAAGCGTTGAGCGTCAGGTACAGCGGCCTGGCGCCGGCAACCGCCAGATCATTTGTTGTGCCGTGCACGGCGAGCGAACCGATATCGCCACCCGGAAATTCGAGCGGTTGCACAGTGAAGCCATCGGTTGTGATCATGACATCACCACCGTTCAACGCTATTGGCACCGCGTCTGCCTGTACATCGAGTTCGGCCTCGCCCAAATGCCGGGCAAAAACTTCCTCGATCAGTTCGCGCATGAAGCGGCCCCCATTACCGTGCGCCAGTGAGATTCGATCGTCTTCCATTGCTCTTACCTGTCTGTCTGACGCGCAGCGAGTTCCGCGGCCTGCCCGTAACTTAACGCCGCATCATTACATGGCAGCAGCAGCGGCAGACAAACCCGAAATCCGTCGCTTTCAAGAAGGTTAACTGCTTGCTCTGTTAGCACGCGATTTTGAAACACGCCGCCGCACAATCCGACCTGTTCGATGTCGTGCTCTTCGCGCGCCTGGCGCGCCTGCTGCAAAATAACTTGTGCCATCGTCGAATGAAATATCTCGGCACGGTCGACTCTGTGGCGACTTTCGTCGCTGATCGCGTCGAGTAATGGTTCCCAGTCCGTTCGCCAGATACCGTTAGCGTCCATCTGCAAAGCCAGGTCGATCGGCCTGGCAACGGTCCGGCACAGCGTCTCGAGCAACATTGGCCCTTCTGCCTCGAAACTCGTGTGCGTCATCCCGGTGATCAAAGCAGCAGCCGCGTCGAATACGCGCCCCGCCGCCGATGTTTCCAGGCAATTGAGTCTCCTGGTCCACGCTCGATGTACAAGTCCTTCGTTGTCGGGGCAAGCAGACCACGTCCGTTCACATGCCCAATGCAAAGCAGCAGCGCTGCGCCAGGGCTCGCGGCCAGCACGATCACCGCCGGGCAGGTGGAACGGCCGCAAACTGGCAATTCTCTGCCAGTCTCCGGGCTTACCCATCAGTGCTTCGCCACCCCAAAGCGTGTTGTCTTCACCAAGGCCCACGCCATCCCAGGTAAACATTAGCCAATGACCTGCTAGCGCATATTCTCCGGCCAGAGCCGAGGCATGAGCGTGGTGATGGAAGATCTCTTGCACAGGCGTCAACTGACGCTGCGCCCAGCGATGTGTCGTGTAGCCCGAATGCGCATCGCAGGCAATGCGTTCGGCTCGTACACCGTACAAATCCTGCAGATCGTTCGCGACCTGCTCAAACACGGCAAGGCTTCGAGGGCTGTCCATCTCGCCGATATGCGGAGATACAACAACACGATCATCCCAGGACAATGCGAGCGTGCCTTTCATATGCCCACCGACCGCCAACACGGGCCGCTGTTGTCGATACGGGATACTCAGTTCAAGCGGCGCACAGCCTCTGCCAATACGCAGTGGGCGTACAGCGCCGGCGATGCGCCGATACACCGGGTCATCGGCCGGACGCACTATTGGGCGGTCGTGATGCAGGAATGCGTCTACGACACCGTCGAGGCGGATCTCGACACTGCTGTTTTTCGTCAGCACGGGCTCGCCACTGATATTTGCGGAGGTCGCAACCAGTGGACCGGCAAAGCCATCCAGCAGCAATTGGTGTAAGGGGCTATAGGGCAGGAACGCGCCGATTTCTGTCAATCCTGCAGCAATATTGTTTGCAAGATCATTGCTCGCCGATTTTGTGGCCAGCACGATCGGCCTGGCCGGGCTAGCTAAAAGCTCCGCCTCGTCCTGCGTCAGGTCGGCATATTGACGCACAACATCGAGTCCGTCGTCGCCCGCCAACGGAAACATCACAGCAAGAGGTTTGGCGGGTCGTCCTTTGCGTTGCCGTAGTTGCACGACGGCAGCCTGATCGCGCGCATCGCACATCAGGTGGTAACCACCTATCCCTTTGACAGCGACTATCTCGCCGTTTCGCAGCGCAGCGAGAGCCCCGTCCAGCGCCGCCCTATCGGTAACGGTGTTCGCGTCATCCTTGTCGTGAAAGCTGAGCTGCGGCCCACAGGTCGGGCAAGCGATCGGCTCTGCATGAAATCGGCGATCATGCGGGTCCAGGTATTCCTTACTACAGTCGGCGCAGAGAGGAAAACCGGCCATGCTCGTATTCGGTCGATCATAGGGCAGTGTTTCGATCAGCGTATAGCGCGGGCCACATTGCGTGCAATTGATAAATGGATACTGGTAGCGCCGATCAGATGGGTCATGCAACTCGCGTCGACACTCATCACACATGAAGAAATCTTGCGGCACGAAAATACGCGCATCCGCCTGCGCGGAACTGAGTGCAATGTCGAAACGCTAGAATGCCACACCGTCAACGTCATAAACATCGTCGATGCGGGGTCGTGACAAGGGCGGCGCTTGTTGAATCAGATCCTGTTGGAATTGTCGCAGTGCGTCATCTGAGCCCATGGCGATAACTTCGACTTCGCCAAGCTGGTTTTGCACGCGCCCCTTAATGCCATGACGTTGGGCGAGTCTGTATACGAACGGCCGAAAACCCACTCCCTGCACATGTCCCGAGAGGATTATCCTGATGCCGCCGCTCGTCGCGGGCAACACATTGCTTGCAAGCTCAGCCAACGGACTGTCTCCTGCCCTCCCACTCATTGTCGCGGCAGCCCGATGCCCACCAGATTCGACAAGCGCCTTCGTCCGACACCATGCACGGACCAACAGGTTTGCGCGGTGTACACGCGAGACCGTAAAGACGACATTGGTTGGGATAGATTTTGCCGAGTACGACACGAGCACAATCACAGCCCGGCGGCATTTCGCCAACTCGCTTACGTGAATCGTCGGCGTAGGACTGGAACCGCTGCCGCGAATCATATTTTACAAAACGATCGCGCAGTACGAAGCCAGACTGCGGAATTACGCCAACGCCGCGCCAGTTTGCGTCGCTGACCTGCATCACTTCATTGAGTTGCCGGCGCGCCTCGGCGTTGCCTCCGGGACGAACGACTTCGGGGTAACAATTGTCCAGAAAGTGCCGTCCATCTTGCAGCTGCCTGAGCACTGAGTACATAGCCGCCAGTAAAGTATCCGGCCGAAATCCGGCGACTGCTGCCGGTAGATCGTGTTTGTCGACCACGAATTCCCATTCTT
>Ga0255052_10001434_pt1 | contig 17901 bp, 15 predicted proteins | sample JV7_2_21_MG_FD_188632 | JGI IMG/M metagenome (GOLD analysis project Ga0255052, IMG submission 188632) | Seawater microbial communities from Jervis Inlet, British Columbia, Canada - JV7_2_21 | ecosystem: Environmental > Aquatic > Marine > Inlet | place: Canada: British Columbia | collected...
GTTCGTCATCAGGTTCCTGCTCCTCACCTTGGCCGTGTTTGCCCTGGCCGCCCCGACGTTCGGCGGTAAGGGATCGACGAGACGGTCGTTCCTGGGGGTGTGGGTCGGGACAGTGATCGCGATCACCTTCTTCGTGATGGTGCTCTCGGCCCCTTCGACGGTGGCTGTTGCGGGCAATCGATCACCATTCGGTGGGCTCCTGTTGACGATCGTCCTGTCTGTCGTTGCGATTGTCCTGTCGTTCCCGATCGGCGTGGTTCTGGCCCTCGGCCGGACATCGACACTGCCGATCTTCCGTCTCATGTCAACGGCGTACATCGAACTCATCCGTGGTGTTCCGCTGATCACATGGTTGATCGTCGCCTTCATCATGATGCCTGTTGCCCTGCCGCCGGGTATCGAGATCGGCAACATCGCCAGAGCCATCGGCGCCATGACGTTCTTCTCGGCAGCCTATCTCGCAGAAAACGTGCGTGGCGGACTCCAAGCCCTCCCGAGGGGCCAATACGAGGCATCGCAGGCGATGGGTCTGACGACAACACAGACGACGGCCTTCATCGTGCTTCCGCAGGCGCTTCGTGCCGTCATTCCCGCACTCGTGGGCCAGGTCATCGCCCTCTTCAAGGACACATCACTCGTCACGATCGTCGGTCTTGCGGACTTCCTCCACATCGCACGGGTGATCGTGCCCGGCCAGACACAGCCGTTTAACTTCCTCGGCGTGATGAGGGAGCCCATCTTGTTCGCTGCCGTGGTGTACTGGATGTTCACGTTCACGTTCAGCCGCGTCTCACAGCGCATGGAGAAGAAGCTCGGCGTCGGTGAACGTTAGATCATTGGATTGATAAGGAGCTCGTATGGAGAATCAGGAGACAGCACAGAGGACACTTGGTGACCCGATCGTCGTCACCGAAGGCGTGAAGAAGTGGTTTGGTGACTTCCAAGCGCTCAAGGGTGTCACGGCGACCGTGCGTGAGCGTGAAGTGGTCGTTGTCATCGGCCCTTCCGGTTCAGGCAAGTCGACCTACATCCGTTGCATCAACCGCCTCGAGGCCCATCAGGAGGGCACGATCATCGTTGATGGGATTGAGCTGACCAACGACCTCAAGAACATCGAGAAGATCCGGTCAGAGACCGGGATGGTGTTCCAACAATTCAACCTGTTCCCGCATCTCACGGTGCTAGACAACATCACGCTCGCTCCTCAGTGGGTCCGCAAGGAGCCCAAGTCCGAGGCCGTGGAATTCGCGATGGGGCTTCTCGAGCGGGTCGGCATCCCCGAGCAGGCTGACAAGTACCCTGGCCAGCTCTCCGGTGGGCAGCAGCAGCGCGTTGCCATTGCGCGGTCCCTTGCCATGAAACCGAAGATCATGCTCTTCGACGAGCCAACGTCTGCACTCGACCCTGAGATGATCAAGGAAGTGCTCGACGTGATGAAGGAGCTTGCCTTCTCGGGCATGACTATGATCGTGGTGACGCACGAGATGGGCTTTGCCAAGGAAGTCGCCGACCGAGTGTTCTTCTTCGACTACGGCACGATCGTCGAAGAAGGTACCCCTGAGCACTTCTTCACAAACCCTCAGCACGACCGCACGAAGCTGTTCTTGTCTCAGATTCTGTGAGCGAAGCTCTCAGAATCTGAGAGTTCGCGGTTTGCGGTTCGCGGTTTGCGGTTCGCGGTTTGCGGTTTACGGTGACCACCTGTCGAGCCAGATGCCTCTGAGCGGTACAATCCTCTCCACGGGCTCGAGACGGATCGAGGTTGGATGTGAGCAGGGCACCGAAGTACGTTCCGACGGCAAGGGAGCAAGCCTTCCTGGGTACAGTCGAGAACCCGAAGTACGACCGCCAGATCATCAATGGACTCGATCCTTTCTTCGAGGATAGGGCTCCCGAGGACATGGCTGGGTTCTACTCGAAGGATGAGATCTCCGAGCTCATGAGCCTCCGCGGAACGGACCGCGACGTCGAGAAGCGAATGCCGGTGAAGATCACGCGCCACTACTTCGAGTTGGCGAAGAACTCTGTGGCGCTCCAGCGTCTCGTCAAGGCGAATCCCGACGAGACACTCAATCTCCAGGGCTCAGAGGATCCGGGGTTTCAGATGGACTTCAGTCCAGTGGAAGGACTGCTGCACAAGTACGAGATGGGCCTCATGTACGTCATCTCCACATGCTCGGCGCACTGCAGGTTCTGCTACCGCGAAGAGCTGATCAGCCGCAAGGAGATCGAGCGTCAGGACGGGACGGTCGCCAAGAAGGGACTCGCCCAGATCAGTGAGGTGACGGACTACGTCAGGGCGCACAACGCTGCGGTCGAAGAGAACGGTGGCACCCATCCCGACACCGGCAGGCAGAAGCTCCGCGAGATCCTGCTCTCCGGCGGCGACCCTATGGCTCTGCCGAACTCCAAGATCGCTGCGTGGCTCTCGGCCCTGGCTGAGGCAGGTGTCGAATCGATTCGCCTCGGCACAAAAGAGATGGCCTTCTACCCTGACCGATTCGACGGTGCCTTCCTGTCGATGCTCGACCGATTCCATGAGACGTACCCCGAGGTCGGATTCCGGTTGATGGTGCACTTCAACCATCCGGACGAGTTCCTCGTCAAGGGAGCCGATGGTGCCTACGTCGAGGAGTCGAATGGCACCCTCAAGTGGGTTCCCGCCACGAGACGAGCGATGGATGCTGTCGTATCCCGCGGTTGGCTGCAGGCTGAGAATCAGGCACCGATCATCAGGGGTATCAACGATGACCCGCACGCGCTTCGGGTCATGCAGCGGGCCCTGTATCGGGTCGGCGTCGGGAACCACTACTTCTTCTGTGGCAGAGACATCGTTGCCTATCGTGCGTTCAACGTGCCGATCGAAACAGCATGGAACATTCTCAACGAATCACAGAAGGGACTGTCGGGCGTCGAGACGCACGCCAGGCTCTCGATCACGCACTACAAAGGCAAGACAGAGGTCGCTGCCGTCACCAATGATCCGATTCCGGGAGTTCGGGGAGCCGAGAACGGTGTGCTGATCTTCAAGATCCTGAGAAACGCAGCCGACGCTCGCGACCGAGGCAAGGTGTGCATCGTTGGTCGCAATCCGGACGCGATCTGGTTCGATGACTATGAGGACAGGGTCATCTTCGACGAAGCCGGCCTCTTCGACTACAGCCGCGTCGAGAAGAGGAGCGAGCCTGTGCCGGTGACGATCGGAACAGTAGGCGGTTCGTGAGGCGATGATCGACAAGAGGGTCACAAGCGCAGAGGAGGCCGTGGCCGACATCTTCGACGGTGCCACTGTCATGGTGGGGGGCTTCGGTGAGGCCGGTAGCCCCATCGAGCTGATCCATGCCCTCATCGACCAGGGCGCCGCCGGCCTCACGGTCGTCAACAACAACACGGGAAGCGGTGAGGTCGGCCTTGCTGCATTGATCAAGGCGGGGAGGGTCTCGAAGATGATCTGCTCCTATCCGCGCACGGCGAATTCAACCGTGTTTCCCGAGCTCTATCGGAGCGGGAAGACGTCGCTTGAGCTCGTGCCTCAAGGAACCTTGGCAGAGCGGATCAGAGCCGGTGGCGCAGGTATCCCAGCGTTCTACACGGCAACGTCGGTTGGCACTCCCCTCGAAGCGGGGAAGGAGCGTCGCACCTTCGGAGAAGAGAACTTCGTCCTCGAACACGGACTGACGGCTGACTTTGCGCTCATCAAGGCCAAGTTGGCCGACTATCACGGGAATCTGGTGTTCAACAAGACAGCCCGCAACTTCGCACCGGTGATGGCGACTGCCGCAAGAACCACGATCGTCCAGACTGTGGATGTTGTTTCGCCCGGAGAACTCGACCCCGAGTGCATCGTGACATCGGGGATCTTTGTGGACAGGATCGTGATCGTTGACCAGCCGGCTCTCGAGTCTGAGCTCGTGGCCCGAGGGGTGTCCTATCCATGACCGGCACCGCGACAGTCGGGCTCACACGCGACCAGATGGCTCAACGTGCGGCCCTCGACATCCCCGACGGCTCCTATGTGAACCTTGGGATCGGCATACCCGAACGGGTGGTGGCTTTCGTTCCTGAGGGTCGTGAGGTCATCTACCACACGGAGAACGGTCTCCTCGGCATGGGCCCCTCTCCCGATGAAGGAACCGGAGACCCCGAATTGATCAACGCCGGAAAGCGCCGTGTCACGGCAGTTGCCGGTGCATCGTTCTTCCACCACGCGGACAGCTTCGTGATGATCCGCGGAGGACATATCGACCTGTGCGTGCTCGGTGCGCTCCAGGTAGCCCAGAATGGTGATCTTGCGAACTGGTCCACCGGTGCTCTCGATGCGATCCCCGCTGTTGGCGGTGCAATGGACCTCGTTGCCGGGGTGGAGACGATCCATGTCATCACACAGCACACCACTCGCTCAGGCGAGCCGAAGCTCGTTGAATCATGCACGTACCCCTTGACGGGGACCGGAGTCGTGGACCGCATCTATACGAACCTGGCGGTGATCGACGTCACGGAGGAGGGTTTCGGGGTCGTCGAACTTGCTCCGGGTGTTGATTTGGACTACCTCCAGGATCGGACCGGTGCGCGGCTGCATGCTGCGAGCGATGTCTCGGAAGGAGTCGCCGGTGGAACATGACACGTCGTTGAGCGCACAACTCTACGAACGTGCGCTCAGCGTGCTCCCCGGAGGAGTGAGCCGCAACACGGTGCTGCGCAAGCCGTATCCGCTCTACGCAGACCACGCTTCAGGTTGTCGTGTCACTGATGTCGAGGGAGTCGAGCGGATCGATTTCGCCAACAACATGGCCTCGTTGATCCACGGGCATGCCCATCCGGAGATCGTTCGTGCGGTATCGGAACAGCTCGGCCGCGGCACCGCATACACGCTCGCAACCGAGGTGGAGATCCGCTACGCGGAACACATCGTGGGCCGAAACGAAGGGTTCGAGAAGGTGCGATTCGTCAACTCGGGAACCGAGGCTGTGATGGGGATGCTGAAGGCGGCGAGAGCCTTCACAGGCAGGCACAAGATCGCAAAGGTCGAAGGGTCCTATCACGGACTGTACGACTACGCAGAGGTGTCCCAGACGGCCGTGCCGTCGAACTGGGGCGCTGAGACGAGTCCTGTGCCGGTGCCTGTTGCGTTCGGTACGCCGCCAGGCGTACTTGTGGATGTTGTCGTGATCCCGAACAACGATCCCGAGCGGGCCATGACGATCCTCAATGGACACAAGGGTTCGCTCGCAGGCGTCATCTTGGATCCGCTTCCTCATCGTGTCGGCTTGATTCCCGCTACAGAAGAGTTCGTCGCAGCACTCAGGGAGTGGACCATGGCCGATGGTTCGCTGCTGCTCTTCGACGAGATCATCACGTTCCGCTCAGAGTACGGGGGTGCCCAGGAGTGGTATGGCGCAGTCCCAGACCTCACCGCGATGGGGAAGATGATCGGAGGTGGTTTCCCCGTCGGCGCCATTGCGGGCGGCGCCGAGGTCATGGATGTGATGGATCCGCTTGCCGATACCGTCCTCTTCCCGCATTCGGGTACGTTCTCCGCGAACCCTGTGACGATGACAGCGGGCCTCACTGCCATGGAGATGTTCGATAGGGACGCCGTTGAGCGAGTCAACTCGCTCGCAAGGCGGGCCGTTCTTGGCATAGAAGAAGCGATCAAGGACACCGGAGTGCATGCGTGTGTCACTGGTGGCGGATCGATGTTCAGAGTGCACATGAAAGACACCGCTCCAACGAACTACCGCGAGGCTTTCGTGACACCGACCCAATCCCACCGCCTACACATCCTCCTCGACCATCTCTTCGACGCCGGCTTCATCATGATCAACACCTGCTCCGCCACAACCTCGACCGCAATGGGCGAGAACGAAGTCGATGCCCTCATAGAAGCCATGGCCGAGGGCCTCGCAGAGATCCGATAGGCCCCTCTCTGCTGCGCTGCTCGCCCGTCCACCTGTCCAGACGCCTACCTGATCTTCTTGTACGCCTCCACACCTGCCATGAGGACCAGGGCGCCTGCGGTGGCGATGGCGAAGTGGGCTGGATCAAGGGCGACGGTTCCGAAGACCCGCTGGAGGAAGGGCAGGTAAAGGATCCCAGCATGCGCAACGATACCGAGCGCCACAGCGCCGAGCATCGCCTTGTTCGAGGCCAATCCGACCCTGAACAGGGACAGTTTCTCTGAGCGTATCTCGAGTGCGAGCCCGAGTTGAGCGAAGATCAACACGGTGAACAACACGGACTGCCAGGCGGGGTCATCGGTGTTCCACATCCACCATCCGACGCCGAGTGCGATGAGCGACATCAGCAGACCGAACACGCCGATGAACACCGTCGTTCCACCTCCGAAGATCGTCTCGGTCGCCGACCGAGGTGGCCGGTCCATCACGTCGTCCTCTCCGGGCTCGACGCCGAGCGCAAGCGCAGGAAGGCCGTCCGTGACGAGGTTCATCCACAGGATCTGAAGGGGGAGCAGCGGCAGTGGCATGCCGAGGAACGGGCCGATCACCATCACGAGGATCTCTGAGGAGTTGCACGTCAGCAGGTACTTGATGAACTTGCGGATGTTGTCATAGATCACCCTGCCCTCTTCGACGGCGGCGACGATCGTGGCGTAGTTGTCGTCGAGCAGCACGATGTCGGACGCCTGTTTCGAAACATCCGTCCCTGTGATGCCCATCGCGACACCGATGTCTGCCTTCTTGAGCGCCGGTGCGTCGTTGACACCGTCACCGGTCATCGCCACCAGGTCATCATCGTCCTGGAGGGCAGCGATGAGTTTGAGTTTGTGTTCGGGGGACACGCGAGCGAAGACGTCCACCGTTCTCGCTGCGGCCGCGAGCTCGTCGTCGTCCATCTCGTCGAGCTCCGGGCCGATGACGACTCGATCGCTGTCGGTGATGCCGATCTCTCTGGCGATATGGCGGGCCGTGAGCGGGTGGTCACCCGTGATCATCACCGGCCTGATACCCGCCGCCAACGATTCCGCGACCGCACCAGGAACAGACTCGCGCGGCGGATCGATCAGTCCCAACATGCCCACGAAGATGAGGCTGTTCTCGACGTCTGGGTCGCCGTCGACGTAGTCATCGAGGGGCTTGACAGCCAGTCCGAGCACTCGCATGCCTGATCCTGCCAGAGCCTCCTCAGCCTCCATTATCCTCGCGGTCCACCCAAGGTTCAAGGGAGCGGCACCCTCTCCCGTCCACACGCGGTTCGAGTGTTCGACCAGGCCGGATATTGCGCCCTTGGTGAACGCAACAAACGCAGGCAGATCAGCGTCTTGCAGCACCTCGGAGAGTTCGCTGAGACTCTGTGGCGCGGCTGATGCGTCCGACGGAAGGCGATGGATCGTCGTCATGCGTTTCCGGTCCGAGTCGAAAGGCACCTCGCCGACTCTTGGCAGGGAAGCCTCGAGTTCGTCCTTGAGAAGCCCGACGTTTGCGCCTGCGACGACGAGTGCTCCCTCCGTCGGGTCACCGATCGCCTTGTAACCCGACTTGCCGCTGGTGAGCGCAGCGTCGTTGCACAAAGCACCGGTCATGATCGCAAGTTCGATCGTTGGGCGAACGGTGTCTGGGATATCGTCGTCGAGGAACAGGTGATGGTTTGCTACGTCGAGTACCACGGCTGTCATGCGATTCTCTGTGAGTGTGCCTGTCTTGTCTGTGCAGATGACGTTCACGGATCCGAGCGTCTCCACTGCTGGAAGGCTCCGGATCAACGCGTTCCTCTTCAGCATCCGCTGGGCGCCGAGCGACAGGGCAATGGTCACCACTGCCGGCATCGCCTCAGGGATCGCTGCGACGGCAAGACTCACCGAGGTGAGGAGAAGCGTCTCGATGTCGTCTCCCCTGATCAACCCGAGGACAAAGACGACGGCGACGAGAGCCGATGCCGCGACGGCGAGGACCTTGCCAAGGCTGTCGAGCCTCCTCTGGAGAGGCGTGCGCTCCTCATCGACAGACTGGATCATCGAGGCGATCTTCCCGATCTCGGTTGCCATTCCCGTGTCGGTGACGAGGAGTTCACCCCTGCCCATCGTGACAGTGGTGCCCGAGTACGCCATATTCCGACGCTCGGCCAGGGCGCGGGCCGATTCCAGCGTCGTGTCAGCCCTCTTGTTGACGGGCTCCGACTCGCCTGTGAGCGGGGCTTCGTCTATTCGCAGGTTCGGCGAGTGGATCAGTCGGCCGTCCGCAGGCACAATGTTCCCCGTTTCGAGAAGCACGCGATCACCCGGCACGAGATCAGCTGAGGGGAGTTGGGCGACCTCACCGTTTCTCCGGACGGTCACCGCCGGCACGGTCATCTGCTTGAGGGCAGCCATTGCCTCTTCAGCCCTGCTCTCCTGCACGTATCCCATGACACCGTTCAGGATCACGATTGCGAGTATCGCCACAGCCTCGATCCAGTCGCCGAGAAGGGACGATATGAGCGCCGCAGCAAGGAGAACGTAGGTGAGTACTGCCCTGAATTGAGCCACCAGGATCTGAAGCCGACTCCGCCCTGCTTCGTCCTCGATCTCGTTGGGGCCGAGACGACCGAGTCGGTTCGCTGCTTCCTCAGACGAAAGCCCGTTACCGGGGGACCCCAGGCGCCGCGCTGCTTCGTCTGGAGTGGTCAGTGACCAATCCCGGTTCTCGATGTCCATGGTGCAACCTCCAGGCGGGTCTCATCCCTGAGCGAGCTCGTCCCATCTGTCGCCCTCAGCCAGATCGATGATCGTCCACGCCATGGCGAGCGCTCCGTCCGATATTGCCTGCTCCCCTTCGCCAGAGAGCGTGTGTGTGGCGAACTCCTTCTGGTGGTTCACGATCGGGTGGCAGTGAAGGTCGAGCACGGGATGAATCGAGGGAACCTCGTGCGAAACGTTGCCCATGTCCGTTGACCCTGAGGTCTCAGGTGCGATGTCGACCAGGCGGTTCATCTTCCGACCCGCCCGCAGGGAGTTCGCCTGATACAGATCGACCAGTACGGGGTTCGACACCATGTCCTTGTACCTATGCCCCATCTCGCTGGTTTCGAGTCTGCAGCCGGTCGCCAGGGCGGCGGCTTCGAAGCACTGCATCACTTTCGGGTAGATCTCATCAAGCCGATCATCGGTTGCTGCACGCACGTACCAGCTCATTGCGGTGCGTCCGGGGATGATGTTCGGCGCTGCGCCTCCGTCGGTGATGATGCCGTGAACCCTGTCCGAGTCCTTGAGCTGTTGGCGCAGCGTCGATACGTTGACGTACGCCTGAACCGCTGCGTCGAGCGCATTGATACCGAGATCGGGTGCGCCGGAAGCGTGCGACTCATGTCCGAAGAACTCGATATCGGTGTGGGCTACGGCAAGGAACTCGGGGTCCACCAGGTCCCTCGTAGCCGGATGTACCATCATTGCCGCGGCAGCGCCCTCGAAGGCACCTGCCCTGATGAGGTCCACCTTGCCTCCGTATGCCTCCTCGGCCGGCGTTCCGAGAACCGTCAACCGGATACCGAGATCCTCGACAATCGGGACAAGGGCGAGACCTGCACCTATCGCTGCCGTGCCGATGATGTTGTGCCCGCACGCATGGCCGACCTCGGGGAGCGCATCCATCTCTGCGCAGATGATCACCTCTGGTCCTGACGAACCAATTCGTGCGGCGAATGCCGTGTCGAGACCATAGGCGGGGTATTCGGCTGCGAAACCTCCGGCAGAGAGCATTTCGACGTACCTTCGCGAGGTTTCGTACTCTGCGTGGCCAACCTCAGGGTTGGCGTACATCCACTTCGAGAGCTCGCGAAGCGCTGGCTCGTGTCTGATGAACTCATCCTGTGTCCGCTGCTTTGTGTCCACGTGTGCATCTCCCTAGGAATACCGAGACCGACCGTCAGGTTGCCAGCCAGCGTGGGTGAGGCTACACCGCCCGTTCCCATCGACCGTAATGTCGCAGGCGCCGTAGCATCGCGGCGGACAAGGAGAGCCCATGAATCACGACCACGGCCAGGCACCGTCGTCCACTGACGCAGCAGGGGAGCGCTTCGCGTGAGCGCATTTGCCGCTATTCCGTCGCCATCCCAGAACGTACTCGAACTTGGTCCGCTGTCGATCTACTTCTACGGCATCCTCATCGCGGCTGGAGTCATCGTTGCTATCATCGTGTCGAAGAAGCGATACGAGCGGTTTGGTGGGAGCGGTGAGCTCTTCGAGTCCGTAGCGATCTGGGCGATTGTCATCGGATTCCTCGGAGCGCGGGCTGGGTATGTCTTCACCCACACAGCCAGGTTCGAGGGCCGACCGTGGGCCGTTCTCTTCATCTGGGAAGGCGGTCTCGCCCTCTACGGAGGGCTCTTCTTTGGCGCTCTCACCGTCATATATCTCGTCAACAAGCGCGGCGGGGACCTCTTCGCGTTCGCCGACGCGACCGCTATCGGCATTCCGCTGGCGCAGGCGATAGGACGATGGGGCAACTACTTCAATCAGGAGCTGTTTGGTACACCATCGAACTTGCCATGGGCGGTCACCATCGACCCCGCTTATCGACCGGTCGGATACGAGCCGTTTGAGACATTCCATCCGACATTCCTGTACGAATCCCTCTGGAACGCGCTCATCCTCGTTCCCGTCATCTTGTGGCTCGAAAGGGCAGGGAAGCTGGCGAAGGGTACGTCCTTCGGGCTGTACATCGTGATGTACAGCTTCATCCGTTTCGTGATGGAACTGCTGCGCACCGACACGACCTTCAGGCTATTCGGCATGTCCAGGAACGGGTGGATCTCGGTGGCAGCCTTCATCGGCGGCTGGATCTGGATCTACTGGATGCAGAAGCGGGCAGAGCAGCGGACGCTGGTGGGAGAGCCGTCCCTGCTGTCACCGCAAGCGGCAACAGTTCACGGTTCACGGTTCACAGTTCACAGTCAGGATCCGTCCGGCGAGGAGCCGGAGTCCGAGAGCTGACGACTGTCGACTGTCATCTGTGAACCACCAACCCGATCCTGACGCTATGCGGCGGAATCCGGTTGGTGCATTCCCACGATCATGCCTGTGGTGTCTGTGAAGTAGCAGGCGTGACCTAGGCCAGGGATGGTGAACATGGGTACGACGATCTCGCCGCCAGCGAAGATGACCTTGCCCATGTAGCCCTCCAGATCGTCGACGGTGATCGTTGCGACGGTGATCGGCTGTCCGTCCTCCGATGTCGTGAAGCCCGTGTCGATGCCGGGCTCTTCGCCGTGGCCGGCAACGAAGTAGTCCTCAGCGCTCCATGGCTTGGGATCCCAGTCGAAGACGTCCTTGTAGAACGACATGGACGCCTCGATATCTCCGCTGTTGAACTCGACGTAGTTGATGAACGGCACGGTCCTCCTTCTGCTGACGCAGGTTGGATCCTACGCGACGAGGGGAGCGGATGGTCCGCTCCCCTCTACCGCAATGTGCCGCAGTGGCCCTACTGGCCTGTATCGATCTCCGTATCGTTGAACAGTTCGCCGATCGCTCCGATGCTCGACAAGATTCCGCTTGTCTCCAATGGAAGGTAGATCTTCGTGGCCTTTCCGTCTGCGATGCCCTGGAGTGCTTCCAGGTACTTGATCGCGATGAGGTCGGGCGTTGGATCGCCGGTGTGTATTGCGCCGAATACTCTCTCGACGGCCTGTCCTTCACCCTCGGCAACGGTGAGCAGTTGGTACTTCTCGGCGTCTGCGACTTCTTTGATCGCCTGCGCCTGACCTTCAGCGTCAAGGATCCGAGCCTGTTTCACTCCCTCAGCGCTGAGAATGGCTGCACGCTTCTCACCCTCCGCCTCGGTAACGACGGCACGCCGATCGCGCTCGGCCTTCATCTGGCGATGCATTGCCTGTGTCACGTCCGCCGGTGGATCGATCCGCTGGATCTCAACACGGACCACCCGGGTACCCCACACGTCGGTTGCCTCATCGAGGATGACGCGTAGCTCGGTGTTGATGACTTCGCGAGATGTCAGTGCGGCGTCGAGATCCATGTCGCCTATCACGTTCCTCAGGTTGGTCTGTGCGAGCTTCGTCGCCGCGAGGATGAAGTTCGCCACGTTGTAGGCGAGCTTCACCGGATCTGTGGCCTGGTAGTAGACGACCGCGTCAACTGTGACAACAACGTTGTCCCTGGTGATGACTTCCTGTGGCGGCACGTCGACCACCTGCTCACGCATGTCGATCTTCCGCACCTTGTCGATGAACGGGATGATCATGTGGAATCCCGGATCGAGCGTTGTGCGGTACCTACCGAACCTCTCTGTGAGACCCAATTCGTGCTGCTGGATGATCTTGATCGCCAATGCGACGTAGATGATCAGCACGAAGATCAGGATCAGAACGATCGCTGGTGCCATGATTCCCCTTCCTCTCTGTAGTCCGTCTCTTGGTTGTCAGGTGACCTCATCGACGACGAGTCGAGCACCTCTGACCTCAACGACGTGCACCTCGGCGCCAACCGGTATCTCGTCGTTCGAGTCGGTGATGGCACGCCAGTCCTCGCTGCCCATCTTGACCCTTCCGCTGTGCAGTCGACTGACGGGCTCGATGACGACGGCCGACGATCCGATGTACCGAGCCGCGCCCACAGGGAGGAGCTCACCGTGGATGTCTCTTTTTGCGAAGCGCTGGAGCAGCCACAATGCCAACACCGATACGACGACGAACGTGATGATCTGAACGGGCACGCTCACTGAGAGCAGAGCGAGAACACCTGCAACTGCCGCCCCCGCTGCAAATGGGAGCAGGAAGAACCCTGCAGTCACCATTTCGCCGATCGCCAGTACGCCTGCGGCGATGAGCCACATGGCAACCCATCCGGCCTCGTTGACGCTTTCATCGCGTGGTCCGAACACTGCCACTGCGATCACGAGAAGGACAATCGCAGCGAGACCGAGCCAGAGACCCCAGGTCGGCGGGTTGGCGTCCCTGGGTTGCAGCTGCGTTCGGTTTGGTGGCTTCGGCCCGCGATTGGCAGCCGCCCACTCCTCAGCGAAGGCGTTGATATCAGGTCCGGTCACCGTGTCGAGTGCCTTGCCTGCCGACACGGCCTCCCTCAGATGTGATCGGAGTTCGACGGCCATTTCGTTGGTGGTCTCGATGCTCACGCCCGACCCTCGCCAGTACGTCCGACATCGATCGACGACCTGATCGGTGGTCAGTTCTGTCACGCTTCTGCTCCCTTCACAACCTGGTTGACCCCGGCGCTGAGGTCGGACCATTCATCTGTCCATTCTGTCAGCTTCTCGGCGCCTTCGGCCGCGATCCGATAGTACTTGCGCGGCGGCCCGGATCCGTCGGCTTCGACGAAGTAGCCCTCGATCAGTCCCGAGCGCTGCATCCTCGAAAGGGTCGGATAGATCGACCCTTCGCTCGAGAGCGTGAGCCCTCTCGTGGACAACTTGTCCGCCATCTCGTATCCGTAGCTCGGTTCCTCGTTGATTATTGCGAGGAGGCACATGTCAAGCACACCCTTGAGAAGCTGGCTCCGGTGATCCATACCGAGTTCCCCGTGGTTGCTATATACGTTCGCTCAATATCAAGGTCTATGTGATATCTTGCGAACCAAGGTATCAAGGAATGGCATGGAAGTCAAGGAGGAAGAAGTTGACAGTTCTCGTTCAGCCACAGGTTGGGCGCCAATTGGTGTCGCCGAAGACCGACATGGTTATTGCCCAGAGACTCCGGTCGTAGGTGCGAAGCTCATCTCTTGTGTTCACGTGGTTGTGCGATGAAATCGGTTCCCGTTCCTCATCGCTGTTCTCGAGGTTCGCATCGAAGAAGCTCTGGACGCCCTCTGCCCAGTACTGCTCCGAGTTGATCTCTGCGAGCGTGTTCTGCCACTTGCCCTCTGCGATGGCCACGGCGTAGGACTGCTCGATCGCCTGGGATGTGGCAGAGTCGACCGCGTCCATTGCATACCGCCGGATGGTGATGGCGAACTCACGGAGGAAGATGTCCTCGCCTGCATAGACGTCATCCTCACTGCAGAGCAGGTTCTCCTCTGAGAAGGCGGCGTACGGAATGACCTGCGTGCCTGCGAAGGAGCGGCCCAGGCGCCTCCAGTCGGTGCCGGGATGTTGGACGTAGATCTTGTCGAACTCGGGTAGTTTATTGATCGTCTGGTCGGCGCCGATCACGCGGATACCGATCGGATAGCCGGCGATCGCTTCTGCATATAGCGGGCTGTTGACGAGCATGTTGAACGCCCGATCGGCAAGTCCATCGATCGCGGCGGGGTCGACCTCCTCGGCTGCGAGAACTTCGAGCCCGAGCACCGTGCATCCCTGGGCGTAGCCCTCGACGGCAGAAGCTGGGGCGACCTCGCACTCGTTCTCGGGCAGGGGAACCGTGGTTGTTGTCGTAGTGGTTTCCGGCGGTTGCGTCGTGGTCGTCGACGTTGGTGCAAGTGTCGTGACCGGAGCGACCGTTGTGGATGTGACGGTGGTTTCGGCAGGCGCGCTCTCAGCTGGCGTGCACGCGACAGCGAGTAGCGCGACAGCGATAGCAGCGACCGAGGTGCGTGACATGAACCAGGAGCATACGGGTAGACCACGCCCTTCTGGCGTCCGTTCCGTCGATATGTAGACGCATTGGACGCCAGCAGGGCTACGAGAAGATGAGGGCTGAGTCGCTCGCCCCGATCTTGACCGTGGAACCCTCGGAGAGGGCTCCCTCGAGCACTTGGGTTGCGAGGGGGTTGGCGATGGCGGTCTGGAGCAAGCGCTTCAGCGGCCTGGCTCCATAGACGGGGTCGTAGCCGCTGTCTGTCAACCAGCTGATGGCTTCCTCTGTGAGCTCCACAGTGATCTTGCGGTCGGCAAGCCTGTCGCGCAGGGACTCGAATTGGATCCGGACGATCTGACGCAGGTCGTCCCTCGTCAGCCTGTGGAAGACGATCGTGTCATCGACGCGGTTGAGGAACTCGGGCCGGAAGTGACTGCGAACGACCTCCATCACGCGTGACTCGATCACGTCATCAGGCATGTCCGGGTTGATGTGCTCCGATGCGAGGTTCGAGGTCATCACAAGCACCGTGTTCGTGAAGTCCACGGTACGCCCATGCCCGTCTGTCATGCGACCATCATCAAGCACCTGCAACAGGGCGTTGAACACCTCTGGGTGGGCCTTTTCGACCTCGTCGAGTAGGACGACCGAGTATGGCCTGCGGCGCACGGCTTCTGTCAGCTGGCCACCTTCGTCGTAGCCGACATATCCAGGTGGCGCACCAATGAGACGCGACACGGAGTGCTTCTCCATGTACTCGGACATGTCGATACGAACCATCGCCCGCTCGTCGTCGAAAAGGAACTCGGCAAGCGCCCGCGCGAGCTCGGTCTTGCCGACACCAGTGGGCCCGAGAAACAGGAACGAGCCGATGGGTCGATGCGGATCCGAGAGTCCAGCCCTGGACCGTCTGATCGCATTCGAGATCGCAGATACCGCATCGTCCTGACCGATGACACGGCGGTGGAGATGTTCCTCGAGGTGCACGAGCTTCTGCATCTCGCCTTCGAGGAGCTTGGAGACGGGAACTCCTGTCCAGCGGCTCACAACCTCTGCAACGTCTTCCTCGTCGACATCTTCCTTGAGCATCTTGAGGTCGGTCTGGAGCTCATCGAGCTTCTCCTGTCCATCTGTGAGCTGTTGGTGAAGGGCAGGCAGCGTTGCATAACGAAGCTCGGCTGCCCTCTCGAGGTCACCTTCTCTTTCGGCTCGCTCAGCATCGCTCCTGGTCTCCTCGACCTGCTCCTTGGTTGAACGGATCTCCGCAATGGAGTCCTTCTCGAGTTGCCAGTGGGCGCTGAGAGCGTCGAGCTTCTCAGCGAGGTTGGCGAGCTCCTCCTCGATCGAAGCGAGACGCTCGGCAGACGCCTTGTCCTCTTCCTTGGACAGCGCCTGCTTCTCGATCTCGAGTCGCCTGCGACGTCGTTCGAGTTCGTCGATCTCATCTGGCATCGAATCGATCTCGATGCGGAGCTTGGAGGCAGCCTCGTCGACAAGGTCGATGGCCTTGTCGGGAAGATGGCGACCAGAGACATATCGGTCGGACAGAACCGCAGCGCCGATCAGCGCAGCATCTGTGATGCGTACGCCGTGGTGCACCTCATAGCGCTCCTTGAGGCCACGCAGGATCCCGATCGTCTCATCGACCGAGGGTGGCTCAACGAGAACCGGCTGGAACCGGCGCTCGAGAGCGGCATCCTTCTCGATGTATTTGCGATACTCGTCGAGCGTCGTGGCTCCCACCATGCGCAGTTCGCCGCGCGCAAGCATCGGCTTCAACATGTTCGATGCGTCCATCGATCCTTCTGGTGCGCCCGCTCCGACGATCGTGTGCACCTCGTCGAGGAACGTGATGATGCGTCCATTGGATGCCTTTATCTCGTTGAGCACGGCCTTGAGGCGTTCCTCGAACTCGCCGCGATACTTGGCCCCTGCGACCATCGAACCGATGTCGAGTGATACCAGCCTGCGGTTCTTGAGGCTCTCAGGCACGTCGCCGTCGACGATGCGCTGGGCGAGTCCCTCCGCAATGGCGGTCTTGCCTGTGCCAGGCTCGCCGATGAGGATGGGGTTGTTCTTGGTGCGCCTCGACAGTACCTGGACGACCCGCCGGATCTCATCGTCGCGCCCGATCACCGGGTCGAGTTTGCCGGTTCGGGCATCCTCTGTGAGGTCGCGCCCGTACTGCTCGAGGGGAGCAAACGTGTCCTCGGGGTTCTGACTCGTGACACGCTGTGCGCCACGAAGTTCGGTGAGTGCCAGGAGCACGGTGTCCTTTGTCACTCCGGCAGATCGCAGGGTGTCGCCCACGGCCGTCTGCGACTCTGCAAGTGCGATGACGATGTGCTCGACGGAAACATACGAGTCGCGAAGGGCATCCTTGTGCGCTGTTGCTGCATCGAGCACGGCCAGGGACTCTGTGGTGAAGGCCGCCTCTGTGCCTCCGACGACGGAAGGGTAGGCATCGAGGGCGCGGTCAACCGGTCCGCGGATGTCGGTGACGTGAGCGCCGAGCTTGGCGAACAGGGGATAGGCGATGCCGTCTGTCTGTGCAAGAAGAGCATCGAGGAGGTGCTCGGGGTACACGTACTGATGGTTGCGCCGCTCCGCACCGGCCTTGGCGGCGAGGATGGCTTCTTGGCTTCGTTGTGTGAAGGTATTGATATCCATGTGTTTGGTGTGACCTTGGTGCGATACTACAACCTACATCCACAGGATAGTATAGACCATGCCAGAAAATATGAGTCGAACCGACTCAGATATGGAGCGTGGCGCCGGCTGGGTCATCGCCCAGGGTGCGATCTTCGTGTTCTTCCTGGTCGCCGTTGTATTCGGTGACACCGTTGCGGACGTGCCGGGGCTGATCTTCGCCCAGGTGGTCGGATTGATCGTCGGTCTTGCGGGAGCAACCGTGTCCGCGTGGGCCCTTCTACAGCACGGGTGGCGGGTTTCGCCGTTCCCGAAACCGATTGACGATGCTCATCTCGTTGTGTCGGGTCCGTACCGTTATGTGCGTCACCCCATGTATACGGGCATCGTCATCTTCACCCTTGGTGTCGGGCTCGCATACGCCAACCCGGTTGCCATGTTGTCGTCCGTGACCTTCCTCGTCTTCTTCATGGCGAAGACCGGGTGCGAGGAGGAGATGCTCGTGGCTCGAGTTGACGGCTACCGGGCGTATCGCTCGAACGTTCCTTGGCGGATCATTCCTTTCGTCGTGTGAGGTGACTACCGGACGAGGACCGATGATCGGGACTCGCGGTTCACGGTTTGCGGTTTACGGTTTACGGTTTACGGTTCACGGTCAGAACCTCGGTGAGAGTTGTCCGGGACCTCTTTGGTCCCCGCCTCGAGGGCGAGATCGTCTGCCGCGATCTGTGCGAGGGTTGCCTTTCCCAGTTCTGCGGAGAAGGAGTTCTT
>Ga0255052_10001435_pt1 | contig 17899 bp, 16 predicted proteins | sample JV7_2_21_MG_FD_188632 | JGI IMG/M metagenome (GOLD analysis project Ga0255052, IMG submission 188632) | Seawater microbial communities from Jervis Inlet, British Columbia, Canada - JV7_2_21 | ecosystem: Environmental > Aquatic > Marine > Inlet | place: Canada: British Columbia | collected...
TAAACGTAAGCTCACCAAGTGTGGAGAATCAGAAATACGGCGCCTGTTGTTCTGTGCTGCCCAACCGGCAAGATCCTATCGACTGTTTGACAATTACTACCAGAAACAACTTTAGAAAGGACTCTCCAATATCGCCGCCAAAGTCGTCCTGGCTCGCAAGCTCGCCAGAATCGCCTTTACTCTGCTAACCAACCAACAGTCCTTCAAAAAACAGGATATCGCCTATAGCCAAGTGCCATAGAATCTCCAACAGGAGAAGCCGTGGGAGCGGGTCATACCCGCGATAGCCACCGTGGTAATCGCGCCCGCGGGACGCTCCAATAGGAGAAGCCGTGGGAGCGGGTCATACCCGCGATAGCCACCGTGGTAATCGCGCCCGCGGGACGCTCCAGGTAGTTCGGTGGCATCATCTAGCGAAAATCTCTTGAGGTAACGCCAAGCCCGCCTAACATTTCGGTGTGATCGATCAACTGCCTCGCAATCACATGAATCACCTCCCCTTCAATCTGTAGCTCCCCGCGTACACCCATAAGGCGCGCATTTAGAAGTGCTGCACGATACTTCTCTGCGACCTGCTTCCAGACAATCAGATTGATATGTCCTGTTTCATCCTCGAGCGTCACAAACGTCACACCGCTTGCCGTTCCGGGTCGTTGCCTGGTGATCACGAGACCCGCCACACTGACGTTTTTTCCGCTCCCGAACTGCGGCAGTCGATCTGCCAGGACGTGATGATAGCGATCAAGACGATGGCGGATCAGGTGGATTGGATGTCGCTCCAGCGTCAGCCCGACACTCTGGTAGTCAGCAACTACATTCTGCCCCTCAGTAGGTTTCCTTAGCAGGGGTGCCGCCTCGTACCGGTCCATCGATGCGAACAAACCCGTCGGCTTCTCGGTACCGGCAACCGCCCAGCGGGCCTTGTGCCTGTGCCCCTCGAGCGCGCGCAGCGCACCGGCAGATGCCAGCACGCCGAGTTCGCGGCGATCCAGTCCTGCTCTGTGCATTAATTGCTGAACACCCTGATAGCTGCCTGAACAGCGCTCCCCGGCAATCCTCTGGCCACTCTCTGCCGATAGACCCTTAACCATCCTCAGACCGAGCCGCAATATCGCCGCACCGCCATCATCGGATTCGAGCGTGCAATCCCAATGACTGTTATTGATTTCGACAGGCCGCACCTCAATACCCTGTCGCCGAACTTCCTGGGTCAACTGTGATGCGGAATAGAACCCCATAGGCTGGCTGTTCAACAACGCACAGGTAAATGCGGCAGGCTCATGACATTTCAACCACGACGATACATACACGAGCAATGCAAAACTGGCGGAATGTGACTCGGGGAAACCGTACTCACCAAAGCCCTTGATCTGGCGAAAGATCTGTCGAGCGAATCCTTCTTCGTAACCGCGATCGCGCATGCCGGTAATCAGTTTTTCCTCAAATGGTCCAAGACCACCGCGCCGTTTCCACGCCGCCATCGCACGCCTGAGCTGATCCGCCTCGCCCGGCGTGAAACCTGCTGCGACTACGGCAAGCTGCATAACCTGTTCCTGAAAAATAGGTACGCCGAGTGTTCGCTGTAATACGTCTTTAACCTCGTCGTTTGGATAGTCGACGGCCTCTTCACCGTTTCGTCGCCGTAAATACGGATGCACCATGTCGCCCTGTATCGGGCCAGGCCGAATAATTGCCACCTCGATAACCAGGTCGTAATAGCAACGTGGTCTGAGGCGCGGCAACATCGCCATTTGTGCGCGCGACTCGATCTGGAACACCCCCATCGTCTCGCCCTTGCAAATCATGTCGTAAACAAGCGGGTCTTCGGCCGGTACATTTGCAAGTGTGTATTGCCTGCCATCGAACTCACGTATCAACTCGAAGCTACGCCGGATAGCCGTCAACATTCCCAGACCCAGCACATCAACCTTAAGCAACCCAAGGTCCTCGAGGTCCCTCTTCTCCCATTGAATAACCGTGCGATCCGGCATGCTGGCGTTCTCGACCGGTACCAGTTCCGATAACGTACCGTTCGAGATAACAAAACCACCAACATGCTGTGACAAATGTCGTGGAAACCCGATCAACTCCCTGACGAGGTACAAGAGCCGCTTGATAACCGGGCTCTCAGGATCCAGACCCGCCTCAAGTACACGACTGTCATCGACGCGCTGACCATCCCACCACTGCATGGAACGCGATAGCCGGCTCACCTGTAAAGTGCTCAAGCCCAGTGCCTTGCCAACATCGCGAAGTGCGCTGCGCGGCCGATATGTGATGATGGTCGCCGCCAGCGCCGCTCGTTCTCTGCCGTACTTTTGATAGATGTACTGAATGACCTCTTCACGGCGTTCGTGCTCGAAGTCCACGTCAATATCCGGCGGTTCGTTACGCTCCTTCGATATGAATCGTTCGACGAGCATCGACATGCGCTCCGGATCGACCTCGGTGATACCAAGACAAAAACAAACCGCCGAATTCGCCGCCGAACCACGACCCTGACACAAAATATTTTTCGAGCGCGCAAAAGCAACAATGTCGTGAACCGTCAGAAAGTACGGCTCGTATTCCAGCTCGGCGATAAGTTTGAGCTCGTACTCAACGAGCGCGGCGACTTTCTCAGGAGCACCGCCGGGCCATCGCCGCCACATGCCCTGCTCAGTCAGGTAGCGCAAATAGCTTGCCGGCGTCTCACCATCGGGCACCAGTTCATCCGGGTACTCGTAAACCAGCTCGCCCAACGAAAAATCAATCGTCTCTGCGATGCGAACACTCTCGGCCAGTAACCCTGGTGGGTAAATGTGTTGCAGAACCCGCCGCGGTCGAAGATGGCGCTCCCCATTCGGGTACAACGCAAATCCGGCCTGGTCAACGGTGACGCCTGCTCGTATCGCTGTCAGCGTGTCCTGCACAACCCGGCGTGATCGGCAATGCATGTGCGCATCACCACAGGCAACCAGCGGCAGTTTGAGTTGTCGGCTCACTGCATGGAGTTTCTGCAACTGTTTGCCTTGCCTGCCATCAGCAAGCAGTTCAACGGCAATCCATAAACGATCGCGAAACGTTTCACGTATCCAGTGGTCTTCGACATCCAGTGCAAACTGTTCGTCAGGCACCCACAAGACCAGACATCCGGGCAAGCCATCCTCAAATGTCAGGCGCGTCAGTTTGTAGCGGCCTTTTTCAGCCGCACGTCGAGCTTTCGTGATCAGATGACAAAGTGACGCATAACCCTCTCGATTTTGCACCAGCACAACGAGTTTGCGGCCACTCAGCAACCGTAGCTCGGAGCCGATAATCAGTTTTTTGAGACCAAACTCCTGCGCCGCCATGTGGGCGCGAACAATGCCCGACATCGAACACTCGTCGGTAATGGCCAGAGCCTCGTAACCGAGTGCAGCGGCAGTCTCAACGAGCTCCTCAGGGTGAGAGGCGCCACGCAGAAAGGTAAAATTGCTCAGCGCATGCAGTTCGGCATAGGCCGAAGGCGCATCACCAGCCCGCATATTTCACCCAAAGATGCCGTGCAGATACCAGACCGGCGTGCGATTACGGTTACGAAACACCCAGAGGTGTACGCCACGTGGATTGACGGCCGTGTAGTAATCACGGGCAATACCGTCTTCATCCCACCATCCGGTCTCCAGTCGCTCCGGTCCCTCCAGCAAAGTCAGACGCCCCTGATGCAGCGGCAAACCCTGCTCGGCTGGCAGTAACGCAGGCTCGGGCAACAGCCACAGCGGTCGCTGCAAACCACGTTTGATCATTGACCGTTTGACCATTGACGATGCGCCAACCACCTTATCGCAGAGCTTGCTTTGTAAACGCCAGGCGCTGTGCGGCCGATGCTCCGCAACTGTGGTGATCCCTTGTACCGATTGAGTACCGATACGTGCTGCAATTCGCTCGGCAAGTTGTGCAATCGAGTATTGCCGCTCATGTCTGGTAGCCATACCGTGAAACGCCAGACGACCTGTCTCTGCCTGCAATGCCTGAGTGCCTCCGCCATAGAGTCGAACCGATATCACCGGTTCCGGCAACGTCAGTCGTTCAAAACGAATGCGCAATAAATCAAACCAATGATCGACCGAACGGTCAGCCGCTGCACAACGCAGTGACAATGACGTTGCGGGACTTTTCAGGTGAAAAAAATTGAAACGTACGTGCTGTGTGCCAAGTTGACGTACGAGCAGAAACTGTTCCAGCGACTGCAACAATTCACGACAAATCGTTAGCAATAATTCACAGTCACTTTGTTCTTCAGTCATTTCATAATCGGCACAAAATCGTTCGGCTGAACGCCAGCCTGTACGTGGATCCGGCAAGCGCCCCAGTGCACGATCGAGTTCGAGAAGGCGCCGCGCTCCGAAGCGCCGCGCAAACCCCTCTCTTGGCAACCGCACACAATCACCAATGCTGTCGATGCCCATACCGGTCAGGGATTCACACAGCGCAGCCGGCCAGTCGAGACAGGCGAGCGGCAACGTGCGCAGTGCTGCTGCCAGGTTTTCCGCTTCGCGAATACAGCTGCGGCGCCCGCCCCTCGCCAGCCAGGTTGATCCAAGCGGCGTCGGGGCAATCGCCAATGACGCATCGAACCCCTGTTGCCTGAGGCCAGCGGCAATCTGCTGTCGCAAACTCTGTAAACCACCGTACAGACGCAGACTCCCGGCAATTTCGAGTAGCACCACATCGGAACCGGCAATACAGACGACTGACGTGAATTGTTCGAGCCAGGCAGCCAGCGATTCAAGTGCCTGTTGTTCGCGCAACTGACTACGTTCTTCGAGCCTGAGCGTGGACTTAAGCGCCAGCGCCGCATTCGCCGACTGGCCCGGCTGGATGCCTGCGGCCTGCGCCTTTGCGTCTGCCAGTAACACGCGATGAATACCCTGCTGTTCTTCCACAACCACCCTGCCATCCTCGCTCACATCATGCATAGACCCGCTTGCTTCGAGCGGCAGATTCGGCAGGTATATACAAAACCAGAGCCGCCAGGCCGTAGTCGGCGTCAACATTCGTTGTGGTAGCGTTGGCGCGGTTAGCGGCAACGCACACTGCAGAGTTTGTGGGGCCTGTAACCGCTTTGCCGGCCGTGCTCCTAAAGCAGCGGGAGTTGGGGCGATTTCCCGTTCTGTGGCGGGCGATTTGCTGGCCGAGGGCATCGGTTAAAGGACGTCATGCAGTACGGCCGGACGGCCGCCACGACTTTTCAAAATACTCAAGCGCGTACCCCGCTCACCAGGCTGCAATTCAATGCGTAATGCAGCCGCTGACGGTTCAGTGCGCGCAGCAAGAGGCCGGAAGGCAATGGCCCAGCTCTGTCCCTTTTCAGCCGCCAGTTGCAGGCGCCGGCTGGCCTGGTCATCCAGCGTATTGGACCACAACAACACGGCCGCACAGGCCCCCGACGACAAGGCCTGTTCGGCGCACCAAAGTACTTCGCTGTCATTTTTAGGGCGCACGAGCAATATACGCGACAGGTTGATGCCGGATTGCTGCAACGCAGGCGGGTACGGCTGAAACGGCGGCGCAACCCAGGCAATCCAGCCTGGATCAGCACAATTCGCAATGGGATCCTCGGCGCTCAACCTCGCGAGAGCCGGTATCAACAAGCGCAACTCACCAATGCCGTACTGCTCGATAAGGATTTCGGTCAATGCCTGCTGCGGCCAGCCACCCCCAGGCAGGTGACGATCAAGTCTCTCGTAACCACTGGCAAGTCCGCTTGTCGCATGTCTCTGGCTGTGGCCGCGCCAGAGACGCGGGTTCTCGAGCAACTTATCCAGAGACGGTGAAACCTGCCGCATATGTTTATCCGCGAAGCCTTATCCAATAACCCATATCCAATAACCAACAACCGGCCCAACAATCAATGCAACGGTATGCCGTCACGAATGACGCCAACCACAACCCCTTCGATCACCAAAGCCTGCACGTTCAAGTCAACCACAATCGGTTCGAAATCTTCGTTTTCAGGTAGCAGAGAGACCATGGAGCCGTTTTGGCGATAGCGTTTGACAGTGACCTCATCATCCAGGCGGGCGACGATAATCTGCCGGCTACGAACCTCCGGCGTACGATGTACAGCGACAAGGTCACCATCCAGAATGCCGGCATTTTTCATACTCATGCCATAAACCCTGAGCAGGTAATGTGGTTTCGGATTAAACAGCGCAGGGTCGATCTTGTAATGGGTCTCGATGTGCTCCTGCGCCAGGATGGGACTGCCGGCTGCGACCCGGCCCACGAGCGGCAAGCCCATCTGTTCACGCAAAGAATCCTTGAGCCGAATACCGCGCGAGGCGCCCGGTACCAATTCGAGTACACCTTTGCGCTGTAACGCTCTCAGGTGCTCTTCGGCGGCATTGGCTGACTTGAAACCGAGGTTGCGCGCAATCTCGGCGCGGGTTGGAGGCATGCCGGTTTCATTTATAAAGCCCTGAATCATTTCAAGAACTTGTGCTTGTCTTGGGGTCAGTTGCTGCATTTCAGCCGTCCTGTATAAATTCACAGTACATGTGATTATATACAGTGACCTGGTGAGTGCAAGCGCTTTGTCACAACCTTTTGTGTCCGAAACCAGACCCCGCCTGGTAATTCGACAGATCAAAAGCGATCACACGCCAACACATCAGAAAACGGCTGCGATGTTCGAACCAACTTCTACAAACCGCTTCGTTATCGAGAACCCTGCCAACGCGTGCAAAGAATCTGTTCACAAGACAGTCAATTCGCGACGTAATTTACGCGATTCGGCAACTTCGACGTTTCACTATCGAAAAGGAAGGTGGGTACATCTGTCGCTCTTGAACGACAAAGTACAATAAAAACAGGCATTTTCATTGAAGGTTCCGGCCGTTTGTTAAATAATGCGCCTGCAGTTATATCCCAACAGAGGAATTTTGGATGATGATCAAGAATGTACTAAAAGTGAGCGCACTGGTGCTCTTTCTCGGACTGGCCGCAGGTTGTGCGACAACTGGATTGGACGAAGTCAAGCAGACTGCTGACAGAGCCGCTGCTGACGCAGCCGCAGCAGCATCAGCTGCTGAAGCCGCTCGTGCTTCTGCCGATCGCGCCGCACAAGCAGCCGCCAGCGCTCAAAGCACCGCAGATCAGGCGCTTTCAGCTGCTACCGAAGCACAGGCCTGCTGTGAAGCGAACCGTGAAAGTATGGAACGCATGTTCCAGAAATCGATGTCCAAGTAGTACCAGACCACAAAGTTCTATTCAGACGCCGCGCTTGTCGCGGCGTTTTTTATGCTCACCCCAACCGCTGTCGGGATACCATCAGAGCGTGCCACGATCTGCTCAGCCAGATGCCAGTCCAGCTGTCCGGCCCGGACAATGGTCGCGGCGATGAATTGCTCGGTAACGTAAGTCAGCGGATCCCTTACCTCATTGCTGAAGTCGGCGGGCCCGATTGCATCGGCCGCACCCTCCTCGCCTGTTGGCTCGGGGGTGCCGTTCACTAACGCCGTCTCAAGCAGCGGATGGACTTCCATGACGAGTTGCTCACCATCCCAACCGATTTTCACCGGCTCATTAACGATGCGCACAGGTGCCTTCACAGCTACCCGGGAGAACAGATACTCGATATCTTCGGGAAACATGCGAATACAGCCATGCGTGACCCGCATACCTACGCCAGCCGGCCTATTGGTACTGTGAATCAGGTAACCAGGCAATCCCAGTCGCATGGCATATTCGCCAAGCGGATTGTCGGGACCAGGCGGCACGATTCTCGGCAGTGGATTGCCATCGGCCGCACGTTCGTCGAGTACTGATTGCGGCACATACCAGCTCGGGTTGCGTACCTTGGATATCACTTCTGTCAGACCGAGTGGAGTTTCCCAGTCCATACGGCCGATACTGATCGGGTAAGTCATAACGTAGGCCGGCTCGCCTGGCTTCGGTTCGGGAAAATAGTACATCCGGTACTCGGCGAGATTCAGGATAACGCCCCGACGCGCACCAGTCGGTAGCACGAATCGCATCGGCAAAATGATCTCAGTACCCTCCCCGGGAACCCAGACGTTAACATCTGGGTTGGCACGGACGATGTCTTCATAACCGAGGCCGTGCCGTCGCGCTATATCAACGAGTGTGTCCTCATGGCGTGCCTCTATGGTCGACACGGCACCAATAACGTCAAACCCTTCGGCCGGCAGCTCGTAAGTTTCCGCACGCAAGGAGCTTGCGACAAACATGCATAGGGCCGTCGTTGTTATCGCCAGTTTGTTCACTGTCCGATTTCTTCCCTGTCAATTACTTCAGTTTCCGATTCTGCCGCCGCCAGCCAATCCTGCATGGCAGCACTTTCCAATAGCCGCTGCGGATAAAAGCCTGCTGAATCGGGCAGGTTGATACCGTAGGTGCGTAGCCGCAGCACCACAGGTGCGAACATCGCATCAGCAACGCTGAATGTTTCGAACAGCCAACCGCCATCGCCCGAATAACGACGATGGCAGTCCGACCAGATGGCGATAATGCGATCGATATCGTCGGTAAGATCGTCCGGCAAGTGCACCTTGCGGCCCATGGCACGGCAATTCATCGGCATACACGATCTCAGCACATCGAACCCCGAGTGCATTTCTGCACTTATGCACCGCGCATACGCCCTGGCATTGGCATCCATTGGCCACAGCTGCTTGTCCGGCCAGCGATCAGCGACTGTTTCAGCGATAGCCAGCGAGTCCCAAACCGGCTGTTGATCGAGTATCAGTACCGGCACCCTGCCCGCGTTTGTGAACCGGGCGATCTCCGCCGCTGTATCACCGGTATCGAGTGCAATTCTGTGTTCGTCAAAATCGATGCCCGCTTCACGCAGCAGCAGCCATGCTCGCAATGACCACGAGGAGTAGTTCTTGTTGCCGATGATGAGCGTCGGATTCATTGCTTTGACCGTTCTTTGACCGTCTATGGTAAACCATTGCGGCACCACAAATCGTCAGGTACCGCAAAATCTGATTGACCGCCCGGGGATCGGCCGGTAGCCTGTTTCGCGCACCGACGTCATCTGGCTCCTGCCAAGGCATGAAACCATGGGTATGACATTATCGTTCGAACTCAGCGACAAGGATCTTCGCTATTTCAGGACAGCCCTGAAACAGTCGCGAGCGGCAGTCCGCGATGCGGACGAATCAGAGATAATCGACGCGGTGCGTCATGTCCTTGACGAAATTCAGACCAATGAACCCCTACCGGATTTCGTGTCAAGCTACATCCCCGAAATTTTCTCGCTGATCGAAATGCTGGCGGACGATGAGTGGCAACTACCGAAAACAGAGCGCGAACGCCTGCTGGCCATGTTCGTCTATTTCGCTGATCCGGAAGATATTATCGCCGACAAGATTCCAGTCATCGGTTACCTGGATGACATTATTATCCTCAAGCTCGTCACACACGAGCAGCAACATGTGCATGAGGCGTATGTTGATTATTGCGAGTTCCGTCAGGATTTTGACAAGCAACATGGCAAATCGATCGACAGTGCTATACGTCGTGATCGTTTGGATAAACGCCGACAACAATTGCGTCAGCGCATGCAGCGACGCAGCTCGCAACAACGTAAGGTTGGGATCTGGTAGTTTGGTCTTGTTATCTGTCTAAGAAATCGTTGATTAGATATTTCGCAGCTGTGTTGCGTGACCATTTGCGCGACATCAGTAGCGCATCAACACCGAACCCCACGTAAAGCCACCGCCGAACGACTCCATAAGAACGAGTTGGCCACGCTGGACGCGCCCGTCGCGAATTGCAACATCGAGTGCCAGCGGAACGGATGCCGCCGACGTATTGCCATGATCCTGAACCGTCACAATCACTTTTTCCATCGGCAAACCAAGACGCTTCGCAGCCGCCTTGATGATACGAATATTCGCCTGGTGCGGGATCAGCCAATCAAGATCAGCCTTGTCTATACCTGCCGATTCGAGCGCCTTGATCGCTACGTCACGCAGCGTCTTGACAGCAACCTTGAAGACTTCGTTGCCTTCCATAATGATCGAAGCCTGATCTGTGCCGGCCTTGTACAGATCCTTCGATGCACCGACAGGATAATAAAGAAGTTCCTTGTACTGGCCGTCGGCGCCAAGGTGAGTACCTAGAATGCCCGGCTCGTCCGACGGTTTGACGATTACTGCGCCAGCACCGTCACCGAATAACACGCAGGTATTTCGGTCATTCCAGTCAATGAACTCGCTAATGCACTCGGCACCAATGATCAACGCGCATTTCGCCTCTCCAGCCTTGATAAATTTGTCGGCTGTTGTCAACGCATAGATAAAGCCGGTGCAAGCTGCTTCGAGGCTGAAAGCCGGGCACGGCGGAATCCCCAGACGATGCTGAACCAATGTGGCAACGTTTGGAAACATCAGGTCAGGAGACGTCGTACCAATAATGACAAAATCGATATCGCCAACTTCAACGCCTGCATCTTCGATGGCAATCCTGGCCGCCTCGACGCACAGATCAGACGTCGTCTGATCATCCGCAACAAGGTGCCGCCGTTCGACGCCTGTGCGCGTGCGTATCCACTCGTCTGTGGTGTCGACCATTTTCTCAAGATCCGCGTTTGTCAGGATTTTCTCCGGGAGATAGCGGCCTGTTCCGGCAATTCTGGTGTACTTCATGAAGTTTCCTGTTGCAGCAGCGCGCCAATCTGCTTTGGCACCTGGTTTTGCACTTCGATTACAGCGGTTTCGATCGCATGTTGAAACGCGTACGAATCAGCGCTGCCGTGGCTTTTTATCACAATACCATTAAGGCCCACCAGAGTTGCACCGTTGTAGCTGCGCCAATCCGACTCAGCGGCTACCCTTCTCAAGACCGGTGCCGCAATCATCGCCTGCAATCGCGTAATCCAGGTCCGGGCAAAGGCACGTTTCAACGTATAGGTCATCAGTCCAACGGTGCCTTCAATCGTCTTTAACGCGACGTTACCGGTAAAACCATCGGTGACAACCACGTCCGCCATGCCCGAAAACAAACCGCTGCCTTCGATGAAACCCACGTAGTTCAGTGAACTCTCCTGCAAACGCGCCGCTGCGTCCTTCACCGTATCGTGCCCTTTGGTATCTTCTGCACCGATGTTCAGCAATGCGACTCGTGGTTGCTCCAGACCGCTGATGTCGGCCGCAACAATCGAGCCCATGACCGCAAACTGAAACAGGTGATCGGCCGAACACAGCGCGTTGGCACCAAGATCCAGCATATGCAGCGAACCATTTTTCAACGGCAACTCGGCGATGATTGCCGGCCGATCGATACCTGGCGTCATCTTCAGGACATACTTGGCAGTAGCCATCAACGCGCCCGTATTACCGGCACTAACGCAGGCCTGCGCATCACCCGTCTTGACAAGATTGACGGCCACGCGCATCGACGAGTTTTTTTTCCTGCGCAGTGCATCGGCTGGCGTATCGGACATGCCCACGACTTCGGTCGTGTGCACGATACGCAGACGTGATTCCTTGCCGACGATTCGGGTGACGTGTCCGCTCAGTTCGTCTTGATCACCAACCAGCAGAAGCTCAAGGCCTGTGTGCTTTTGCAATGCGGCAGCCGCCGCACGCACGACGACCTCGGCACCGAGGTCGCCGCTCATCGCATCAAGGGAAATGATTGACCTTATTGCCACATCAAACGGGATCGAACCGCGTCCCGTGAAGGTAATTCAGTTACTCTTCGTCGTCGGCTTCGGGCTGTGCGATAACCTGCACGCCACGATAGAAGCCATCGGGAGAAACCCGGTGCCGCAAATGAGCCTCACCCGATGTCGGATCAACCGACACCGTCGGTCCCGTCAACTTATCATGTGCACGCCTCGAACCGCGCCGTGCCGGTGTCTTGCGACTTTTTTGAACAGCCATAGCTTTCTCCAGGAAATGACGACACCGCGGTGCCCTCATCAAATCAGTTCTTAATCCGGTGCCGAAACCGGCCCCTTAATCTTCACGCTCCATTTGCTTCTTCAATGCAGCAAAAGGCCTTATTGTCTCTTCCTTGCCGTCTTCCACCACTTGCAGTTCACTGCAGTCGGCCGATTCCACGTGCATTGCCACAAGCGGCATCACCATCGTCAGCGCTTCCTGGACAACGTCTGCAGGTCGCAATGTCTCTTCCTGCAGTTCCCAGACCTCGTAGTCACCGTACTCACCGGCCGAGTGTTGCTGATCAGCAAATACAAACCGCAACTCCGTAGCCAGTGGTATCCGAACCGGCTGCAGGCATCTTTGACAAACCATATCGACCGTCACAGCTACCTGGCCATCCAGCACCACCAGACCTCCGAGCGCATCCGCTACACCAAAGGACAATTGCCCGGCAACGACGGCATCGCGCCAGTTGGGCGGCAGTCTAGCAGGGTCCAGCGCTAGAAGATCCGTCTCGATAATTCGCACGAGATGGTCAAAACTGCTAATTTTTTCAGCAATTTCAATGAGTTGTCCACTGGCCGCCAGTTCCGACGGTGTGCAGAGATCTCGCAGTGGATTTCCCATAGCGCGCGCATGATAAGTACCTGTGCGGCCACTGTCAAAGCCGACGTGTCTCTGCGGCCAGCGAATTATCGGCTCCCACCTGCAAAGCAGGTACACTTCGACATATTGCTCCAAGCACCTGATTTCTTATGCAAAATCTATCCGCCCCGGCTATCTTCCTGGCCTCGTCATCGCCCCACCGTCGAGACCTGCTGGATCGATTTCTCGACGAGTACCAGGTCATATCGCCCGGTATTGATGAAAGCAATGATCAGGGGTTGGATCCCGAGAGTCTGGCCAGTCATCTGGCACGGAAAAAGGCCGAGGCTGTATCGATCAATGCGCGCAATGCACTGGTTATTGGAGCTGACCAACTGGCGGTCCTCGATGATGTTGTTTTGGGTAAGCCCGGCAATCACCAGAAAGCCGTTGAACAGCTTCTGGCCGCGTCCGGGAAAACCGTGATGTTTCTGACGGCCGTTTGCATTCTCGACCCGGTCGGTCGTGCCCGCTACGAGCACGTCGATAAGACAACCATTCAGTTTCGCAACTTCGATCGGCGCCTGGCCGACGCCTATCTGCGACATGATGAACCCTACGATTGCGCGGGCAGCTTCAAACTTGAGGGCGCCGGTCTGGTCTTGTTTGATTCGATCAATGCTGACGACCCGACGGCATTGATCGGCCTGCCAATGATCTGGGTTGCAGACCGCCTGCTGCAACTGGGCTACCTGACTCCCTGAGAACAGAGCGTTTGTGGCTGCGGGCCGAACCCTGGGGTAATCGCGCCCACGGGGCGCTCCTACAATGCCGCAAGAACTGTAGGAGCGGGCCACGCCCGCGATTGCCACCCAATCCGGTCAATGTGGTAATCGCGCCCATGGGGCGCTCCTACAATGCCGCAAGAACTGTAGGAGCGGGCCACGCCCGCGATTGCCACCCAATCCGGTCAATGTGGTAATCGCGCCCATGTCTCGATCCCGCTTGACGGGAGGGCGCTCCTACAATTCCAATCAACCACATCGTTCGGTGGTAATCGCGCATCGTAGGAGCGGGCCACGCCCGCGATTGCCACATCGTTCGGTGGTAATCGCGCCCAGGGAGCTTATCGGGATCGTCGCCGCCGCTTGGCCCGCACCGCGTCAACAACACCTTTACTCAGGAAGCGCTCAAGGTCCTCAGCCAGGGGTGAGGTGAAATGCAGGTCGTTGCCACTGTCGTCAGGAAATGCGATGGACTGGGCATGTAAGAACAGCCGTGGCAATCCAAGCGCCTTCGCGCGCCGATACTCCTCCGCATCGCCATAACGTTCGTCGCCGGCCAGCGGAAACCCTGCATGTAACGCATGTACCCGGATCTGATGTGTGCGACCGGTCAACGGTGAACATTGCAGCAAGCTGTACAGGCCGAATGTTCGCGACAAGCGGATCCGCGTTTGGGCCGGCTTGCCCTTTTTGTCCACGATGACGTGCCTCTCGCCGCCGCTACGATTCTGTACCAGCAGCGGCGCATCGATCACTTGTTCGCCGAGCTGCCAGTCACCGATCGCTAATGCAAGGTAATTCTTCTCCACCACGCCGTCGCGAAATAATGCATGTAGCGCCCGCAACGCACTGCGGCGCTTCGCGAGCACAAGGCAACCGGAAGTCTCGCGATCGAGTCGGTGTACGAGGGACAGGTGGTGCAAGTCCGGTCGCGCGTGGCGCAGTAACTCGATCACGCCGTGGCTGATGCCACTGCCGCCGTGAACAGCGATACCGGTCGGCTTATCGATTACCAGAAGGCGCTGGTCTTCATAAAGGACCCGATCGGCAAGCCTCGAGGCCAGCCCCGCTCCCGGTGCTTCGGGTTCGCTGCGAATGCGAACCGGTGGCACGCGCACTTCGTCTCCCTCCACCAGCTTGTATGCAGCCCGAATCCGGCCGCCGTTCACACGCACTTCGCCACGCCGCAACAGCCGGTACAGCCGACCCTTGGGTACGCCGGGGAGTTCACGCCGCAGAAAATTGTCAATGCGCTGTCCTGCAAGCTCGCTGTCAATGCGAACTTTGCGCAGCTCGGTGACGGTGGTGTCCGGCTTATCTGTAGACTTTTGCTGCATGATCAATAACTTGATGGAACCCGATGGTGTGTTATATTAGCGCCCTGTGACGCAGCGGCCGTACAGACCGAGCATCTCACAGAATATCAGGCGGCGCCCGATCCGGGGCTTGCCACCTAAAGTCAGAAAGAATAATAGTTACTTTTTTGGTCTCGCAGCTGCGGGATCTGATTTCAGATGGCAGCAAGCGCGGATATCGGCGAGCGCCACAGCGGCACGACCGCAGGGAAATCATGCTGGATATTTTTCTGGGTATGATCCAATTGGATCACGTCCACTCCAAGTGTTTGAGTCTCACCACCGGTGCAATGTTGCATCCGGATTCGCTGTGTGAACTCCCCCGCGATCGCACCCTGGCCTCTAGCCCCGTTCTACTGCCCTCTCTCACTTATCAAGTAGGGCATCATGAAACGAATGTTAATCAATGCAACTCAGGAAGAGGAGTTGCGCATGGCGATGGTGGACGGCCAGCGCCTCTATGATCTAAATATAGAATTACCGGCAAGCGAACGTACAAAAGCCAATATCTACAAGGGAACAATTACACGCATCGAGCCCAGCCTCGAAGCCGCGTTTGTAGATTACGGCGCCGACCGCCACGGCTTTCTGCCGTTAAAAGACATTTCCAGCGAGTACTTTATCAGGAGTGTCGAGGCCGGCACGAAGACGAATATCAAGGATGTCTTGAAGGAAGGCCAGGACATCGTCGTGCAGGTCGACAAGGAAGAGCGCGGCAATAAGGGTGCTGCTCTGACGACCTTTGTCAGTCTTGCGGGTCGTTTTATCGTCCTGAAGCCAAACAAATCACGATCCGGTGGAGTTTCGCGTCGCATAGTCGGTGCTGACCGCGATCTCGCAAGAGAGTCGTTGGACGAGATTGAGATACCCAAGGACATGAGTGTCATTTTGCGCACCGCAGGTATCGATCGCAGTGTCGAAGAGTTGGCGTGGGACCTTGAGAACCTGCTCACTGTCTGGCAGGCCATTCTTAACGTGGTCCTTGAGAAACCCTCGCCTTTCCTTATTTATCGTGAAAGCGACGCAGTGGTACGCGCGCTTCGCGATTACCTGACCAACGAGATCGGCGAAATTCTGATCGATGATGAAAACACCTACAAGGATGCGCTAGAGTTCGTTGGGCAGGTCATGCCGCACAATCTGGGCAAGCTCAAACACTACTCAGACCCGGTACCGCTGTTCACGCGTTATCAGATCGAGAGCCAGATCGAGTCGGCGTTTTCACATTCAGTCAGTCTGCCCTCGGGTGGCAGCATTGTAATCGACCACACCGAAGCACTTGTATCGATCGATATCAACTCGGCGCGTGCCACCAAGGGCGGCGACATTGAAGCAACCGCGCTCAATACCAACTCCGAAGCGGCTGCAGAAATAGGACGTCAGCTGCGCCTGCGTGATCTGGGTGGCCTGATTGTCATTGACTTCATCGACATGGGGCCACAGAAGAACCAGCGCGAGATAGAGAGCCGGCTTCGGGAGTCTGTACGCCAGGATAGAGCCCGCGTGCAACTCGGCAAGATTTCCAGATTTGGCCTGCTCGAAATGTCGCGCCAAAGACTGCGTCCGTCCTTGGGCGAATCGAGTTACCACACGTGCCCGCGTTGCTCTGGCATCGGCACGATACGCAGTGTCGAGTCACTCGCACTGACCATCCTGCGCATCATCGGTGAAGAAGCCGGCAAGGAACGGACTGCGAAGGTCATCGCACAATTACCGGTTGAAGTTGCGACCTACCTGCTGAATGAAAAGCGCGACTGGGTACAGGGTCTTGAGTCACGCAACAACACTCAGGTAATCCTCATTGCTAATGCATCACTGGAAACACCGCATTTCCAGGTTCGTCGTGTACGCGACGACCAGATCGAATTTCCTGAGAATACCGGTGCCAGCTACGCATTGGCGGACACCGATGAAGAGCCGGAACTGCCGCCGGCCATGCAGGACAAGAAGGTCGCCGAATCAGCTGCAGTCGCAACCATGAAACCAGCGACTTCCGCGCCCGCCCGTAAACCGTCGGGCAAGGGATTCTGGGCCACGCTAATCGGGTTCTTCAGTGCCGGTGACGATAAACCGAAGAAGAAGAAACCAGCTTCGCGCCAACGCCGCAAGCCATCGAAGCAGGACGGACGAAAAAGTGACGGGCAACGCCGTCGTAAGAAACGAGAAACCTCAAAACAGTCTGGCGATGGCCGCGATTCGGGCCGCAAGAAGACCAATAAACCGGCCAGGAAAAAACCAGCGGCGCAGAACAAGAGCCGCAAGGTAAAAAGTGACGCACAACAACCTGGCAAAGCAAACGAAGCTGTCGCCGGGAAACAGGACAACGCGCAGGGCGATTCGACCAAGCCGTCACGCAGCCGGCGCAGCCGCGGCGGCCGTCAGCGCCGGCGTGGTGGAGAAAGAACCGATCAAAAGGAAGCGGCTAATAGCAGCGCGAAAGTCGAGTCGTCGGACAGCGAGGCACAAAGCGGCGCACAAGCGACGCCCAAACCAGCATCCCGCGCAGGTGGCAACGCCCGGAGCCGGCAGGGGAAAACTGCCAGAGCTGACGTTGTACCAACGCCGGCCGACAATGGATCGCCAAAAGCACGCACCGATGCTGAAGGAACTACCGACTCGAAGCCAAAGACAAAGAGCGATGCTGCCGCTGCGCAGCAGCCACAGCCAGCACCGGCACCCAAAACCGGGACCACGAAGGAAGCCGCCCATCCTGCTGCCGTGAAATCCGCGGACAAATCTGCACCAGAACCAAAACCTGTGACCGCCAGGCCCGAGGGTCGATTATTGCCGTGGGAACCTGCCACACCGGCGCCGGCCAACAAGGCAAGCGAGAGGTCTGCTGACAAGCCTGCGCCAGCACCCAAGGCAGCAGAGCCGGTCGCAGCAAAGCCTGTCGAAAAACCTGCACCAGCAGTACCCAAGCCTGCGGAGCCGGTCGCAGCAAAGCCTGTGGAAAAACCTGCACCGGCAGCACCCAAGCCTGCAGAGTCGGTCGCAGCGAAGTCTGTGGAAAAACCTGCACCAGCAGCGCCCAAGCCTGCACAACCGATCGCAGCAAAGCCTGTGGAAAAACCTGCACCAGCAGTACCCAAGCCTGCAGCGCCGGTCGCAGCAAAGCCTGTGGAAAAACCTGCACCAGTAGCACCCAAGCCTGCACAACCGATCGCAGCAAAGCCTGTCGAAAAACCCGTACCAGCCGCACCCAAACCTGCACAACCGGTCGCAGTTAAGCCTGTGGAAAAAACCGTACCAGCAGCGCCCAAACCTGCACAACCGGTCGCAGTCAAGACTG
>Ga0255052_10001436_pt1 | contig 17899 bp, 16 predicted proteins | sample JV7_2_21_MG_FD_188632 | JGI IMG/M metagenome (GOLD analysis project Ga0255052, IMG submission 188632) | Seawater microbial communities from Jervis Inlet, British Columbia, Canada - JV7_2_21 | ecosystem: Environmental > Aquatic > Marine > Inlet | place: Canada: British Columbia | collected...
GGGCCGTGGAATGATCGCCTAAAGCAAGACGCCGTCGCTCGCCAGGGCGATATCAAGTTCGACATCGAATGGACCACACTCGGCGAATACATGGAATACCTCACGAGCAAAGGAATTTCGCCGAATGTTGCGTCCTATGTCGGTGCAACGACCGTGCGCATTCACGAGGTAGGCTACGAAAACCGCAAAGCTTCTGGCGAAGAAATTGCGCGCATGCAGGATCTTGTTCGCGCCGCCATGCGGGAGGGTGCGCTCGGTGTCGGATCGTCACTCATTTATGCCCCTTCGAACTTCGCCGATACCGATGAATTGATAGCACTCGTCAGCGCGGCGGCAGAATTCGGCGGTGCCTACATCTCTCATATGCGGTCTGAAGGAAACGAGCTGGAAGAAGGTGTGCAGGAACTGATCGACATTGCGAAAGCGACCGGCGTTCCGGCCGAGATATATCACCTGAAAGCATCAGGCAAGCCGAACTGGCACAAACTGGAACGTGTTTTCGAAATGGTCGAGAAGGCGCGTGCCGACGGACTCCGCATCACCGCAGACATGTATACCTACCCCGCAAGCGCAACGGGCCTGAATGCCGCTATGCCACTCTGGGTACAGGAAGGCGGACATGATGCGTGGGTCGCCAGACTCAAGGACGCCGAAATTCGTGCCCGGGTCTTTTACCAGATGACCAGTCCCGAGGTCGAGTGGAATAACTACTACTTGCAGAACGGGCCCGAAAACATACTCTTGCTCGGATTCAAGACCGCCGCCCTGAAACCGCTAATTGGAAAGACCCTGAAAGAGGTGGCAGAGTTACGTGGGACCCATCCGGCTCAAACAGCAATTGATCTCGTCATCGAAGATAACCATCGTGTCGACGTCAGCTATATCTCGATGACCGAGGAAAATGTCCGAAAGAAGGTCGCTCAACCCTGGGTAAGTTTCGGCTCCGATGAGGAAGCATCGGCGACTGAAGGTGTATTCCTGCTGTCCAACAACCATCCGCGCGCATTCGGTACTTTTGCACGTGTTCTTGGCAAATACTCACGCGACGAAGGCATCATCCCGCTCGAGGAGGCTATTCGTCGAATGACATCGCTACCAGTCGAAAATATCCAGATCCGCGATCGCGGCCGGCTCAGGGAAGGTTTTTACGCGGATATCGTCGTTTTCGATCCGGATACGGTCGCAGATCACGCTACATTTCCGGAACCGCACCAATATGCGACCGGCGTTGAGCAGGTATTCGTCAACGGCGAACAGGTCCTCAAAGACGGTGAACATACGGGCGCGACGCCGGGACGGGTCGCCCGCGGCCCGGGCTGGGAAGGCTGGGGGATAAACTAGCGGGTTCTAAACTTCGATCTTGCCCAGCGCGATCAGCAATAGAGTCAGCGAAATGAGCGCGGCCGCTGTAAAACCTACGACGCTGCAAACAACAAATATCGTATCCACTGTGAGATTCCTGCCATGAGTCGAGCGCCCTTTGTAAGGGTTTGATCGCGGGCAGGAAATGCGTAAATGTACTTACAGACGGCGCCGGTCACATTGTGAATATGGCGGCAAAAGTCACCATTCCATCGAAGAAATGCCCAAGCCTCACGTTTTCGTTCGGGCTGTGCTGGTTATTATCGAAATTGACTGTCGGCACGCCGAGCGCGGGAAATCCCAGTACCTCGATAAACGGAGCGATGGGAACGGTCCCGCCACTCGTCCGTTTTTGCACGATCGGGCCGTCCCAGACAGCGCTGATCGCCGAAACGACCTGCGTGGCGATCGGATTGTTGATGTCTGTCCTGTACGCGCTGGTACTGCCGCGACGAATGACTTTGACGATTCGTGCATGTGCGGCACGGGTAGCGTCGTCGGGATCTTCGGAAACGATGTGAAATCGCTGCGCTTCGATATGCCCCAGAATTTTTCCGTATAGATCGTCCGGCTTCGTCTCTCTGACGAGCCGAACATCGATGGCAGCCGTCGCACGATCGGGCACGATCGTCCTTGCCTCGCCGCCAATCCACGCACTTTGCAAGCCACGAACGTTCAGGGATGGGAACTGAATGGCTTCCTGCAGCGTTTCGCCGACCTTGTCGGCCTCGGAGAAACCGAGCGTTCTTTTCAATTCCCCGAGATCGTCGGGCACCTCGTCGAGCACTCGCTGATCGTCGGGGGTGAAGTCGATGCCATCATAAAAGCCTTCGATGACGACCCGGCCGTCCGGATCCTTCATGGAAGCAAGCAATTGGGCAAGTCGCATTGCCGGATTAGGTGCCCAATTGCCGTAATGGCCGCTGTGCAACGGTACCCTCGGTCCGAATACGGTCAGATCAATCGTCATAATGCCCCTGGCGCCGAACACCACGGTCGGCCTATTGGACTGGTGCAATGGACCATCGAATATGAGCAACAGATCGGCACCAAGCTTGTCCCTGTAACGCTCGATTGCCGGAACAAGGTTCGGCGAACCGGCCTCCTCCTCACCGTCGAGAATGACTTTGATATTCGACGTCGGCATGACGCCAGCGGCTTTCAGGGCATCGAGCGCGGTAAGCAGACCTATGATCGGGGCGGTATCGTCTGAGGCCGACCGCGCATAAATCCGCCAGTCGTCTTCAAATTTCCTCCGGGCATCGATTTCGAGGACTTTTGTGCTATCGGACAGCTTGCCATCGCGCAACACCGGCTGGAATGGATCCGGCTGCTGCCACTCGTCGGAATCGACCGGTTGCCCGTCGTAGTGACAGTAAAGCAGCAAGGTCCGCACAGCTCCTGGAACACTAAACTTGCCAAAAACTAATGGATTACCTTCTGTTTCTAGAATCTCACTTAGCATTCCCCGTTTATCCAGCTCACCCTTTAGATAATCGGCCTTGCGCCTGATACTGGCCTCATCCGCCGCTACTGCTGGAAATTCGAGGGCAGCCACAAGATTGGCAACGATTTCCTTCTGATGCGCCTGTTCGTAAGCTTCGATCGCCCCACGAAGGTCCTGGCCGAATGCGGCCGTTGAAACTGTCAGCGCAAAGCAAAACCACATTATTTTTCGCATAGCTGATGCCCTTCTTTTAGAACGTGAACGGTATCTTGTCCCGTTCCTGTGCCGGCAGGTACTTGTCGCGAAGCGCTTGCTGTTTGACCGGCGGATATTCCTCATGAATAACCTTTCGGACGTGATTCTCGGCGATCAATACCTTGTCGTTGGCGATTTTCGCCAACGCACGAGCGTCACCGAGCGCATCTTTTGCTTCCTGTAAGTGCCGTGGCTTTGCCCGATCGGCCTTGTCGTGAAGGCGTCTTGCAACCCGTTCGGCATTTTCTGCGGACTTTGTTGCTTTTGCCTCGTCCTTCCGGGCCTCTGCCAGAGCGCGCAGTGTCGCTCGGAGTTGCCCGGCGGCCGACTGCCTGAACAGGTGGATAACGAAGATCAGGGCGATAAGGACGCCGAGAGCGGCGGCGATGACGAGCGCCCAATTGCTTTTGATATATTCCGGATCCATCGGGCAAAATATATCATCTCGTATGATATAAACCGGTGCGACATCAGGCACAGTACGCAAAAATGAAAAAAATATTTACAGTCTTCGTCGTGGCAATGCTGTTCGGCTCTGCCAGCGCACAGGATCACAGCTCTTTTTACACAAAGCCTTATCAGAAAAGAGCGCTGAATATCTATCGAGATTCGATCGGCTATCGGACCGCGGCCCCGCATGGTGAGGTGCCGGCATTTGCCAGCTACCTGGCGGGGGTATTTCGGGCCGGAGGATTTCCCGATGAGGACATCCATGTCCTGCCATCGAAATCCGCTGCAGGTGAGGACATCGCATCGCTCGTGGTGACCTATCGCGGGGACGGTTCCTCTGGAAAAAAGCCAATCCTGTTGCTTGCACATATGGACGTCGTCGAAGCGCTGCGCGAGGACTGGGAGCGTGACCCGTTTACGCTCGTAGAGGAAGACGGTTATTTCTTCGGCCGTGGAACACTCGACGACAAATTTGGCACAACCAGTCTGACGGCGACGTTTCTGCGGCTGAAAGACGAAGGATTCACGCCGACCCGGGATCTCGTGATCGCATTCAGCGGTGACGAGGAGACCAAACAGCTGACCATTCAGAGCCTGGTGGGCGAACACCGGAAGCTGACTGATGCCGAATTCGCGCTGAATGCCGATTCCGGCCTCGGTGTTCTTGACGTTGACAACGAAGCGGTGGCCTATCTCCTTGAAGCCGCAGAAAAGACCTATGCATCATTCGATTTGACCATCCGTAACCCGGGCGGACACAGTTCGATGCCACGTGCGGATAACGCGATCTACGAACTTGCGACCATTCTGAAGAACATCGAAGTGTACCGGTTCCCCGTCAGATCGAATGAAATAACGCGTAGGTACTTCGAGATGATGGCAGATACAAGCGACGGAGAGCTCGCCGATGCCATGCGACGATTCGCAAGATACCCGCTGGATGAGGAGGCGTCGGATTTTCTCTATCGACATCCCAGCCAGGTTGGCATTACGCGTACGACCTGTGTCGCGACGATGATTGATGGCGGCCATGCTCCTAATGCCTTGCCACAATCAGCGACGGCCACAGTGAATTGCCGCATATTCCCCGGCGTCGAGATTGCCGAGGTCGAAGACACGCTGCGCCGTGTCGCCGATAACGATAGCCTCGAAATTCAGGTCCAGGGAACACCAACCGCGGGTCCCGCGTCGGAACTTCGCGAAGAGGTGGTGTCAGCGGTGACCAAGGCAGTTCATGCCCGGTATCCCGACATCCCGATCATTCCGGCAATGGTGCCCTGGGGGACCGACGGCAAATATGTCCGGATCGCAGGTATCCCGACTTTTGGCGTGATCGGTCTGTTTCTTCGCGACGAAGACGAGTTTTCCCACGGTCTGAATGAACGGGTACCCGTGAAGTCCTTCTTCGGTGCCCTGGAGCACTGGTATGTCATCCTGCACGAGCTGGCAGGAGGATAGATACTAGTCGTCAGACGTACCGGAGGGCCACTCCGCACTGAACGGAAACGGCCTGTCGTCGGAGGTGAATGACAGGTAACGCATTATCTGGTAGGTGTAAGTTGCCAGCGACTGCCCGAGCTCCCTCAGATTCTTGTTCGTCTCGGCGGTAAATAGCACCCAGAGAAACTGAAAGACGACCACGGCACCGAACACGATTCGGGTGATCGCATAGATAGCGATAAACACGATCATGAATATCAGTCGCAACCAGGTCGAGCGACGCTTCAAATTCTGTTCGATTTCGCCTTTCTTGATACTGCCTTCGTCGTTGACTTCATCCGGCAATTCGTCGGGCGTCGTTTCGTTTGAACTCATTGTCATTCCCCTGTCGGCGAGGCTACGCGGAAATCATACTCCTTTTAGGAGAAATTAGTCGCCCAGCAAAAATACGTAGACAAGGAATGCGATCAATAGTGCGACGACGATTGCCAAAAGGCCGCTGGCGCCGCCCTCCTCTTTCAGAGCTGGCGGAGATGTGTCTGCATTCGAATCGTGCCCGGAGAGCGCATCTGCCAGTTCCTTTGCCTCAGCCAGACCCATGCCCGTCTCTTCGCGGATCAGTTTGATGGCGGCGATCTTTCGGCCGTCAGCCAAAAGCTGATAAATCTCCGGCGATAGCTGCTCCTCTTCTGTCCTCATATTTCTGTCCTGTTGATCGCATTGAGACGATCTGCTTGCACTAAATTGATTCGACTATACTCGAGGCCCATTCAAAGGAGAATAACAATGAAAACAAGAGTACCCGCTTCAATCGCAATGCTTTCAATGATCATGTTCGCAGGCTCGGCAGCGAGCTAGGCATGCCGTCTGAACAGTGCGGCAGCGATCATGTAAAGCGCGAGTGCCACGAGAACCAAAATAGTGAATCCAAATTCGATCGCGAGAAGGGTTGCCAGCGAGGCGCCGAGAACCGACGCAAAACCGTTGAGCCCCCAGGCCCAGGGAATGAAATCGCCTGCATCGGCGGCGAGCCGGCTCAGGCCGATCGGGAACGGCATACCCATGCAGAACGCCAGCGGGGCAATAAGGAGTAAGGACAAGGTCACCTTGAATACATCGGACAGGCCGGCAAGGCGTGCGAACGTGTCGGTCAAAGTCAGGACATAGATAACGGAAACGCCAAAGATTACTGCGACAAGGAGACCGACCACGGAGTAATTCGTGCTTTCAACGCGTACCACCAGCCGGGTCGAATACCTGCTTCCGAGACCCGCGAATATCAGAAATCCGCTCAGCACGACGGCGACCGAGTACAACGGATGACTCAGAAACAGGATCAGTTTTTGGATAAACGCGATCTCGATAAACATAAACGCGAGACCAAGCACAAAGAAGTAACCGCCCATTCTCGATCCGGTTCCACGCGGCCATTTACGTTTGCTAAGTGCGAGCGGTAACAGAATCAGAATCGCACCGGCAACCAGGGCCTGGACCAGTGTTGCGATCAGTATCAAATAACCCCACTCGATTAGTCCGGCACCACCACGTTTACGCAGAGACAGAGTCTCCGGCAACGAACTCCATTTGAAGAAATGAAAGAAATACGGGCGATCGTCACTGGCCGGACTGATATCGAATTTATAGCGCTCGACGAAATCAGTACTGTTGGCACCCAGCAACGCATTGGCAGCGTCGAACAGATACGGCTCTGCGAGAACATTGAATCGATTTGCCTCGCTCGCGGGCATGGCAGGATAGAAAGCGACGTCAAATGAGCGAGTGCGTGAGAACTCCCGAATCGCATCAATATCTCGATTCGAAAATTCCCCATTCCTGACAAGCAACGTAGCCGTATTCCAGCTTCTGACAAGTGCGAGTTGTCGGCCCGGCTCGTTCACCCCTGATCGTCTCAAGGCCTCGATGGCCGTGGCAAAAAGCTTCAGGCTGTCGCGGGGCGGCAAACGAAGCCATCGAGTGATCGCAAGAACACCGCCCGGCTGCAGGTGAACCAGATACTCCTGCAGCGCCTCAATCGTGTAGAGATAGCTCTCATTGAGCGTCTGGACTCCCGAGCCGGACGCGGAGAATGAATCCAGCAATGCGACCTGAATCAGGTCGTAGCGCCCATTTTTTTTTGCCACGAACCCCCGTGCCTCACTGACGTGAACGGACACCCGATCGTCGGAATAGAGATCTCCTGCATAGTCCGCATGGATATGCCCAACCAGTTCCACCATCAGGGGATTGAGTTCGACGGCGTCAATCTTCCGGGCGCCGTGATACAGGGCGGACAATATGTCCGCGCCACCGCCGGCGCCGAGGACGAGTACTTCGGGCCTATCGAGCAGCTGGTAAGGAAGCGCCGCCGTCATGTCCTGCATGTAAGCCACGGTCTCGAGGTCGCCTTGATAGTGGGTAATCACGCTCATCGCGTCGCCATCGGTAAAGACGGCCAATTGCTCTGGCGGCTCCGACTGCGCATTGAGACTGAGCCCCGGCGCGTCGCGGAACGGAACTCTCGGGCTCTCCACCACCGTCAGGAGCCCGAGTGGGTTCGAATACTCTGCCAGGATCCGTGTATCGACGACCTGTAACGCCTGATTCAGGCCTTTAAAAGGTGAGATTCGCAGTTCGAGCAGTTCTTGCGGAATCAGGAATAGCAATGCCAACAACATTGATTGCGTGACAAGCAGCTTCTTGCGCATGGGCGGTGCTGCGGTGAGACTCACCGATGCCGAAGCGGTCAGCCCCAGAACTGCCAATAGCTTCAATGCGTCTTGCGAGGGCAGCAGGAATAGCGCAGCAATGATCACAAATGCGCCGATGCCGGCACCGAGCAAATCAAAAAAATAGATCCGGCTGATGTGCGCTTTGAGACAGCTCAATGCGAGGCCAACGCAACTCGCCGCAAAAAAGAACGGCAGGAAGAACACCAGATATATGCCGGACAGGTAAATCAATTGCCTAGGATCCCAGACGATTTCCAGTGCGTTGAAGGGTACGCGCTGCCCTATCGCGAAACAGAGCACCATTGTGATGCTGAACAGGAGGCCGCAAATGGCAAAAGTCAGTTCGAATCGAGATTCGAGTGTGCGCTTGCCGATCGCGATCATTGTGCCACTCGCACCATATCCGAGCAGTGCCAGACTGATGATCATGTAGGCAAAGTGATGCCACTGCACGATCGACAAAAGCCGCATCAACAGGATCTCATAGCCGATCGCGGCCGATGAGATGAAAAGAACGGCGAATAATACGGGGCGTATCGGTATCACTAATGCTCGCCCGTCAAAGGCACAAATCTGACCGAAGCGATTTGCCAGGTCTTTATCTCTCCCTCATCAGTCTTCTGGATCAACAGCAATTGCTGCGTCATGAAGCGACCGCCGACGGGAATGATCATGAAGCCGCCCGGACGAAGTTGTTTGACCAGTGGCGGCGGTACGTGACTGGCAGCTGCCGTAACGATGATGGAATCAAACGGTCCGCGTTCCTCCCAGCCATAGTAGCCATCACCAAGACGGGTTGTGATATTTTCGAAACCGAGTCGCTCGAAGCGGGTTTTGGCCTCAATGGCCAGCGGCGCAATGATCTCAATCGAATAGACATGTTTAACGAGCTTCGCCAGAATGGCCGCCTGGTAGCCGGAGCCGGTTCCGACCTCGAGCACAATGTCGTCCGCTTCCGGCTCGATCAGATGAGTCATCAGCGCCACAATGTAGGGTTGCGAAATCGTCTGCCCATGGCCGATCGGCAAAGGCCGGTTCTCATAGGCAAATCGCTTTTGGCTATCGGGCACGAATTCATGTCGTTCCACCGAACCAAGCGACCGGCTGACCCCTTCGTCCAGAGGCTCTCCCAGCGTATCTCCTGCCAGACGGGCATAAAGCTCGATCTCGGCAAGCATATCTGCTCGCTGCCCGACAAAATCTTCGTCCGCACGGCTGGCACCGGAAAGGCTCAGCATTACGCCGAGCATGGTGCTGGCGGTGAGTTGGCAATAGCTATGGTATGGCTTCATCGAATCGATCCAAACCGTGCACCGGTTAATGGCACTTTAGCGCGGCCTATGTATTCTTGCCCCCTCTGCTTCTAAATATAGTTGACGAATTTGTTCATACCCGTCAAACCCAATTTTGAACTACCCAGGTTTCCGTATTTGACGGTCGTGATCTGCGCCTTGTGCATCGCCGTGTTTCTGCATCAGATCAGTACCTGGGACGAATACGAATCGGCGTTTACATCCTTTTGCGCTGAGCCGAAAGGTCGCCTGACCGAAATGGTCATGGTGAGAATCGCCGGTTCGGACTCGGACTCCGCCTGTTTCGATGTCCTGCTGGACATAGATACGTCGCCAGATCCGACAGCAACGATCCAGAAGATGGCCGACGATATGAGACCGCTTGTCGGCCTTAGCCCGGAGGATTCCCGTCTGTATGTGCTGGACAAGCTGACCGAACAATTCCGGCTTTACCAGATTCGGGTTCCGACCTACCCGGACAACGAATTTGCCTATTACACAGGCTCCTGGAACCCGGTCACGATGGTGACGTCGAGCTTCACGCACGGCAGCTGGTCGCACATAATTTTCAACCTGATCTTCTTCTTTGCGTTCGCAACGACTGTCGAAGTACTAATCGGTGGCTTCTCTTTCATCATGGTAATCATTGCGATCTCGTTATTCAGCGGTGCGTTCTCCTCAATGGCAGCAGGTCTGATTGGGACGCATTACTCGACTCTGGGTCTTTCCGGCGTCGTCATGGGGATGATCGGGCTGAATGCCTACTTGCTACCGTCGGGCACCATCCGCTGCTATTACTGGTTCATCGTGATCTTCGGTTCCATCGCCGTGCCTGCCTGGGCACTTGCCATCTGGTACATCGGATGGGACATCTACAATCTGTTCGCCAACGCAGACAACGGCGTCGTCGATGTCATGGCACATGTGACAGGGGGTGCCGCCGGCTACCTGTACGGCGTCACCTTCCTGCGAGCCAGGCGGCGGCAGATTGCGGCCTTGCGGCTGGTTAAACCCTTCGGGGATCCGCCACCGGTTATCTGATGTATTGCTAGTGGCCGCCGGGTATCGAGCCGATTTCAGGGAAATCCCTCGGATCCACTGCTTTGCCGAAGTCCTGCGGCGATTCAAAGCTTCTGTCGACACCTTGCCGGCCGCATACCGTCTTTGACTTGATTCTCGATCCAATCGGTGCGACCTGTACACACTCAATGGTGTGCGGGCGCCCGCTTGATGCACTGTAGGGTTGCGGAGAGGATGCACATGCCGAGATCAGCAGTGCGGATACAACAACGGTAATCAATTGGCTCTTTGGCATCACTTGTCTCCTGACGCTTGTTTCCGAAAGACCGACGTGCCTGCGCTAAATCCCCTTATAGTTAAGATGTCGCAGAATCGAAAAAAGTTTCAGTCCGCCAAAAAAAAACTATGCACCCAGAAACTGTACCAGTCTCACCATCGCTTCAGTGTCGAATTTGCAGTAGCGGAGCAGTTGCTCCTTCAGTTCCGCCTTTCTATCAGCCGTGGTGTCAGGATCTATTGCCTCTAAATACCCTTCAGAAGCTGCTGTACCTTCTTGAATTCCCAGTAATTCTGAATACTGCATATCGGCAGCGATGGCAGGAAGCACGGCCTTGAGCGACCAGGAACCGCGCATCTCGGGATGATAGTAATACTGGCGGGTCAGTGGCGCCAGATCGACCAGCCGATCGCGAATTGCCGCAAGCGGGTGCTCCAGGTCCGGAAAACGCTCCATGAGGCCATGAATCATGCGTCTCTCGTAGGCTGTGTACATCAACACGGGCCCGTCCATGCCCAGGGCCCGGATCAGCGACTCTGCCAGGCGCCTCATCGGCGGATCGCCTGTCAGGTCGAGGAATTCGGCATGCTCGATCTGCCCGGGCCCTGCCTCGTAGTGGCATGACCACTGAATGGGCAGTGTTTCGTACGGACGGGTGCCGGCCCAGACAGGTATTGCCGGCATGATCGTTTCGAAATCGAGGTAGTACCGCGGATATGCCAGGTCGGCAAAAAACCGCGAGGCGCCCGGTAGAAGTTCAGGCTTGCCGGCATTCGTCACACGCTGAATTCGCTGCTGTTTCTCGGTCAGTCTGTCTGTCGGCACGTCGCGAAGGTCGCGATACCCTTCCCTGACGAACTCCGCCAGTTTTGCCCTGTCACCGGCCAGGTTTTGTACCGGGAAGTCGCTATCCGACGGCCAGCAATGTGAAATAAACGGGCACTCGTACGGTTCGAAACAATACTGGCCGACCGGAATATCGGGCTCTTCGCCGACGGCGGCGTTTCTGGCTTTCTGTATCCACTCGGGCACGATCGGAATAAGGTGCTCCACCTCATTCGCCATGTTCTCCTCGGTCAGCAAGCCCCGATACTGGCCGCCGCCTTCGTAGATGAAGCTGTTATCGACGTAGGCCAGGGCAATGCCATTCAGCCGGTGCCCGATACCCTGAAACACCCAGCTCTGTACGGCACAGTCGAATGAATGCTCCTCTTTGACCGAAGTTGTCGCTTTGACTTCGACGATTCTCCAGCCGTCGCCATCCGGCAGCAGCATGTCGACTCGTACAAGTACACCATCGTGCTGAAACGTCGCCTCGAAAATGGGAAAGGCGGGGCCAGCCCGGACGAGCCGCGCCGTCTTTTCGAGGGCATGCTTCAGGCCTCCCTCGTAAGGAATCAACCGGGCATCGTCCGTACCATAGATAGTCCGGGCGACGGCGCCGATTCGGTGCCCGGTCTCGAACTTGGCCTCCGTCACCGTCGAAATTTCCCGGAGTTCCGGTCGGTGAATTTCCAGATGCAGGCGCTTCAGGCATTGCCTGGCCGACATCAGCCTGGATTTGGAGAGATAAGTCCTCACGCTGTCTTGTAAGCCGTTGATTTAACTCGTTCTAGGTAGCTTCCACGATATCCCAATATGGGCCCAGGTGCTAAATAAATCAGGCGTGATCGTATTGATCGCGCATGGAGGTGATTCATGTCCCCACAGGTGGCCATGAGACGACGCATCCTCGACACTCTCGCCTATCCGCGAACGGTCGCAATGGCCAATGTCGATCTTTCGGCCTGTCCACACAGCGGATTTTTCAAAGTTATGGATAACAAATGCCAGCAGTGCCGCAAGCACTATGAGTGCGACTGGCTCAACTCAACGGACGACTTTAACGATCTCGCCGGTAAATCAATGGAATTCATGTATCGCGCACTCGCTTTCGGTATCGATTACGTCGATGCCCGGAGCGCAATTGCAGATCACGATATCGATGTCTGTGAGTGCGATTCCTGTGAATGGGTAAGGAATGCCCGCGACCTCGCCCGCGAATACAGTCAAATGCCGGCCAATGTCGAGCCGGCACTCGATCAGGAGTACCAAAAATGAACATAAATTTCACTGATTTGCAGCTTGCCCTGGTTTTCATTTTGATCGCCGCGGGACTTGTTGTCTGGTTTCGCAGCAAGTTGGCTTCTGGCTCCCGCAGCCGTATGTATCGCATGATGTCGAGAGTCGGCGTCTATCCGAAGAATCTGTCGCGAAGCAGCGGCGGTTCGGCACTCGATATGGACAGCGTGCGCAGGAGATGTAACAAATGTCCGTGCGAGGATTATTGCGAAAGATGGCTGGCTGGAGAGGTCGAAGGCGATAACGGTTTTTGCCCGAACGCGAAAGTATTCGAAGGCGTAGTCGGCTCCGCCTAGTTCGATAATTTCGGTAGTGCAACAGGCGCTGTGCTTTGGCGTTCGCCTGGCAATCTGTATGATGGCCATGGCGAGGCAGAGCCAATATGACAGAAGACTTATTCAGACACGATTCCTATTTAAAAGAATGCGATGCGGTCGTTTCAGCGATAGACGGCGATGCAATCGTGCTCGATCGAACTGTCTTCTACCCCACGGGCGGTGGCCAACCCGGGGACACAGGCACTATCCGCTGGACCGGTGGCAGCGCGGAAATAATTGACACGCGTTATGGTGAAGGCGGCGCAATCAAACACATCGTCTCAGAAGATGCCGAACGGCCCGGTGACGGCGAGCGCGTAACTGCAGAGATCGACTGGGACCGGCGCTACCGCCACATGCGCATGCACACTGCATTGCACCTGCTCGGCTCGGTACTGCAATACGGTGTTACTGGCGGCAGCATATCGGCCGACAAGAGTCGCCTCGATTTCGATATGGAAGACACGGTTGATAAGGAGGAAGTCGGCGATGCTCTGAAAGCGCTCGTCGAAGAAAACCATGTCGTGAGTTGTCGCTGGATTACTGACGAAGAGCTCGCAGCTCAACCCGATCTCGTTCGAACACTGTCAGTACAACCTCCTAAAGGTGCTGGCAAGGTAAGATTGCTAGAAATTGAAGGCGTCGACCTGCAGCCCTGTGGTGGCACCCATCTGAAATCGACGGGCGAAGTCGGCAATGTCCGCATCGGCAAAGTCGAGAAAAAGGGTAAACACAACCGCCGCTTCAACATTCATCTCGACGACTGAATAGTCGATTCAGGCCAGCGCCTGATCCAGGTCCGCGAGCAAGTCATCCACTGCCTCGATGCCGACCGATAAACGCAGCAGGTCTTTTGGAATAGGGCTGCTCTTTCCCTCGATGGTGTAGCGATGCTCGATCAGGCTTTCGACACCGCCAAGTGATGTCGCCCGCGTGATTATCTTGCACCTCTTGACTGCAGAGAGGGCACCTTCTGCTCCGCCGCTGACTCTGAACGACAGCATACCGCCGAAGCCCCCTTTCATCTGTCGTTTGGCAATCTGATGTCCCGGATGAGATTCGAGTCCTGGATACAGGACCGCCTCGAGGTTTGAATGACCCTCGAAATGCCGTGCAATCGTCATCGCCGACTCGCTGGCTTTCCTGACACGTAAGAACAGTGTTCGCATTCCCCGTTGTAACAGCCAGGCCTCGAACGGTCCCAGGATCGCGCCGCCGTCGGCGCGAACCCTTCGAACGCGGGCCCAGAATTCATCTTCACGGGCCGTTACAACTGCACCGGCTACGACATCGCTGTGACCATTCAGGTATTTCGATGCTGAATGCATCACGATGTCGGCACCGAGACTGATCGGCTGCGTCAATACGGGTGTCGGTATGGTCGAGTCAACTGCCAGTCGTGCGCCAACTGCGTGTGCGATATCTGCAGCTGCCGCAATGTCGATGACATCCCAGGTCGGGTTGCATGGCGTTTCAATCCAGATGAGTTTCGTCTCCCCTTTCCTGACATGGCTTTTCAGCGCATCGGGGTCGCACGGGTCGAACAAATCAAGACCGAGGCCCCAGTTATCACAGAATGTAATGAGCCAGTTACGCAAGCCCCAGTACATGACTTTCGGCGCGATAATATGGTCGCCGGGTTTCAAAGACTGTACGACCGCCATCGCAGCGGCCATGCCCGAGCTGAACAGCAATGCCGACTCACCGCCCTCCAGGCTGGCGAGGATATTTTCCGGCAATAAATAGCCAGGATTTTCATCACGCGTGTAGCCTTGTGCAGGCACGATGAGTTCGTAGTCTTCATTACGCCCGTATGTCGATGAAGGTTGAATTGAAGGCGCGACGGCCCCTGTTGCCGCATCGATATGATGCAGTGCCTGGGCTGTGATCGTCTCTGCCGCAAGATTGTCCCTGGTGTCCATGGAAAGCCCCTCTGTTGTCGCCGGGGATTATGTGCGAGATTGCGAACGACGACAATCGACAGATGGATCAATAAACAAGGAGAGATTGTCTTGGCTCGAACAGACTTTCGCGATTATACGAGCAAACTTTACGAGATCATTTCGGCGAGCGAGTCCGACAGAGACTGGGAAGTGGAACGCGCGTTCTATCACCCGGATGCCCGACTCGTCCGAACCGGATTTAACGATGGCGGTTCATCTTTTGCCAAAGTCATGTCGTTCAACGAACGTACAGGGCTATCAATTTCCGAGCTTGACTGGTCTGTCGAATAACTATGTATCGGCAAACTCTTGAGTTTTCCCGCATCCGGGCGAAACGAGGAGCACGCCAAGGGACATCAGTAATATTGATTGCATTGGAGGGGACTGGTGCTAGATGCGCTTGCGATCCAGCCAGAATGCCACTGCAGAAAAGAGGAGATATGCGGACAGGGCCATAATCGCCAATTCCGTCTTGCCGCCTTGCGGTGGTGGTCCATAAATATTCCATATGTTCATCACGATCATCAAAGCGACAAAGACGCCCATGCCGTATTTGCCCAGCTTCGTCGATGCCCTGGTCGCTTTGAGATAAAGCCACAGGGCGCCGATCAAAAAGATTGCCTCGAGAGCAAACACGACAGCCGCATTGTTCCAGAGACCGAGCCCCATCTTGACTGAGTCGTCGGACCACAAAGGCAAGTCCGGCGTATGTGTAATCAGATCGAGAATCCAGTGTGAAAAGACAGCCAATGCAACGACGAACGCAACAGACTTGTCCTTGACAAAAATCCATCGAAAAACGACATAGGCTGCAGCCGCCCACCCTGCAGATCCAAGCAGACTATGGGTGTAAGGCATGTACTCCAGTTCGAAGTGTGTCGATTGCGTGAAGTTGGGAACGATATTCATGCGCTCGATGCCAAGCAGCACAAACGGCATGAACAGGATATCCACAAACTGTACTGCGAGAAAAAGCATGCCGAGCGAAATCCTCTTTTCGAATTTCTTGAGTGCCAATGCAACCGCATAATGGCCAACAAACATGGCTTCTAGTTCTCCGTCTCGGTCAGAATTTCATCCAGCATGGCGACCAGTGCATCACGGTTAAACGTGTAGGCCTGATCCTCGTTCAACTGAATCATTTCCTGCATGGCTTTGCGAACCGTAACCCGAGCCTGTCGTTCATTGGGCACAACCATATAACGTCGTTTCGGATTTTCAGCAAATAACGCATGCAGCGTTGCATCCGCGACTTCGTCCGGTTCCTTGCAGGGCCCCCTGTTGTCGAAGCGCTCTCTCATTCTGTTTTGTTCTTCTTCAAACAGAGACCCTTCAGCTGTCTGTCCTTTCGCTTCCATTCTCTTAAGCATCGACGCGCCGATTTCCGAACAATAGTTGCCCGGTTCGATTACGCTGACCTCGACACCGAACTTCGCCATTTCCGAGGCAAGGCTGTCTGTGAATGCCTCGATCGCGTGTTTACTCATGCTATACGGACCGGCTAGCGTGCCGGACAGAATGCCAGAGATAGACCCGATCGTCGTAATCCTGCCTTCCTCCGCGATGATCAGAGGGCTGAACGCCTTCGTAATTCGATATGGACCATAGACGTTGACGTCGGTCTGAAAGACGAGATCTTCCTCCTCCACTTCGATTAACGGTGCTATGACTGCGACACCGGCATTATTGACCACGCCGTACAAGCCCCTGCCCGCTTTGGTAATCGTTTCCACCGCCGCATCGATTTCTTCCTGGATCGTCACATCCAACCTGATCGACTCCATATTCTCGATTGCGTCGAGTTCCTTAAGATCTCTTTCCTTTCTGGCACCTGCGTAAACAAAGTAACCTTCGGAAGCCAGCCTTTCGGCAATATTCCTGCCAATACCGGTACTCGCGCCGGTAACCAGGATCGCTTTCTGTTTCGAGCCCTGTTCGGCTTTCGCGCCCGGTCCAACGAAGATCAATGCAAACGAGAGTACGAATACCAGCGCAATGTTTTGTCTATTCATTTTTCTCCTCGCATATACTCCGGCTTCGACCCTGTCATTGTAAGAAGGTACGCAATTCATGGCCACAGTTCTTGTCACCGGCTGTAACCGGGGCATCGGTTTGCAGCTATGCACCCAACTCCACGCTCGAGGCGATCAGGTTATCGGCGTTTGTCGCTCTGCCAGTCCGGAGTCGTCGGCACTCGGTGTTCGAGTCATTGAAGGCATTGATGTCTCTGACGGCGATTCGGTCGCGTCATTGGCGCACACACTCGATGGCGAGCCCATCGATATTCTTATCAATAATGCAGGCATACTGCGTTCGGACAGTCTCGAGAGCATCGATTATGACGTTATGCTCCAGCAGTATCGGGTTAATACGCTGGGACCACTCCGCGTTACGCAGGCGCTGCTTGGCAACCTGCATGAAGGGTCGAAAGTCGCAATCGTCTCGAGCCGGGTCGGGTCTATCGCGGATAATAGTTCAGGCAATAACTACGGATATCGTGTATCGAAGGTCGGCGCGAATATGGTCGGCATGAACCTCCGGCATGACCTCGATCCCAGGGGCATTGCCGTTGCGCTGTTGCACCCCGGCCTGGTGGCCACGGACATGACCGGCGGTGCGGGTATCTCTCCTTCAGAGTCAGCGAAAGGCCTCATCGAGCGGATCGACGAGCTTTCGCTCGAGAATACCGGCAGCTTCTGGCATGCGGAGGGTTACACATTGCCCTGGTAGCGAAACTGTGCATTTTTGACCTCGCATCGTTGTGGAGTATGATCGCCCCAACAGGGGAGTAAGCGGTGGCAATCGCCATCGCCAGGATGCACGGCCATCGAGAAGGGGACGCCCTAACGGGAAGATGTTCATTTCTCCAAATCGTGACGATCTGCATAAGATCGTCATACTGAACCCCAAGGGCGGTTGCGGTAAGACGACGCTTGCAACCAACCTTGCGAGCTGCTTTGCGCTCCGTGGTCCCCCTCCTACACTCATCGATAACGATCCCAACGGCTATACGATGCGCTGGCTCGAGAAGCGCTCGCATAATCGCTGCGAGATTCACGGCATCGCCACCTACAAGTCAAATATGCATGCCACAAGGACCTGGCAGCTTCGCATTCCCAACGAGACAAGCACTGTCATCATCGACACGCCGGCAGCGCTGACTCAGCCGGAGATCCACGAGCTGACATACGATGCCAACAGCATCCTGATACCGATATTGCCGTCCGCAATAGACATTCGCTATGC
>Ga0255052_10001437_pt1 | contig 17893 bp, 12 predicted proteins | sample JV7_2_21_MG_FD_188632 | JGI IMG/M metagenome (GOLD analysis project Ga0255052, IMG submission 188632) | Seawater microbial communities from Jervis Inlet, British Columbia, Canada - JV7_2_21 | ecosystem: Environmental > Aquatic > Marine > Inlet | place: Canada: British Columbia | collected...
TGAAAGGCGCGCCACCCTACCAGCACAACCAGCGTTTGCTATCGGCGATGCCGGTTCTGGCACGGCCGGACACGGAGAACATGCTGATAGTCGGCTTTGGCACCGGCGCCACACTCGAAGGTGTGCCGCCGTCGGTTAAATCCATCGATGTTGTCGAGCTGGAGCCGGAAGTTATCGCGGCGAATCGCTCGATGAGCAACGAGCGACAGATAGACCCGCTCGAAGATCCGCGCGTCAGTGTCTTCATTAACGACGCGCGCAGCGCGTTGTCACTCACCTCCAAACGTTACGATGCGATCGTGTCCCAGCCGTCACATCCATGGACTGCGGGCGCATCACATTTGTATACGCGCGAGTTCATGTCGCTCGCCAACGACCATCTGACTGACGATGGTGTGTACCTGCAATGGATGAACGGTCAGTTCATCAATGAAGAGTTACTTAGGAGTTTGTGCGCGACGATGCTCGACGTGTTCGACTATGTGCGAGTGTATCAATGGAACCCGCAGGTGTTGTTCTTCCTGGGTTCATCAGCACCCATGGATGTCGAAAGAGACATCGCGCGAACCGGTCGACCTCTCAGCGATGATCCGGTTCACTATCTTGAAAAAGGTGTGGCTTCAGTAGAGGACGTCGTCGTTGCCTTGTCGATGGATCACGAAAATGTAAAAGCGTTTGCGGCAGGCGCCCGGCCGATCACTGACAACTTCAACCAGATGGCGACAGAGTCGGCTAAAGCTATGGATAGTGGTGACACTTTGGGAATCAGCCGGCTTGGCGAGGTACTCGCTCCGTATGACCCATTATTGAAAAGGAGCAGTTGGCTGCATCAGGATTTTCCGGGGGATCTGAACTTCACCTATATCTCGCGACGCCTCGAAGGCCTGTATATGAAGAAGCGGGCGGTTACGCTTGCGGATACCTTGCTGAAAATGGGTGATGTCGAGTCACTGATCATGATCGGCCTCGGCCAGGAGCGGCAGGGCGAAACGGCGGAGTCGCAGCGAAACCTGATTCGTGCAATGAGCGCCAATCCCGACGATCAACAGGCGCGCTATGCGCTACTGCGACAATGGTTTTCACGCATTGCGAAGAATGATGACCTGCCGCAACTTATCCAAAGAGAGCTGACGGCCGTGACCGGAACGGCGGCGGCTACCATTCAGGCCTGGGTCGCGGCAGCGAACGGAAATGTCGACGAGATCCAGCGCCTCGATGCCGAACTGGCGGCCGTCAAGTCGACCGACCTGTGGTATCTCGACGCGGTAAAATTGCGTGCGGACTGGCGCATTAAAATCAAAGATGAAGATCTGCAACCACAATCTGCACGCGAGGCGACGAGGCTTCTCGACAATGCGATCGCCATTTATCATGACCCGGATTTCTACAGCATGCGTCTCGCCTCGTCTTATGTTGCGGACGACGTACTGAATATCATTGAGACGGCGCGCCGACTCATCTACATGTTTGATCGTGAGGTCGCTGCCGTCGAGTCGGGAGAAATAACGCCGGCGCGACGTTCCATTATCGCGAAATTGCGCCAGGTCGAGGCAGTGCGGCTGGTTTTGAACGACTTGCAGGGCGACCAGCGCGTCCCGGCCTACAAGCTCTCTAGCCTCGAATCAGCCATAAACCGGGTGGCCGAACGACTTAGAGCTTTGCCTGCGCTGGCAGCGCAATAGAAAAATATCGATATTTAGTGAAAAACAGCAGAAAAGTCGGTTATATTGGTCGTAGTAGAATAATAAGACTGCTGTGAAATACAGATCCATCATTAAACTCCCGGGGGGTAGTTGAGATGACGACATCAATGCAAAGCCGGTTTCTTGCAGGCATAACCGCGCTATTGCTTTCAGGCATGTCGGTCCAGGCGCAGGAAAATGACGACTCACCGCGGCTGGACGCGATGGATGAAATTACCGTCACTGCCAGAAAGCGTGAAGAAAGCCTGAAGGATATTCCGGTAACCATCGATGTTCTTGGTGCCGACATGATCGAAGAGGCCGGCATTCTGGACATGTATGACTTCTTCGGCCTGGTCGCCGGCATCGACATGGAAGACCCGAACGGCGATCGTAATGGCGCCAACCCGGCAATCCGTGGTGTTCAGTCTGGTGGCAATGGCGCAAACATCACCTCGCGTCGCGTTACTACTTTTCTCGATGGCATGCCGATGACAGGTCAGCAGGGCACGGTGAATATTTCCGATGCTGCGGCCATTGAAGTCTACTCCGGGCCGCAGAGCGCCGCTTTCGGCCGCTCAACATTCACCGGCGCGATCAATTATGTGTCACGTGACCCCGGCGACGAGTTCGCGGCCACCGTACAGGCTACGACTTCGGACCTTGGGCGCACCGGTGTAACGCTTGGCCTCAGTGGTCCGCTAACTGACAAACTTGGCTATACACTGGATGTGGAATCGAATGAGTACGACGGGCCAGATGAGTGGTCGACGACCGAGGGTTACGGGCTTGGCGGTACGTCGACGGACTATATCTCCGCCAAAATCGTTTACCAGCCAACGGATAACGTAAACATTGAGGTGCGTGCGTTACACGGCGAAACTGACGACGAATCACCGAATCGATTCATTCTGAGTGATGAGCAAATGGCCACTTGCGGGGTTGACACCCTGTCCAATGGCCGTTCGTACTTCATCGGCAATTACGACTGCAATATTGGCAGCACAATTCTGGTCCCGACCAACTACAACGCCGTCACCCAAGCGTTGATCGACGGTGGGTATGAGGCTTTTGGCCTGGCTTATTCGATACCCGGTGGTCCGGTCGTGGAGAATGAGCGCGATCGCATTCAGGCAGAGCTGACCTTTGATGTTGGCGACAGCGTGTTACAGGTATTAGGATTTGTCGCGGAAGAAGAGTCACTGGTTTGGTATGACGCTGACCTGGGCGACGATCCAATTACCATCGCCCCGCCAATGGGAATGAACCCCGGGGGCCCCGCCATACCGATGGGCATGGGCCAAGCGTTCAATCATATGGCCAATCCAAACACAACTGAAGAAGATTATTTAGAGGTGCGCTGGATTTCACCGGATGATCAAGACCTGAGATGGTCTATTGGCGCTTCGTATTACAACTATATCTATGACCAGCAGATCTACAACGCGTACAACGCTATTTTGAATCCGGAGCTGCAGGATGATCCGAGCGTTGGCCCTATCGTGCCGAATCTGATTATCAACCAGGAAGGCGAGAACATCGGTGCTTTCTTTAACGTGACTTATGATTTCACTGACCGATTGACACTATCGGTCGAAGGCCGCTACGAAACGGATGACGCAACCAGTGTGAACTTTGTCGCGTCAGAGGCTGGTGCAAATGACAGATATACGCAATCGACAGACGCCTTCTTGCCACGAATAGGGTTGAACATGAAGGTGACGGACGACGTGTCTATTTATGCGCAGGTTGCAAAGGGCAACAATCCTGCGGGCGTAAACCCTGATTGGTTATCGCCGGCGACGATTGAGGCTATAAACCTGGTCCATGCAGAGATAGCCGATGGCACGATTAGCCTTGCGAATTCGGCGATCGGTATAACCCAGGAAGATGTAGACGCCTATATTGCTGCTGTCTTTTACGATGAAACTACTTTCCTGTTCTGGGAAGAAGAAACCATGATTAACTATGAGGTTGGTATTAAAGGTTCATTCCTGGATAACCGAGTGGAGTTGGCCTCAGCGTTGTACATGCAGGATTGGGAAAACCAGATAGACGGCGCGGCAGTCGATTTTGATCCTGAGGATTTCGGCGGGACAATCGTGCCGCAGGCAGATTACACGCCGATGGCAATGGGCAACGGTGGTGACGCTCGCGTAATGGGTCTGGATACAACAGTAACCTGGCATGCCACTGATAACTTCGACCTGCGTGGCACGCTGTCGTTGCACAAGAACGAATACGTAGAATTTTGTAATGAAGCCGCGTCCGGGTTTGGATTCGAGAATGATCGCTTCGCTGGCGAACCGGGCATCGAAGAAGATTGTGTAACCATGAATGACAATGAGCTAGCTCGTACGCCTGACACAACGGCTTCACTCAGTGGTACCTATCGCGCACCGCTGGGCAGCACAAACTGGCGTTATTCGATTCGTGGTGACTGGCGTTACACGGGCGAGCAATGGATGGATACGGTCAACATCATGTCACTGCCTGCATCGAGTACGTTGAATCTCAATGTTGCGTTAAGCAACGATAACTGGACCTTCACGCTGTACGGCAACAACTTGACCGACGAGGACACGCCACGAATCGTGCGTACCAATAATGACCTGAATGCGGGAACTCAGTTTGAGCTGAACGTGACGCCGCAAACCCCGACAGAGTTCGGTTTACGGGTCCGATATCGATATTAGCTAACGGTGAATCTGCAACAAAAATAGAACCCCCGGCGTCGCCGGGGGTTGTTGTTTCAATGCTCGCCGGATAGCAAGCAGCATTATCGACAAAGCAAGTTGGTTCTGGCTATTTTTCGTATATCTCGGGATAATTGGCATTAATTCGATAGTTCTCTGCGGCCATTCGCGCAACAAGAATGTTCACTCAACACATGGAAACCACTTGGTTTGTTCCAGTGCTTGCGCTGCTCTGGGGCAGCGCCCCTGCTGCGGACGCGCCCGCACTGACCAAAGCGACGTCGATTGCGAGAACTGAGTCGCCGCTGACTATCGACGGCGAAATTCGCTCGGTCGAAGTCGATATTGGCTGGCGACCGTCAAAACATTTTCGCGCCAGCGTATCGTATGGCATTGACGAAGTTGAACTGTCGCAAGACGAATTCGAAGCGCAGCTGGTCAGCGCCCAGTTTGATTTCGTTTTTTCCAACACCGTGTCGTGGGTGAACCTGATTCAATATGACAACGTCAGTGAGTCAATCGGCCTGAACAGTCGGCTGCACTGGGTGCCACAAGCCGGAAGAAACGTTTACCTGGTACTTAACCATAACTATGAAGAGCGAATGAGCGACAACAGCTTTCATTCGACGACGACAGACTTGACCCTCAAAGCCGACTACACATTTCGGTTCTGAACGACAGGAGTACCACGCTATGCCAATCCGAACTCTGCCCCACCTGATCCTTCTCGCGACGACTTCGTTGCTCGCTTGCAGTGCTGCGTTAGCCGAGGCCGGGAAGCCCCCCAATTTCCTTATCCTGATCGGTGACGATATGGGTGTTGAAACGGTGAGTTGCTATGGCGTTGGCTCGAGCCCTGCAAAAACCCCGCAGATTGACCAACTCTGTGACACTGGCATGCGCTTCGATAATTTCTGGACACAGCCGGTTTGCTCACCCACTCGTGCAACGATGCTGACCGGACAATTCGGCTTTCGAAATGGCGTTGGCACACCTGCGGGATGGCCGGTACCCGATTTGATCGTGCCAGAAAAGCCCGCCTCGGCACCGCCGGAATCAGCTCGAGAAGGGGGTCGCAGAGGGCGAGGCGGCGGTGACGGTCCTCGTGGTCCTCGTGAAATTGTCGCCAATCCGAATGCACAGCGACCTGGATACACGGAACCGGCAAATGCCAGGCCAAGCTTGTCGATTGACGCCTATGGTCTGCCACGTGCATTGGCTGCAGATGCAGCCCTGGGCTACCAGACGGCCGCTGTTGGAAAATGGCACCTCGCGAACAATGAAAACGGCGGCACGGACCACCCGGCCAATATCGGTTTTGATCATTATGCTGGTGGCATCGCCTCTGCTGTCGAGAGCTTCTATGCATGGTCGAAAATCGTCGACGGCGAGATTACCGAAGGCGACAGCAGATATGCTACGACCGCAACAGTAGATGATGGGCTTGGCTGGTTGAGTCAGCGCGACACCGACAAGCCGTGGTTACTTTGGGTGGCTTTCAACGCACCGCATACACCGCAGGGTGCTCCGCCAGACTCACTGCTTAGCGAGGAAACTGCGAGCGCAATCGCCAATGTGGATATTGCCGAGGAGCGCTTGCCATTTTATCTCGCGATGATCGAATCGATGGACACCGAGATCGGCCGCATGCTCGAGGCCATTGGACCGGAGGAGCTGGCGAACACCTACGTAATTTTCATCGGCGACAATGGCACGCCGGCAGAGGCGGTTACGGCGCCGTTTGTAAGAGGTCGCGTGAAAGGCTCGGTATACCAGGGCGGTGTTAATACGCCGTTCGTCGTCACAGGGCCGGGCATCGAAGGCGCTTCCGTGAGTAAAGCACTGGCGAATTCGGTCGACCTGTATTCAACCATTCTCGATCTTGCGGGCGTTGCACATGATCCTAAACTTGACGAAGTGACATTGGATGCCGTCAGTCTCCTTCCTACGTTCAAGGACCCGGCAGCTCAGGTTCGATCGTACGCGTACGCGGATGTATTCGGGCCACAACAAAACCGAATCGTTAATCGACGTGCAATACGCGATGATCGTTTCAAACTTGTACTGGATCTGCAGAACGATACCGCAGAATTTTACGACCTGTTGGTCGATCCGTACGAGAAGGTCGATTTACTTCAAAACGCACTCAACGACGATGCGCAGGCCAGCTACGATGGGCTCAACGCACAACTCGATGCATTGCTCGCTAGTCGATAACGCGAATATTGCTTACACCGCCAAGCTCGACGCAGTCGTAACTCGCTAGCGGCAGATTCGTTCGCAGCCAGGTGCTGGTGCCTACGTAAGGCTCCTTGAAATAACGAGGATCCGTGACGACATAGTCGCGCCGCATTTCGGAGCCGTCTTCTGACAGGATCAGACGTTCGTCGACTCGCATCTCGTCGCTGTGCAACGTTCCGGGATGCGGCCGCAGCACACCGGCCTTGAACCTTGTTGTTTGGATGACAAGATCGGGACCGTCAAAGTGCGCAACTGAATAACCGGTCATGCTCGGTTCGTAGTCGTCAGGTGGCTCGCTCGCATTTAGATGCAGAGTTCGCACGGTGTCCATATATTGGTGCCGTATGATGATCTCGTCGTCGAGTACCTCGATCTGGTTAACCATGCCGGACTCAGGCCACACGCGAATGATGCTTGCCGAACTACACTTCAGCGAGGGGTCGTCGAAGCGTTGGTCGTAATCTTCGAGTGCTACTGTGCCTTCAGCAGTCAGCACAACTGATGCCCTGCCTCGGGGTTCTCCGGGCCCCCCGGGTCCGCCGCGGCCACGCGTGCGTGGCGCGGGCCTCCAGTTACCGCTGAGGCGGTCCGGACCATCGGGAGCAGTAACGGTTTCTATCTCAAATGTACCTATGCCGTCGATGACGCCACGCTGGGAAATGCGGCGGCCGTCTTCGAGAACTGCGCCGGTCATCCAGCAGCCAAGAGGGTCCCGCCTTGCCGCACTACCCTGAATCCTGACGAAATCGCCTGCAGAGAACAGGTCTTTTGACCAGCCGTTGCGGCGCAGTGCAGTCGCTGCCGTAAACGCACAGTTCCAGGTCGAAACGGTTCCGTCCTCGTTGGCCATATCGACATAGATAACAACGTGCGGGTTAACGAATTTGAAATCCGAAACCACACCTTCGATGCTAACCGGTATATTTGCATCATAATGAGGTGCATTTGAATGATGTGCTAACGCATCGTGCAAGGGTGCAAGCGCGCATGCCAGTGTTGCTAACGCCCATTTCTTCATGTCATTTCCTAGTGGCCCTCAACGATTTCGGTCGTCAAATCGTCGCAGTTGTACGGGTCGAATGGTGTTGCCGACAGGAATACCGTGTCCCTGTTTTCAAATGCTTCCGTCAGGTAAAGGGGATCTTCGCCGACATAGTCCCTGACGATCATTCCCTGTTCGTGGTCCAAAGCAAAGCGCTCGACCACACGCAGCTGCTCGCTGTGCATGATGCCGAAGCGGCCGTCCAGGTAGCCGGATTCGATGCCGATGGTGTCGACGACAAGTGTGTTGCCTTCCCAGTGCCCGATCGAATGACCAGCACGGCCAGGCTCGATGTTGTCAGGATGTTTATCCATGTCCAAATGAATGGTCCGAACGATGTCCATAAATCCATAAGTCAGGGTAACTGTGTTGTCGTTTTGCTCAATACGGTTGATGTGTTGATCGAAAACCCAGTCAGCCATGATGTTGACCGACTTGCAGTGGTAACGCGGATTGTCCCGTTCCAGATCGAAATCAACAGCAGCAGCCCGGCCCGCGTCGGATTGGGGGTAATCGAAGCCGCGGAATCCTCCTGCCGCACGTCTTTGCGTTTCCCCGGCGTTCAGGATGCGCTGAGGTGCTGCCCAGGCGCCACTGATATTCGGTTGCCCGTTCGGCAGAGTCACTGGTCGCGTATCGAGCGCAACCTCGGCGTCCGCACCGTCGAGCTGTTGGTACCGCTCCACAACCTGTCCCTCGTCGAGTTGCAGGCGTTCGACATAGCATCCATGTGGTTCGCGTCGCGCCGGGGCACCTTCGATATGAATACGTGTGCCCGGCTTGAACATGTCCTCACTCCAGCCGGAACGCTTCAAGACTGTCGCGGCGCGCATCTCACAACGCCAGTTATCGACACCGCCAGCATCGTTCGTCACATCGAAGTAGACATAAGAATGCGGGTTGACGAACCGCAGCTTGGTGATCAAGCCAGTGACCTCGAGCGACTGCGATTGATCAAACTGGCTGTTGCTACCGTGGTGCGCGTGGCTTGTGCCTGCAAGCAGTAGCAGCGCTAATAGATGGACTTGTTTTCTCATGCCAATTCTCAATTCCAGTGAGCATCAAGATTGTACTGCAGAATCTGAATTGCCACTGAACCTCAAAAATATCGATATTTACACATATGTGGCGAAAATATCGCATATACTATCGAGGCAATTGTACTGCCGGACAGGCAGTGTCATCAAGAGAATCACGGGACAATTCAATGGTCAAAAACTCCTTCAAACGCTCAATCGCGCTGACGATGTTCGCGTTATTTGTTTGCGAAGGGACGTTGTTCGCGGCAGACGAGGTTGATCTTCAGGCGGGCGCAACCCTTTGGAAATTCTGCGCTTTTTGTCACAACGCCGACGGTTTGGGCCAGCAGCGCTCCGATGCGCCGAAAGTCGCCGGAGATCCTGCCTGGTACACGGAGCGGACGCTGACCAAATTCAGAACGAGAGTTCGCGGCTCGCACCCCGAGGACCTGCCCGGAATGCAGATGGTTGTCTACGCGTATCCACTGATCGACGAAGCGGCGATCCGCAATATGGCGGCCTACATTGAGAGCATGCCAGTGACACCCGAGAACGCGGCGCCCGATCGAATGGCGAATCGACCGCGCAACCGGCCTTACGAGTGGGACTCGAAGCTCGCAATTCTGGATACAGGCCAGGAACCGGATGCAAAAAAAGGTGCCGATCTGTATGCCGCTTCTTGTACGCAGTGTCATGGCGCAGAGGGTGAGGGTATTGAGGCATTGGGTGGGCCGAGACTGGATAACAAGCAGGACTGGTACCTGATTCGGCAGCTCAGGTACTTCAAATACGGCGCACGCGGTACGCACGACGATGATATCTACGGGCGTCTAATGGCCGAACTCGGAACGCCGAAAACGGATCAGGATATTGTCGACGTCGTGGCTTACATCAAAACGTTGTCGAAAGGACCGCTCTACTAATGGGTACTAAAATGAAACGACTTTTCTTATTAACTGTTAGCTGTATGTTTGCGACTGCTGCTTTGGCCGATAAGGCAGTAGAGGTGGTTCTTGTTGAACACCTGCCTGACGAAGCTCGTGGCTGGTGCATCGATGCCGCCGGCCACCAGCAAAACGCCATCATGGAAGGCGGTGTGCATGGCCATACCTGCTATTCCTACGAAGGCCGTATTGCGGTTGATCAGGGTTTCTCGGCAGAAGGTATAGAGGAAGGCTATTTTCGCCTTGTGGAATTTGATCATTGCATGAGCATGTCGATCAACAAAGCCGATTCCTGGATTGCGTTAACACCCTGCGATGGTCGGATCGAGCAACAATTTGAGATTACCGACGATGGTCGGATCATCTCCAAGGCAGCTCCCGAATTGTGTATCACGCTCGGGCTGGACAAGGTTTTCGGCGGCGGTGGCAATCCAATTCACATCATTCGAACGGCAACGTTGGATACTTGCAGTGAGGACAAGGCCAAGTACCAGCGCTGGCGTTATCGCGACAAAAGGGACTGGTAAATAGATGATCAAAGGGATATGTAGAAAAATTTTGCTGGTTTTGCCAGTGGTATTTTTCACAACGGCTGTCAACGCACACCATTCATTTCAGGCGACATTCAAATCGGACGCGGAAATAACCGTGGAGGGGGTGGTAACGGATTACCATTTCAAGAACCCGCACGTCATTGTGTTTCTCGATGTCACGAACGATGACGGCTCAGTGACCCGCTGGATGAGTGAAGGTGGCTCGGCAACGGGTAAGAGGCGCGATGGCTGGGACAGGAACACGATCCAGGCAGGTCAGAAAATACGGATCACGGGTGATTCAACACACGATGGTTCGCCGATGGTGTCGATGGAAACGGTCGAACTCCTGGATGCGAATAGTGGCGCAGTCATGAAAACGCTGGGCGAGCATACAAACGCCGATACGGCCCAGCAGCTCGTCATGCTACCACTGAAACTCGAAGACGGGCGGCCGAACCTGACGGGAGCCTGGGATCGGATTCGCGGTGGATCTCGTGGCGGCTCACCGGAAGAACTCGATGGCGTACCGCCATTTAATGCAGCCGGCAAGGCAGCACAAGACGCCTACAATACTGCGGACGATCCGCAGATTTTCTGCGAGCCACCGGGCGTTGTGCGGCAGGCAGGCTTCACGCCACACCCGGTACGAATCACTCAAAATGACGATCATGTCATCCTTGAGTATGAGGAGTACGGTGGGCGTCGCGTCGTCTACTTTGGTGACGAGCTGCTTGCACCCGGAGAAAAATCTCACCTGGGTGATTCAGTCGCTCGCTATGAAGGTGATGCGCTTATCATTGAATCACGCAATCTGTTGAGTAATCCCTCGCAACCATGGGGTTACCAGACGAGTGATCAGGTGTCGACGGTAGAAATCTATAAGCGGGCAGATGAACCGCAAATCGGATCGATCGTAACGGCAAAAATGATCGTTACTGACCCAGGCTATCTGAGTGAACCGTGGGAGCTGAACCGGGATAGATTCTACTCGGAGGGCTACGAGTTCATTGAGAATGATTGCCGGCCGCCGCTGCGCAAGAGAACGGCAAGAGCGGACTAGCTACATTCAGGCAAGCGCGCCGCTGGATTTAATGATCTCGAGCGTGACCGAGTAGTGGGCGTGAAGCATGCTAACGGCACGCTCCACATCCCTGTCGAGCACGGCCTCCTGGATGTCGCGATGTTCGGAACACTCATGAATATCCCGGTACTCGACAACCTCAACGAGGCTGCGATAGCGCAGGGTCTGTTCGTGTAACTGGCGACAGAAGTCGAGCAGAATGTTGGAGCCACAAGCGGACAGCAACGCGATATGGTATTCGCGGTGAGCCGCTTCCCATTCAGGGGTTCGATGCTGCTCCGGACCGTCCGCAGTTTCCTCAAGCCGGCTTAGTCGGTGAAATGTGAGAACAACCCGCTCTTCCCATTTGGCATCACCAGATTGAACTGACTCACGCAGTGCAGTTTGCTCCACCATGCAGCGAGTGCGAATTAACTCTTCCAGTTCGGCGACGCTGGCTGTCGAGACTCGAAAGCCCTTGTTTTCTTCGCGCGTTACGAGGCCGTTCGACGAAAGTCGGTTCAGTGCTTCGCGTAGCGGGCTGTTACCGACGTTATACTGCTTCGCCAGGTACTGAAGGCGTAGTTTGCTACCGGGCTCGAAGCGGCCCTTCAAAATATCCGTCCGCAGTTGCTGATAAACCGTGGATGCTAAAGTGCCTGTTGGCTTAAGCGTCTCTTCAGACTCTATGACCCCGAGTGGATCATCCATGTGAATCCCTTCTGTTCTTCTCGGGGCATTATAACTGTCAAAACCGCTGGAGGCTGGGTAATCTGGGCGAAAATGGAGATCGAAAATTAAGAACAAGCAATATGCGTTCGCGATGCACGGTGGTGCCGGCCCAGTCGCCGGTCGCGACTATGCTGTCGTAGAAGAGCACTTGCGCGGTTTGACGCAGGAGGGCAAGGCTCGACTCGAGGCCGGCGCAAGTGCACTCGACGTCGTTGAGTTCGCGGTAGCGGAGATGGAGTCCAGCGGTATGTATGTCGCGGGGCGGGGATCAGCGCCGAATACTGCCGGCTATGTCGAGCTTGATGCATCCATTATGAATGGGGCAACGCGTGAAGCGGGTGCTGTCGCCGCGATAGTCGGAGTGACAAACCCCATCAGCGTCGCAAGGCGAGTCATGCAGGAAACACCGCACGTCATGCTGGCCGGCAAAGGCGCTTTGGCATTCGCGCGCGAACAAGGCCTCGAAGAAGTTGGCGATCCGGAGTCGTACTACGTGCTACCGGTTGGAGTGTACGAAAACGAAATCTACGAACAGAAGCATGGCACTGTCGGCGCGGTTGCACTCGATCAATCGGGTGGCATGGCGGCTGCTACGTCAACAGGTGGTACATTCGGCAAGCTCGAAGGGCGCGTTGGTGATTCGCCAATGATCGGCGCCGGCACCTGGGCCGACGATAACATCGCCATTTCATGCACCGGTACTGGTGAACACATTATTCGCGCCGGTGGCGCAATATCGATTGCTTGCAAAGTGCAGGCAGGCTTGCCGCTTGAAGTGGCGATCGGCGAGATGCTCGACGAAGTGAAACGGCTGGACGGCGAAGCTGGTGTGATTGTCATCATGCAAAACGGGGATATCGCGATGCCGTATAACTCAGCAGGCATGAAACGTGCGTCGGTTAGTTCCCGTGAAACGATCAAAGTCGCGACTTTTGGGGACTAGTGGGACAGGCCGTTCTTCTTGTCCTGCGCGATCAATTCGGGTTCCCGATTCGAAGGCTTGCCTCTGCCACCACCACCCGCGGTTTCCAGGATCATTGCATCGCCGGCCGGAATGACTTCGCGGCCCATGCCACGTAAGTTCTCGCCGCTCTTCAGATAGATGCGCGCGGGTGCTCCCGCCTCTCCACCGTCGCGACCCCTTGGTGGATGATTGACGCGGTCGAACATCTTGGAACAGGCAAAGGCCTCACTATTCGCATGCGCAAATTCAATAACCTGGCCAAGACCGCCGCGAAACTCACCGTTGCCGCCCGAGCCCGGCCGATATTCCTTGCGCCACATAATGAGTGGTGCCGCATTCTCTGTGATTTCTACCGGTGTGCTGCGCACTCCGGACGGAAAAGCGGTACACGACAATCCGTCTTTGTCGGGTCGGGCACCCGTGCCGCCCGCGTAAAACATGTTGATCACGAACGGCTCGCTGTCGCTCTCCGGAACAACACCTCGACCGCCGAGAAATACCGGGCCGAACAAACAGGCTGCGCCTTCGACGGGCACTTGCCCGCCGAGCGGTTCCTCCAGACAGCCAAGCACAACGTCGGGTAGCATCTGGCCGATCGCATGCCGCGCCGATACAGCACAGGGTCTCGGCGCATTGAGGATGGACCCCTCCGGCGCGGCGACTCTCACCACCTCGAGCGAACCTGAGTTGTTGGGAATGTCATTGCCGACGACGCAACGGGCGCCGAATGATGCGTAGGCCTGTGTATAGGTCAATGGCACATTGATGCCGAAACTCGATACGGGCGACGTGCCGTCAAAGTCGATGTCGATGCCGTCGTCACCGATTGTCAGCGTACAGACGATGTCGACGGCGTCGTCATAGCCATCTATGCGCATCGAGTATTGCCACTGACCCTTGGGTAGTTCGCGAATTTCGGCGAGCATGGCCTCACGCGAACTGTCGATAATCATGCGACCGACATCATCGAGTCCGTCAAGGCTGAATTCGTCGAGCATTCTTAGCAGTGCATCAGCGCCTGCCTTGTTGCAGGCCGTTAACGAGTATAAATCGCCTTCGGCGGCGATCGGGTCACGCACATTCGCGCGCAGAATTTCGAGCAAAGTCTCATTGGCTTTGCCAGCCCGAAACAGATAGCCGATGGGCAGGTTAATTCCTTCTTCAAAGACCTGCCTTCCATCTGGACCAAAGCCAAGGCCGCCGACGTCTGCGATGTGCGACGTTGCTGCGAACAATGCAACCGGCTGATCATTGTGAAATACAGGCGTCACGACCGTGAAATCGTTGAGATGGCCGGTGCCATGCCAGGGATCATTGGTCAGCAGTACGTCGCCGGGAGCCAGTGTATCGACAGGGTATTTGTCGAGAAAAAAACCAACGCTGGCGGCCATGGCATTCACGTGGCCTGGTGTTCCCGTGATCGCCTGCGCGAGCATCCGGCCCTGTGTGTCAAATACACCGGACGACAAGTCGCCGGCTTCACGAACGGTCGTCGAAAACGCCGTCCGAATCAGTGTCTGCGCCTGTTCCTCCACGATCGCGAGCAGGCGGTCCCACATGATCTGCATGTGAATCTTGTTGATCGCGCTACCGCTCATTTCGGTCACCTCGCGACAGGATAATGTAACCATGTGCGTCGATGGCTGCGTCGAATGCGGACGTAATGACTGTTGTAGTCTGGTCCTCCGTGATCAGAGCGGGGCCACTGATCGAGTGGCCCGCCTTCATTTGTGTGCGCTGATACACAGGTACGTCGCTGCGCTTTCCCGTGCACGGGTCAAAGAAAGACTGCCGCTGCGAGGTACCTGCCACAGAGGAATGTGGTTTGTCTGTCTTCTCGTCGCGATGTTTTGCGGCAGCGGAAATTGTCAGCGTCCAGCTCAGCACCTCGACGTCAACGCCGCCGATGGTACGTCCGTACAACCGTGTGTAAACGTCTTCGAACGCGCGCAAGAATGCTTGCGCGTGTTCTTCGTTGTAGTCCTCTACTGGCAACGGCACGGCGATTTCATGCCCCTGGCCGACATAGCGCATGTAGGCATGACGGGCTTCGTTCAGAACCTGCGCACTGCTGCCTTGCTCGACGACTGCACGAGCTTCCGCGTTCATGTCCCGCATCAGGCCATTGACCAATTCGGCTTCCAGAGCCGACAAGCGCTGCCGACGACTTCGCACAACCTCATAGGCAACTGGCGCGAGTAGAAAGCCAACCGCAGAACCCACACCTGCATTAGTCGGAATGACAATTCGTCGCACACCGAGTTTCTCGCCGAGCCGTGCTGCATGAAGTGGCGCTGCGCCACCGAAAGCGATCATGTCACGTTGCCCGAGGTCCATGCCGAACTCTGCCGCGTGAGTACGAGCCGCCGCCGCCATGTTCTCGTCGACGACCTCACTGATGGCGAAAGCGCCAAGGTCGAGTTCGAGCTGCAGGGGCATGCATACAGATTTCTCGATCGCGACAGCCGCTGCGCTTGTGTCCAGCCTGAATGCACCGCCCGCAAAAGTATCTGCGCAGACCCGGCCGAGCTGCACGTCGGCGTCGGTAACCGCCGCTTGCTCGCCGCCGCGGCCGTAGGCGGCCGGGCCGGGTTCGGAGCCTGCGCTTTCAGGTCCGACCTGAATGCGGCCGAGTTTGTCGATGTGTGCGATTGATCCGCCGCCTGCGCCGATCTCGACCATTTCGATAACCGGTATCCGAACCGGCAAGCCACTGCCTTTCTTGAAACGATAGGCGCGGTCTACCTCGAAGCTGCGTGAGGTCAATGGTTCGTAATCATCGATCAGGCAGAGCTTCGCCGTAGTGCCGCCCATGTCAAACGACAACAGTCGATCGAGGCCGGTCTCCCGGGCAACCTGTTGCGCCAAAATGGCGCCGCCGGCCGGCCCCGATTCAACCAGTCGAATCGGAAATCGCGACGCGGTTTCGAGCGTGGTCAGGCCGCCGCCCGAGGTCATCAGCAGAAACGGGCACTCGTAGCCGATGTCAATCAACTCCGCGGACAGACGTTCCAGGTAGCGTGACATCAAGGGACGCACATAGGCATTGGCACAGGCCGTAGACAGACGCTCGAACTCACGAATCTCGGGGCAAACTTCAGAAGCCAGAGTAATCGACAGATCGGGACGCGCCCGTTGCAGGATTTCGGCTGTGCGTTGTTCGTGGTCCGGGTTCATGAATGCGTGCAGGTAGCCAATCGCAACACTCTCGACCTCGTGCTCATCGAGTACTGGCAAGGTCGCTAGCACCGACTCGTCGTCAAGCTCACGCAATACCTTGCCATTGCAGTCCATGCGTTCACTGACCGGTAGTCGAAGATAGCGAGGGACGAGTGGCCGTGGCCGATCGATGTTGATGTCGTATTGTTCAAAGCGATCTTCGTGCGCCATTTCGAGCGCATCACGATGGCCAGCCGTGGTCAGCAATGCCGTAGTCGCACCGCTACGTCCAATCAGCGCATTTGTCGCAAGTGTTGTACCGTGAATAATCAGGCCGATGTCGGCAGGCGCCAATTCGGCCTGTTGCATGACAGAATTGATGCCATTGAGGACGGCCTCGCCAGGATGTGCGTAGGTCGTCAACAGCTTGGTCGTTATACGCTCGCCGTTGGCCAATTCGAGCACGACATCGGTAAATGTGCCGCCAATATCGATTGCGAGTCTCGCCTTCATCCGACGAATAGTACTGCTATTTCGCTTGCCGATTCATTACGATGACGTTTGGCAAGATCGAGCGCTACCCGGAGAAGAACGCTATGACAGTGACAACTGGCTCCGCTCCCAGAACCTGGTCGTCGGGCATTACTTTCATGCTCGCCGCCGTTGGCGCCGCCGTCGGTCTGGGCAATATCTGGAAATTTCCGTACGTCGCCGGCGTCAGTGGCGGCGGGGCGTTCGTTCTCGTCTATATCGTCTGTGTCGTTTTCGTCGCGATACCCATCCTGATCAGCGAATTGCTGATCGGGCGCTGTGGCAGAGGCAGCCCACCTGTCGCAATGCGCAATGTCGCCGAAGACAGTGGCCGCTCAAGCCGCTGGTCGATCGTCGGCTTCATGGGCATGATCGTCGGCTATCTGATAGCGACCTATTACAGCGTTATCGCCGGCTGGACGTTAGTGTATATCGTTAAAGCGGCAGACGGCTTCGGCGGCGCGGCGGCGGCTGATGTTGCTCAGCAATTCGACGATCTTCTGGCCAGCCCCGGCACGCTGATAATCTGGCATACCGTATTCATGTGTCTGGCGCTTTTGATCGTGGGTCGCGGTCTGCGCAACGGCATTGAACGAGTCGTCAAGTTCCTGATGCCGGCGTTGTTCATCATGCTCATCGTCATGATTGCGTACGCAGCCATTGCCGGTGATTTCAAGGCCGGCTTCAACTTCCTGTTCAGTGTCGATTTCAGCAAGATAACCGGTGCGGTGGTGTTGGCCGCCATCGGTCAGGCGTTCTTCTCGATAAGCGTGGCAATGGGGCTAATGATGGTTTATGGCGCCTACGTTCCGAAGGAAGTATCGCTAACGCGGTCGGCCGTCATCATCGCCGCTGCGGACACCTTTATAGCCCTGCTCGCCGGGTTGATGATTTTCCCGATCGTATTTGGATACGGGCTCGATCCAGCCGAAGGGCCAGGACTGATATTCAAGACATTGCCAACCGCGTTTGCCGGCATGCCTGGCGGGGTCGTTTTCGGCGTGGTGTTTTTCGTGCTGTTGGCATTTGCCGCGATCACGTCGATCATTGCGATTATCGAGCCTGTAGTTGCTTATGCTGAAGACCGCTGGCACATGCCACGCAAGGTTGGTTGCCTGGTATTCGGATTTCTTGGCTGGCTCATCGGTGTTGCAAGTGCATTGTCATTCAACGTCTGGAGCGACGTCACGCCGCTCAATATGTTTGCCGTATTCGAAGGAAAGACAATCTTTGATTTGATCGACTACTTTACGGCCAACATCATGATGCCATTAGGTGCGATCCTGA
>Ga0255052_10001440_pt1 | contig 17870 bp, 13 predicted proteins | sample JV7_2_21_MG_FD_188632 | JGI IMG/M metagenome (GOLD analysis project Ga0255052, IMG submission 188632) | Seawater microbial communities from Jervis Inlet, British Columbia, Canada - JV7_2_21 | ecosystem: Environmental > Aquatic > Marine > Inlet | place: Canada: British Columbia | collected...
CGTTGTTTGTAAGCTTACTGACGTTCACGGATGCCCCTCTCTATGATGCTAGGAATGATATCTGGTGGCACGAAGAGGGGATTTCGCATCAGCGTGCGCACATCTCGGCTGAGGTACTGGGCTTCGATGGCGCCGACGCCAGGATCGCCGTTGATAAAGATGCCCATCTCGACCAGCTTCTCTCTCAGAGTGATATAGTCGTCATAGTTCTGCGTATTATGTGCCTTAACCGCCTCTTTGGCTAGCTTCTTCATAAAGAATAGGCGGTTATTGACCTGTTCGCGGGACTGTTGCTCGCGCTGCCTAAAGGCTTTTTCCTGCACCGACTGGACCTGCAGAAGAGACGTTAGGGCCTCCTCAGGAATCTCCAGCTGGCGGACGTTCTCCGTTTGGCCGGCTGATCCTGTGCGGGTCACTTGGCCTGTGGCCAGCTCCGCCTGGCCCTTGATGGCCTTCTCGATGGGCCGGAGGCCCGGCACTGCTGCGAAGAGGGAGCGGGACAGATTCGCGCCTGCCTTGTCGATCTCGTTTGGATTCTCGCCTGTGAGCGCCGTCTGCCAGTCCATCATGGATGCGATGGCCTCGAAGCCTGGCGACAGCGGACCTGGCCGGTTGGCGCGGGGCGTGGGGATGTAGCCCAAGCCCACGAACTGGGAGGCGTCGATGCTGGCACCTTCGGCCGCCATTCTTTGGATGGCGCCGGAGTAGGCGAAGTAGCGCATGGCATGGCCAGGGTTCTCTGCGGCCATGCTTAGAAGAAAACCAGACTGTTTGTACGGGAAGCTCAGAAACTGCGTACCTATGACGGCACCTGACTTGCCTAGCGCCCGCGCAAAGTAGGGCGATCTGCCGGCGACTCCGTAGACATGCTGGGTGAACTCTGCCGCTCCTACAGCTTCATGTAGCACTGCCGGTCCGAGACCCTCGTCGACCAGCTGCGCCCATGTTCGGCCACTGCGGTTCATGGTTTCGCTCAGAGCAGCGTGCAACGAGAGACCGCGCACATAGAATTCTGAGGCATTTGGCCCGCCAAGCGTTGACATGAAGTCGGCGTACTCTTTGAAGGGGCCTTCATAAATCTTAGTCCACTGGCGCTGGACGCCAGACGCCTTTGCCAGGGCGCGGCCTTCCTTTGTCATCATCTGCATTGCACCACGGGCCGTGTGCAGCGCGCCTTTGTAGGCCAGAGGGTTGAGCACGCCAGTGCCCATATTTTGGGTCAAGTAGTTGAGGTTGCCTGCCAGCAACGATGAATAGTATAGGCTGGACACAGCCATGGCCGCCTCAGACGGCTTAGGTATCTTGCCTGCGCCTGGAAAGCCTGCGCCTTGCAGACCATCGGTCACCATGGCGGCAACTTCGTCCAGGTGGGTCATTAACCCACTGGGTTGACCCTTCATTTCACGGACCAGATTGTTCGTATACTTCATCACATTCTCGCTGCCTGTGCCTTTAGCCAGGTCGAGCATGTCCTGCAGGGTAGGCTCCACATAGATCTTGCGGTAGGCTGCTCGCGTGTAGGCGTCCAGCATGGCCGCTGTGTCTTTGGCGTAGCCTGCTTTACCAAGCCGAGGATGCAGCATACTCATTGGGGTTTCAGAGGTGACAGGTATACCAAGGAATTCAAGGGGCCGAGCACCGTCGTCGAACAAGTGGTCTGGAAACAAGTGAGAAGCGTAACCTGTAATTCGCTCATTGGGCGCTATGCCCAGGCGGTTGGCTATTCCATCTAGCCATTGGCGGATTTCAGAATAAGCCTCGCGCTCGCCGGGGCTCGCTGCGTCAAATAGCTTCGCCATCTTTTCGGCAGATTTGGTATCCTTACCAGGATTGGTGTCCAGCATCTCAAACAGCCGGACATTCTTTTCCTTGTCTATAATCTTCAGGGAGCCCACACGGTTCTTCTTGGCCACGCCAGCCTTGGACAGTACCTCGGACCACGTCTCCATCTGGCCGCCAGTATGGACCTCGTACCTGCCCATGCCTGCGCGCTGGCGTTCGTAGATGCCAGTGCCCCGCAGCGCACCTCGGGGCTCGCGGAGCGGGAACGCGATGGCGCGCAAACCACGCCCCAAAAGCGTATGCCCGCTGAGGAGCCGCGAGCCTTCTAGCAAGCCGGGCACTCCTCTCCCGTACATGAACTTGTGCTGGTCAGGGTCGCTGAACACGTTACGAATGGTCCCATTTTCTGCCACCAGCTTGTGGCCCTTGCGAAGGTCGGCCACTTCACGGACGAACTGCCCATCAGCCCAGCCGTCAGGAACTGTGTTCAAAATACTGTATTCTGGAACCTGTGCGTTGCGTACCTTTACATCGTCCAAGCTGCCGCCCTCGATAAGGCGGCGCATGGCATCGCCCGTGGCTTCGCCGTCGTCTGGCCCGAAGACCAGGCGCTGCTGGATGGACGCGGCGTCCGGGTTTGCCCAGAAGCCGTCAGGCGATTCATCGATTGTCTTCAAGGCTTCGCGCCGGATGAGGCGACGCGGCCCAATTTTCAGGACATCAAGATGTTCCCTGACATTTAGGGGCAGGCGCTCAAACTGCTCGATGAGGCCATAGTGCTCCGGCTTGCCCTTGCCCTCTCGGATGGCCATGACAGCCTCGTCCAGGCGTTTCTGCAGCTTAGGCTTTGAAAGCAAGCCTGCCTCATCCAGTGCTTCGCGCACCATCTTGTTGGGCGCGGCTCTGTTGGCCAGCACCTCGCGGCGAACCTGCTCAGTTTTCTGGCCAGTATCGATCACGTCGTCCAGCCGGCCGTGCTCCACTTTGCGCAGATGGATGTCAGTTTTGCCGCCCTCTCCTGGCTGGACGAACCGATTCAACGCCAGCTTAGCTTCGGACAGGCGCTTCTGGCGCTTCACTAAACTGCGCGCAGCTTCGACGTCACCAGGATTGGCCGCCAGGCGGCCCTCGGCCTTTTTGGTCAGATCTTCCGCCACCCGACGCACCTCAAGCACGTCGCCTACGGTGCGCTCAAGGGGATTGAGGGCCTTGTTGAGCTGGTCCTGTGCTACGATGAGTTTGGTCTCGTCGATGACATCGCCCAATCCCTGCTTGGACGCTGTGAGGCCTTTCTTTACCTGCTTGTCTACCCTGGACAGCGCGCCCAGGTACTTGCCGGCTGCTGTGCCTGCGACCACAGCCTCACTGACAACCACAGATGGCGCAGTGAACATGTCCTCAAAGGAGTACAGCAGACCCAAGCCAAACAGCTTTGCCGGACCTGCCTTGGACGTGCGCACATCCTGCAGCCAGCTGTTATAGCTGTCGATGTCACCGCCAAAAGACCCCTTAATGACAACATCCTGGTACGTCAAATCGTTGGCCATGGACTCAAACACCTGGGGCTCGACGTCCAGAATCATGCCCATACTTTCTATGCGATCAAAGATGCCGCGACGTTCAGGCTCTGGCAAGATGGACTGGCGGAACAATTCGTGCAGCTGGTCGACAGCGCTGGTAAACGGCAGCGGCGACATTTCGTCCTCGGGCGTCGGCGTGTCCAGGAACCGCTCCATGATCTCGTCCTTCGTGTCGCCACGAATCCAAGAAAACGTCAGCTGGCGGTCGGCGTCGACCAATTGGCCCAGCCCTGCGAGGACCAGTTCGGACAGGTTCTGGCCTCGGCGCACAGCGGTAGTGAGCCAGCTGGGCAGACTTTGCTTGAACTTGTCCTTCGCTTCGTTTACTTGGGCAGCCTCAATGCCGCCTTTGCGGACGAGGTCAAGCACGTCGGGGTCATTGGGGTCGATCTTTATGCCCGTGTTCTCTTTGATGTAGTCGACAAGGCCGTGGGTCTTCCAGGTCTCAGTGGCGCCGCCAGAGACGTCCTGCCTGTCATCTTCTTCATTCAGATCCATGACCATGCTTGGGTCCATGCCCTGCGAGCGCAGAAAGTCGCGAATGTACTGAGGGCTTCTGCCTTTTTTCTTGAGACGCTCGTAGGTGAAGTCTGCGTCAGTATTTCTGCCCATACCGCTGTTCCTTGTGTCCACACCTTTGACGAATCTGTTAGGGTGGTCTGGGTCTTTGAACTCAGATGGAAAATGTATCAGCCCATCCTCAGGCGACACTTCGGGCGCGTACTTCTTCGGGTTCTTTTTAGCAGCTAGAAACGCACCCCGGTAGTCATACTTATGTAGTGGATCATCAGGATTTGAAGATATTCCCGCTGTTTTTGAGATCCCTGCGTACCATGTCTGGAAGTCTTTTTCTTGCGCTGACGACAAAGAGGTGCGCTCAGACATTATTCTTCCTTCTTAGTCGACACGCCTGTGACCAGTGCCTTCTTTGCGCGCTTCTCAGCTTCTGCGTTGATCTCTGCGTTGGTCATCGGCTCAACTAGAGCAGGAGACGCTACCGCTGCCTCATTCTCATCTCTGACCACAGTTTTGTAGTGGTTAATCAATCGAATCTCGGCCTCATCCGTTTCCTGATCTGTCAGCTGCCCAAGCGCAGTTGTCATGTCGTTAAACATGCTCTTGAAGTTCGCGTCAAAATCAGGCCCCATTAGGTCTTTATTCGCTAGACCCATAAAGCCCATCATGGCCAAGATCTGCATATATTGGCGCGCCATTTCCTTGTCGCCAAGCTGGGGACGAAACTCCGAGTATTCTTTGCGCAAAATCGTGCGCTCTGGCTCGGTCAGCGACACATTCATGGCATCCTGGAAGGTGAAGTTCTCGTGGCCAGCCTTGATTTGCTCCTGGTGGTAGGCGCCCGCACGCTGGAGAAGGCCGTAGGACACTTCGCTGATGGAGAAGGTGCCGCCCTCTGCCGGTCGCTCCATAGCCATATCAATAGGAAATATGCCGCCATTTTCTTCCATGGCAGTCAAGATCTCAGGCCAGTTGGAGAAGTGGTCGAAGATCTGCTCATTAGTGAATGTGCCCTCTTGCTGCGCGAACGCGTCGACAGCTTCTTTGGGCAAGGTGAGGCCAACTTGGTTCATGTACGCACTGGCAAAGAACGACTTGGCCGTACCCTCAGGCGCCTCCTTTAGGCCGTTTAGTAGGGCCTCCGCCTTTGCCTTGTTCTTGTTATTAGAGCGCTTCGTGGCCAGCATGGTGGCGGGGCTGATCTCGATGCCGTAGCCGCCGAACATAGCAGCGTTGAGGGCGGTTTCATCGGTTTCAGCGAACAGGCCAGGAGACTGGGCGACAAGGTTGGACAGGAGGGCTCTAGTCTTCTGGCGCTCTTCAACAACGGTGTTGGCCAGTTCTAGCCGTCCTTTGTACTCTTCTATCTCTGCGGCGTGCTGGTCACTGAGGCCCTGAAGCAAGCCGCCACCGAAGCCGGCGGCACCGCGCCCGCCGCCCATAAGGCCGGCAGTGAGAAGGCCCATTAAAGACACGGCTGCTCGTTCTGGTGAATCAAAAGCACCGCCCAATTCAGGAGTAGTCTCTAGTTCGCGCTGCAGATTTGAGATGCCGCCGAGCACGCCACCTGGCTGGCCCAAATCAGAGACGGCAGACGGCGTCACCAAATCAAGATCAGTAAGATTCTGAGGCATTATGGTAGTTTGCTCCCTACGTATCTTCCGGCTGCGTTGCCTGCAGCCCCAGCAATCTGGTTAATTACATTGCCTTGCTGGTCTACTTGCTGCTGTTGGATATCCAGCTGGCGCTGGCCCAATTCGAGGTTGCTGAGTCCAGTCGCGCTGCCCAGTACGCCGCCGTACAGAAGCTGGTTGGCGTTCAGCTGCACATTGGCTCGCTGGAACGGCAGCTGCATGAGTGCTTGCCCGCCCTGGATCTGCTGTTGGCTCAGTAGGTTCTCCAGGCTGCGTGTGGCCTGTGCGCCCACGATGGCGTCACTGGCGGCTGCTGACGAGGACATGGACACGCCGCGTGCGCCTGAGGATCCCCGTGACTGGTCGAGTAGAAGGGGCAGGGAAGCGGCCAGTTCGCGGCGGGCGATGTCGGATGCGGCGCCGATGGTGCCGGCTACTAGTTCCTGGTCCTGCGCTGTGGGGCCGCCGACTTCTCCGCGAGCTAATGGGCCTAAGTCTCCGATTTGTTCAGCTGCTCGTTCAGCTATTTCTCCGGCAGTATCACGAAGACCGGCGTTGCGGCGCCGTTCGGACTCCTTGGATATGGCCTTAGTCTGGTAGTCCGGCACATCCTTTCCTGGAGGCGGCGGGTTGTTAACGTCGTAACCTTTGTCCCCCTGGCCACCGAGGTACCGCGCGGCCTGTGTGCGCAAAAATTGAGCGCCCTTTCCCCGCACAAGTTCCTCGGGGAAGCCGGCATTGATCAGGAAAGTCTCCAGCTCCTGCTGGTTCATGTCAATGATGCGCTTCTTGTCACCATCTTCTTTTGGTACTCTATCTGGCATAGTTTTCCTTAGGTGATATTGTTGCCGCCGCCCTGAGTGGCGTCAATAACTCTGTTTCCTACATCTGGTGTCCAGTCAGCGACAGCCTGGTCCCATCCGGGCAAGTCGTTCCCGAGGAACAAGAAATCTGTGCTGTTGCCCGCACCACCAATGTCGCTAAACTGGACGGATCCGTAGCCCAGCCCTTGGTATGTAGTTGCTCCGGCACCCTGTACAGGTGCGGCTGCGGTACTATCAACTGACACGTTGTTGGTAACGACAGCGCTTACAAAGACGTAAGCTGCGATAACATTCCAGAACTCAATGCCGTGGTATCTGGTGGTCGTCTCCTGGCTGACGTTGTAAATTCGGTTGCCGTCAACAGTGTAGACCGTGCCAAGAAGCACGATGCCCGCGAAGTGGATGCCGTACAGGCGATTTCGAGAGCAGCTGAATTCCGAGCATGGGTTCGTGCCACGAGGCACGTCATACGCGTGATAGTCGCCTGTGCTGCCGATGACAATCCCGTCTCCGTGCACCTGAGTGATCTCATTACTATCGCATGCGAAGAGCATGGCGTCCTGTATTTGAATGGACGGATACGTCGACTCACAATCACGGATCTTGTTGCTATTGACACGAAACTCGCCCCACTGATGTACAGCAATGCGGGCGTGGGAGTTCTGGTTGTTGCCCTTTAACGTATTGTACTCGATATATAGACTGTTTCTTTTGCCCAAGGTAGTGGCATCTGGATTGAAGCCACCCTGGATATCGATGGCTGCGTTGGTGACGTTGCTGAGGTCGCAGTAAAACCGGTTGTGCGTAATATACACATCACGGATCACCTGATTAGTATTGGCCACCAGCGAATAAATTGCCCGGTCCTCAGGGTCGTAGAACCGACAGCCTGACACGTACAGCCCGTCCACATCGTCAAAGCGCAGCTGGGCGACGGCTGCGCCAGGTTGGTCGAACTCGCAGCGGTCCACGTAGACTTCGCGAGATTCTTGGCCAGGTGTACCATCATTAGTGACAAGTAACTGGGCGGCCATGAAGCCAGAGAAGTGGCAGCGCACAACATGGACGTTGTAGGCCCGCTCCAAAGCCAAGCCGCTGTACACACCAGAACCAACTGCGTCTCCGTCAAACCGCACGTTCATAATCCAAATATGGCTGTCCTCAGCCGCGTCATTTGCAAGAAGATGATCGCTGGCCGTAGCAGGCGCCACTAGCTCGCTGGACTCACCACATCCCAGCAGAATAGTGTTGGGGTGGATTGTTAGCGCGTCCCCTGCGATAGACGTATTCGGTGGAATGAACGCCACACCACCGCCGTCACACAGATCCAGCACATCCTGGACTGATTGGGCCGAGGTACGCTCGGCCAGGTTGTAGACGTCCCAAAATTTCGGCACATTTAGCAGCTCATAGTCTGCCATGTCAATGTTGCCAGCCGCCACAAGTGGCCACACAAGGTCCTCTGGCCCGATAGCGCCGTCATGCTTGTCCACTACGGCGTCCACCAGCTGCTGCAAGTGGGCGGCCGTGAGGATCTGGTTGGCCACAAAAGTAGGCGTTCCTGGAAGGGACATTAGTCGTTCTCCTGCAAATATTTCCCTGAGCTGAAGTCGACTTCAAAGCCCAGAATATCGACGCCTTCGGAGGCACCGTCCTGTGTCAAATTGAACTTCATCCAGCGGCCTCGGATGTCGGGTTTATAGGTAATCACGCCTGCTACCTGGCTGTCCGCCAATCGCTCGACGCCAAGGGGGAACTCGTCCAAACGCAGGCGCCGGTACACATTCTGCGTCTCAGAAATCTGCGGGATGGCGCCGTCTTCTTCAGTATAGGCGTCCAGTTTCAGGTACCATGGCCCACCACGTGGGCGGATGAACACGCGAATTTCTTTCCACAGCTTGATATGAGAAGTCAATATAGGGTCGAGCGAGCGCCCGTCCAGAAGCGACGAGGTGATCTTAAATGTGTATCCACTGCCAAAATCGTTGCAGCCTTCGTTTTCTTGAAGCGCCACACGACCTGACGTGTCGCCAATCATTATGACTGATAGCTCCGGCGTCGAAAGGCGCACATTGTCCATACTTTTGACCGTCATGCCCCATGGCCCTGCCCATGCGCCGCCAGATCGGCTGAATTCAAGTATGTGTGCGATGCCAGTATCGCCTTCCAGCTGCACAGATATATAGGTGCGGTCACGTTCCGGGTGGTGTGTGACAACGGAATTGGCATTAGTCAGAATTCGCGGCAGTCCTAAATATGGATCGCGATCCCACCTCTTACTAATGGCAGTTGACAGGAAACCTGCTTCCACGTCACCAAACTTCTGGGTTGTCGCTAGAGAATGAAGTCCCTGGGTGCTGAGGAAATAAAGGTCAGTGCCAACACGGTCAAATGCGCGGGATCCGACACAACCCAGTTTCTGGCTAATGTTTCCAATACTGAAATCTTCGACCGCATCAACGAATGTGCCAGCCACGAGCCACGTTGACGTAGTCGTCCAAACGATGAGATTGCCATAATGATTCCCTGCGATTGCCGTTACACGGCCGCCAATGGTGTCTGCGATGTCGAACCAGCCAGACGTTCGGAAGCTGCCAGAATCTCCTAGCGTCCAATCCGACAAGTTAGCCGCGCCCGAAAAATATACACGCAGCGGGTTGGCAGAATCGCCAGCTACGAACAGCCGGCCATTGTGCTCCGCGCCCATGGTGGCAGGCGGGATGCCTTCAATTGTCTGCGGCGTGTCGGTGCCTGTCCAAAATTTGGACAGCCCATTGCCGTGCAAGATGGCCACGCCGTTCAGGTAGGGCACGAAGGCGGGCGGCGTGTAGTTGGGCATGACTTCGATGGCCGAAAACTTGCCTGAATGGCCCCGGTCTGCGTAGACTATGTTGCCGGCCGACACCAGAATGTGCTTCCTGATTGGGCTCTTGGAACTCCAATCCATAAGCTGGTGGACATCGGCACCTACGAAAGGCACGTTAGTCAACGCATAGCTGCGCCCCTGCACGAAGTCGAACTCGATCTGATATGTGGCCGTCGCATGGGTGCGCGCTCTTAGAGCAAACTGGTATGCGTCAGGCTGCACCGTGGCCGAGTACTGGTACATAGACTCTACCGAGCCTTTTTGGTCCTCATCGACCAGCACCACGGCGTTAGCGCCCGCCAGGCGAATTTCTACAATGTGCCAGCGGCTGTCGTCGATATCAGTATCTGTGATCAGCGTATAATTGCCACCCGAGGCCTTCCAGTAAATGCCAGCAGCGCCGAGGGCGAAGCTGTACGCGTTGGTGTTGCTGTGCCGAATTACAACACTTGGGCAAAAGTCGTCTGCTCCAGATACGGCTGGCAGGGCGCCAGCGGTGCGTACCATGAAGCGGATAGTATGCTGGACCGAGGTGTCAGATGTGCCGTCTGACGACTGGGCACGCCGCAGGATGTTGATGAGGTCGCTGCCATCGCCAACTGCCGTTGATTTTATGATCAACTTACTGTCGGCCAGCTCGTGCTCTACAAGTGTGGCTGCCGTGTCATCAATCTCGAAATCGCTGAGATCGTTAAAAACTTCTGTGTAATTTAACCCACGCGTGCTGCTGATGACAGCCGGCACTTTTAGCGTCTGACCCCACTGGACAAGGCCTCGCCGTTTCTCAATCACATTGAGAGGCCCTAGAACAGCGTTGTCCATCTCCCACAGGCCGGGCTCAGGAATAAGCGCCTGTGGGCCGGCGTTGACCAGGCCTGTAACCACTGGCATGTTCGCCAGCGTCATACGAAGAGGAACTCGTGTTTTCGCCATTAGATGTCGTGAAACTCCGACCTATCAAAGTGCTCGCCGTAATCATATCGCCGGGAGCCTTTGCCCCAACGTGCCCGCTCCAGGGTGCGGCGTTTGGTCGACGGGCTGATTCGTTTGCGCTGCTGGCCCAGCTCGATCTTGCTGAGCGATTCGTTTCTGGTCCGCAGATAGTCCATCAGCATGCCCTGGGCGCGGGGATCGTCGTCCAGATCGCGGCGCAGCAGGTACAGCATGGCCTCGATCAGCAGGGCATCGTAGCGCAGAGGAAATCGCACCCGTTCCGAGTCGTACTTGATCTCCGGATGGTTGAACTGATACGGAAAGTCCAGGATGTACGCGGCATCGGGCGTCGGGTCCAGGATGACCAATCTATGTTCTTCCTGGTCGTCCGTGCCCCACAGGGTGAAGAATCGCGGCACACCCTGCTCCAGGAACGATCCCCTGGCGCGTCGGCGGTGCAGCATCGCATTCGGGTCAAGCGGCTCCATGAAGCCGTGGGAGTTGCTGAGGAAGCTGGACCAGTCTGTGATAGGCCGGTCGAAATCATCGGGCAACTCGTAGCGATCCTGGGTGATGGTGTAGGACTTGGCATCGTCGCCTGTGCCGGTCGTGCCCTGGTACTCTGAAGCCAGGACCAAGGTCGTGGCACTGGTCACGGAAGCGATGCGGTAGACCAAGGTGTCGCCAACGAGGCTGAACACACGGCCAACCATGGCTTCGGTCCACACAGGTGGCGCCGTGCCCGTGACGTCAGGATCGTCAATGCCGGTGACGGCAGTGCTGCCATTCGTGATCTCAACAAGGCCCAGAATGTAGGGCGCAACAGTCGTGATCTGAGCTTCCTTGCGGAGGAACCACCACGCTTCGATGCCCTGCAAAGTGCGCAGAACGCGGTTCAGGACGCGCAGCATCTTCCTATGCGAGCTGGACAGGTCACCCTCGATAGTCTCCAGCTGCTGGAGGCCGATGGCGTCGGCGACGTCATTGAGGATGTCCAGGGCGGGGCGTGCGTTCATTAGTCTGCCTCGTACAGATTTGCGATGAGCTTGGCGGCGAAACTGATAGAGGTGGGCTTAGCGTCTGTCAGCGTATTCGGATTTTGAAACTCTAGTGTTGGCCAGATCTTGTCATAGCCACTGACGTTAAAGTCCACACCTGTGTCAGGAGAAAGAGGCGCACCTGCAGCATTTGTACTAGCACAAGCACGGCCAATAGACCATACTTTGCATACTCTGTCTCCTACTGCGTTCTGAGTACCAGAGAATGGCCAGCTTACTGTGCCGCTAACGTCTACTGGTACAACGGTGCCTGCTAAACCAATAGTCGAGGAATTATCTCCGATTACTGCCAGCCGGTCTTGCATTGCGCCTACACAGATATTGCCCGTAGTCCAATCAACGGCGCTATCCTCAATAGGATGAGTCAGCACGTTACTGTCTGTGTCTACAATGCCAGAGTAGTCCAGCTTACCTATTGCTGATAAGTACGCCTTGCCGCCCTGGTCGGAGGCATCAGTGGTAGAAACTGCGACTGTTCGCGCCACCCAAATTAAGTCTATATAGTCAATTTTGCCGCCCAGCTCGATTGGCCCCAAAAAGATATCATTATCATACGCCTTGGCGCGGCCATTGTCATCTACGTCGTCCCAGGTATTATCCCTTTTTAGAACAACAAAGAAATCCCGCTTGGCAGTACCTATGGCCGGCCATGCAATGCTGTCTGATCCCCAAATTTGCTGGCTGCGCACAAGTCGTCTCTTCATTACTCGCTCTCTTCTGGGAAGTCGCCCATATTATCTTGTGGAAAAATCTTGAAAAACAGACGGCGCATGGCGCGGTCGTCACAATGGATTGAGTGGATCTTACGGCCAGACCGGCGCAACTCCACGTTGAGGGCACGCAACTCTGCCCGGATATCCATCAGCAGTTGTTGTTCTGGTGTCGGGGCAACGGCAATGGGCTCACTGGCGGCGATGCCAAACCAGCTTTTGATCTTAGTCAGCATATTTGTACTCGAATAGTGAAGCGACAATGGTGCCGGCGATACTGACGCTGGTATACTGTGGGCTGTCCTGGCCGCCGATGAGTGCCCACATGGGGTAGATCTTTTCGTAGCCTGAGACGCTTAGCGCGCCGCCTGAGACGGCGCCAATGGGGACGGAATAATTGAATCGGTCACCGGTTGCAATCGCGTAGCTGCCGATTAGGGCGTCGTCCAGAAGATAGTTAGTAAAACCAGAAGACAGTCGATTGACGTACATGCCCACAGTATAGCCAAAATAGGGCGCCCACGCTCCGGCCCGGTGTGCCGGAGTGCCCAGGTTTGACGCCACCGAGGGAGAGAGGTGGTCCATTGGCGCGTCCTGGTCGTCGCCAGCAAAGGGAAGTGTCGCAAGCTCGGTGTTTAGCTTCAGGCGGGGCCCACTGTGCGGCAATCCGACACCTGCTACCAGTATTTTTGTGACCTGGCCCACTGCTTCTTCATCAGAAATGTCAGAAATTGTGCCAGCAAACTGCAAGATGCAGTAGTCTACATTGTCTAGGTTAGTAATTGGCCCCAGAAAATAGTCGGAATCCAGCGCTGGAGTTGACCCGTCACCAAGCGTCTGCCCTTCATACACTGCATTATTTTGACCAAAATAATAAAAGTATTCCCCTCGTATTGGCGGCTCTGGGCCTGGCGGATCTGGTACCGCCGCACCTGTCGACTGCCACAAAATCTGGTCGCGCACATGGCGCAGCCCGTGGCCCTGGGGACAGCGAAAAATATCCACTACCGGCGCCCTCTGAACTCGTACATGTGAGCATACATTTTGCCCGAGATGCCCATGGACGTGGGCCGTCCGCCAGTCATGGTAGGATTGATGCTGCGGAGCGTGAAGTAGAGCTTGCGATAGCCGGAAATACTGTTAGCGCCGTCGCCCAATTTCGACACCTGAAACACAAAATGAAATCTGTCCCCAGCTGCTATGGCCGCGCCATGAAATGGCCAACCGGGATCAGTAATATTCTTTTGCATAGATGCATCCGGTGTATATCCAAAAAAGGGCGGAAACGCGTTGGTTTCCTGCGTCGTTATTCCTACACTGTCAGCGAAGCATGCCTCCATCTGGGCGTATGGATACGTCTCTGTCTTGCACGGATGCGTGGCGAAATCTGTAAGAGCTGCGATATCATCGCCCACCTGCGGGAGACCGAGCACTGCTGCCCGCATTAGGCTGCTGCCGGCAGGCGGCGTGGCGTCAGTGACAATGGCAGCAATAGTGCCAGAAAACTCAATCAGACAGAAATCGGCGTTGTCGGTGTTGTCAATCTCCAGCCACATTGTGGGGTCCGAGTTTGCTGCCTTGGATCCTAGCGCGTTCGTAGTCAAAGGATGGATGCGTGCCCCAGTGCTAAGTGCAGGCCAAGCCGTATTCGTCGCCGACCAAAGCAGCTGGGATTTTGTGTGCCGAAGTCCGTGCATTCTTATCCGTCCGAGGCAAAGTAGTTGACCGTGACGCTGGAGACCGAGCTGAGATTCGTCACGGAAAGCGTTGTGATGCTGCCGACGCTCAGCAAGAAGCAACCACCCTTCTTCAGAAGGAAAGCCGCGCTATCTACGGTCAGCGTGATGTCTTGGTCGGCCGACAGAATCAAGTTTGTGGCCGGCGAAAGGGTGCCCAGCGAGATAGCCTGCGTGCCCGAGGCCGCGATCACATAGGAGGCCGGCACGATGGTTGTGGCCACCAGCGGCGTGTCTGGGTCCGTTCTGGCGTTCTGGTCAATTTGAATGCCCAGATTCTTGCGCGCCTGAAATCGCCCGGAGGCCGTAAGTTTTCCTGGCTTCGTTGGCCCGATGACGCCAGGATCGCCGGTCCAGATGGGCGGATCACTGGGCGGACTGGGCGGCGAAGGTACAAGCGGCACCGTGTCTTGGACCGCACCTGGAATGCCGCCATCCTTGGCAGACGTGCGGTACTGGGCCATGCGCAGATCGCCGGCCAGAGTCAGAGTGTAGCCGCCAACTGACCAGCTGTACGCGGCCGATTTGTCCTGGAACGGGTCCGCATCGGCGTCCGTGTCGTGGACGTCGGTGGCGTAGAAAGCCACAGCTTCAGGCGCCGCATCATCCTCGTCTGGGTCGAATGGGATCTGGTAAGGGCCGGCGTTCTCCCAGGTGACCTCATTCGGGTTGATGAAGATGTTGTATCCGATGTCGCGCGTGCCACCTGCCCAGGGCACATTTGACGCGTTACCAAGAGTCCACGAAACATCGCCCGCGCCAAACTGGGCGATTACGTTGCTATGGATCGTCTTCTCTGTGCCAGCTGGCGACGCGGCATCCTGCGATAGGATGTGGCTTGGCGTTCCGGCATTGTTCATCCAGAAGGTATTGTGATGAACGCTATGCTTGGTCGTCGCCGCATCGGCACTGCCGAGGCTGATCGTGTTGCCGCCGTAGAGGTCGATGAACTCAAACACACAATATGAGACAGTACATTCGCCGTCCTCAAAGGGCACGATCTTGTACGTGTTCGTCTGCTCGGACGAACTTTTGACCAGACAATTTGTGACTTCCCACAAGGCGGCATCTGGGTCTTTTCCACCAAGAAAGCGCAGCACATTTCCGCTGGAGAAATGCTCATCATTCGGGTCTAGCGTGCAGTACCGGATGCGGCCAGGGGCGCCGCCGTCGCCGTTGGAATTGTCGCCACGGTAACCGACCAAAGTCACATTGGCTCGATTTGCTGTCAGGCTGCCAGAATCGACGTGAAAACCTTCGACGATGTGGTACGCGCCACCACGGAAGGCAAACATGATGCCGTTGTCAGCATCCCACGGCTGCACATACGCGGTCGCTGGATTGCCTCCGCTGTCAGTGCCTCGAATCTTAACGCCGAAGGCCGAGTAGCTGGTGCCGGTAATAGCCGTGACAATGTTGGCAGCGCCCGTCGACAAGGCCGGCGTCCCCACAGGCGCGACGACATTCAGGATGTCACCCGGATCGGACAGGAGAGCAACGCCTTCGGTTATTGATTTCTTGGCATTGACAAAGGACGTGCCGTCCAGCGTATCATTAACCGCTTCGCTGTTCGTCCAAAACGTCGCCATCCGGCTTCTCCATCACACAAATCAGATGCTGCTCATCGGCCTTCTCAATACGCACTAGCCAGCCGTATGGTTCTACGAGTTTCTTGGTCGACTCTTCGTCGTATACTGCTCGGTGCTCAGGAACTTGGTCGGGCGGCATGCAAGCATTGGGAACTGTGAAGATAAACTTATTTACTTGTCCATCAGTAACAGTCTTGAGAAGATGTGCCACATCCTCAGGCTCCAGATGCTCGATCAGTTCGGAGGCGATGGTCACATTGTCTAAATCAATACTGGCAATATCCTTAACTGCTTTTTGCGCCACATCAAGGAATCTGGCCTTGGCCATCTCTACTGCAACTTTAGAGACATCGAATCCCCGGTACACAGCTGCGTGACCAGCAGCAGTCAGCTTTGAGCCTAGAATACCTACACCGCAGCCAATTTCTGAAACTGCCTGGTTTTGGCCAACCTCTGCCGCGATCTTCTCGAACATCTCAGGATACTTGCGCCAACTATCGGCGCCTTCCTTGGAATACAACTGGTCCCAATACACCTGCTTATTAATATTCTCGCCCCGGCGCATGGGCTCGCACGCGTCTTCTAGGCGGTGAGACTTTTGCGTATGTAAGTCAAAATGCTCACAAATCACTTGCCCGTGTACGTGAACCTCGAAACCAGATTCCCACATGAGCTTGCAGAAGCGAATGTCGTGGCCCCAAGCAATTCGGCTCAACACCTCTTCGTTATCGTGCCCTGACGTTACTTCGACTGCGCTAGAATCCGCCCACACTGGCACGTCGGGCTTGTCTGCCATGATCTTTTTGACTGCCGAGGCACGAGCCAACATGAACCCAGATGCTACAGCCCATACCTTTTCAGGTGTGGCGTTCTGGCCAGCCTCGAAATCCCAACAGGGACCACTACCATGCTCACGAAAAACCAGAGGCACAGGAGGGTCAGAGCGAGTTGTGTATACGCCACCAACAACTCCTACTTTAGGGTGCTGCTCCATATAAGCAAATAGTTTGTAAATTCCATCCCTTGGTGGCAGGACGTCATCATCCCAATAAAGCAAATACCCATCTGGGCGAATACGTTTTAGAGCAGCTGCCGTCATTATCTGGCGCGCCTCGCCCGAAAGCAAACCCCATTGAGAGAAGTAGGTCAGGGAGACATTCAACGGCGGAACCATGCGCAGCAATGTGAGCGCCCATTGGATGGGCACAAGGGCTGGAATCCGCACTCCGGGGCCAGCCCACTTGCAGCCTTTGGGGTCAATACCAATCTGTGCCGTATCCTTTGTACCAACTGGGATACAGACAGCAATCGCAGGATCGGTGCTAAGCTTAATCAACGGACGAGCGTCTATATTCAGACTGACTTCGCCCTCTAGCGTCGAATGGCTGGTTGTCTCCATGATCTACCTCTCCTCAAAGGTGGGTGGAATTAGAAACTAGATAATGAGCATCTCGCCTTTTTCATCGGTCTCTGACCGATCAGAAATGCGAATTCGTGTACGAGTATTGCTGTCCCAAACCGTGGCGTTAGTCGGAGCCGCAAATTCTGAGCCTTGCAGAATGATGTATCCCTGTGACATGGCCGGGATATTCATAACCTGCGTCAGCGCAGTGGCGTCATTTGTGGACTCTGACACGAATAGGCAGTTCTTGAAGATGACCCAGCGGTCGATGCCCTGGGCGTCTTCAACCTTGACCTGGACATATCCTGCATTCCCAACCCAGCCCTGGACAATGCAGTCTTCGAAGTAGTTACGCGAAGCCGCACCATCAAAGCGGATCTCGGCTGCATCTGCGTCACGGGCAATGGTGTCTACACCAATTACGCATTTGCGGAACGTGTTCTCAGAGCCGCCTTCAAGTTCAAGGCTGGCTGCACCAGCTGCCGACATGGTGGCATTGCCAATGCCGCCAATATGGCAGTTCTCAAAGGCATTTCTTTCACCAGAAACCTGGAGAGCAACGAGCGAAGTAGCGTCAGCAACGCCGTGGAAAATATGGACGCCCTTGAAGAGGCAGTGACTGGCCGTAACCGAAATGAGCTGGGTGAGGCCTGTAGCCGTAGACAGCTGTGCAATACGAGCACGCTGGCCGACTGCCGAAGGAGCCGACACACCAACAAGGTGAGTGAGGTCTTTCGACCACGTCAACGTAGCGGACTGGTAGTCCGTAGTCCCACTGGCACTATTGTCCTCAGCATAGAGCAACACGACATCATTCTGGTCGGCTGTCGCCAGGGTATGGGCGCGAAGAAGTGTTTTGAGCGCAGATTCTGGGCTCTGCCCGTCGTTGCCATCATTGCCCGAGCTGGGCTTGACATGCCAGACGTTGCCCTGAGTCAGAAGTCCGCCAGGCCCGATAATCGCGTTGGCCTGGAGAATGTCGAAATGTGTGATTCCCATTATTGCCTTTCTGCCCTGCCAATCTATACCCAGAAGGGCTCCTCTGCCGAAGGTGCGGCAGGTCTAAATGGCAGGTGTGTGAATGGGGCGCCCTGGTGGGCGCCCCGAGAAATCAGGTACCCTGGCCGCCGACCCAGCCACGCCATTCAGTCACACCGTATGAAACACGGTACGTCATCTTGGTTTTCATGTTGCCGGTATCAAAGTCCAGAGAACTGTCCGTAACCGGAGTTTTGCGCCA